>SXGT01533569.1_pt1 | contig 11354 bp, 12 predicted proteins | sample 3176221 | NCBI WGS metagenome assembly SXGT01 (sample SAMN11356862, study PRJNA531348) | freshwater metagenome | isolation source: freshwater sample F1-120 | place: China: Fuxian Lake, Yuxi | collected 2017-12-25
GCCCACAGAAATCATATCCTGAATGTGCACGCGATCTTTCAATCGGTGACTCGTCAGTTTCATACGAACGAGTTCCGGAAGTGTCAATGTCCGCATGGAATTGATCCACTCGAATTGTTCAATGCTTGGTGCCGCTTCAGACTACTCGGCGTGAACCTTTTCACCTGCGAAGACGATAGGGACCGCGTCGCGAGGCGTGCCAGTTGTTCCGTCCAAGAACATTGTCACACCAGTTTCTTCAGCGCCGCCATGGCCTGTGGATAGTCGGGCTCGCTGGTTACTTCCTTAACCACCTCGGCGTGGACCACTTTGCCGTCTTTGTCCAGCACGAACGTGCCGCGGGCTAGAATCTTGAGTTCCTCGATCAACATGCCCCAATGGTTACCAAAACTGCGGTCTTGGTAGTCACTGGCGCTCTTGATGTTTTGGATATTCTCAGCGCCGCAAAAACGGTTCTGGGCAAAGGGCAAGTCCAGGCTAATGGTCAGCGCGTTGATGCGATCGCCCAGAGCACCGAGTTCCTCATTAAAACGTTTGGTCTGTGTTTGACAGACGGGCGTATCCAGCGATGGGACCACGCTGAGAATGGTCGGCTTGCCACGCAAGTCGGCCGGCTTGATGGTCTTCATGGCACCCGCCTCGAAGCGATGCAGCGTGAAGTCCGGGGCGGCCTGGCCAACTTGAACCGCTTGGCCCGCCAGAGTCATGGGATTGCCTTTGAAGGTAACGGCGCCAGTGCGTGACATGAAATATCCTTTCGTATGATTTGATTATCAGCGTTACAGCTACGCAGTCGGCTGGCAGTATCCTGCCAAAACCGGTACCAAGCAAGGGGGTACGAGTGCTACGTCAAGACTCGGACGGGCCGCTGGCGGGCCAGGTGCCGGCACCACATTTGGATTATGAGAGTGCCTGCACCACGTTTGGATTGTGACAAAGCACTATGGGAAATCGGCCTCGTTCACCCGGATGGCCAATACGGGCAGACTTTTGCGGGGAAAACGCGAAAAGATCCAGAGTTCGCCCGGCTTGTGTTCCCAAATGTACGGGTATGCCAAGCCGCCACCGTCCTCATAGGCGACCACCTGCGGCGACGTCCAGGTCATGCCATCGTCCGACGAGAAGGCCAGCGACAATTCCTCGCGATGCCAGGAGGCCAATTCGGCCGATGTCGAGGCGTTCTTGCGGGTCTTGGGCCAAGCTCCCTTGTGCTGGGAGTGGAGCCGATTCCAAGTCAGGGCCAAGCGGCCACTCGACAGCCGTGTCAGCCAGCCCGGGGCGCTACTGGCGTCAATTCCACTCGGCTCCAAGATTCTCCATGAGCTACCCGCGTCACTGGAAATGGCCCGCCAGAACTGGTCGTGGTTGGTGCGAATCAACATCAACAGGCGGCCATCCTTCAGCTCCACCAACATGGGCTCCAACGCTCCGTCGTGATGGCCTCGTCCTCCCATATCGATGAAATTACTGATCTGCCAGGTCTTGCCACCGTCGTCGGAGTACACCGAACCGACCAGAAAACGTTTGAGTTCAAAATCCAAGTGCTCGAAGGTCGCCACCACCCGGCCACCGCGAGTTTGGATGAGCCCCATGAAGTCGGCGTTATAGCCGGGTAGGATCTGTTGATTGTCGCTCCACGTCAGGCCGCCATCGCTGCTGCGCATGCCCCACATTTCAAGTTTGCAGGTGGGACGCGGTTCATTCTTCTCATCGTCCCACTCGAATTTGTACCCATCAAAGTTCAAATAGACGACGACCAGGGAACCATCGGGGAGGCGAATGAAATGGCCCACATGCCCCACGTGCTCCAGTTGAATGCCTGCTTCGATTTCCGGTCCGCGCGCGGCCCAAGTCCGCCCATCATCGGCACTGGTCCAGAGTTGTTTTTTCTCGAAATAGAGCAGCGATCCGTCACCGTCGCGCGCGAAAGGCCCGTCCTTGGTGCAATCCAAGAGCGAACAACGCGGGTCGACCCAACGCGGAGGAGGCGACGCTGGTTCGTCGGCCGTACAGGTTGCGCTGAACCACAGCGAAGCCAGCCCATGGATTAGAATCGCAGCCCAAACGCATCGACGCATCGAGGGACTCCCTACACTCAAGGCCCTTATTACCGTTTCCCGAACAGCAGGACGAGTCTAGTCGTCCAGGCATGCTCGGTCAACAGGCGGAGTGCCGTGCCAGGGAATCGCGTCGATCAAGAAATGGTGCTGGTAAACGTGTTGTGACTATCAAACCAAGAGACTTCCAGTTCGTTGGCGATGTCTTCCACACCATCAATCCGGCGAATCACCTCCTGGGCGATCTGCTTCTGAAAGTAGGTGCCGACGACTCCCTTCAATGTGACGCGGCCGTCGTGGACCAGGCACTGCACGTCGTGCTGGATGCCCAGGTGAGGACTTGCCTTAATCGCTGCTGACAAGCGGTCTTCAAACGATGTGGAAATGGGGTGTTCGTCGATCACCATCGGGTCTCCCTGCATGGGGTGGGTTGCTAGCGGGGCAGGTTGGGGCGGGCGACTCGCACGGCTGGCCCTATTGGCCACCGTGGCCTCTGACGGTATCTATCGGCAGCCGCATCACAATGGCTGGAGTTTTCCCGTGGGCGAAAATGACGGAGTTGCGAAAAATGGCCCGATTGACGCGATTGTAGCGGTCGGGTTGGCGGGAAAGGCTTTTTTGGCTTTTGGAATGTGGCCCCCCAGCCCGGAGATAGCATGGGAGCTGAGCTGGTAGGCTTTCAGAGGACACAGGCTGGAAGCCTATGCCACATGGGGCTCAGGCCTGGAGCCATGGGGCGAGTTGGCCGAAGGGGGGGAGTACGATGACGTGTCCGCTGTGAATATGCGGATGCCGCAGGACCTCCTCCAGTGCGGCGGCAGTCGGACGACTGTCGAGATTGAGCACACCGACCGCACCACTTCCTGCGGGGCCGGCTCGGCCGACCGTCATTTGCGCAATGTTCACCTTGTGAGCACCAAAGATCGTACCCACGGCCCCGATGATGCCGGGAACGTCGTCGTGTGTGAAGATGAACAACACGCCGTCCAGGTACGCCTCGAGACGGTAGTCCTGCAGACGAATCAGGCGGGGCATGTCCTGGCCGAACAGCGTCGCGCCTGCCACGTATCGAGCTCGGTCAGATTTTACCTCAACCGTCAAGGAGGAACTGAACGTGGACTTCTCTGGGCTCGAGTCGACCGAAATCTCGATGCCCCGTTCCTGCATCAACAACTGGGCGTTCACAATGTTGACGTCCGCCGCCATCGCCTGCTGCAAGAAACCTGCGGCGAATGCGGAGGTAATCAAATGCGTATCGCGCGATGTGACTTCGCCACGATATGAGATGTGGCAACCGATCGTATTGCCCGAATGCCATTGGGCAAGCAGTAGCCCTAAACGGTGCGCCGCGTCTAGATAACCGCGCAGCGCCTGCAGGGTTTGGGGGTCCACGGCCGACATATTGACCGCGTGGCGAATCTCGCCGGTTCTCAGGAAATTTACCAAGAGCCCAACGGCTTCGACGGCGACCTGTGTTTGGGCCTCTTCGGTGCTCGCTCCCAAATGGGGCGTGCAGAGCACGCCGAGTTTGCCGAACAAGGGACTCTGCGTGCACGGTTCAGTTTCGAACACGTCGAGCGCGACGCCGGCCACTTGGCCCTTTTCCAGTCCTTCCAGCAAGGCGACCTCGTCGTAGATGCCGCCCCGCGCACAGTTGATCAGGCGCACACCAGGCCGCATCACAGCCAATTGAGGCCCGCTGATCAAATGCCGCGTTTCGTCCGTGAGTGGAGTGTGCACGGTCAGGTAGTCCACATCGGGTAACATCTGATCGACCTTGGACACCAGTCGAATGCCCAGATCACTGGCCCGTTCCGGCGACAGGAACGGATCGAAACCGACCACCCGCATGCCGAACGCCTGTGCCCGTTTGGCGACCTCTTGGCCGATCCGCCCCAGGCCGACGATCCCCAGGGTCTTATCGGCGAGCTGTGTTCCCATGTACGCATTGCGTTCCCACCGGCCTTCCTGCAGGCTTTGGTAGGCCGGAGCAATATTGCGCGACAGGGCGAGCAGCAGGGCAAATGTATGTTCGGCCGTGCTCAGCGTGTTACCCGCCGGCGTATTCATCACCACGATTCCCTGGCGAGTCGCCGCCGATTTGTCGATGTTGTCCGTTCCGACGCCGGCGCGAACGATGGCTCGCAAACGGCGATTTCCCTGCAACGCGGCCGCGTCCAACTTGACGCCGCTGCGGCAGATCGCCCCTTCGTATTCGGTGAGCGCCTCGCGCAGCTCGGCCCCTTTCAGCCCCGTGCGGACGTCAAAGTCGATGCCGGCTGCGGCCAATTGATCGAGCCCTTCGCGGGCCAATGTGTCGAGAACAATGATGCGTGGCATCGGCAATTTCTACGAACGTTGGTTTTGGAGGAACTCGCACATGAAGTCGCGTAGACGTTCGACGCTTGCGACTGGCATGGCATTGTAGATCGATGCCCGTATCCCGCCGACACTCCGGTGCCCCGCCAGATTGACCAACTCCTGCTGTTCGGCCAGCTTGAGGAATTGCGACTGAAGTTCATCATTAGGGAGTCGAAACGTCACGTTCATCATCGAGCGACTCGCAGGCTGTGCGTGCCCACTATAGAATCCGTTGCTTTCGTCGATGGTTCGGTACAGCAGGTCTGCCTTGCGACGATTCTGTTGGTGCATGGCTTCCAGGCCGCCGATCTCGTCCAGGAGCCATCCCGCCACCAGATTGACGAGATAAATGGCAAACGTCGGCGGCGTGTTGAAAAGCGAATCTTCCTTGGCGTGAGCGCGGTAGTTCAAATAGCCTGGCAAGTCCTTGCGACTGCGGTCCAGGAGATCATCGCGTACGATGACAATCGTCACACCAGCCGGGCCGGCATTTTTTTGAGCGCACGCGTAGATCAGCCCGTAACGAGCAATCGGCACCGGTCGACAGAGAAAATCCGACGAGGCATCGCAGACCAGTGGCACCTCGCCCGTTACTGGTTCTCGGGCGAACTGAACCCCCTCAATGGTCTCGTTGGATGTGACGTAGACATATGCGGCTTGTGGATCTACTTGCCACTCCGCGTCGTCTGGAAACCGGTTGTAGCCGCTGCTCTTGCCATCCCAAGCGACTCGAATCGATCCCTCGCGCACTGCTTCCTCGTGGGCCTTCAGGCCCCATGAACCGGTTAGCACGTAGTCGGCGGAGCGATTCGTGCCGCGCAACAAATTCATCGGGATCATCGAGAACTGGAGCCGTGAACCGCCTTGCAAAAAAAGAATCTGATAGTTCTCGGGGATATGCAACAACCGACGCAGGCGATCCTTGGTCGACTGTAGGATTTCAGTGAACGCGGGGCCACGATGCGTGATTTCGAGCACCGACATACCGACCCCCGGAAGCGCCAGCAAGTCGCGTTGTACCTGCATCAAGACCGACTCGGGCAATACGGCGGGGCCGGGTGAGAAATTGTGGACGCGGTGGGTCATGGCGAGTTCGATGCGGACTTTGAAGGACTTCTAGACTTCTAAAATTGAAACCACGGCGAGGCACGGTCGGCTTAGCGGTTCGGTCCCGATTCTAGGCCACCCCTTCGTTGGTGAAAAGGTGCCCCGACCGGCCGCTTGAACGAGGGGGCATGATACTGATAGGCTGAGCCACGTGTCTCCGCTGGGGATGCCCTTCGGACCATCGCCTGGAGGTCTTACGGGGCCCGTTGCGCGTGGGGCTGTGGACGGCCTGCCCCAGATCCCGTTGAGCACGCAGGCCGACCGTTTCCCGGGCCTTGCCCTGGACCACCATCATTTTCGACTCCATCTATAGGTAAGAACAATGGCCATAACCTCCGCAACGCTCGAGAAATTGAAAAAGTACGACTCGCCGACCATCTGTAACGTGATCGAATTGTTCGACGTGCGGTCTCGTAGTCAGGGCTACATGGATCACCGTATTCGGTCTAATTATCCGACGTTCCCCCCTATGGTTGGCTTTGCCTCGACGGCCTCGTTTCGCTCGAGTTTCGAACCGCCGCGCGCCGATGCCTACGGGAGCATCACGGAACAACTCAAACATATGCAGACTCTGCCGGGGCCAGCCGTCATGGTCTTTCAAGATCTTGACGATCTGGCGGTCGGCGCGACGTTTGGCGAAGTCATGTGCTCCACCTACAAGGGGTTTGGATCGGCCGGTCTGATCACCTCCGGCGGCGGACGAGACCTGGAACAAGTTCGGGCCCTGCAATACCCCGTGTTCACGGCGAGCACCATCGTCTCACATGCCTTCTGTCACATCTTGCATGTTGGTCAACCCGTCTGCGTGGGGGGACTACCCGTGTTTAGCGGTGACCTCCTACACGGCGATGCCAACGGCGTCACTAATATCCCACTGGATATCGCCACGGAAGTCGCCGACATCTGCGAGCCTTTCGTGCAGGCCGAGGAAATCATCATGGCCTACGTCAAAGAACCGGGTCAGAAATCGCCCGATGAATTTGCTCGCCGACAGGCCGAGTGCAAGAACGCCATGGCCGAGCTGCGGAAGCGCGTGTCCCGCAAACGCTAGTGCTAGGTTCAAAACAAGCCGTGTGGCAGATGTCCCGCCTGCGGTCGGCGAATCAGCGACTGAGACCACCGGGCGTGTTGACCATCTGCGTACCCGGTGTTGCTGGGACGGTGCTGATCGTTCGCTGCAACGTGGCGATCCGATCGGCCACGCCCGGTTGGTTGCGGTTCAGATTGTAGGCCTGCTGATAATTCGAGAGCGCTTGGGCCATCTGCCCTTCGCGTTCGCGCAGGCGGCCCATAGCCGTCCAGGCACGCGGGTTGCGCGGGTCCAGATTCAACGCCTCCGTCAGTTGCTGACCGGCCGAAGATGTGTCGCCGAACTCTTCGTAGAGACGCGCCAGTTCAATCCGCGCGTCCGAACCCCGTCCGGTGCGCGTGGACCAACGCTGGAGCAGGGTAAAGGCGCTTTCCGCGCGGTCGGTTTGGACCAGCAAGACGGCCAAACCACGATGACAATCGACATGATCCGGCTGCAAATCAAGGCACTGGTGATACAGTTCCTCGGCCTGTTGCAAAGTATTCTTGTCCATTTGTCGACGCCCCAGATCATGGTACGTCGCAGCCAAGTTGTAATAGGCATCCGCGTTACGCGGATCAGAATTCAATGCCTTGCGAAAGTTGTCAACCGCGACCTGATGCTGACCAAGCTGATAACTGCGTGTCCCCGCCGAGTTGAAATTATTGGCGGAGAGACTGCAACCGGCCGCGCATAGGCACGCCAGAATGCATGCCCGTTTTGCCGAGGCAGCGTCAAATCGAACGCGATGGGCCGATGTTGTTGATCGCACGGCGTTCCTGACTCACACAGCGTCCCTGCACCTGGTACCTCCCCCGGAGGCGACCCTCCCTACAGTCGCGTACGCGACCCACCACACCGTCGGGAGGAAGGCGGAGCATATCCATTGGGCCATCACGCTGCAAGGTGAATCTGGGTGCCGTGCTAGCAAGCAGTGGGCCACGTAGCCAAAGCCCGTACTATGCGAATTGCCCTAGGATACCTGGCCCACTTGTGCTAGCAATAGGCATCTTTCCAGCGATTAAGTCACCGGGTTGCGAGTAGAGGCGGAGTTGAGGAATGCATTGGGAGGCTTGGTTTACCCTGGCGGTCGTCGTCGGCGTTCTGGTCTCACTTGTGCGTGAATCGCTGCCGACGGACATCGTCATGATCGGCGCGCTCATCCTTCTGGTGGTCGTCGGCGAAGCCAGCGGTACCAAGTTATTGCCGCAAATCGACGTGGCCGTGGCCGGCATGGGGAACACGGGACTCATTACGGTCGGAGTGCTATTCGTCGTGGTAACGGGTCTCGTGCAGACTGGCGCGATGGAACTCGTGGCCGGACCGGTCATCGGTCAGCCGAAGACGGCCGGTTCGGCCTTGTTGCGATTGCTGACCCCCGTTACGTTGCTGAGCGCGTTTCTCAATAACACGCCGGTCGTCGCCATGTTCATGCCGGTCGTTGAGGATATCTGCAAACGCTCCCGGATCAGCCCGTCTCGCCTCTATATGCCCATGGCGTACGCGGCCACGTTCGGCGGTGTTTGCACGCTGATCGGCACCAGCACCAACCTGATCGTGCAGGGGCTACTGGAAGAAAATGGCATACCGGGCATGAAGATGTTTGACATCGCCTGGATCGGTGTCCCCTGCGCGATAGCCGGAGTCGCATACTTTGCGGTTCTTGGACATTGGTTGCTTCCCGATCGCCGTCCGGCGATCACCACGCAAGATGACCCGCGCGAGTACACCGTCGAGATAATGGTTCTCCCCGATGGGCCAATGGTGGGCAAGACGATCGAGGAAGCCGGGCTGCGCCACTTGCCCGGCCTGTTCCTCGCGCGGATCGACCGTGATGGTGAAGAGATTGCACCCGTGGTGCCGCGCGAGCGACTTCAGGGCAATGACCAACTCGTTTTTGTCGGCGTGCTCGACTCAGTCGTAGACCTGCAAAGAGTTCGCGGCCTCGCTCGAGCGCCCGAATCCGCTCATCAGATCAACACACCTGCCACCAAGCGGCGATTGATCGAAGCCGTTGTCTCGAATCGCTGCCCGCTGATCGGCACCAGCATCCGCGCGGGCGAGTTTCGCTCCTACTACAACGCGGCCGTGGTTGCTGTGGCCCGCGGCGGCGTCCGTGTGCAGGGTAAAATTGGCGACATTGTCCTTGAGCCGGGCGACACGCTGCTGATGGAAACCGATGAGGATTTCCTGCTACGCCAACGTAATTCGAGCCACTTCTTCCTGGTGAGCGGCGTCGAAAACTCGCATCCGGTCCGCCGCGACCGGGCCTGGGTCGCGCTGGCCCTGTTGGTCGCCATGATTGTCGTCTCCGCTTGGGGTTGGATCGATCTGCTCACGGCCGCATTCCTCGTCGCGGGCTTAATGGTTGTCCTCGGTTGCTGTTCGGTGAACCAGGCGCGACAGAGCGTCGACTGGTCTCTGTTGGTCGTAATCGCCGCGTCGCTGGGCATCGGCAAGGCCATTGACATGAGCGGACTTGCAGATGTCGTGGCCACGAAAATCGTCGGCTGCGCGGGCGGGCATCCCTGGCTAGTTCTCGCGGCGGTCTACCTTGTGACGATGATCTTTACCGAGCTGATCACCAACAACGCAGCCGCCGTGCTGGTACTTCCCATCGCCCTCTCTTCAGCCAAATCGCTCGACGTCAACTACCTACCCTTCGTCATCGCCGTCGCTGTTGGCGCATCGGCGGGCTTCGCCACGCCCTTCGGCTACCAGACAAATCTGATGGTCTACGGCCCCGGCGGCTATCGGTTCACCGACTACTTGCGAGTCGGTATTCCGCTCGATCTGTTATTCATGGCGATCACCGTCGCACTGGCGCCAATCGTGTTTCCGTTCCATCCGTAGCGCAGCGTGGGTTGACCCTGACCCGGGGCGCGACCTAAGATGTCTGCCGATCCGGCTCGTCGTAGCGTCGGGCTAGCAGCTTCCTCAGTCGATGTAGTTCCATGAATGAATTGGTGCACGCCTTCCTGCATGTGGATCAGCAACTTGCCGAGTTGACGGCGAGCTACGGGGGCTGGATCTATGCAGTGCTTTTTATCATTGTGTTCTGTGAAACCGGCCTGGTGGTAACTCCCTTCTTGCCGGGTGACTCGCTCCTGTTCGCTGCGGGGACGCTGGCTGCGGTCGGGTCACTCGACGTGTGGGTGCTGGCGGCACTTCTGATCACCGCCGCGATCCTGGGCGACACGGCCAACTATCATATCGGCAAGTACCTGGGGCCTCAGGTGCTGCGCCGCGAGAAATCCCGCTGGCTCAACCCGCAACACTTGGCTCGAACCCATCGTTTTTTCGAAAAATATGGACCGCGCACGATCATCTTGGCCCGGTTCGTGCCGATCGTACGGACCTTCGCTCCCTTCCTGGCGGGCGTGGGAACCATGGCGTATTCGCAATTCATCCTCTACAACGTCCTGGGGGGCGTCATCTGGGTGGTTGCGTTTCTGGGAGCCGGCTATTGGTTCGGCAACGTGCCAGTGGTGCGGGAGCACTTCACGCTGGTCGTCCTGGCGATTATCGTGATCTCCGTCCTGCCGCTACTCGTGGAGTTCATCCGCGCCCGCGCGCAGACCAAGCCGCGCCAGGAAGTCGACTGAATGCGCCTTGGCACATCCGGTCGGCACGAGAAAGTTGCCTGTGCCACGGTTTTCTTACTGGCCAGACGCCAAGGCCGATTCCAGCGATTCGAGGGTTGTGTTCACGGATGCCGTCACGCAGGTCTGCTTTTCGTAGCCCAGATTGCGGATCACCTCCAACACCTCACTGCAGGTGGGGAACATCCGGCCACTCGACCGCTTGTATGCGTCCATGGCGTGCATGAACTCGATCTCCTCCGGCGTGTACTCGCGCTCGCAGGTGGTCGGGTCGATCTGACGCCGGCGCGGTACCTTGACCCGACGCTCAGCCTTGGGTAGCTCGGCGTGGGCCGGGCTACTGGCGCTTCCCCGTCGGTCGGTCCGAGCACGCCGATCCAGCGTGATTTGAGCATCCAACTTTTTCGCGACCTTGGCTGGGATCTTGGATTTCGGTGTCTTGGCCACTCTCGGATCTCCTGTGGGCGGGGCGGATGGGGTGGGCGATCTTGCTGGACCGACGGGCTGTTTGGCCGGTAGACTCACCGCAAACGTTGCCATCGATCAGGACAGGAGAGAGATCGGCTAGAAGGCTTGGCAAGACTTAGCGGCTAGGGAAAATGTTAGGTCCTGAGAGAGATAACGATTTGCGCGGCTTCCAACACATGGGCAAAGTCGGTCGCTCGCCGGGGTTGTGCTGTCTGTGTGGATTGGACCACACAAGTCTGCCTCGGGGCCCCAAGGGCAACGCCGTGACGGATTTATTACCGGGAAAAAAATGGGGTTTCTCTCGCTCCTAGTGTCCGCCCTTATCGTAGCGCGCACTTTTGGTTCCGCGGTCCGGGTGCGGCTTCCACGGGCGGGTGATCCAATTCGATTGAACTGTCAACGACGCACCGATATTGACTCAGAGGGGCAAAGCCCGCTGTTTGCCTAGCCCAGTCCATCGGACTGGGTGAGGGCGATTCCCGTCGTAACCCGAAGCGTTAGCGAGGGCCGTTCGCGAGGAAATGGAGGATGCTCGCGTCATTCATCACCCGGCTTGGGCGACCGACGTGGCGAATATCGCTCGCTGACGCTTCGGGTTACAGGTTGATTTCCTCGAGAAAATGGCGGATCCCTGCAAGCCGTGCGCAGCTGCACAACTCGGGCACCTGGGCACGGGCGGGCACGCCGCCC
>SXGT01146255.1_pt1 | contig 11353 bp, 9 predicted proteins | sample 3176221 | NCBI WGS metagenome assembly SXGT01 (sample SAMN11356862, study PRJNA531348) | freshwater metagenome | isolation source: freshwater sample F1-120 | place: China: Fuxian Lake, Yuxi | collected 2017-12-25
GCGGGCGCCGCGGGGGCGGCGGGCTTCTTCGCGGCCGGCCGCGGCGCGCGCGCAGGGCGCTGCAGGAGCGACGAGGACTGGTCGATCGTGGCGCGGCCGGGGTCGGGCGCGGCGCGGCCGAGGTTGCGCAGCACCGGCATCGGGCCGCTCGGGATCGGCGTGTCTTCGTCTTCGTCTTCCAGCACGAGGTCGTCGAGCGCGGTCGGCGGCTCGTCGGGCAGCTCGAGCTCCAGGTCGTCGTCGAGCGTGGCCGGCGCTTCGAGCCGCAGGACGAAGTCGCCGACCTGGACCCGCTGCCCCACCTGGAGCACCACCTCGGACTGGCGGGCGCCCGCTTCGTCGACCACGCCGTTGGCCGAGTCGAGGTCGCGCACGCGCACCACGCCGTCCCCGAGGATCGCGAGGCAGTGTTTGCGCGACACCCGCTTGCTCGGCAGGCGCACCGCGGCGGTCGGGTCGCGGCCCACCACGTTGGGCCCGGGGACGAGCTCGAAGGGGCCGGCGGGCTCGGGCCCGCGGACTACGACGAAGCGCACGGGGTCAACTCCAGGCGGTCGCCGACCGCGGTGCCGCCGGCGCCGCCGGCCTCGAGCTCTACGACGCGCCGGGCGCCGCGCACCCAGCGAGTGAACCGCCACGGGACCAGCGGCGCATACACCGCGAGCACACGGTCGTCGGGGTCGAGGAAGACCACGTCGATCGGGTAGCGCATGAAGCAGGTGTGGACCGAGCTGCACGGCTCGATCACGAGCCCGCCGCCGGCGTCGGCGCTGCCCAACAGGCCGACCGCGCGCGCCCAGGCGGTGTCGGCGTGGCGCGCGGCGGCGGCGAGGCGGTGGCCGCGGGACGGGTTCTCGATCCGGAGCTCAGCCACCGATCACCATGTCGCCGTACACGAAGTTGAGGATGATCGGGCCGAAGATGACCACGAAAACCGCGGGCATGATGAACAGGATGAGCGGGAACAACAGCTTGGTGGCGGCGTAGGCGCCGGCGCGCTCCGCCGCCTGGAACCGCTGGGTGCGGATGAGGTCGCTCTGCGCGCGCAGCACCGGCCCGATGCTCGCGCCGAGGATGTCGGCCTGGATGAGCAGCGCCGCGAAGCTGCGCAGCTCGGGCATGTCCACCCGCCGCGCCAGGTTGCGCAAGGCCTGCTGGCGCGTGGCGCCCACCTGGATCTCGCGCAGGGTGAACGAGAGCTCGTCGACCAGCGGGCCCGCCTTCGCCTTCTCGCACACCTTGCCGACGCCCGCGATGAAGTCGAGGCCCGCCTCGACCGACAACGTGAGCAGGTCCATCACGTACGGAAGGCTCTTGCGGATCGCGAGCTGGCGTTGTCCGACCAGGCTCGAGAGCCAGAAGTCCGGGAAGAAGCTCCCGAGCAGCATGAGCGCCAGGTGCACGGGGATGGGGAGGGAGGCACCGAGGATGAGGTACCCGAAGACCACGCCGAACAGCAGCTCGAAGAACGCCGCCATCGCAAGCTTGTAGGCCAGGAACTCGTCGGTGCTCATGAGCCCGGCCATGCCGCCGGCCACGAACTGCCGCTCGATGCGCGCGCGGTACCCCGGGACCGCGAACGGCCGCACGGCGGGCAGGAAGATGCTGTACAGCGGGCGCAGCGCGTGGACGAGCACCGCCTCCTTCGCCGACTCCACCCCGCCGGGCAGGGCGCCCGCCGCCGCTTCGGCTTCGAGATCGCGCGGCGTGAGCGCCCGCATCGCGAAGAACACCGAGAGGCCGAAAAGCCCCGCGAACAGGATCTCTGGACCACGTCCGAGCATGCGCGGGCAGTCTACCAGCCGCCGATGTCGAGCACCCCCCGGATCGTGTCGGAATCCACCGACCGCCCGGTGAACAGCTCGAAGGAGCGGGCTCCCTGGTGCATCAACATGCCGATGCCGCGCTGGATGCGTACGCCCCGCGCCGCGCACGCCGCGAGGAGCGGCGGGTCGGCCATCCAGTAGTTCGCGTCGGTCCACACCGCGCCTTCGGCGAGCCCCGCGACCGGGAAACCCACGACCGAGGGGACGCCCGCGCCCGACAAGCAGTTGACCACCAACGACCACGGCTGGGCCGCGAACGCTTCGGCAGCGAGCGGCCCGGCGGCGAACCGCACCCCCGAGAAGCGCGGCGCGATGGCCTCCATCGCGGCGGCGCCCCGCGCTTCGGTGCGGTTGAGCCAGGTGACCGAAGCGACCCCCGCCGCGGCGAGCGCCGCGCCCACCGCGCGGCCGGTGCCGCCGGCGCCGAGGATCACGCACCGCCGCCCGGACACGTCGACGCCGAGCTCTTCGCGCAGCGCGCGGAGGTACCCCTCGCCGTCGGTGTTGTGGCCCACCAGCCGCCCCTCTTCGTTGAGCACGACGTTGACCGCCCCCGCGCACGCCGCCTCGGCCGACACGCCGTCCAGCGCCGGCAGGACGCGCTCCTTGAACGGCACGGTCAGGTTGCAGCCCGCGAGGCCCAGGGTGCGGATCGCGGGCCCGACCTCGTCGGCGCGCTCGGGCCGCACGTCGAGCGCCACGTACACCGCGTCGATGCCGAGCCGTCGGAACAGCTCGTTGTGCATGGCCGGCGACAGGCTGTGGCGGATCGGGTGGCCCACCAACGCGTACACTCGCGTGCGCCCGGTGATCATCCCAGCACGGCCACCGCCTGCGCCGCGTCCTCGCGGATCTGCGCAGCCAACGCATCGAGCGAGGGGAACTTCCGCTCGTCGCGCAGGCGATGTTCCAGCATCACCCGCGCGGTGCGGCCGTACAGGTTGCCGGCGAAGCCGAAGATGTGCGCTTCGACCAGGTACTTCTCGCCGCCGACGGTCGGGCGCACCCCGACGTTGATGACGGCCTTGGCGGGCGGCCCCCACCGCAGGTCGACGTGGCCCGCGTACACACCGTAGGCGGGGCGCAGCTCCTCTTCGGCCACGAGGTTGGCCGTGGGGAACCCGAGGGTGCGCGCGCGTTGGTCGCCGTGCACGATGAGGCCGGACAGGCTGAACGGGCGGCCGAGGAGGCGCGCCGCCTGCTCCACCTCGCCGGCGGCGACCGCCCGACGGATGCGGCTGGACGAGATCGGCCCGCTCTCGTCGCGGAGCGCCGGGACCTCGATGAGCTCCATCGTCGGGGCGATCGCGCGGATCGACGCGGCGTCGCCCGCGCGCATGTTGCCGAACCGGAAGTCGTGCCCGACCACCAGCGCGTACGCGTCGAGCCGGTCGAGCAGCACGTCGTTGACGAACTGCTCGGCCGACTGCGCCGCGAACTCGGGCGTGAACGGCTCGACCACCACGATGTGCACGCCGGCGGCACGCAGCTCGTTCACGCGTGCGGTGCGCGTCTGGATGCGGGGCTGGTGCCGCTCGGGCGCGACGACCGCCGTCGGCGCCGGATCGAAGGTGAGGACGCACGCGCGGGCATGGTGGCGCGCGGCCGCCGCGAACAGTTCGCGGAGGACCGCGCGGTGGCCGAGGTGCACGCCGTCGAAGTTGCCGATGGCGACGACCGACGGACGACGTCGGGGCGGGGGGCGCGAGAAGCGAGGCAAGGTCCAGCCGGCTAACCGCTCGCGACCGGTGCGCGCACCGTGCCGCGATGCGCACCGGACTGCGCCCGACGAGGAAGTGGGCGCGGCGCATCGCCCACGGCTATCCTGGGTCCGATGCTCCTCCTGGTGGCCCTGGCCCGGGGCGAAACCATCGTCGTCGCGCAGGACGGCAGCGGCGACTACGCGCAGGTCCAGGACGCGATCGACGTCGCGCGCGCCGGCGACGTGCTCCTGGTGTACCCCGGGACCTACCGGGGTACGCTCGAGGTGCGCGCGCGCCACCTGACGATCCGCGCGGTGCAGGGGCTTGGCACGGTGCTCCTCGACGGTGTCGGGGAGCCGAGCCTGCTCACGCTGTGGGGCGCGGACGTGAGGCTGGAGGGGCTCACGCTCCGCAACGACGGGGGCGCGGGGGTGACCACCTACGACCGGTCCGATCTCTACGTCGAAGACTCGGTGTTCGAAGCGGTCGGCAGCGCGACCGGCGGCGGCGCGGTGTACCTGGACAACGGGACGGCGTCGTTGGTCTCGGTGAGCTTCGTGGACGGGCGCGGCGCGGTCGCGTGGGGGGTCGACCTCGCGGCGGGCGAGCTGCGACTCGACGGGTGCACGTTCGCCGGGGGGATCGCTCCGGACGGCGCGGTGCGCGTCGGCGACAACGCGGTGGCGGTGATCGCCGACACGGCGATGGGCGGCGGGAGCGGCGGGCGGGCCGGGGCGCTGGTGGTCGACGCCGGCGCGTCGCTGACCGTCGAGGGTGGGGCCTTCTCGGGCAACGGGGGCGACGCCGGCGCGGTGTGGCTGGCCCCCGGCGCTTCGGCGGTCGTCTCGGACAGCACCTTCTCCGACAACGTCGGCGCGGTCGCGGGGGGAGCGGTCGCGGTGGCGCCGGGCGCCGAGCTGCTGCTCCAGGACGTCGCGTTCAGCGGGAACACGGCGCCGGAGGGCGGGGACGTGTGGCTCGGCGCGGGCGCACGGCTCGACGACCTCGGCAGCGTCTGGGCCGCGGAGCTGGGGGCCGAGGCGGCGTCGGTCTCCTGTGTGGGGAGCACCTTCGGCGCGGGCGCGGCGGTCGTGGCCACCGACAGCGTGGTCGAGCTGCGCGAGGTCACGTTCGACCAGTCCGGCGTGGTGCTCGACGGGGGGGCGTTGGTGGGGACGTCGCTGGTCGCGGTCGGCGCGGAGGTCCTCTTCGCGGCGACGGGCGGCGCGCTGGAGGTCGACGGGTTGGTGGCCGAAGGGGGCGGGGCGCTCGTCGTCGCCGAGGGGTCCGAGGTGGTGCTCGCGGGCGTCGAGGGGGTCGGTGCCGCGCCCGCGGGAGCGCTGGTCCGCGTGGTCGCCGGGGGGTTGCGGTGGCACGACAGCTCCATCCGTGCGCCCGACGGCGCCGTGCTCGACGTGCACGGGGCCTACGTCGAGGTGGCCCGCCTGCGCGTGGAGGCGCCGGTGGCGTCCGACGCGGTCTTCGCGGTCGCCGACCCCGCCCCGGGCAGCGTCGTCACCAACGTCGAGCTCATCGGCGGCGTGGCCCCGGCGCTGGTGCACCTGGTGGACGCCGGCGGGCTGCGCTGGGGGTACAGCACGCTGGTGGGCGGCACCGGGAGCGCGGTGGTGGTGGAGGGCGAAGCGCCGAGTCTGGAGGGGCTCGGCTTCGGAGAGCACGACGGCGCCGTGCTCGTGGGGGCGGCGAGCTGCCGCTGGTGCGGCTTCGAGGCGGCGCCGGACGCCGGCGCTCCCGACGCGGTGGAGGGGCCGCTGGCGCTGGTCGACTGGCCGGCGGCGCCCGACGCGGCCGACCTGCACCTGCGCCGGGACAGCGTGTGGGTCGACGCAGGCGATCCCGCGGCGCTCGACGCCGATGGCTCGCGCGCCGACATCGGGGCGTGGGGCGGCCCCGACGCGGGGCCGTTCTTCGACGGGGACCGCGACGGCTACACCACCCTCGACGACTGCGACGACGAGGACGCCCTGGTGCGCCCCGACGGCACCGAGTTCTGGTACGACGGGGTCGACCAGGACTGCGACGGGATCGACGACGACCAGGACGGCGACGGCGTCGCCGTGGCGGACGACTGCGACGACCTGGACGCCGAGGTGGGCCGGTGCCCCGACCCTGTGCCCGCGCCAAACCCGACGGCGCCGCCCCCGTGCGGGTGCGCCGGCGACGGGGCGGCCGCCGCCTGGGTGGGCGCGGCGGTGGCCGCGCGGTGGCGGCTCAGGCGCGGGCGAAGAGCTTGCTGTGCGGGAGCTCGGTCAACAGGACCTTGAGGTGGTCGACGCCCACCGGCCACGACGCCGCCTTGCGTTCGCCGCCGATGCGCTGGCCTTCCTTGGTCGGCACCTCGTCGATGCGCCACCCGCGCTGCATCGAGCGGATGGTGATCTGGTACTCGATCGGGAACCGCTTCACCGTCGTGTCCAGCTCCAACAGCGCGCTGCGGCGCAGGGCGCGGAACCCGTTGATCGTGTCGTAGACCCGCGGGCCGTCGTAGAACAGGCGGTTCGCGAGCTGGCTGAGCGTGTCGTTCACGCGCGCGCGCAGCTTGAGCAGCTCGCCGTCCTCCTCGTTGACCGCACCCGGCCCGAACCGGCGGGCGATGGCGACGTCGGCGCCGGCGATGAGGCAGTCGTCCAGGCGCACGATGTCGTCGGGGTCTTCGTTGCCGTCGGGGCTGAAGAAGACGAGCCGTTCGCTGGAGCACGCTTCGGCGGCGCACCGGAACGCGACGCCCCGCCCCCGGATGGGCTGCACGACCACCGGCACCCCCTTCTCGCGGAAGAACTCCTGGGTGCCGTCGGTGCTGCCACCGTCCAGGCCCACGACCTCGCGGAACTCGCCCACCGGGAGCCGGTCCCACAGGGCCCGCAGGCCGTCGATCTCGTTGAGCGTCAGGAGGATGAGGGCGGAGTCACGCATCGAGGCGAGTCTACTTCACCAACCCGGAGGAGACGAGGAACTGTGCCATGCCCTGCGCGATCACCTTGTTCCCGGCCGCGTTGGCGTGGCCGCGGTCCTGCGGGAAGTACAAGGTCTCGCTCGCGGTGCGGCGCTCCATCTCCGGCTGCGGGTCGTGGATCGGCACGCCGAGCTCCTCGGCCGCCGCGTGCAGGATGGTGCGGTGCCCCTCGGTGTAGCCGCTGCGCTCGAGCGGGAAGCCGAAGAGCACGAACCGCGCGCCCACGCCCTCGGCGAGGCCCTTGAACGTCCGGATGTTCTCGACGTACTCCTCGGGCGGGATGCGCGGGGTGTCCCCGTGCTCCTTCTGCTCGGAGCGCCAGGTGTCGACGAGCTCCTTCACGAACAGGTAGCCCTTGATCTGGTGGAGCAGCGAAGACTTGAGGAAGTCGGCGTTGCCCTGGAGGACCGCCTGGCTGCGGTCGCTGTAGGCGACCGTGCGGCTGTCCTGGACCAGGTACCCGAAGATCACCACGTCGGGGGCGTACTTCTGGAGGGCGCGCTCCCACAGCCACAAGCCCTGGAAGCTCGAGTACCCCGGCTGGCCGCCGTTGATCACCTCGACCGGGTGGCCCTCGGCGTTGAGGATCGTCTCGAGCTGGGCCGGGTAGCTGTCCGCGTCGTCGACCCCCCACCCGAAGGTGGTGGAGCAGCCGAGCGTCATCACGCGAAACGCCCCCGCGGGCTTCTGCTCGGTGTGGAGCGGCGCGCGGAGCCCGTTCTGGTCGGTGCTGACCCGGAAGCTCCCTCCGGTCTCCTTGTGGGGCTTGGACACGAGCGCCCCGTTCGCCGGCTCGACCCAGTACACGTCCCGATGGGTGAAATCTTCGGAGGCCCCGGGCGGCAACTGCGGCCACCCGGTCCCGCGCAGGTAGGCCTCCAGGCCGACCGCGAGCAACACCAACGGCGCCAAGGCGAAGAGGACCCGCCTCAGGGGCGAGGTCGTCCGACGACGGGCCACCTCAGTTCGCCGGCTCGACGGTGATCGCCACCCGATCTTCGATCGCGGCGTTCTTGAAGTACTTGTTGTCGTACCAGGTGGTGTCGTTGACCGACCACGAGAGCTGTCCGTTGCCCGGCGCGAGGAAGTCGTGCTCGGCGCCGATGGGGAAGGTGGTCTCGATGCCGTCGTCGCCGGTGAACTTCCCGACGAGCATGCCGACGTTGCACCCTTCGATGTTGCACGGCATGTCGGCGGCGGTGGCCTTCTCGGCCGTGCCCTCGACGGTGATCCACTCGCCCTTGTCGGCGATGCGGTAGCGGTCCTTCACCGTGGCGCTGATCCGCACGCGGTCGCCCTTGCAGACGGTGACGCTCCGGAAGAACGGGCGGCTGATCTCGAGGTAGTCGAACATCGTGTCGATGAGCGGCGACATGCACTCGCCGGCGGTGAGCTTGGCGGCGAGCGGGTTCATCCACCCCTTCCACACCGCGAGGTCGCCGCTCTTCATGAACGCCTTGCACTGGTCGAGGTTGGCCTTGACCACCGACTCGATGAGCTCGGGCCGGCCGAGCAGGGTGGTCTCGAGGTCGTCGATCACCGTCTCTTCCATGTGCACGTCGTCTTCGCGCAGGCCCTGCCACTGCTTCTTCATCTCTTCCAGCGCGCGCTGTCGGGCCATCTTGCGATCTCCCTCGGCCAGCTTCTCGAAGTCGGCGGCGTAGAAACAGTCGGCCTTCATCCCCTCTTCGTGACCCCACGCGTCCACGGGGAGCGGCGGCGGCGCCTTGGGCTTCTTGGCGTCGGCGAGGGTGATGGAGAGGAGCAGGAGCACGTGACCTCCGAAGGCGTCAGCCGCCGATCATAACCGCAACCCGCGCCGTGGCTTCCCGGGCGGCCGGCCGGCGCCTCCGGGCGACGAAGTGTGACCGTCCGGGGCACCCTCGGCCCTGGCCGTGGCCGGACCCGGGTGGTACGCCTCCGGCGATTCCGAGGCTTCCATGATCGTCCTGCTCGTCTCCCTCCTCGCCCCCGCGTTCGCCTGTGGCGACAAGGGCTGCGACTCTTCCTCGTGTCCGATGGCGGGCGCCACTGCGACCGCTCCGGCCCCCGCCGCCATCCCGGCCGGCTCCACCATCGCCAAGCTCAAGGTCGGCGGCATGCACTGTGGTGCCTGCGCCGAGAAGATCACCGCCGCGCTCCAGGGTGTGCAGGGCGTCACGGGCGCCACCGTCAGCTACGAGACCGGCGTGGCCGAGGTCGGCTACGACGACAAGAAGACCAAGGTCGACGCGCTCGTCGCCGCGGTCACCGCCGCCGGGTTCACCGCGACCAAGATGTAGCGTCGGGGGGCCGCGCCGCGACCGGCCGCTCGTCGGGCGTGTGCGGGCGCGCGGCCCGCTACGGTGCGGGCGGGGGGCTTTCGGCGCGCGGCGCGGCGAGTGCAGAAGTTTCGCAGCGTGGTGGCGCTCGCCGATCGTCGGGATACGGTGCGGTTGGCCGAGGGGTGATGTTATGCGCGTTTCCTTCCTCCTTCCTCCTTCTTCCTTCCTGCCGTTCTTGCGTTCGGCGTGATGGTTCCGGGGTCCGCCGCCGCCGCGGACGCGGACGGTGACGGGTGGGACACGACGGCAACGCCGGCGGACTGTGACGATGGGGACGCCACGGTCCATCCGAGCGCGGCGGAAGATCCCGCCGACGAGGTAGACCAGGACTGCGACGACTCGGTGTTGGCGCATCGTGCGTACACGACGTCGTTCGCGCCGATCTTCTCGACGGAGTTCACGCTCGGGGCGGGCGCGGCGCTGGCGACGATGGGCGGCGGCGACAGCGTGCTGCGGTTCACGCGGGGCGCGTCGGCCGAGGTGACGATGGACGACGACTTCACGTTCGAGTCGGGCGAGTTCACGGTGATGTTGCACGTCAAGGCGTACGCGGGGCCTCCGTGCGACGTGACGGTCACCTCGTCGACGATGGCGGCGACGTCGAAGAGCTTCGTCGGTTCGGGGACGAAGGTGCTCACGTGGAAGTACGACCCAGCGACCTCGACGGGGCTGCGCCCGGGTGACGTCGTGACGGACGTGAAGATCGGGTGCACGACGGGCGCGGGCACCGTCGACGTGGACTGGCTCACGATCGCGAACGGGCCGGCGCTGCTCGGCCCCCTGTTCGACGTTTCGGCGCAGGCGAGCACGATGGGCCTGCCCGGTATGGGGCGCCAGTCGGTGGTCCGCTCGAGCCTCGACAGTACCGGGGCTCCGGGGCTGTTGCAGTTCGTGGGGAGCGACGTCGGCGGCTTCGGGTGGACCGACGACGGGGTGAGTTGGCACCCCGCGAACGGGATGGCGGAGCAGTGGCTCGACGGCGGGGAGCTCGGCGTGTGGGAGGTGTGGGCGCGGGACGAGTCTTCGTTGGCAACGCAGACGGTGCTGGTGCTGACGGGGGGCAAGGACGACGCCGACGGGGGCGGTCTGTACTACACCGACAACCTGGACTCGACCGAGCAGCTCTGGACCAGCGCCGGGGGCGGGCTCGGCGCGAGCAAACACGTCGACGACTGTGGCAACCTGGACGACAAGCCCATCGCGTCGGGGCAGCTCATCCTGCACGAGCCGAGCGACACGACCGACACGAGCTTCCTCATCGCGAGCTCGGACCCCGACACCACGGGGCTGTACACCTGGACCAAGGGCGGGGCGGCGGTGGCGGCGCAGAGCTTCAACGGGTCGTTGCCGCCGACGGGGATTCCGTCGGCGTTGGCGGTGGACAGCGGGGGCACCTATGTCCTGGTGGGGTATCGTCCGCTGATGGCGACGAGCGACGACGCGGCGCTGTACCTGTGTCCGGCCGACTTCGACGCGGCCACGGTGTACGACTGCGTGCCGGTGTCGAGCGACGCCGACGCGGTGTGGGCGGGCGACGTGCGGGACATCGAGGCCGACCCGCTGGTGGCGGGGGTGTTCTACGTGGCGGACGGGGGGCGGCGGGCCACGTCGAGCACGGCGTGCAGCACGGGCGAGTCGACGGTGTACAGGGTCGAGGCCAGCGGGCTGTTCAGCGACTCCACCGTGTCGGCGACCATCGTGGACACCGACGACGACACCGCGGACCTGATGCCCGACTGGGGCGAAGACTACGGCGCCGCCACGAGCTCGATGTACTACGACTACGAGGCTGCGGCGCCGCACGAGGACAACTGTACGGATGTGGGCAACGCCGGCGCGACCACCTACGGCGAGCTGGTGCCGCCGCGCGGCGCGGCCACGGAGGGCTACGAGCTGTCCTCGATCGCGGTCGACCCGGACGGGGAGTGGCTGTTCGCGTTCTACCCGCTGCCGGACCTGAAGCGCGACTACGGCTGCGTCCGGACGTTTCGGACGCTGGTGGCCGACGTGGTCGACGCCGCGACGCCGTGGCGGCCGTTCCAGGGGTGGACCAAGGACGACATGGACTTCTACTACGGGTCCATCCACGCCGAGGGGCGTCGGGCCGCGGTCGACGCGGTCGGGTCGTTCATCGAGGCGGAGCCGCTGTTGGAGGACTGGGCGGGTGCGGGCACGCACGACGCGGTGTTTGCGTACAACGGCGCCACCTCCGGCTCCGCGTACGACCTGATGCTGGCCGGCAACTTCTTGTGGCGGGTGCTCCCCGAGGCCACCGACGCGGGGTGGGACACGACGGACCCTTCGTCCGTCACCTGCGACTACACGGACACCTCGTGCATGTCGCTCGACTCGGCGCAGTGGGAGCTGGCGTGGGACGGCGCGGGTGCGGTGTTCCAGGACTCGGTGGTCAACAGCGTGGTCGCATGCCCGGGGTGCTACCAGTCGGGCGCCGGGCTCGTGGATCTGGTGATCGCCGCGGGGGTGAGCGACTACAAGATGGCGCGGCTGTACGGGCGCACGCTCACC
>SXGT01379593.1_pt1 | contig 11352 bp, 11 predicted proteins | sample 3176221 | NCBI WGS metagenome assembly SXGT01 (sample SAMN11356862, study PRJNA531348) | freshwater metagenome | isolation source: freshwater sample F1-120 | place: China: Fuxian Lake, Yuxi | collected 2017-12-25
GGTCGTGGGCTCCCTCTACCTGTCGCTCGCGCTCCTCGTGATCTTCGTCTTCGTGCCCATCCTGCTCCTCGTGCGGGTGAGTCCGCGCCGGTTCTTCGGCGCGATCCGCGAGCCGCTGCTCACCGCGTACACGACCGCATCGAGCGAGGCCGCGCTCCCCCGCCTCCTCGAGGTGCTCGTGAAGTTCGGCGTACCGAGGAGGGTGGCGGCCTTCGTCCTCCCGGCCGGGTCCTCCTTCAACCTCGACGGCTCGACGCTCTACCTGGTCCTGGCGAGCCTCACCATCGCCCAGGCCGCGGGTATCGAGATGTCGCTCGGTCGGCAGATCTTCATGGTGCTCACCTTCATGCTGACCTCCACGGGGGTGGCGGGGGTGCCGCGCGCCACGCTCGTCATCATCGCGGCCACCTGCGCGAGCTTCGATCTCCCGGGGGAGGCCGGGGTGGCCATGCTGCTGGCGGTCGACGAGGTGATGGACATGGCCCGCTCCGCCACCAACGTCGCGGGGAACGCGCTGGCGAGCGTGGTCGTGGCCCGCTGGGAGGGGGTCTTTGGCCAGCACGAGCCCGGCGACGCGCCGATGCCCGAGCCAGCGAGTCCCGAGGACCCGGGCCGAGGGGAGAGCGCCCCTGCCTTCTCTCGCGCCTCGGATCATCCGAATGGGTGACTCCTCGATGAAGCTTGCTCGCCCTATGGTGTGGGCATGCAACCGCGACACGATATGGGGCAAGGCAAGTTCGATCTCGGCGGAGGCCACCAGCTCCAGGTGAGGGTCGACGGCAAGTCCCCGGAGAACTACCTGAAGGACAGGGCCTCGAGCATGATCTGGGGCTGGATCCTGGGCGCCGCCATCCTGGGCCTGGTCATCCTCACGTTCGTGGGCGTCGGGATCTATGTCTACATGGCGGCCAGGGACACCTCGAGCCCGGTGACCGCGAAGGCCCAGGCGGCGGCCGCGGCCTGGGACGGCAAGAGCACCTTCGAGTGCAAGGGCAACGACGTCATCACCCTCACGGGCGTCACCGCCACGGTCAGCGACACCGCGATCCGGGCCGGTGGCAACTGCCGGCTCACGCTGATGAACGTGAAGATCACGGCGCCGGTGGGCATAGAGGCCAGCGCCAGCTCCAGGGTGACGATGAGCGGCGGCAGCATCTCGTCGACCACCAACGCGGTCGTCGCGTCCGCGAACACCAAGGTGAGCCTCACGGGGACCACCATCACCGGCAAATCGAAGAAGAGCGGAGCGGCCACGATCACCGGCGCGCCCTGAGCGGCTATCCTGCCGCTCCATGACCCCCGCCAAGGCGCCAGAAGAGACCGACGAGGAAGGCGGGCCGCTCGAGCACGCGATGGCCGAGTACGTGATCCGCCTGGACGGCATCCGCTTCCGCGGCCACCACGGGGTGTCCGACTCGGAGCGCGCGCTCCCCCAGGATTTCCTGGTCTCGCTCGAGGCCAGCCTTCCCCTCGAGGTCCTGCCCTCGGGCGATCATATCGCCGACGTCTTCAACTACGACCGGCTCGCCACCCTGGTCGTCGAGGAGGGCACCCGCCAGGCCTGTCGCCTCCTGGAGACCCTGGCGCAGCGGGTGATCACCCGCGTCCTCGAGGACACCCCCGCCACCCGGGTCACGGTCGCGGTCACCAAGTCGCGCCCTCCCACCCGCAGCAGCGTCGACAGCGTCACGGTCGAGCTGCGCGCCGCTCGCAGGGCGCGCTGAGAGGGCTCCTCAGTGGCAGAGGGCCGTCGTCCCGGGGGTGGTCGTCGTCGCGTTGCAGGACGTCGTCAGGACACACGTCCTGTAGGTCGTGCTTCCGCAGTAAGGGTTGAGGCCCACTCCGGTGCGGAGCGTGCTGGCATAACCCTCCCCGACGCAGGGGGCGAGCGGGCACGAGGTGAAGCCCAGAGTCCCGGGGGGCAGGCTCTCGGCTCCGTTGCAGTCGTAATCGAAGGATGTGCCGTTGGTGAGCGTGGTATAGGGCACACCGAAGTACAAAGGTTGTCCGGGGAAGACATTGGAGTTTCCGTCGTGGCAGTCACCGCCACGGACCACGTACCCCTGCGGCGCCGCGCATGCTCGGGCCGTGGCCGCCCCTCCGAAGCCGTCTCCGTCGGCGTCCTGGAACCAGGTAGGGAGAGCCGCGCAGACCTGGGGGGCGCTCGGGGTGGCGCAGTCGGCGAAGCCCGCCTTGCAGGTGTTCACGCAGACACCCAAGGTGCAGGCCGTATCCGCGTTGGCGATGGCGGTGGTCGAGCAGCGACGGTCGCATACGCCGCAGTCCGTGAGGTCGGTTCTCAGGTCCGTTTCGCAGCCGTCGCTGGCGACGTTGTCGCAGTTCCCCCAGCCCTCTTCGCATCGGACGCTCGCGCACCTCAGGCGGCTGTCGCATGTGGTCTCGGCGGTGTGGGGGAGCGAGCAGGGGGCGCAGAGCGTGGCGCCGCAGCCGTTCTCTGGCTTGGGCTTTACGCATAGGCCATTACAGAGCTTCTCGCCGCTCGGGCAGCTCGTCGCCGGCGCCGCGTCCCTGCCGGGGGCGTCCGCTGCGTCCATGGCGCTGGCCTCGCTGGCGACGTTGGCGTCGCTGGTGTCGTAGGCGGGGTGGGCCTCGTCGAAGTCCACGCCCGCGAGCAGGGAGCAACCGACCCCCAGGAAGGCGAGGGCAGGGGCGGCCAGGAGCAGGATGGAGGATCGTCGCATCAGAAGGTCCTCCAGAGGCTCAGGGTCGCGCCCTGGGGTGACGCTGCAGGGACCAGGGCGGTCTTGCTGCCGTCGGGGCTGGTCACGATCATGAGGATACCGGCGGCCGTGAGGATACCGCCGGCCACGAAGGAGATCGTGGAGATCGTGGACAGCGTGCCGCCCGAGCGTGCCGCGTCCAGGCCCTCGGCGTTGCAGGCGAGGGTGCTGGTGCAAGAGCTCTTCACGGTGCTCGCCTTCTCGAGGGTCAGGGCGCCGGCGATGGCACCCACGAGCAGCCCTGCGGCGCCTGCGCCGGTGGCCATGAAGCCCGCGGCCCTGAGGGCGCCGGAGGTGGAGGACGGCCTGGGGGTCTGCGGCTCGGGCGGCTCGAGCCGCAGGACGAGGCGCTCACCCGCGGCGAGCTCCGCCTCGTAGGTTCGAGTGCGGGAGCCGGGGGCCGTCACCTGGACCGTGACCTTCCCAGGATCGAGCGAGATCGGCGTTCCCAGCGTGACGGTCCTGTCTCCTATCCTTGCCTCGGCGCCGGCGGGGAGCGCACCCTCGGTCACCAGCGTCAAGCGAGGAATACGGCCGTCCAACGCCTCGGCTCGCTCCTGAGCGTACTTCCCTTTCTGCTCGTTCATGAAGCCTGCCGCTGCCCTCTGGAAGGCGGCGCGGGCGGCGACCAGGTGCCCCTGCCGCTCCTCGCAATCCCCGAGGTTCAGGAGGGTACCCGGGGCCGGCTCCAGCTTCTGGCTGGCCTCGAACCTGGCGCAGGCGGTGATCAGATCATTGGTGAGGAGGGCCGCCCGCCCCTCGCGAAAGAGCGCTTCTCCAGGGGAGATCGCGGGGGGCGCTTCGGCCAGGGCGAGCGAGGGAAAGAGCAGCAGGGCCGCGAGCAGGAGCGAGCGACGCATGGCTCAGTAGCGCTCCTCGAAGTAAGAAGAGGGGTGGCGGCCCCCCTTGACCGCCCGGGGAGGTGTCCCCACCGACGACGAGGTGCTGGGCGGTGGCTTGGGCCCGCCCGAAGAGCTCCTCACGGCGGTTGCGCTGCGCTGGGCCGAGATCTCCGGAGGCGCCGAGGCAGGGGGGCTCGAGGAGGGAGGCTCCGTGGCCAAGGTTCGAGGCGAGCTCGCCTCGGCCTTCATGGATGCGACCGTCGGGGAAGGGGGAGGCGTGGAGACGAGGAAGCGCAGCGCCGAGAGCAGGAGGGCGAGCCCCGCCAGGGCGATCAAGGGGATCACGAGGTCTCGGCGCGATCTGAACTCGGGGATCTGCGAGAGCGGGTGGGAGTCGTGGGCGAGCCCGGTGCTCGTCGTCAGGGCCGGCGTCGCGGCGAGGCCCACCGAGGTGGGCTCGACGTCCACGGGAACCTCCAGATCGGGAGCCATGGGGGTGGGCGTCTTCGCCTCCGCGTTCCTCGAGGGGGCCTGGGAGGCGGACGCTTCCAGGGAAGAGGAGGCCTGCGCCTCGGATGGGGCTGACGGCTCGCACTCCTGCAGATCTCCGGTGGAGAGCTGGAGCGTGGCGGGCCCGATGTGCTCGTGATCCAGCGCGTCGCGCGGCATCGAAAGGGTGAGCTTGCTTGGCTCGGCGAGGTTCTGACGGAGGGCGCGCACCTCGGCCTGCATCGAGCGCGCGTCCGGGAAGCGGGCGTCGCGCTCGAAGGCCACCGCGCGATCGACGAAGCTCACGACGGCCCCCGGCGCCCCCGGGATGATCTCGGCGAGAGAAGGGAGCCCCCGGACCATGGCGAAGAGGAGCTGCTCGTTCACGGTCCCGGCCTCGCGCGGCTTCTTGCACGTGAGCATCGTGATGAGGGTGGCGCCCAAGGACCAGAGATCGGTGCGCTCGTCGACGAGGTTCCAGCGCCCGCGGGCCTGCTCCGGGGCCATGTAGGCGGGGGTCCCCAGGAACACCCCGGAGAGGGTGAAGCTCTCTCCGTCGATCTCCCGCAGGCGGGCTATCCCGAAATCCAGGACCTTGACCTGGCCCTCGTCGGTGAGAAAGAGGTTTCCAGGCTTTATGTCCCTGTGCAGGATGCCTTGCCCGTGAGCCGTGACCAGCACGTCGAGCACATCGTCGACGACGCGGAGGGCCTGGCCGAGGGGCATGGGCTGGCTCCGGGTGAGCGTGGCCAACGACCAGCCGGTGAGCAGCTCCATGACCAGAAACACTGTCCCGTCGTCCGTGCGATCGTCGTCGATGATGGAGACGGCGCCAGAGTGCTCGAGCCTGTTGGCGACGTAGCCTTCGCGCAGGAAGCGCGTGACCACCTCGCGCGAGGTCGCGCACTCGGGGTGCAGCACCTTGACCGCCGCGCGCTTGCCGTTGCGGTGTGTGGCCGAGTACACGGCGGCGTTGCCTCCGACGCCTATCAGCTCGTCGAGGTGCCACTTGTCACGCAGGATCTGCCCCACGCGCTTCTGATAGCGATTGGTCGTGCTCCTCGTCACAACCTGCTTAGCGTACCACGTCCCCCGCGCCGGTGGATTTTCCGCCACACCCGTCCCAAATCGGTTGACGTACCGAGCCCGGGGCGACGAGAACGCTCCCATGCTCTCCATCGATCTCACGGGCAAGCGCGCCTTTGTCGCCGGGGTGGCCGACGACGCGGGCTTCGGGTTCGCCATCGCCAAGGCCCTGGCCGAGGCCGGCGCCAGGGTCTGCGTTGGCACCTGGCCCCCGGCATTCAACATCTTCACGACCCTCCTCCGCCGTGGCAAGCTCGACGCGTCCATGGCGCTCTCGAGCGGCGAGAAGCTGGAGTTCGAGCACATCTACCCCTTCGACGCGGACTTCGACACCCTGGCCGACATCCCCGAGGCGACCCGGGAGAGCAAGCGCTACAAGGAGCACGGCGACGTGAGCGTCGCCGGCGTGGCGGAGCGCATGCGGGCCGAGCTGGGCGAGGGCTGCGTCGACGTGGTGGTGCACTCGCTGGCCAACGGGCCGGAGGTAAAAAATCCTCTGCTCGAGACCTCGCGCAAGGGGTACCTCTCGGCGCTTGGGACGAGCGCCTACTCCAATGTCTCGCTCGTCCAGCGCTTCGGTCCTCTCATGAACAGGGGCGGCTCGTTCCTGTCGCTCACCTACCTCGCCGGTGAGCGCGTCATCCCTGGCTACGGGGGAGGGATGAGCTCGGCCAAGGCCGCGCTCGAGAACGACACCCGCGTGCTCGCCTACGAGGCGGGTCGCAGGTGGGGTCACCGCGTAAATTGCATCTCCGCGGGCCCGCTCGCCTCTCGCGCGGCCTCGGCCATCGGCTTCATCCAGGAGATGATCGAGTATACCAGGGCCAACTCGCCGCTCCCCGAGGCCATCACGGCCCTCGAGGTTGGCGCCACGGCGGCCTTCCTGGCCAGCCCGCTGGGCGCCGGCTTCACGGGAGCGACGCTGTACGTCGACAAGGGCTACCACGTGATGGGCAAGGCGCTCTGAGGAGGTCATACTCCGATGGATCGTATCGAGGCGTTCGTCGAGCAGCTGCTCCCCTCCCTGGGGGAGATCATGGAGCGGGCGGTACCTGGCTCCCGCGTCGTCGAGGTGGTGCCCCTCTCTCCCGACCAGGACCAGGCGGACGAGACCCTCAAGGTCGCCGGGTACGGCGTCCCGCTCCGGGTGAGGATCGAGGGGCCGGGGGGGATCGCCCGGACGCTCGTCCTCCACACGGCGACATCCAACGTCTTCGGGCACGACCGGCGCTCGGACAGGGCCGCCGAGATGCTGCTCGGCTTCGACACTTTCGGCTCCATCCCCAGGCATGTCCGGGCGCTCGACGTGGGGGCCTTCCGCGTCTCCGGGGGACTCGTCTCCCTCAGGGACGCGGGGGAGTTCTACCTCCTCACCTCGTACGCGGAGGGGCAGATCTACGCGGAGGATCTACGCAGGATCTCCCGCGAGCTCCGGCATACGCCCGAGGACGAGGAGCGCGCGGACGGGCTCGTCTCTTACCTCGTGTCGCTGCACTCGGAGCGGCGGGGGGATCCCCAGGTCTATCGCCGCTCGGTGAGGGATCTCGTGGGGAGCGGCGAGGGGATAGCCGGCATCATCGACGGCTATCCCGACGATGTCCCGCGGGCGCCGCTCGCCCGTCTGGCGAGGATCTTCGAGGCCTGCAACCGCTGGCGCTGGAAGCTCCGGGCCCACGAGCACCGGTGCCGCCGTATTCACGGGGACTTCCACCCCTGGAATGTGGTGTTCGACCGGGACAAGGAGCCCTGCCTGCTCGACGCGAGCCGGGGCTCGGCCGGGGACCCGGCGGACGACGTGGCGTGCATGGCCATGAACTACCTGTTCTTCGCCGTCGAGCACCCGGCCGCGTGGGCCCCGTCGTTCTCGGGGTTATGGCGCCGGTTCTGGTCGACCTACACGCAGCGGAGCGGCGACGGCGCCCTCTTCGACCTCGTCGCTCCCTTCCTCGCCTGGCGTGGGCTGGTGGTGTCCAACCCCGCCTGGTATCCGGCGGTCTCGGAGGAGGCGCGCGACTCCTTGCTGACCTTCATCGAGGCGGCCCTGGAGGCCCCTCGCTTTGCCCCGGCCATGGCCGACGACGTGTTCCGGTGACGTCCGGGGCTTCCCTCCAGGGTGTGGTGGTCTGGTTCACCGGCTTGCCGTCCTCGGGCAAGACCTCCCTGGCGGGGGCCGTGGCTCGGGCCCTCCAGGGGCGAGGCGTGGCGTCGTGCACCCTCGACGGCGACGAGGTGCGCGCCTGCCTGCGGCCCGAGCCGGGCTATGGCGAGGTCGAGCGCGAGCTCTTCTACACGACGCTGGGAAACCTCGCGGCCATGCTGGCTCGCCAGGGCTTCGTGGTCCTGGTCCCGGCCACGGCCAACCGGCGCCTCTTCCGGGAGCACGCTCGCGGGGTTGCTCCTCGCTTCGTCGAGGTCCATGTGAGCACCCCCGAGCCCGAGTGCGTTCGCAGGGACGCGAAGGGGCTCTACGGGGGCGCTCGAGCCGGCCGAGCGCAGCTCCTGCCCGGGAGAGGTGCCTTGTACGAGCCCCCGCTCTCTCCGGACGTCGTGGCTCCATCCGGAGCCGACGCTCAAGCGGTGGGCGCGGTGCTCGCGGCGCTGGAGCCCATCCTCTCCTGAGCCCTTGAGCCTTGCCAAAAGGCAAGAACCGGCCAGCCGGTGGTCTGCTAGGGTCTCTGGTGGAAAAAAATCGGATGCTCGCTCGCTCGTTATTGTCCGTGTCGTGCCTTGTCGCCTGTGGCGCAGGGATCGCCGCTTGCGGAGCCGAGGACACCCCTCCTCAAAAAATCGGCGTCGTAGCCCACGATCTCCAGGCGACCAACCTGGTCGGGAGATCGCTCCCGGCAAGGACCCTGGCGCTGACCTTCGACGACGGCCCTGGCGCCCGCACGGCCGAGCTCTCGATGTACCTTCACGCGGAGGGGATACGCGCGGCCTTCTTCGTCAACGGCGGGCACCTCACGACGACGACCCTGCCCAACCCCAACGGGATCACCGTGACCCCCGGGGCCGCGGCGATCCTCGCGCAGCTCGTCGCGGACGGCCACCTGGTCTCCAATCACACGGTCACCCACCGCGACATGGTCACCCAGGTGCTGCCCACGGGCGGGGCCAGGCTCATCCAGGAGCTCACCGAGACCGACACCGCCATCTCGGCCTACGTCCCCTCGGGGCGTTTCCTGTTCAGGCCGCCTTATGGCTCTTACAACAACGCGGTCTACAACGCCCTCCAAGCCTCGCCGATGAACAAATACGTCGGCCCGGTGTACTGGGAGGTGGGCGGCACCTCCAACAATTACCCCGCCCAGGCCGCGGACTGGGCGTGCTGGCAAGGGCAGCTCTACTCCGGGGCGACCAGGGTAAACGGGACAGGATATGCCACGACCAGCCAGTGCGGGAATGCCTACATCACCGAGATCAACGCCGTCAACCGGGGTATCGTTCTCCTGCACGATCCTTATACGTGGGCAAACGGCAATACCGTCGACATGGTCAAGTACATGGTGCCGATCCTGAAGGCGAACGGGTACTCCTTCGTCCGGGTCGACGAGGTCCCCGCCATCGAGGCGCTCCTCCCCCCCCTCTGCGACGCGACCTGCGCGACCTGCACCGGCCCCGCGCCCAACCAGTGCGCCACCTGCCCCGGGGGTCGGTACCTGGTCGGGGGGACCTGCGCGCCCTGCAGCGCGTGCGCGGACGGCACGTACGAGGCCTCCGCCTGCACTCCGACCGCCAACACGGTCTGCCCTCCCTGCGACGCGACCTGCGTCACCTGCGCAGGAGCCGGCCCTGCCCAGTGCGCCAGCTGCGCCGCCAACACCTTCTTGAGCGGAGGGAGGTGCCGTCCGTGCACGCGCTGCGCGGCCGGCACCTACGAGGCCTCCGCCTGCACGAACACGACGGACACCGTGTGCTCGGCCTGCCACACGAGCTGCACCCTCTGTACGGGCCCTGCTCCCATGGACTGCGTGAGCTGCCCCCCCAGCTCGTACCTGGACGGTCGCACCTGCCGAACCTGCTCGATCTGCGCGGCAGGGACCTTCCAGGAGGCGGCCTGCTCGGCCTCGAAGGACACCGTGTGCACCGGGTGCGCTCCGGGAAATATCAGCGCTTCGGCGGGCGCAAGGGCCTGCACTCCCTGCGCGGCAGGGACCTCGCAAGGCCAGCCCGGCCAGAGCACCTGCTCGCCATGCCCTGCCGGGCAGTTCTCGGCGGCGGGGGCGGCCTCGTGCACGCCCTGCCCTCCAGGGACATCCTCGGCACCCGGCTCGTCCTCGTGCACGCCGACCGGCGCTCCCGACTCCGGAGCGGACGCCGCCGTGGCTCCTGACGCCGCCGTGGCTCCTGACGCCACCGTGGCTCCTGACGCCGCCAGCAACGAGCCGGTCACCCAGGAGGGCGGCTGCAGCGCCTCGGGGCGGCGCTCGAGCGGGAGGGAGGGCTTGACCTTCGCCGTGGGCCTGGCCGCCTTCCTTGGGCTCCGGCCCAGGCGCCGCCTTACTTCTCGACCTTGACGACGAAGTACTCCGAGGGGGTGCAGCGGAACAGGGAGTGAAGATCCTGGCGATAGGAGAGCGTGACCCTCGTCCCGGCTTTCTCGGCCTCGTGGAGCTGCTTGACGACGGGGCTGCCCTCGTCGTTGTCGTCGACCGAGAACTCCCAGGTCTCCGCGGGCTGCCCTGGCTGCGCTCCCTGGAGGACGAGCTCCCCCGACAGGTACTTGCAATAAGGTGGACCCTTGATGCTCAGCTTCCTTATGACACCGGTTCGCGCTCCCTTGGAGTAGCCGCGGTACCACCACACCCGGATACCCTGGTACGAGACGAAGAGCAGCAGGAGGGCGAGGGGAACGAGGATGAAGAGCAGCTTTCGTTTAAGCGGCATAGCCATGTTACGGACTCCGGCAGGTGAGGCTACCACAGGACGGGTGGACGGCGCCGAAATGGCTTTTCCGGGCGCTGGCCGTGGTGCAAGATCGCCGGATGAAGGATCCGAGCATCGAGGCGGCCGTCGCGAGCCTTGGCCGTGGCCGGGATGCTGGCCATCGCCCGGGCGGCCTCCAGGGTCCGGACGAAGGCCGCGCTGCGCTTCATAGGGTTTGCCTTCGAGGAGGAGGGACTCATGGGGAGCCGCGCCTACGAGAGGGCGCTCGAGGGGGGGGAGCGTGAACGGATAACCGGGGTCCTGGATCTGGAGATGATCGGGTTCACCTCGCCCGAACAGAGGTTCCCCGAAGGGGGCGAGATGCTCACGAGGGAGCCGATCCCTTCGAGGGGGGACTTCATCGCCGTGGTGGGTCTGTCCGAGACCCCGGCGCCCAGCGAGGCCCTGCGGAGGGCGAGGGAGTACGTCCCTGACCTCCCCGTCGCCTTCCTGGCGGTGCCTGGGCTGGCGGTGCCCCTCGTCCCGGATCTGGTGCGCAGCGATCACGCGCCCTTCTGGCACGCGGGGATACCGGCGGTGATGATCACCGACACCGGGAATTTCAGGAATCCAAACTATCACCAGGACAGCGACACCCCGGAGACCATCGACTTCGAGTTCGCGACCCGGGTGAGCAGGCTGGCCCTCGCCGCGACCCTGCTGCTGGCCGAGCGCACCATGCCGCTCGCTCGCGGCTGACACCCGAGTCAGCCGCGAGTGCGCCGCCTCTTGAGTGCGCCGAGCGCTTCTTTCAGGCGCGCGTTCTCGGCGCGCTGTCTCTCCAGCTCGGCGCGTTGCCTCTCCAGCTCGGCGCGTTGCCTCTCCAGCTCGGCGCGCGCCTCGGCCTCTCTCTCTGCGGCCTCAGCGCGCTGGCGGGTGAGCTCCTCCGGGAGGGGGCATGGGAGCGGTCTACGTGGCGCAGCAGGTGAGCACGGGCGAGGAGCGGGCGCTCAAGGTGATGCGTCGGGAGCTGGTGGCCAACGAGGGGCTCCGCAAGAGGTTCGAAAGGGAGGCACGGGCCGGGGCGGCCATCGAGAGCGAGGTGCTCAACGACTGGACACCGGGGTTCGACCGGGTGCCCTTCGGGTTCGCGGGGGGGGTGGACCACGGACGGAGACGGCTCGAAGCCCGCGCGCCCTCTCCCCAGGGAGAGGGGCTCGCGGGCGCCGCGTGTGACGCGTGGGGGGGCGGGCACGCAGGTGCCGTGGTCGCTCCGTGGCTGGTCCACACCCCGGCGGAGACCACCACCTACCGCATCACGTGTACAAACC
>SXGT01777054.1_pt1 | contig 11352 bp, 11 predicted proteins | sample 3176221 | NCBI WGS metagenome assembly SXGT01 (sample SAMN11356862, study PRJNA531348) | freshwater metagenome | isolation source: freshwater sample F1-120 | place: China: Fuxian Lake, Yuxi | collected 2017-12-25
GGGTTACCGACGACGAGCACCTTGATGTCGTCGGCGGCGCCGTTCGCGATCGCCTGACCTTGCGTCGTGAAGATGCCGCCGTTGATCTTCAACAGGTCGGATCGCTCCATGCCGTCCTTGCGCGGTACCGAACCGACGAGCATCGCGAAGTTTGCGCCCGAGAAGGCGGTGTTCGCGTCGTCACTCGTCTCGATCCCGGCGAGCAGCGGGAAGGCGCAATCGTCGAGCTCCATCACGACGCCTTCGAGCGCGCCCATCGCCGGGGTGATTTCGAGGAGCTGCAAAATCACGGGTTGATCTGGACCGAGCATCGATCCGCTGGCGATGCGGAACAACAGGCTGTAACCGATCTGGCCGGCAGCGCCGGTGACGGCGACGCGAACGGGCGACTTCATGCTGAGACCTCCACCACGACGGACAACGGACTGAATCTAGGAGCGCATCGCCGACGGCCCGACATCGGACTCGGCAACGAGATCGAGCAGACGGTCGCGCGCTTCGCTCAACTCCTCGATCCGTTCGGCCGCACCGTCGTCGGCCGCGCCGGTGTCGGGGTGCGCGTCGCGCAGCAGGCGACGGAACCGTCGGTTGACATCATCCTTGCGCACGTCGGTTCCGGCTCGAAACCCCAGAACTTCCATGGCCCACCGCAGTTCGGAGTCGACGCCGTCCCACAGCACTTCTTCGGGTGGCGCGCCGCGTTGCCACGTCGCACCCGGCGCCCATGGCACTTCGTGCGGCACCCCTTCGACGAGCCGTCGGATCACGATCCCGCGTCGGTCGTACGGACGCCGCCCGTTGATCACCCGTCGGATCGCGTCGAGCCCCAAGTGACGGCTCGACGGCGGCAGCATCGCCACCGCTACGACCGCGCCGAGCAGTTGTGGAATCGGCGCGCCGTGGGTGTCGAGCTCGACCACGACGCGGCCGTCGTCTTGTTCGACCCGATGACGGGACCGGTCGAGACCGTGCGTGTCGCGCTGCACGCGGTGCCGCACCGCGATTCGCGGGAGATCGATACCGCCGGCAACGCTGCGGACGAACTCTGCGAACTCGTCGCGATCGTCATCGTCGAGCGCCGGGAGGAACTCGTGCACCACCGCGCCGACGAGCAGGATGCCCGCAGCTTGCGGTCCCGACATCGGAAGGTACGCCGAAGCCGGCGCGACACGACGCGTCGGCATGTGGCGGCGCGTGTGCCGCACGACGAGTTCGGCCTGCAACATTCAGTTCGCCAGCACGACGCCGACTAGAACAACGACGTAGATCGCGACGAACACGCCACCGATCAACCACCGAGCCCTCGTGTCGAACGGATCGATCTCGGTTCGCCCCAATCCGGGATGCATCCCGCACACGCGACAACGCTCCACGATCGAGGCTCGCGCCGAACCGCACAACACACACGTCGCCGTCGGCGGCGGTGGGGGCGGAGGTGCCACCGGGCGGTCGGTCATGTGATCCCGAGCCGACGCTCGGCGATCTCGACCGTGTTGCGGAACAGCATCGCGATCGTCGTCGGCCCGACCCCGCCAACCCGCGGGGTGATCCAGCCTGCGACTTCGGCGCACGATTCGTCGACGTCGGGAAGAACCCTGCGGCCCTCGTAGCGCACGCCCGCACCAATCACGACGCTGCCCGCGCGAATGTGTTCGGGCCGAACGATGCCCGGAACACCGACCGCGGCAACCACGATGTCGGCTTCACGCGTGTAGTCGGCCCAGTTCGCCACGCCGGTGTGTACGACCGTGACGGCCGCGTTCGCCGTCGGTCGTTTTTGTGACAACAACAACGACAGCGGCCGCCCGAGCGTCATGCCCCGTCCGAGGATCACGACATGGCGGCCGGCCACGGGGATCTCGTAGAACGCGAGCAACGCCTCGATTCCGGCGGGCGTGCACGGCACCGGTCCGGGCACTCCGAGCGCGAGCCGACCGAGGTTCATCGGATGCAACCCGTCGACGTCTTTGTCGGGGTCGAGCCGGAGCAACGCCGACTCGAAGTCGATGTGCGCGGGCGGTGGATACTGGAACAACACCGCGTCGATCGCGTCGTCGGCGTTGTAATCGGCGATCGCCGCGTCGACGTCGGCCTGCGTCGCATCGTCGCCGAGGCGCACGTGACGACTGTGCACCCCGATCGCGGCGGCCTTCTCCTGTTTCATGCGGATGTAGCCGGCGCTCGCGTCGTCGCTGCCGACGAGCAACGTGCCGAGTCCCGGCGGTCGGCCCCGATCGGTCAGCGCTTTGATGCGAACTTCGAGATCGGCGAACACCGCCTCGACGAGTGGTGCGCCAGGAAGCATGACTGCGGACACGATCAGCTCCTCAGTGCACGAAGTGGCGTTCACCGGTGAACACCATGGCAAGGCCGAGTTCATCTGCACGGGCGATGACCGCGTCGTCGCTCACCGACCCACCCGGTTGAATGACCGCGGCAACACCGGCCGCCGCCGCCGCCTCGACCCCATCGGGGAACGGATAGAACGCATCGCTCGCGCACGCTCCGCCGGTCGCCCGACCCGCCGCCTTCTTCGCGGCGATCTCACCGGACTCGACTCGGTTCTGTTGACCTGCGCCGATCCCCCACGCGGTGCCGTCTTTCACGAGGACGATCGCGTTCGACTTCACGTGACCGACGAGCCGCCACGCGACCTCGAGGTCGCGCCACTGATCGTCGGTCGGCGCGGTCTTCGTGACGACCTTCCACGTGTCGCGACCTGCCGCGAAGTGATGAGGATCCTGGATCAAGAACCCGCCGGAAACCTGGCGGAAGTCGAGAGTCGTGCCGGTCGGCGCAGCCGCCGTGAGCAACCGGGTGTTCTTCCGCTTCTTGATCAACGCTTCGAGCACACCCGGTTGGTAACCAGGAGCGACGACGAGGTCGGCTTGCGGTCCGGCGACCATTCGCTCGACGGTGTCGGAATCGATCGGACGATTCACCGCGACGATGCCGCCGAACGCCGAACGCTCATCGCACTCGAGCGCACGTTGGTACGCGTCCGCGAGCGTGGTGCCCACCGACGCGCCGCAGGGGTTCGCGTGCTTGATGATCGCGCACGCGGGTTGATCACCGAGATCGAACGCGAGTCGCCAAGCCGCGTCGGCGTCGTACAGGTTGAGATAGCTGAGCGCGAGGCCGGCGTGCTGCTCGATCGTGTCGAACCAGCTCGTTTCGCCGCGTCGGCGATAGCGGGCACCGCGCTGGTGCGGATTCTCGCCGTAACGAAGCTGTTCGTCGGTTCGTTCGAGCGCGACCACCAGGTGACGAGGCAGCGCATCGTCGTGCTGCAGCCACTCGACGATCGACGCGTCGTAGGCGGCGGTTCGTGCGAAGGCTTCGAGCGCCAACGAGCGGCGCGTCTGCGGCGACACCGATCCGTCGTTCGCGCGGAGCTCGTCGACCAGAGCCGCGTACTGCCCGATCGAGGTGACGACCGCGACGTGCGCGTGGTTCTTCGCGCTCGCGCGGACCATCGCCGGTCCGCCGATGTCGATCACGTCGACACCCTCACCCGACCCGTACTCGAAGCCCGCGACCGCTTCACCGAACGGATAAAGGTTGGACACGACGAGTTGGAACGGTGCGATCCCGTACTCGGCCATGTCGGCCTGATGCTCGGGTTTCGTCGGCTCGGCGAGCAGCCCACCGTGGATCTTCGGGTGAAGGGTGACGACGCGGTGATCGAGGATCGGCGGCACGCCGGTGATGTCGGCGACATCGGTCACCGGCACGCCCGCTTCGGCAATCGCCGCGGCAGTGCTGCGCGACGACACGAGTTCGACCCCGAGGTCGTGCAAGGTGCGCGCCAGTTCCGCCAGCCCGGTCTTGTCGTAGACGGAGAGCAGCGCGCGCTCGATGCGGACGGGTTGGTCGTGGGTCACGGCTGGATTCGACTTTCTGTCTTGGAACTCGGGTGGTCACGCACGACGCTCGCCACGACATCGGGGTAGAGCCGCCGTTCGATCGCCTTGATGCGTTCGTGGAGCGACGACTCCGTGTCGTCGTCGAAGACCGGAACGGCTTCTTGGGCGAGGATCGGACCGTCGTCGACTTCGAGCGACGCGAAATGCACGGTGCATCCCGTCACCCGCACGCCCGCCGCGAGCGCATCTCGGACTGCGTGCCAACCCTTGAACGCGGGGAGCAGCGCCGGGTGCGTGTTCAAGATCCGTTGCGGGTAGGCGTCATGGATCGGCTGATCGAGAATCGTGCCGAAACCCGCCATCACCACGAGTTCGACGTCGTGTTCGTGCAGCGCGGCGACGACCGCTTTCGTGTACGCGAAGCGGTCGAAATCGGATCCGAAACTCGTGCGCTCGACCAGCTCCGTCCGGACGCCGAACTCGTCGGCAATACCGGTGGCGCCGCACGGACGATCGACGAGCACCACCGCGATCGGGATGTCGCCGCGTTCGAGCATCGCTCGCAAGATGGTGCCGCTCCCCGAGGCCAGAACTCCCACCCGCACTCGGCTCACGCTAGTGCCGCGTCGAGAGCCGTTCCCGGTCGTTGCGATCAGGACCGAACCGTGTTTCGCTGACGAGGTCGCTCGACCGGGTTCGAGCGACCTCGACGAGATGGGGACGTGATGAGCGACGACACGACGGCGATACCGGGCCCGCCCTCAGCGGCCGAGCCGCCTCCGGGGTCGGCACCGCTGGGACGTTTCCCGTGGCCCGGCGAGCGAGCACATCCGTATCTCGGGACGAGCGTCGCGGCGGGCGGCGGGGTCCTCATCGTCATCGGTGCGATCGCGCTTGCGGCCGACCTCGGCTCGACCGACGATGGGTTCAACCAAGGACCCGGAGTCGTGATCTCGGCGATGTTGCTCGCGGCGTCGCTCGCACTGATCCGTATGGTTCCGGTCCCGACGCGCGCCGCCTGCGTCGCAGTCGCCGCGACGGCGGTACCCGCGTTGTGTGGGTTCCTCTTCCTCGCCGACGGGCCGGACGAAGGCGCGCTCCGAGCGTTCCAGGTGACCACCATCGTCGGATGGTTCGTGATCTTCTTCATTTCGACCATGCGCGCTCGAGCCCTGTTCCTGGGCCTGGCGCTCTACGCCAGTTGGCAGTTCGTCACGTTCGAGGTCGGTGACGTCGGATCGAACACCTTCGCGTTTCCGGCGCCCGCGCTCGTCCCACCGCTGTACCCGAGCGGATCCGAGGACTTCACCTTCGACTCCGACGATCCTGTCGAGAACGACATCACATTCGACGAAGACGGCACCATCATCTTCCCACTCGACGACTACCCGATCGAAGACGACCCCTTCTCCGACGACTTCGATACGGGCGGCTCGTTCGGGTACCCGGACGAACCGTCGAACGACACGAGCCTGGAGGTCGGGTTGGTGTCGGCGATCTTCGGCGTCGGCTATCTCCTCGCCATGCGCCGCTGCGACCGACGTGCCGAGTTCGCGATCGGTACGGGCTTCGCTGCGACGGGCACGCTGGCCGTCGCGTTGGCCGTCGGTTCGCTCGGGATCTGGCTCGACTCGCTCGCCGGCGCGGGACTGATCGCGGTCATCGGCGGCACATTCTGTGCCTGGGCGGGCGCGGGGCGACGTCGCTGGACGACATGGTTCGGAGCCTTCGTCGGATCTGTCGGCGCGCTGCTCGTCTCGGGTGACGCGGCCGACAGCGGAGACGGTGACGGTTCCGTTGCCGTGTTTGCATGGCTGACGATGGCGTTGGGCGCCGGGCTGGCGCTCACCGCGGTCGGGCTTGCCCGCCTGCTCGGTGAACCTGGAACTCCGCCCGAACCATCGCGGCCCGACCTCGGAACCCACCCGACGCCGCCCCCGAATCTGGGCTGAGACGATTGCCCGAATATCCACCGTCCAGCTGCGTCGGCATGGTCAACTGACAGCAGAAGGAGGCTTTGCCATGGACCTTTCGAAGCTACGCCGCTCGGACCAGATCATCGCTGGGAGCGGCATCGTGTTGTTGATCGCCGCGTTCCTCCCCTGGTTCAGCGTCGACGTCGGGTTCGCGAGCGCATCGGCAAACGCGTTCGACTTCTTCCTCGTCGGCACCCTGCCGACGATCCTCGGCGTCGTGATGGCGACGCAGGTGATCCTGAGCCGACTCACCGACGTGAAGCTGCCCGAGGCGAAGGTGCCGATGGGGCGGCTGCACATGATCTTGGGAATCGTGGTCGCCGCGCTGATCTGGCTCAAGCTCCTCATCGGCGAGGAGATCGGTGCCGGCTTCGACGCCGACCGCAGCATCGGAATCTTCCTCGCGGCTCTGGCTTCGCTCGGCTTGGTCGCCGGCGGCGTGCTCGCGAACCGCGAAGCGCCCGAGTCCGACGCTTCACCGACGCCTCCGACCGCCTGACCCCGCCGTTGGCGTCGATTCGGCTCGCGACCTGACGGACGCCCGCGCGACCGATCACAATCATCGGATGCAGCCGACCGTCCTGACGACGCATCCGAGCTTCGCCATCGCCGCGGTGGAGTCCACGATCTTCGGCGGGTTCCTCGAACACATGGGCCGGTGTGTCTACGAGGGCATCTACGACCCGACGAGCGTGCACGCCGACGAACACGGGTGCCGGACCGACGTCTTGGGCGCGCTCGCCGAGCTGGCGTTCTCGGTGATCCGATATCCCGGTGGGAACTTCGCGTCGGGCTACCACTGGCGCGACGGCGTCGGACCGGCCGACGCCCGCCCGACGGTCCGCGAGCTCGCGTGGCAGAGCATCGAACCGAACCGCTTCGGCACCGACGAGTTCGTCGCGCTGTGTCGGCGGATGAACTGGGAGCCGATGCTCGCGGTCAACCTCGGGACCGGCACCCCCGAAGAAGCACGAGACTGGGTCGAGTACTGCAACGCGGCGGTCGGCACCCGAATCGCCGACCTGCGGGCCGCCAACACCGGTAACCCAGAACCTCACGGGGTCCGCCTGTGGTGCCTGGGCAACGAGATGGACGGCCCGTGGCAGCTCGGGCACGTGCCCGCTCGCGAGTACGCGACACGGGCGCAGCAGGCGGCGAAGATGATGAAGGATCTCGACCCGAACGTCCGGACCGTGGCGTGCGGGTCGAGCAATCCGCTGATGCCGACGTTCGGGAGCTGGGACTACGAAGTCCTCGATTGTCTCGGCCAACACGCGGACTACATCAGCCTGCATCGGTACGTCGACAACAACGCCGACGACACTCCGGCATTCGTCGCGTCCGGCGTGCTCATCGATCGCCAGATCGAACAGATCGACGCAGTGTGCCGAGCCGTCCAGGCGAAGCACCGCAGCCGCCATCGGGCGATGCTCTGCTTCGACGAATGGAACGTCTGGTACAAGAACATGGAGATGGACGGAGCGGGGACGTTCGCGCCGCATCTCATCGAGGAGGTCTACAACCTCGAAGACGCTCTCGTCGTCGCACAGTTCCTGAACTCGTTCATCCGTCACGCTGACGTGGTCAAGATCGCGAACCTCGCCCAGATCGTGAACGTGATCGCGCCGGTGTTGACACGCGGCGACGAGATCCTCATCCAATCGATCTTCCACCCGTTGCGCATGATGAGCTCCCGCCGCGAGGGGACGGCGCTGCGAATCGCGGTCGAAGGACAGGAGTACGCGATCGGTCAGCGAACTCGCGCGCACGTCGTCGACGCGAGCGTCATCCTCGGTCCCGAGGCATTGCATCTGTTCGTCGTGAACCGCAGCGTCGACACCGACGCGCCCATCGAGTTCACCGTCGCCGGTCATGCGCTCGGTCGGGTGACTTCGGCCGAACTGTTGACGGCCACCGGACCGAAGACCGCGAACACGTGGGAATCGCCGGGCGTCGTCGCACCGGTCGCGGGTCCGGCGGTCGACGTCGACGACTCGACGGCGACGTTCGCCATCCCCCCGCTCTCGTTCGCCGCGCTCAGCTTCGCCGTTCCTGGCTGACCGGTATTTCTGGCTGACCGGCATTCCTGGCTGATCGGTCGACCCGAGTTTCGGCCGGGCGCGCTCTAGCCTCCCCCGGATGCGTACCGCTCCCCTGCTGACATTCGCGCTCGTCACCTCGCTCGGCCTCGGCGCGTGCGGCGCCGACGACGACGTCGACCCGGCCGAGACCTCGACGACGAAGGCACCGGTCGAGCTCGACACGCTCGTCGACGCGGGCACCGGGCTCGAGTGTCCGGCCAAGGCCGGCAAGACCGTCGACCCCGGCGAAGACCCGACGACCTTCGTCGAAGAACGCGGCAAGCCCGAGATCTCGGTACCCGACAAGCCGGCAACGAAGCTGTGCACGATCGACACGTTCGTCGGCACCGGAGATCCCGTCGTCGAGAACGCCACCGTCACCGGTCACTACGTGCTGGCCGGCCAGAAGTCGGGCAAGATCCTCGAGGCATCGTGGGACACCGGCGTGACACAAACGGTCGCGTTGGGCGAAACGATCGCCGGTTGGGGCGAAGGCATCGTCGGCATGCGACCCGGCGGACAACGGATCATCGTGCTCCCGGCCGAGCTGGCGTGGGGCGACGAGGGCATCGAGAACGAAGGGATCGCACCCGGTGAGACGATCGTGGTCGTGTACGACCTGATGTCGTTCACTCCGCCTGAGGTGTTGGCCGAGACCGGTCTGGTCTGTCCCGGTGCGACCGGCCCCAACAGTGCCGGCGGCGCCGACGTCGCGGCCGAGATCGACGCCCGCGGCAAGCCAGTGATGACGGTGCCCGACGCACCCGCGACCGAACTGTGCTTCATCGACGAGATCGTCGGCACCGGCGCCGCAGTTCCCGAAGGCGCGACGATCAAGGCGCACTACGTGGGCGTCGGGCAACAGACCCGCAAGCAGTTCGATTCGTCCTGGGAGCGAGGTGCGCCGACCGAGTTCAGCCTCGGTGGCGTGATCCCCGGTTGGACGCAGGGCATCCCCGGCATGAAGGTCGGCGGTCGACGCACGCTCGTGATCCCGGGCGAACTCGCCTACGGATCGAGCCCCGGATCGCCCGACATCCTCCCGAACGAGACGCTGATCTTCACGATCGATCTGGTGGCGATCGTCTGACCGTTTCACCATTTCCCGGAGAGTCAGTGATGCGCTGCATCACCAACTCTCCGGGAAACGACAACGGTCGGAAGGCTCAGCCGAGACCGCGCACGATCTCGACCATCAGTTGGCCGGCTTCGGTCGGGTTCGCGCCGACCTTCACGCCCGCGGCGGCGAGTGCCTCCATCTTGGCGGCGGCCGTGCCCTTGCCGCCGCTCACGATCGCTCCGGCGTGGCCCATCTTCTTGCCGGCCGGTGCGGTCTGGCCGGCGATGTAGGCCGAAACCGGCTTCGTCATCGAGTTCTTGATGAACTCGGCGGCCTCTTCTTCGGCCGAACCACCGATTTCACCGATCATCATCACCGCGTGCGTCTCGGGGTCGGCTTCGAACGCCGCGAGGCAATCGATGAAGCTCGTACCCGGCACCGGGTCGCCGCCGATACCGACGCACGTCGTGACACCGATGTCTTGGGCCTGGAGTTCGTAGAGCGCTTGGTAGGTGAGCGTGCCCGACCGACTGACGATGCCAACGTTCTTCGCTCCGGGCACCGCCGACTTCGCGATGTGACCGGCGGTGATACCGATGTTGCACTTGCCGGGGCTGATGATGCCGGGGCAGTTCGGGCCGAGCAGGCGGACATCGGGGTAATCGCGTCGGAGCTTGTTGAAGAACCACGCCTCGTCGTGCGCCGGGACGCCCTCGGTGATGCACACGATGAACGTCACCCCACCTTCGGCGGCTTCGATCACGGCGTCGCGAACTCCCGGAGCGGGGATGAAGATGCAGCTCGCATTGGCGCCGGTCTCGCGCACGGCGTCGGCGACGCTGGCGAACACCGGACTCCCGCCGACGTCGGTGCCGGCCTTCTTCGGGTTGGTCCCGGCCACGACCTGGGTTCCGTAGGCCTTGTTCAGTCCGCCGTAGTACTTGCCTTGCGAGCCGGTCAGGCCTTGGTAGACGACCTTGGTGTTCTCGTCGACGAAGATGCTCATGGGTTCAGTCGGTCCTTGAGTTTGACGAACGTGGACTCGGGCGAGGAGCTCAGCGGTTGGCGAGCGCGACGGCCGTCTTCGCGGCGTCGAGCATCGTCGGGGCCATCTGGAGCTTCTCGTTCAGGTGGGGTTGGAGGATCGCGCGACCCTCGTCGGCGTTCGTGCCGTCGAGTCGAATCACGATCGGGCTCTTGATGTCGATCTGGCCGAGCGCGGTGACGATGCCGTTCGCGACCTCTTCGCCGCGCGTGATGCCACCGAAGATATTGATGAAGATCGACTTGACGCGAGGGTCGTTGTCGATGATCGACAGCGCGTTGACGAACTTCTTGGCGACGGCGCCGCCGCCGCCGTCGAGGAAGTTCGCGGGTGACCCGCCAGCCTGGTTGACGACGTCGAGCGTGCTCATCGCGAGGCCCGCGCCGTTGGCGATGATGCCGACGGAGCCTTCGAGACCGACGTACTGGAGATCGGCTTCGTACGCGGCTTGTTCGCGATCGTCGCGTTCTTGGGTCGCTTCGTATTCGTCCCACTCGTGGCGGAAACCGGCGTTGTTGTCGAGGCTCACCTTCGCGTCGAGCGCGTGCACCTTGCCTTCCGGGGTGAGAATGAGCGGGTTGATCTCGACGAGGTCCGCGTCGCCGTGGACGTAGGCGGTGTAGAGCTTCTGGAGGATGTCGACGGCACCCTCGGTGGCGGTCGGGTCGAGGTTCGCCGCAGCGACCCACTCGCGTGCGACGGCCTCGGTCAGCCCGTCGACCGGGTCGATCCAGATCTTCGCAATGGCATCGGGGTTCTCCTCCGCCACGGTCTCGATCTCGACCCCGCCTTGCGCGCTCAGCATGCCGAGGTGCAGCTTCTTCGCCCGGTCGAGCGTGAAGCTCGCGTAGTACTCCTCGGCGATGTCGGACGCGTGCTCGATCCATACGACGTGCACGGTGTGGCCCTTGATGTCCATGCCGATGATGTTCGTGGCATGTTCGCGGCACTCGTCGGCGTTGTTGGCCAGCTTGATCCCGCCGGCTTTGCCGCGACCGCCGACCTGAACCTGCGCCTTGACCACCACCGGATAGCCGACTCGGTCTGCAGTTGCGACCGCGGCGTCGACCGTCGTCACGGCCTCACCCGGTGACACGGGAATGTCGTAGCGGGCGAAGAGTTGCTTGCCCTGGTACTCGAACAGATCCATGGATACTCCGTGATTGGTCGGCGAGCCGGTGATTGGGAGTGCGGCGTTCGGCGAGTCGGCCGGGCCTGATCCGTGCCGATAGCGTCGAATCCGCCCGGAAGCGGCGCCACCCTACCGAACCTTGCCCGCACCGCCTTCAACCGACGGGAGCCGACCCCCGATGACCGATCCCGA
>SXGT01523608.1_pt1 | contig 11351 bp, 9 predicted proteins | sample 3176221 | NCBI WGS metagenome assembly SXGT01 (sample SAMN11356862, study PRJNA531348) | freshwater metagenome | isolation source: freshwater sample F1-120 | place: China: Fuxian Lake, Yuxi | collected 2017-12-25
TACTATCCGTCCGGTACTCGCAACTATGCCCGTGTCGCCGCCACTGACGACTTCCAGGGACCTGTTGCAGTTAACCTGATGGTTGCCCTCGGTGTCAAATCCCTGTACATCCTCGATGACCAGGAAGTCTATGGTAAGGGTGTTGCTGATTCCGTCAACCAGGCTGCAGTAGCCGCTGGAATCACAGTGATCGCGCAGGAAGGTTATGACCCCAAAGCTGCCGACTACAAAGCTTTGATGACCAAAATCTCCACTAGTAATGATGGTGGCGTTCCCGATGCTATTTTCCTCGGCGCAATCGTTGACAACAACTCCGCTCAGATCCTCAAGGACAAGGTCGCGATCTTGGGCGACAACGAAACCGTCAAATTCGTCGGTCCTGATGGCATCTTCACTGCCGCTCTGATCGAAGGCGCTGGCGCAGATGTTGCAGAAGGCGTTTATGCTACAACTCCTGGTCTCGCGTTTAAGGACATTGGCGATGCCGGCAAGAAGTTCTACACAGATTATGCTGCCAAATTCGGTGAGACCAAAGAGCCCTACGCTATCATGGGCTACGACTCCATGGGTGCAGCCCTTAAGGCGATTGAAGATGTATGTGCCGCCGGTGGCGATCCCACAGACCGCGCTGCTGTCAATAAGGCCGTATTCGCCATCAAGGATTTCGATGGTGGTCTCGGCACCTGGTCGTTCGATGAAAATGGCGACATCACTCTGCCCTACTTCTTGGTTGGTCAGATCAAAGATGGTGCCTACACTGACTACGGCACATTTACTCCCTAGTCATTTAAGCTAATATTTACAGAGGAGGGCAGTACCCACTGCCCTCCTCTCTCTTGCATTATTTCACTCGAAATCGCAAATAGGTCACCAGCCTTTGCGCAGTCTGGAGAGTCATCGATATGAAATCCACACTTCAAAAGTTCGCACGGCCCATCATAGCAATCATCACGATTTATATTGTTTTGTTATTGGGTCCAATTGCAGCCCTGGATATACCAGTTATTGCAGCCAGTATTGCAAAGAACCCCAGTCAACTTTTACAGTTTTTAATTATCGGGCTGGCGAATGGCGCCATCATCGCCATCATCGCATTGGGCTACACAATGGTTTACGGCATTATCGAGTTGATCAATTTTGCTCACGGCGACGTTTACATGATCGGCGTCTTTACCGCATTAACCACATTGTCACTCACCGGAACACTAACCAGTCAGGACCCCACACGCATTGGGATCGGAATCGTCGTGGCTCTGATTGTTGCAGTAGTCGTGGGTGCCACCCTCAATGCAACCATTGAGCGCCTTGCGTATCGCCCTTTGCGTAATGCACCACGTCTGGCCCCTCTAATCTCTGCCATCGGTATGTCTTTCATCGTTGAAAACATCGGCCTCATTTGGGCGGGCCAATCCTGGCTCGTTCCCAGCTTTGGAACAACAGGCGGCGGTGCACAAAAAGAATTTCCCGACTTGCTAAGCCGCATGTTCATCAACATGAACTTGAACCCGGACCTGCTCGCCAACTCTGGCTGGGGATTACGTTTTACCATCAAGGATCTGCTTGTGATCGTGCTTGCAGGCGGATTAATGATCGGTTTGCGTTTGTTCGTACAGCACACCAAACTTGGCAAAGCCATGCGCGCCACGGCTCAAAACCGCGATGCCTCAAAAATGCTCGGTATCGATATTGACTGGGTCATCACCGCAACCTTCCTAATCGGCGGCGGGTTGGCTGGTGCAGCAGGCTTGATGGCTGGGCTTTACAACAACAATGCCTGGTGGTTCATGGGATTCCGTGCAGGTCTGCAATCCTTCACTGCGGCGGTACTCGGAGGCATCGGCAATATCACAGGCGCCATGCTCGGCGGCTTCCTGATCGGCTTACTGGCTGCCTTCAGCGACGGTTACCTTAACGCACGCTGGACAAACGCCTGGGTGTTTGCCACTCTGGTTCTTATCCTTCTATTCCGTCCCAACGGCTTACTCGGTGAACAGACCGGGCAAAAGGCTTAAAGGAGAACATCCATGCAACATATTAAAACAGGTGTCACATTTGGTGTCCTGGCAGGGTTGTTTACCTTCCTCTTCGGCGGCTGGTCTGTAACAATGTTGGGAATATTCGCCGGCGCTGGGTTGGGTCTTGCGCTTGAAAACAAACTCGAACGCGGCTCACAACTCGCAAAAGCAAAGGAGGCGCTACCTGTCGGACTGGTGGCAGGTGCTTTGCTGGTAGTGCTTAGCCTATTTGGAAATTTCGTGGTGCAGCCGGCCACTGGAAAATTCACGGCACTAAATACCATCGTGGTGGCTGCCAACATCCTCGGCTTCATCGCCATGGTTGGGCTCACCATGTTGACCGCATCCTTCCGCGGACTTGATGAAAATAAGGAAAAGACGGCAAAGACCATCCTGCTGGCTGTGATTGTGATCGCCTTCCCCTTCATTGACGTTTTTATGAACCTGCGCTGGACGTCGAACATCATTTTCGCGCTCATCTTCGTGATCCTTGGATTGGGATTGAACATCGTGGTTGGATACGCGGGATTGCTAAACCTTGGTTATGCTGCCTTCTTTGCGATTGGCGCATACACGACAGGCATTCTCTCGTCGCCTCAACATGATATCTTCATGAATTTCTGGTTGGTGATTTGGATCGCCGCAGGAATGGCAGCCCTCTGGGGTTTTCTTCTGGGAGCGCCCACCCTGCCTGTGCGCGGTGATTATCTCGGCATCGTAACCCTGGGATTTGGCGAAATCATCCCGGTTATTTTCAAAAACCTGATTGATGTCAGTATCAACGAACCACTCACCTGCTGGATCATCCCGGGTATTCAACGGTTGTTTGGCGCAACAAATACCGTCGCGTGTATCAATCTGGTTAGTCACATGGATTTGACTGCTGGCGAAAAAGGCATCAACCCCATCGGGCGACCAATCCTCTTTGGCTACGAATTCCAGTCGAACAATACAACCCCCTGGTATTTCCTGATCATTCTCATCATCATGCTGACGGTCTTTCTTATCCAGCGTATGCACAAGAGCCGTCTCGGACGCTCATGGATGGCAATCCGCGAAGATGAACTGGCTTCGGCTCAAATGGGAATTGATCCTGTCAAAACAAAACTGGCGGCATTCGCCATCGGCGCTGTGTTTGCTGGTTTCGCTGGCGCATTTTACGCCGCGTATATTCGCGCCATCTTCCCCAGCGTGTTTGACTTCAGCGCATCCATCATCATCCTGTGTGTCGTTATCCTTGGCGGTATCGGAAATATCAACGGCGTGATCGTCGGCGGTCTTGTCATCATGACTGCTGACCGTCTCTTCCTGCCCGCACTTAAGGACTTCCTGAAAGGGTTGTTGGACTTCACCATTCTGCCTGCTCTCGCCTCCAATCCCGGGCTTCAAGCAGCCGTATCTCAGAATGCAAATCCGATCCTTTACCGATTCCTGCTATTTGGACTAACGCTGGTCATCATGATGCGGGTTCGCCCCGAAGGTTTGATCCCCAGCGCGCAAATGCGGGCTGTCTTGCACGCAGACGAGGAAATCGTTGCCGCGCAGGATATCGGCTCCAAAAAGGCAAAGAAAGGTTAGGAGACCGCCATGAAACTCTTTGACGCACAAGCAATCACAATGCAATTCGGAGGTCTCATCGCAGTCAACAAGGTGGACTTCACGATTGAAAAAGGCATGATCGCCAGTCTGATCGGTCCCAATGGCGCAGGAAAGACAACTTTCTTTAACACCATCACCCGAGTTTACTCTCCCACCAGCGGCCAAATGCACTTTGATGGAAAAAGTCTGGCTGGATTAAAACCATTCAACATCACTGCACTGGGCATTGCCCGTACCTTCCAAAATATTCGTTTGTTTGCCAATATGACCGCCATTGAAAATATCCTAGTTGGCGAGCATTGCCGCCTGACATCCAACCTGTTTGGGCAAATTTTTCACACGCCTGGAACAGTAAAAGAAGAAGCGGAAGCCCGCGCCCGCGGTTTGGATATGCTCGAATATGTTGGTTTGAAACGCAGCGATGCAGAAGTGACCGCCAAGAACCTGCCTTACGGTTTGCAGCGCCGTCTTGAGATTGCCCGCGCTCTGGCATCCAAGCCCAAGCTTTTACTTTTGGATGAACCTACAGCGGGCATGAATCCCAACGAAACCATTGACCTGACCAACTTCATCCAGCGCCTGCGCAAGGAACTTGATCTCACCATCCTGTTGATCGAGCACCACATGCGCGTGGTAATGGCAATTTCAGATCGTGTGACCGTGTTGGACTACGGCGAGAAAATCGCTGAAGGCACGCCAGCGGAAGTACAAAAGAATCCGCGCGTGATCGAAGCGTACCTCGGCAAGGGCACTTCGACCAAATAACAAAAGGCGAGGAACACATGCTTGAATTAAAAGATGTACACACCTACTACGGCAATATCCACGCCTTAAAAGGGATTTCCCTCACAGTCAATGATGGCGAGATCGTCACTTTAATCGGATCCAATGGTGCGGGTAAAAGCACCACCCTGCGTACCATTCAAGGATTGAACAAACCCCGCACAGGCTCTGTCATATTGGATGGCGTGGAATTGGAAAAACTCCCCGCGCACAAGATCGCAGAACTTGGCGTAGCACAAAGCCCTGAAGGTCGTATGATCTTCCCGCGCATGACCGTGCTTGAAAATCTTGAAATGGGCGCGTATGCCCGTAAGGACCTGACATCCTACAAAGATGACCTTGAACACGTACTTGTGCTCTTCCCTCGTTTGAAGGAACGTATCACCCAAAAAGGTGGAACGCTCTCCGGTGGCGAGCAGCAAATGCTTGCCATGGGACGAGCCTTGATGTCAAAGCCAAAAATCCTTCTGTTGGATGAACCTTCGATGGGTCTTGCGCCTCTCCTCGTGGAGTTGATCTTCGACATCATCAAGAAACTCAACGATGAAGGCACGACCATCCTGCTGGTGGAACAGAATGCCTTGATGGCGCTTTCCATTGCCCATCGCGGATATGTGCTGCAAACAGGCGAGATCATTTTGAGCAATACTGCTGAAAAACTCAAGAACGATGAAATGGTGCAGAAGTCATATCTCGGCGTTGAATAATAAATAATCAACTGATCTATCAGAAACCCGTTTTCCGCTCAGGCGTGAAAGCGGGTTTCTTCTAAATATCAAGGCAACTTAATTCAAGGAGGCAAACACAAATCTTTTAAACTATCAAACACACATTGAAATTATCGGAGGCGGCGTGATCGGCATAAAACGCTTCGAGGAAGGTCTTTTGATTCAAGAGTACAATGTGGTGTAATTGTCAGACTTGGAAATCAAATTAATGGTTAATGGAAAAATATGACATCAGCAGAGATCATCACAATCGGAACAGAAATATTACTTGGCGAGATCGTGGACACCAACACGCGGTATCTTGCGCGCAATTTGCGCGGTCTGGGCGTGGACTTGTACCGCACGATCACCATTGGAGATAATGAAGAACGCATTGCAAGCGCCATCCGTGAATCCATGCAACGCGCAGATATTGTCATCACCACAGGCGGACTTGGTCCAACGATTGACGACCCCACGCGTGAAGCCGTAGCCAAAGCAATTGGTGTTGAAACTGAATTCAGAGATGAACTCTGGCAGCAGGTTGTAGCCACAATCGCCCGCTACGGACGCACCCCGTCTGAAAATCAGAAGCGGCAGGCATATATTCCAAAAGGTGCGCTGGGTATTTCAAACCCGGTCGGCACAGCGCCGTGCTTTATTGTTGAAACCGAACGCAACGCGGTTATTTCCCTGCCCGGTGTTCCAAATGAGATGGAACATGTTTTGCATGAGTCCATCATTCCATATTTGCAAAAACGTTTCAAGCTGGATGAAGTCATTAAAGTACGAGTGCTCCACTGCGCGGGCCTTGGCGAAGGTTCGATAGACGAAAAAATTGCAGACCTTGAACTTCTCAGCAACCCAACAGTCGGGCTTGCCGCGCACACAGGCGTTGTGGATGTACGCATCGCAGCAAAAGCAAAAAGCGAAAGTGAAGCCAAAGCCATGATCGCCGAGATCGAATCGCAAGTACGAGAAAGACTCGGCTCAGTTGTCTTTGGCGCAGATGAAGATAATTTGGAAGAAGTCGTGTTGGATATGCTCGCCCGCCACAGTTTGACTCTGACAACTATTGAATCAGGACTCGATGGGCTGCTGGCGCGAAAAATCCCGCACACCGTCACCTTACCCAATCTGACGCCCGATTCACTCATGCAAGCATTACGCGCCGCCCAGACAGAAAACCGCACTGATGTTGCTCTGGGGGTTTCTGTATATCCTGAAGAACGCTCAGCACAAATGGCCATGATCTCAGCCGTCGGCGAAATGACACACCGCATAACCTACGGCGGACCGCCGCGCAGTCTGCCCCGATGGGCAATGAACCTTGCGTTGAACTGGCTTCGTGTGACACTTGAGGAAATCGGATAATGCCCGCGCCACGCAAGAAAAAAGAATCCGGTTGGGTCACATTGGCGTGGATGTTAAATCTAACAGGTTTGGCAGGCATCGCGCTTGTGGGAATCGCATATGTGGCATTGCAGCCCGTATCTGCCGCGTCGCGTGGATCACAACCCATTTCAACTGCCGCGCTTCCCGCAACATACACCCCCGACCCAAATTCGATATCGAATCTACCAACGGTAACGCCAAATCCGTTGTCTACTTTGATCGTGGTACACACGCCAACGCCATTTGTGCTCACAGGCGGAATCAGACCAGCAGTCATTGGATTTTCGGTTTCCGGGAGACCGATCGAAGTATACACATTTGGCAATGGGGAAAAACAACGTATGATCGTGGCCGGCATTCACGGCGGCTATGAATGGAACACCATTGCACTTGCCGACGAATTGATCACCCATATTTACGAAAATCCAGATATCATTCCAAGCGATGTGACGCTCTACATTTTGCGCAATCTAAACCCAGATGGCGATGCGCGCGATCATGGCTACGATGGTCGGGTCAATGATCACGGCGTGGACTTGAATCGCAACTTCCCAACCAATTGGGCAGCAGATTGGGACCGCGACGGATGCTGGGATTACGGTCCAACCTCGGGAGGAACTGGTCCCGGCTCCGAGCCAGAGACCCGCGCGCTGATAGGTTTCCTGCAAACGCATAAAGTTGAAGCATTGATCAGTTACCATAGCGCTGCCCTCGGCGTATTTCCCGGCGGGGAACCGTGGGAGAAAAATTCAACTGAATTCGCAAAAGCATTAGCAAATGTAACCGATTATGCATTTCCGCCGCTGGATACCGGATGTGTATTCACCGGCACACTCGCAGACTACGCCGTGGAATTAGGTGCGGTTTCTGTGGACATGGAATTATCAACACATACAAAAACAGACTTCAAAAGAAATCTAAAAGCTTTGGACGTACTGTTAAATTGGAGAAAATTAATACAATAAAAGACAGGGGCAGCCACAATACATACCAAAATAAAAGGAGATTGAATGACACAAAAAGCAGATACCCTTCTCACAAATGCCATTGTCCTCACCATGGATGGCAAATTGAATCAATATGACCCCGGCGCAGTCGCTGTCAAGGATGACGTGATCGTTGCAGTTGGACACGAAGCCGAGATCATGAAGCAATTCACCGCAGACGAAACAATTGACTGCGGGGGGAAAGTACTGATGCCCGGACTTGTCAACGCGCACACACATGTGCCAATGACCCTGTTACGCGGCCTTGAAGATGACCTGCGCCTCGATGTCTGGTTGATGGGTTACATGCTGCCAGTGGAACGGGAATTTGTTACACCTGAATTTGTGAGACTTGGAACGTCGCTTGCATGCGCCGAGCAAATCCGCAGCGGAGTGACAACTTTCAACGACATGTATTTCTTTGAAGATGACATCGCCCAAGCCACAGCCGATGCAGGCATGCGCGCTGTCTGCGGACAAAGCGTGATGAAATATCCCGCACCAGATGCGCCTTCTTTCGAAGTCTCGCTTGCCTACGCCCGCGAGTTCATCAAGAAGTGGAAAGGTCACCCGCTGATCGTCCCTGCGGTTGCACCGCACGCGCCCTACTCCACAACTCCTGAGATCCTGCGCACCTGCGCCGACCTTGCCAAAGAGTTCGATGTGCCTTTGCACATTCATATTTCTGAAACTGCCTTTGAAGTGGAAACCATGCGCAATGAGCAAGGGATGCCTGTCGTACCGTATGTCAAAAAGCAGGGCGTACTTGAAGCAAAAGTGATTGCCGCACACTGCGTTCATATTGATATTGGCGAAATAAGGACATTGCAACATGTAAATGCGGGCATCGCACATAATCCATCCTCAAATCTTAATCTCGCTTCTGGCTTTGCGCCTGTACAACAAATGCTTGAGAATGGACTCAATGTGGGCATCGGCACAGACGGTCCTGCATCGAATAATGATCTCGACATGTTCGAGGAAGTGCGCCTCGCATCCTTTGTTGCAAAAGCATCCAGCAATGACCCGACGGTTGTCCCAGCCGCGACAGCCCTCTTGATGGCGACTCGCATGGGCGCACAGGCGCTTCACATCGGAGATCTGACAGGATCGCTCGAACCCGGCAAACGCGCCGACTTGATCATCGTGGATACCTCCCCCGTTCATAATTCTCCACGCTTCCGCCGCAACCCGAACAATGCCTACGCACAACTTGTATTCGCATCCAAATCCACCGATGTGACCGATGTGATGGTCAATGGAAAATGGTTGATGCGCGCGCATCAACTCCTCACACTGAACGAAGCCGACCTGCTGAAACAAGCCCGCGAGGTTGCGCAGAAGATCGACGCATTCCTGATCGAACGCGAACAATCCGTGCTCTCCAAGTTGATCGCACTCGGCGGCTCAATGGAACAGGAATCATTCGAAGTGCAGGTAAAGGTCAGGGTGCTGGAGCCAGACCAACTTATCCAAAAGATCAAGCAGCCCGATATCGAGATCAACGCTCACAAGCACTATCATCAATATGATGAATATTACTCATTCGAAGATCTGTCTCAGGGACGTTTGCGTTTCCGCGAAGATAACTTGATCAACGAAAAAGGGGATGTGGAAAATGTCCGTTCGCGTCTGACCCTGCTCGGTCAGCAGCGTGAAGGTGAGGTCACGCAGGATGTGCTGCTCTCACGCAGCCGCTTCCTTGCGCCAGCAGTGCATACTTCACGTTTTTATCGCGAATATTTCAAACCCACGCAGGTAAGTTTGATCGAAAAGGATCGCCTGCGCTGGCATATTGAATATAAGGACACTGAGTTTTTTGTCAATCTGGACCATGTGAAACAACCGGAAATGGGGCATTTCCTTGAGATCAAGAGCCGCACATGGAGCCGCAAGGATGCGGACCTCAAGGCGAAACTGGTCAATGAGTTATTAAGCCTGCTTGGCGTTGGTCATGCAGAAGTGGTAATACAGGACTACATCGAGATGTTGACTGCGTAGGAAACAGGGGGCAGTCGCTTTAATAGTGACTGTCCCCTGTTTGTGAGACAAAATGGATTCACTAAAAAAATTTTCTGGAATCATCTGCGCCATCTTATTTATATTCACAGCTGTGCCAGCGCTGATCTTTTTCAACTTTGACCGAAAGGCGTTTACCGCAGAGACCTATCAAAAGGCTTTTGCCAACGCTGATTTTTATAACAAACTGCCTGTGGTAATGGCAGAAACCATGCTCTCCACAAGCACAAATCCAAACCAATTACCCATCGTCATGCGCGGCATGAGCCAGCAGGCATGGGAGGCATTCTTCCGCACCATTCTGCCGCCAGAGACTCTCAAAGTGATGGGAGATGAGGTGCTAAATTCGACTTTTGCATATCTCAACCTGCAGGCGGATTCTGTTCAACTTTCGCTCGTCCCGCTCAAAACGAGCATGGTCAGTGACTTGGGGGTACAAGCTGCCTTCACGCTTTTGGATACGCAGCCTGATTGCACTCTTGAGCAGATTGCACAAATGACATTTGGTTTACTGACAAAGAACGAGATCCAATTTTGCAAACCACCCACCGAGCTGGCTTCGCTGTTGACACCTGTAATCCAAGGACAAATGCAAATCGCCACTCTGGCTGTGCCAGATCAAATCACCCTGCTCAGCGCGCCACTTGAAAATGATCCACGCTTAAAATTGCGGACCGCGCGAATGGCGATGCGACTAAGCCCCATCTTTCCACTGGGATTTTTATTGTTGATGACCATCATCACGGTTAGGTCGCTCAAGGGTTGGTTAAGTTGGTGGGGCATTCCCTTTTCGATCACAGGCGTTTTAGCAAGTTTGATGAGCTTCGGCGGCGCGCCGATCTTTGGCGCAATTCTTCAGCGTATTCTTGTGAACAGAATGCCCGCCTTCCTGCCTTCGATTTTGTTGAGTTACGCTGGCGAGCTGGCATCTGCCATGTTGCAGGCTTTATTCCTCCCCATCCTCTGGCAGGGATTGGGAATCGCGTTCATCGGGTTTGGGATGGCAGTGGCTGGGTACTTCGCCAAGGAAAAATCTCCCGCAAAATTAAGATAAAACAAGCTACATCGAAACAAAAGGAATAGACTTTATCGGAAATAGCGATATGATAGGTGAATGCTCACCTATGAAGAACTAAAGAAAAATCCTCGAAAATTTGTTGCACTGACAAGTTTAACGCCAGAAGAGTTTGAATATCTGTTGCCAGCGTTTGAGCGAGCCTATCTGAAGGTCTACCCTACCTCAAAGACAATGGCAGGGAAAAAGAGAAAACGTAAAGTTGGAGGAGGTCGCAAAGGAGCACTTGCCAATATTGAGCAAAAATTGTTGTTTAGCTTGGTGTATCAAAAAAGTTATCCAGTGCAATCCATTATGGGCGAACTGTTTGGGATGGGACAAACCCAAGCCAATGAGTGGATTCATAGTCTGTTGCCCATTTTGAAACAAGCCTTGGATGATCTGGGGTATGAGCCAGAGCGGGACCCAAAAAAGTTCAAGGAAAGCGAGCAAGATCGAAAAGATGCAGCAACTTCCATTATTGACGGTACCGAAAGGCGGCGTCAGCGACCAAAAGATGTCAAAAAACAGTCTTTGCACTACAGTGGCAAGAAGAAAATTCATAGTGACAAGAATTTGATTGTTGCGACCGCCAAGAAAAAACGAGTTTCTTTTCTGAGCCAAACCTATCCGGGCAAAACGCACGATAAAAAGGTAGCCGATACAGAGAAGATTGCCTATCCAAAGCAGATGACTTTGTATCAAGATACTGGCTTTCAAGGATATGAACCAAAGGTGCAGAAGTCAGTGCAGCCGAAAAAAAGCCTCGCAAGAAAGAGCTGACTGATAAAGA
>SXGT01924930.1_pt1 | contig 11351 bp, 9 predicted proteins | sample 3176221 | NCBI WGS metagenome assembly SXGT01 (sample SAMN11356862, study PRJNA531348) | freshwater metagenome | isolation source: freshwater sample F1-120 | place: China: Fuxian Lake, Yuxi | collected 2017-12-25
CGGGCGGCCTGATCAGCGGATCGGATCGCCGAGGACGGAGCAGGCCCGGCAGTCGCCGCCGTCGCAGAGGTGGGTCCAGGGATGGCTGGCGAGGGGCTCCGCGTTGTGCACGAGGCTGTGCTGCTGGGTGTAGTCGACCAGCGACGCGGTTCCGGGCGCGAAGACGACCAGCTCGCCGGCCTGGGTGATCCAGACCTCGTAGCCGGCGCCGTCGCCGACGTCGGCGGCGTGCCACTCGTCGACGAGCTCGACGGGGTCGACGCCGAGCGGGAGGCTCAGGCGGAAGGGCGGGACGAGCGCGCCGGGCTCGGGCGGAGAGCCGGTGCGCAGGCGGCCGAGCACCTCGACGCGCGCGCGGTCGACGTGAGACGTGACCCCGCCGGCGCAGAGCTGGCGCACCCAGGCGAAGCGGAGAGGCGAGCCGTTGGAGCTCAAGCGCCGGGCTTGACCTCGTAGGCCTTCAGCTTGGCGTTGATGTTGACGTAGAGGTCGTCGGTCTTGCCCTCGACCCAGCCGGGGATGGCGAGATCGCCGGGCTTGAGATCGACGGGGCGGGCGTAGCCGCTGCGCATCTGGGCCACGTGCGGGATGACCTCGACGGCGAGCTCGCCGGGGCTGGTGCCGGTGACGACGCGGACCTCGAAGCGGAGCAAGACGCTGCCGTCCTGGAGCATGGCGGCGTTGCCGCTGGCGTCCATGTCCTCGTAGTTGCCCTCGGGCTCGTGCCAGCGGGGCACGGTGAGGACGACGCCGGTGGGCGCGTCGGCGCGCTCGACCTTGTGCTTGATGTTGACCGCGTCGACCACGGCCTTGAAGACGACGGTGGTGTCGGCCTTGTAGCGGGCGGCGCGGGCCGACTTGGCCTGGCCGCCGCCACACGCGGCAGCCGTGACGAGCGCGAGGAGCGCGGTGACGGCGAGGAGCGAGAGGCGGCGGCGGCTGAGCATGCCTCGGCTGTACGGCAGGTGGGACGCACAGTCAACGGGGTGCGCGCTTCGACACGGCCCGCGCTCACGCTCGGTCCGGCGAATGGCCACGGGGGTCCCGGCGTTCCATCCATGGACGGAACGTGCTACCGAAGGACCGCCGAGCATGGACAAGATCGTCGTCGAAGGAGGGAGCCGCCTGGTCGGTTCCATTTCCGTATCGGGCGCCAAGAACGCCGCCTTGCCGATCCTGGCCGCATCGATCCTGCCCAGCGGGCCGTCGACGTTCAAGAACGTGCCTCAGCTCCAGGACGTGGCCACCATGGCCAAGCTCCTGCGCCAGCTCGGCGGCGAGGTCGACGGCAAGCGGACGATGGTGGTGCACCCGCCGCACGGCAAGAAGCTCAAGCTCGAAGCGCCGTACGAGCTGGTCAAGACCATGCGGGCCAGCGTGCTGGTGCTGGGCCCGCTGGTGGCGCGCTTCGGCAAGGCCCGCGTGTCGCAGCCGGGCGGCTGCGCCATCGGCACCCGGCCCATCGATCAGCACCTCAAGGGGCTGGAGGCGATGGGCGCCAAGATCCGCCTCGATCACGGCTACGTCGACGTCGAGTGCAAGCGCCTGCGCGGCGCCACCATCGTCCTCGACATGCCGACGGTGACCGGCTGCGAGAACCTGATGATGGCGGCGGCGCTGGCCAAGGGCCGCACCGTGCTCGAGAACGCCGCCCGCGAGCCCGAGGTCGAAGATCTGGCGCTGCTCCTCAACAAGATGGGCGCGCGGGTGCAGGGCGCGGGCACGGCGATCATCACCATCGACGGCGTCGACGAGCTGCAGCCGGTCGAGCACACGATCATCCCCGATCGCATCGAGGCCGGGACGTTCGCCATCGCCGCCGCGGTCACGCGCGGCGACCTCCTGCTCGAGGGCGCGCAGGCCGAACACATGGACGCGATCCTGGCCAAGCTGCGCGGCGCCGGCGTCACCGTCACCGTCGAGAGCGGCGGCGTGCGCGTGCGCGGCGGCGGCGACATCCGCCCGGTCGACATCACCACCCAGCCTCACCCCGGCTTCCCCACCGACATGCAGGCGCTGTTCATGGTCATGGCCACGCAGGCGCGCGGCGAGAGCATGATCAAGGAGACCATCTTCGAGAACCGGTTCATGCACGTGCCCGAGCTGAGCCGCATGGGCGCCGACATCCACACCGACGGGCGGGTCGCGGTCATCCGCGGGCCCCGCAAGCTGGCCGGCGCGGCGGTGATGGCCACCGACCTGCGGGCGTCGGCGAGCCTGGTCATCGCCGGCATGATCGCCAGCGGCAAGACCGAGGTGCTGCGCGTCTATCACCTCGACCGCGGCTACGAGGCGATCGAGAAGAAGCTGCGGGGCGTGGGCGCCAAGATCAAGCGGGTGAAGGCCTGACTCATGAGCTCGACGCCGCTGCGCTTCGCCCTGCCCAAGGGCCGCATCCTCGAGGAGACCGCCGCCATCTTCGCCCGCGCCGGCTACGACCTCGGCCCGGTGCTGGGCGACAGCCGCAAGCTGGTCCACGAGTGCGGGCCGCTGCGGGTCCTGGTGCTGCGCAGCTCCGACATCCCGACCTACGTGGCCCACGGCGCCGCCGACCTCGGCGTGGCCGGCTCCGACGTGCTCGACGAGGAGGGCCGCGACCTGTACGAGCCGCTCGACCTGGGCATCGGTCGCTGCCGCATGATCGTCGCCGAGCGCGCCGACGCCCGGCTCGACGATCGCTCGCAGATGCACGTGCGCTACGCGACCAAGTACCCGCGCACCACCCGCGAGTACCTGCGCCGGAAGGGCCTCACCGCCGAGGTGATCAAGCTGTCGGGCGCGATCGAGCTGGGGCCGCTGACCGGGCTGTGCGATCGCATCGTCGACATCACCCAGACCGGCGAGACCCTGCGCCAGAACGGCCTGGTCCTGATCGACACCGTCGGCGAGGTGTCCAGCCGGCTGGTCGTGAATCCGGCGGCGATGAAGCTCGCCGCCGCGCCACTTGGTGAATTGCTCGGCAGACTCGAGGCCGCGCTGGCCGCCGGCGCGCCGCCTTGAGGTAGAATCGCCGGGAGGTGTCGAACGATCTGCGTGCCTTCGTGGCCGAAGAGCTGCGCCGCCACCCGCGGGTGGCGTACCAGAGCTTGTTCTCGGACGAGTCGTCGGCCGCCAAGCTCGCCGCCTCGCTACCGCCGCTGCCCAGCTTCCGTCACGAGTACGCCGGCGCGATCGCGATCATCGACTGGGATCACAAGCTGCCGTCGGCGACGCTGGCGCTGCGCATCTACGGCTTCTACGGCGAGGACACGCTCGAGGCCGGGCTCGAGGCCTTCGACGATCGGCTCGAGCAGATCGCCGAGCGCGATCGCTACCCCGAGTTCGACGTGCCCGACTTCGACGCGCTCGCCGCCGACGAGGCCTACGAGATCGAGGTGACGGCGTCGGGCACGGTCGGGCGCGCGCGCCTGACCTCGGCGTGGCGCCGGACGATCGCCTCGGCGGATGCGGCGACGGCGGTGGCGCTGGCGTCGAAGAGCCCCGAGTTCCAGAAGCTGCTGGCGTCGACCGGCTCGCGGCCGTCGTACCTGGGCGATCTGGAGGCGGTGTCGTGGACGCCCCCATGCGAGTCACAACACGAACGCTGGACGCTCGACGTCTGGTACCTGCTCGCCTTCGATGGGCGGGTCGGCTCGGGTCGCAGCTTCCTGGTCGACCTGGTCGAGAACGCCCTGGTCACCACCCGTGATTTCTCCGTCCGCACCGGCTGACGCGTAGACCGGGGCATCTCGGACCGCGTTCACACCTACATGCGCGCGTCTGCCCTTGCCCTTGCCCTTGTCCTTGTCCTGTCGGGGGCACACCCAGCAGCGGCAGAGATCAACATGGCCGACAGCATCGAGTGGGTCACGGCCGACTCGGATCTGGTGGTGCGCGGCAAGGTGACGGCGGTGAGCACGCGGCGCGGGCCCGGCGACGTGGTCTGGTACGACCTCACGTTCGGCGTGGCCGAGACCGTCAAGGGCTCGCCGCGGCGCAGCGTGAAGTTCGCGGTCCGCTACCTGTCCGGCCCGACCCCTGCCGCGTGGAAGGCGAAGAAGCAGGAGCTGCTGCTCTTCCTGGTGCGCTCGTCGCGGCGCGTTGGCGACGACAAGGACTACGCCAAGGCGCCGTTCGCGTTGCGGCCGCACGACGGCGCGGCCCTCGCGCTCGACGGTGTCTCGGCAGGGCCGGCCTACTCGACGAGCTTCGCGGTGCTGTCGAAACGCGACGACATCCTGGCGGCGGCGCGGGCCGCGTCGACTTCGACGGCGACCAAGGCTCACCGGCTCGATCTTCCGTACGACTCGCCCGCGTTCCAGTCGCTCTATAGCGGCAGCTCGGTCTGGATGTACGTGCCGGTGGACGCGCAGCTCGAACGCCTGGCCCTGGGCTGGGTGGCCGCCAAGGACCTGGGCACGCGGGAGGAAGGGGTCGCCGCCCTCGGTCACTTTCGCACTCCGGCCAACATCGCCATCGTCGAGAAGCTGCTCGCCGACCCCGAGTTCGCGGTGGTGACAGAATCGGGTAAGAAGCCGGTCCGGCACTTTCTGGTGCGCGCGCGCGCACATCAGGTGCTCCAGGCGTGGGGCGTCGTGCACAAGGCGCCGGTGCTCGACGAACCGAACCCGCCCTGAGCCTTCGACGGCTCGCGCACGCCTATACTGGAGGGATGTTGCGGTCGGACCCACGCGAGGGGGAGCCGCCGAAGTCCGAGCGCTTCTACCGCATGGAGACGCTCGGCTCCGGCGGTAACGGCGTGGTCTACCGTGCGCTCGACCTCACGCTCGGCGTCGAGATCGCGATCAAGTACCTGGCCCGGCCGGCGGGACGCGACCTGTACCGCTTCAAGCGCGAGTTCCGCGCGCTTGCGGAGGTCACCCACCCCAACCTGGTGCGGCTGTACGAGCTGTTCGTCGACGACAACGAGTGGAGCTTCACGATGGAGCTGGTGGCAGGGCTGCCGATGCGCGATCACCTGCGCCGCGCGCCCGACTCGCTGCGGTCGACGTTCCTGCAGCTCGCCGACGGCGTGAGCGCGGTGCATGCGCTCGGCAAGATCCACCGCGATCTCAAGCCGACCAACGTGCTGGTCGAGCAGAACGGGCGCGTGGTCGTGCTCGATTTCGGGCTGGTGCGCGGCCTCGATCCCGACGAGATCGATCACACCCACGAGGCGGCGGCGGTGGGCACGCCGGCGTTCATGTCGCCCGAGCAGGCGCTCGATCAGCCGCTGAGCGCGGCCACCGACTGGTACTCGGTCGGCGTGATGCTGTACGAGGCGTTGACCGGCAAGCGGCCGTTCGAAGGGACGCCCGCCGACGTGATGCGCCGGCGCGTGCTCGAGGATCCGCCGCGGCCGCGGGAGGTGAAGGCCGACGTGCCGGCGGATCTCGACGAGCTGTGCATGGCGCTCCTGCACCGCGACCCGGGCAAGCGCGCCGACGCGACGGCGATCTTCTCGGCCCTGGGCGGATCGCGGTCGGAGGCGACGCGGGTCCTGGCCCGCACCGTCGCGCCGGCGCCGTTCGTCGGACGCACGCGAGAGATGGCGGCGATGCGGGCGGCGCTGGCCGAGGCCGAGGGCGGGACCTGCGTGTTCATGCCGGTGATCGGCCCGTCGGGGATGGGCAAGTCGACGCTGGTGCGGCGCTTCGTCGACGCGCTGGATCCGGCCAACGTGCTGGCGATCGAGGGCCGCTGTTACGAGCGCGAGCACGTGCCCTATCAGGGCATCGACGCGCTGGTCGACGCGGCCGCGTCGCAGCTCCTGACCCGCAACGCCCAGGAACTGCGGCAGGCGATGCCGGCCGACCTGCCGGCGCTGGCGCGGCTGTTCCCGTCGCTCCTGCGGGTGCCGGCCATCGCCAACCTCCAGACCGCGCGCCTGGGCCCGACCGATCCGGCCGAGCTACGACGGCGGGCGGTGGCGGCCTTCGGCGACCTGCTCGGCAACCTGGCCGGGCAGCGCACGGTCGTCGTCGTGCTCGATGACATGCAATGGAGCGACGCCGACGGTGGCGCGGTGCTGGCAGAGCTGGTGCGCTACTTCGCCGACGTGGGCGCGCTGTTCGTGGCCGCGTCGCGGAGCGCGGTCGAGACGCCGGCGACGGCCGGGCGCAGCGCCCGCGACGCCACGCCGACCTTGCAGCTCGGCCACGCCACCGAGCCGGTCGGGACCATGGTGACCATTCGCGAGGTCGAGCTGGGGCCGCTGCGCGCCGACGAGATCAGCGAGCTGGCGCAGGTGGTCGCGCCCGACGAGGACTGGACGGCGCAGAACACCCAGGCGCTGGTGCGGGCGTCGGGCGGGGTGCCGCTGTTCGTCGCCGAGCTGGCCGGCAGCGCCGACTTCGACTCCGACCACGCCGCCGGCGCCGACGCGGCGATCGCGCGGGTCATGTCGGAGCGGATCGAGCGCCTGCCGGCCGACGCACGGGCGCTCCTGTCGGCATGCGCGGCGGCGGCGCGACCGCTGCCGCTCGAGACCGCCGCGGCGGCCGCCGGGGGTGACGCCGGTAGCGCGCTCACGATCCTGCGCAGCGCGCGGCTGGTGCGTACCCAGCGGCTGGGCAGCCAGCTCCTGGTCGAGCCGTATCACGACTCCATCCGGCGTTCGATGGTGAGCTCGCTCGGCGTTGGCGCGCTGCGCGCCGTCCACCGCAAGCTGGCCACCGCGCTCGAGGGTCGCAAGACGACGGCGGCCACCGAGCTGGTCGGGCACTGGCTGGCGGCGGGGATCCCCGATCGCGCCGTGGTGCACGCGCGCACGGCGGCGCGGCAGTCGGAGGACGCGCTGGCGTTCCACGTCGCGGCCGAGCTGTACCGGACGGCGCTCGGGATCGAGGACACCGAGTCGACGGGGCCAGGGGATCGCCAGGAGCTGCGCAAGCGACTGGCGTCGTGCCTGGCCAACTCGGGGCGGCTCGATGCGGCGGTCGAGGTGCTGGCCGAAGCGCGCGCCGAGACCACCGGCGCCGAGCGGCGGGCGCTCGACAGCCAGCGCGTCGAGTACCTGCTGCGGCTCGGCGAGATCGAGCGCGGCGTGGCCGAGGCGCAGGAGCTCCTGGGCGATCTCGGCGTCCGCATCCCGAGCGGACAGCGGGCCCAGCTCGTCGCGATCATCAATGCCAGCCTGATGGCGCGGCTGCGCGGTTTGCGGACCCGGTTGCACGAGCCGACGGCGGCGGACGCGCCGCTGCTCGAGCGCATCGACGCGCTGTGGTCGCTGACCAGCGGCATGGTGTACGTCGACCCCCAGCTGGCCCGGCTCCTGCAGCTGCACCACCTGCGCGACGCGCTGGCGTGTGGCGAGAAGACGCGTCTGGCGCGGGCGCTGAGCGTGGAGGTCGGGTACGTCGCGCAGGCTGGCAGCCGGGCCGGGCGGCGGCTGAGCGTGGTGCGGGCGCGGGCGCAGGAGATCGTCGACGAGGCCGACCGTCCCGACATCCACGGCTGCTGGCAGGCGAGCCTCGGCGTGGCGGCCGGGATCTGTGGTGAATGGCTGGCGGCCGATCGCCACTGCCGCAAGGCAGAGGGCCTTCTGCGCGAGCACTACGCCGGCATCCGCTGGATGCTCAACATGGCCCAGTTCTACCGGGTGCTGTCGACGTGGTACCTGGGGCGCACCGACGAGCTGGTGCGGCTGGTGCCGGCGTATCTGGCCGACGCCGAGGCGGTGGGCGACAGCCACGCGCTGGCCGGCCTGCGCGTCGGCCGCGGCAACCCGTACTGGCTGGTCGCTGATCGTCCCGAGGAAGCGCTCGCCCACGCCATCCAGGGCTGGCGGCGGCGGCAGCGCGGCAACTTCGTGTTGCACGACTACTTCCAGGCCCTGGCCGAGGGGCAGGTCGCGCTGTACCAGCAACGATGGGATGACGCCCTGGCGCGGCTCGATCAGGTCCAAGCCGGGTTCAACAGCTCGCTCATGAAACGGATCCAGATGGTTCGCATCGAGTGGAATCATCTGCGCGCGCGCGCGTCGATCGCGGTCGCCGCGGCGAGCACCGGAGCCAAACGCGCCGCCGCCATCGCCGGGGCCCGAGTGTGTGTGCGCCGCCTCGCCGCCGAACGCGCGCCGTGGGCGACGTGTCTCGAGGCCTCGAACGAAGCGGCCCTGGCCCATCTCACGGGCAACGAACCGGCGGCCGCGGCGGCCCTGGAACGCGCCATCGCCGCCGCGACGACCAGCTCGATGGCGCTCCACGCCGAGGTTGCTCGCCACCGCCTCGGCCAGACTCGCGGTGGCACCGACGGCAAGGCCCAGGTCACCCTGGCCGACGCCTGGATGCGCAAGCACGCCATCGTCAATCCTGCCGGGATCGTGCGGACCCTGGCCCCGGGCTGGATCTAGCGGATCGCTACAGCGCGTCGTAGTACGGGCGCCAGAAGTCGCAGTCGGCGCCGCGGATGGCGGCGGCGGTGACGACGGGATCGTCGAGGACGAGGGCGGTGTCGGTGGCGTCGACGACGGGCCACGCGGGGGTGCCGGCGGGGTCGCCGGTGCGCGCGAAGCGCGACCAGTAGCCCTGGATCGCCGACGAGAGGGCGAGGTCAGCGGCGGTGGGCGTGTAGGGCGTGGTGCCGTTGACGAGCACGGCGGAGAAGGTGCCGAAGACGAAGGGGACGTCGATGCCGTGCGGCGCACCGGCCAGGGTCGGCCGGAACTGAAAGAAGTAACGGTAGACGGGCTGGGACTGCCCAGTGTCGGCGTGGACGGCGATCTCGCGCGACGGGCAGACGAAGCGGCTGTCGGTGGTGAGCCGGACGTAGGCGGCGCGCGGCGACGGGTACGCCGACGACGGATACTGGGCCAGCACCGCGTTGGCGATGGCGCCGTACTGGGCGCGGACCAGCGCCTGGTAGGCCTGCTCGGTCAGCGACGCGGGTGCCGACAGCACGGTCTCGTCGGCGTTGGCGCCAATGGCGAAGGGCATGGCGTGGTGGCGGCCACCGAGGATCGCGGCCTCGGGTTGCTCGATGAGCGTCACACCGTCGATCACCGAGCCGTAGGTGCTGCCGGCCAGCGCGCCCACTGGTTGCGCGTTGGCGCGGGTGATCTGCTCGGCCGTGGCGGCGCGGAAACAGGCGGCGCGTTCGCCCGTGCACGACAGCGCCGTGGCCACGGCGTCGGCGGTGGCCTGGGCCTCGGCGCGACTGTCGACGAACTTGCAACTGCCGCTCTGCACCAGCGCGCGATGGAAGAGTCCGGCCGAGGCCGGCGTCGCCAGCAGCGTGCAGGTGTTGCGCCCGCCCGCCGACTCGCCGAACACCATCACGTTGCCCGGGTCGCCGCCGAAGGCGCGGATGTTGTCGCGCACCCAGCGCAGCGCGGCGATCTGGTCGAGCGTGCCGAAGTTGCCGACGCTGCCGTCGGTGCCGGCCAGCGACGCATCGGCCAGGAAGCCGAGCTGCCCGAGGCGGTAGTTGAGGGTGACGACCACCGCGTCACCTGCTTCAGCGAGGCGGCGGCCGTCGTAGATCGGATCGGACGCCGACCCGATCGCGTTGCCGCCGCCGTGGATCCACACCATCACCGGCCGGCCCGCGCCGGCGGCCGCGGGCGCCCACACGTTGAGGTGCAGGCAGTCCTCGTCGCCGAGGTAGGCATCGTTCTCGTCGAGCTGCGGGCAGCGGGGGCCGAGCGCGCTCGCGTCGAGCTCGGTCTGCGAGCAGGCCGCGGGCTGGGGCGGGCGCAGGCGTAGATCGCCGAGCGGTGCCGCGGCGAACGGGATGCGCTTGAAGGCCCAGGTCGCACCATCGGTGGCGCCGTTCACCACGCCGCTCGTGGTCGGCACCCGCTCGCCCACCGGGCCAAGGCCCGGATCGCAGGCCGACACCGGCCCGTCCAGTGGACCGCCACCACCGTCGTCGCCGCCGCCGCAGGCGACCAGGAACACGGCCACCGTCGAGAATCGCCGCATCGAGACCATCATGCCAGGGACAGCAACCGCCGTGCCGTGCCGGACGTCGCACTTCCCTACAGCAAGCGCCGACCCAGCGTCCGCGCCAGCTCCTCGGCCAGCCGCCGCTTGACGTCGATCATCGCCACCCCGACGCCGAGCTCCTCGACGACCGAGGTCATCACCGACGACTCGAAGCCGCACGGGTTGATGCGGAAGAAGTACGACAGATCGGTCGACACGTTGACGGCCAGCCCGTGGAACGTCACCCACCGCCGACAGGCCACGCCGATCGAGCAGATCTTCTTGCGCGCGCCACCGGCTCCGCCGAGCCACACGCCGGTCTTGCCCGGCTCGCGCCCGGCGTCGACGCCGAACCCACCGAGCGTGCCGATCACCGCCTCCTCGAGGTTGCGCAGGTAGCGGTGCAGATCGCGCTCGCCCTCGCCGAGCCGCACGATCGGATACGCGACCAGCTGGCCGGGCCCGTGATAGGTGACGTCGCCGCCGCGCTCGACGCTCACCACCTCCACGCCGCCCGCCGCCACCACGTTGGCCAGCGCCTGCTGCGAGCGCCCGACCGTGATCACGTGCGGATGTTCGACGAGCAAGAGCGTGTCGACCCCGCCGCCGTCCTTGCGCGCCTCGACCAGCGCGAGCTGCCGCTCCCACGCCTCGCGGTAGCCGCACATCCCCAGATCGACGATGGCGAGCGGAGGCAGCTCAGGGTCGAGCGTCATCGAGCCCGTACTTCTGCACCAGCCGGATCAGGTTGCGGCGCGAGACCTTGAGGTCGGCCGACGCCCGGGTCTTGTTGCCGGCGTGACGGCGCAGCGCCTCCATGATCATCCGCCGCTCCAGGCTCTCGAGCGCGGCCGGCAACGAGCGGGTGTCGTCGTCGGGCGGAGGCATCGTGATGCCGGCGCTGTGCTGGCGGATGCGCGGCGACAAGAGGTCCTCGCCGATGAGCGCGTCGTCGCCCGACAGCACCACCAGGCGCTCGATCTCGTTCTCGAGCTCGCGCACGTTGCCCGGCCAGGGATACGCGGTCATGCGCGCGATGCAGCCCGCAGTCAGGGCCTTGTCACGCACGATGCCCCGCCGCTGCCGCTCGAGGAAATGCTCGATCAGCACGGCCACGTCACTGGAGCGCTCGCGCAATGGCGGCAGCACCAGGTTGATGACGTGGATGCGGTAGTAGAGATCCTCGCGGTACTGGCCCGAGGCCACCATCGCCCGCAGGTCGCGGTTGGTCGCCGCGATGATTCGGACATCGACCTTGCGGGTCTCGGTGTCACCGACGCGGTGGAAGGTGCCTTCCTGCAGCACGCGCAGCACCTTGACCTGCAGGGTCGGCGCCATGTCGCCGATCTCGTCGAGGAAGAAGGTGCCGTGGTCGGCGATCGCGCACAGTCCCGGCGTGTCGGCGTCCGCGCCGGTGCAGGCGCCGCGCGTGTGGCCGAACAGCTC
>SXGT01631200.1_pt1 | contig 11350 bp, 10 predicted proteins | sample 3176221 | NCBI WGS metagenome assembly SXGT01 (sample SAMN11356862, study PRJNA531348) | freshwater metagenome | isolation source: freshwater sample F1-120 | place: China: Fuxian Lake, Yuxi | collected 2017-12-25
GACGCTATTACCGCCCGCAGGACGTGGACCTGATCAAGGGCATACGCCACATGCTCTACGATCAGGGCTACACGATCAAAGGCGTGCAGAAACTGCTGCGTGACAACGGCAACCAGTTCCTGGTCGCGATCGGCAACGGAGACCTTGCCGCCGTTGAGGTCATCGCCCAACGCAAACAGGCGGCGGTGGAAGCCGAACAGCAGCAATCTGCGGCACGGCCGCGCAATGACGATGAGATGCTCGTCGGCCAACCCAGGGTGAAGCCCGGCCGACGCTTCTTCGGCCTTGGCACGGGCGAGGACGAAGGCGCGGCGTCAGGCGAAGAAGGGCGACTTTCCCGCGACAACAGGGCTCTGCTTCAGGAGGCTCTTTTCGATCTGCTGGAATGCAAGCGGCTTCTGGATCAGGTTCGCTAGGCCCGCCTGTCAGAGAAAGGCGGCGCCCGGGGCGCGTTGGGGGGCTCTGCGCCACCGGGGTCCGTCTCATCGCAGCTTCCGTTGCGGAAGCCTAAATAATAGAACCCAACAAGATTAACGGACGGTAAACGGAACATGCCGTCATGCCGTGCTGCGGACGGCCGTGCTTGATTTCGCCAGCATTGTTTGCGACAGAGCGCTTCGGCTGTCGTTGCTGCGGCAACCGAGGCACAGACAACCGCAGGAGAGACAAGCTTGAAGGTCGTTGGCCCGGCGCGGCAAAAATTGATCAGGGACGCGGAAGAAAAGCGTCGAGCCTTCGGCGAGAGCGTGCGCGCACTGCGGGAAGGCAAGATCCCTTATCTGGACCGCACCAGCGAGCTTCCGCAGTCGCTCATCGATTCCTGCCGCCTAGTCCAGAATCGCCTCGAAATGGTCAAGCTGCTGCCCGCCAACGCGGTCGTGGCGGAGATCGGGACGGATGAAGGCAACTTCGCCCGCTACCTTCTCGACACATGTACGCCGAAAGAACTGCATATCTTCGAGATCGATGTGGCGCGCATCAAGCCCGATAACCTGCGGCAGGGGCGCGAGAAAGGCATCGTGACCGTTCACGAGGGCGACTCGTCCGCGCTCATCGGAGCCATGCCCGACGGCTATTTCGACTGGATCTACATCGATGGCGACCACCTCTATGAAGGGGTCAAGCGCGACATCCTGGCCGCCGCACCCAAGGTCAAGGAAGGCGGGATGCTGGTCTTCAACGACTACGCAACATGGTCGCCCACCTCGATGAGCCATTGCGGGGTCGCGCGGGCGGTCAACGAGTTCTGCATCGAGGACGGTTGGGAACTCGTCTATCTCGCCTTCCAGACGATGATGTACAACGACGTTGCGATCCGACGCAGGCGCTGAAATGAGCGCCGCCAAGACGGTTCGCCTGAGCGATTTCGCGTCGGAGATCGGATACGAAACCGTTCGTGACGCATCCTTTCGCCATGTCGCGAAGATCGCCACGCGCCTCGATGCAATGGTCGTGCCGCTGACCGACGCTGCCTTTGCCAATGCACTCGGCCAATCGGACCGTGTCGCCGCCGTCATAACGAGCAAGGCGTTTGCCGATCTGGTGCCACCGAACCTCGGCCTCGCCCTGTCGGATACGCCGGGCGCGGCGCATGCGGCGCTGCACGCCCGCATCTGTGCCATACCCGGCCTGTTGTGGGAGAGCTTCGACACCGAGATCGGCGCGGGTTGCAGCATCGCCGAAACCGCAATCGTGCCGCCTCGCGATGTACGCATCGGCGCAGGCTGCGTCATCGCCCACGGCGCGGTGATTCATCCGCGTTCGATCATCGGCGACAATGTGGGGATCCGCGAGCGTTGCGTCGTCGGCTCAGCAGCCTACGAGATCGTCAAGATCGGCGGACGCCAGGTTCTCAGGCCACAGGCGGGCGGCGTTCAGCTTGGCAACGGTGTCGAGCTCTTGCCCGGCGTGTCGATTTCGCGCACGGCGTTCGGCGGCTTCACCTCCATAGGGGACGCGACCGTGATCGATCACAATGCCGTCGTCTCCCATGATACCGAAGTCGGGCAAAACACGAGGATCGGCGGCCAGGGGTGGATCGGCGGGCGTGTGAGCATCGGCAACGACGTCGTGATCGGGCCGCAGGCAACCATCGCGAATGGCCTGACACTCGGCAATGGCTGCTACGTCTCGCTGGGTTCCGTCGTCACACAAGACGTGCCATCAGGCCAGCGCGTGAGCGGCAACTTCGCAATCGCGCACGACCGCTTCATCGAAGCACTTCGCGAGAAGCGCTGACCTCGACCGCTACGCCGGTCTGCCGCCGCCTTCGTGATTCAGGCCTCGCAGCGCTTCCAGGATCGCCTCGGCCACCGGTTGCGCGAGCACCGCATAGCCGTCTTCGGTGAAATGCACGTTGCGGGGTAGCTGGATCTCGTCGAGCTTCGGAAGAGCATAGGAATAGAGATCGACTACGGGAATGCCCCGTTCGTTCATAAGCCTTTGGGCCATAGCGTTATAGCGAACGATGTCCTTGTTGCGGCGATAGGGCTGCGTGCGATCGGTTTGCCAGCGCTTTGCCATGTGCTTTTCGCATTCAAGCGTCACAGGTGTGGAGCTGACCCAGATTATCTGCTCCGCACGCGTCTGCATCATGTCGATCATCGCGCCAAGCCTGGCTCGATAGAGCCCCATCGAGACCCGCGGCTCGCCACGCAAAATCAGCACGTCGTGAAGGCCGAAGTTGAAGACTATGACGTCCCATCTCTCGGTGCCGAGCCACGCCTCAAGGAGATTGATGCTCTTGGCTGTGCCCTCGGCGTTGGCCGGAACTCTATGCAGATTTGCCTGCCCGGCAAGCAACGCGCGCACAGGTATCGTGTAACCGACGGAGATCGAATCGCCGACCAGAAGCACCCGCGGCAACCCAGCATCGTCCTTGACCGAGGCAAAGGCCGGATGGGTCCGCAGATATTCCTCTTCTTCTTCCGGGGTCATTTGAAACTCCACTGACGGGCGGCGACTTCGCGCATGGCGCCCTGTGGTGTCAACTGTAGCGGTGACGCACGTTGCCTCATGCAAGACGATCGCCTAAGGAAAAAGCTGTATGCCTTGGGAGTTGGCCGAAAGCATGAAAGCATCGACACAAGCAGGGGCGGTCAGCTTTGTGATCGAGCCTCCAGTGGGGATCTCGCGCACGACAAGCTGGAGCTACAGCTGCCGTTGCGTTCCCGATAACGGCCTTCTCGCGATTACCGGCCATATCGACGTACAGGGTGCGGGGGAGCCGAGCGACCTCGTCCTGAAAGTGCGATTGAAGCTCGCCTCCGGTGAAGACTTCAAGGGAGAAACAGAGGGGCTCAGTTTTTCCGAAAAGGCCGGACCATATTTCTACCCTCTCAAGTTTATGAAGCGTGGCGCCTTCAGGCGAGAGATCAAGGTCGGCGGCCCAGTCGATTCAGTCGAAGTCGAGTTGATACTCTGGAGGACCGGGACGCCCGCGCAGTATTCGCTGACGCGCTTCGGCGTAGAACCTGCGAGCCTGCCCGACGAATCGACTTTCCGTTGGGCCGCAGAGCACCTGTTTGCTTCCCCACCGCCGGCCGCGACGAAAGCGCTCGTGATCGGTGCGTTGCGGAGCGAAAGTCAAGCTGCGGCGCTCGCCGAGTTGTTTCCGCCCGCGGGACGCCTGTGGAACAAAACCAGCCGGGTCGACCAGATCGGACAACTGTCTTCCGCCCTGCCCGGCACTGGCGGTTACGCCTTGATCACGGCAGCGCCGGCCCAGGACGAATGGGATTGGCCGCTCCTCAATAGCGGAGCTCTGAACGATCTGCTCGTCGAAGGCGGCCGGGTGCTGATCGCGATGCCTCTGACGGTAACGGGACAGAACGAGGGCTGGGAGAAACGCTTCATCGAGCGTTTCGGCTCGGAACGCCCGGGCTTCAACGACATTCAGCACGGTCTTGCGTTGACGCCATTGCGACTGCTTGCGGCCGCACCCGTCGCTGGCACCGTAGTCGATGGCCCGAGATATATGTGGCTGGCACTCGGGCGCGACGAGACGTTCGCGGCTGCAAGACGCGCCATGCCGGAACTGACCAATATGTTGCTGGCCGGCCAATGGGTTCGCGCGGCGGAAGCTATCGAGCAGTCCGATCGCTCGTCCCCGGAATTTCTTGCCGCGTCAGCCTGGCTCCGCCCGCTCATCTCCAATCTGGCCGCCAATGCGGTGAGGCTCGAAAAAGCCGGTGAACAGGATGCAGCGGCCATGCTCCGCCTGGCGATGCATCGCCTGGAGCCGTTGGAGGAAAAATACGCATACGAGGCAATGGCGCATCTTCGCGTTGCCGGGAAGTTCGAACTCGCCCGCAAGATCGTTGCGGAAGGCCGCCAATCGATGCCCGATTCGCTGGCCGTGCGCCTGCAGGACGCGCTTCTCTGTGCGGCCGAGGGCGAGCCGGATCGTGCGATCGAGATGCTGTGGCAAGAGGCGCAGGGACTGGCGGTTATCACGCCTTCGTTGCGCCGCACGATGGCAGTCATACTCAGGACATATGCTCAGGAATGCCAACGTGCGGGCATCGAGACCCGCCACCCGCAGCCCCTGCTCCTGCCTGAAGTGGCCAACGCCTACAACAGCGATCCCGAACGCTTCGCCGCGCGCTGGCACGCTACGCCGTTCGCGCAGAAGCTTGAGAAGGATGCGCAGGCGCGAAGAGCGGCCCGCAAGGCAGCGGCACCCGCGGTACCCGCTGACCGGCCGATCCGGATGCTGGTGCTGACCTCAGACAACTGGCAGTTTCTCGTCAACCTCCTGGATCGGGTCGAAACCCACGATACTGGCTTCGAGGTTCGAACCTTCGACTTCGCCTTTCTGGAGCAGCATTGGTCGAAGGAGCATCTCCACGAACTCTTCGCGCCCGTCAGCATGGGCCTGAAACAGGAAAAGGTCTGGAAGCGGGCAATCGGCGACGACACGACGCTCAGAGAGCTCGTCGACTGGTGCGACGTGGTCCTTTGCGAATGGGCGGGCACCCATGCGATCTGGCTGTCGCGGTTCCTGCCGGCGGACAAGAGGCTGGTGGTGCGCCTGCACAGCTTCGAGGCGTTCTCGCAGTGGCCGTTCTTCATCGACTTTGGCGGCATCGACGGCATGATCTTCGTGGCCGACCACATTCGCCGCTTCACCGATCTTCAATATCGCCTCGGCGGCCACGATCTGGCGACTACCGTCCTGCCTAATTTCATTCCGCTCGAGAATTTCGCCCGACCCAAGGGGTCGCAGGCGGCGCGTACTCTCGCCATGGTCGGCTATGCAAACCTCAACAAGCATCCGCTGATGGCAGCCGAGATCCTGGCGGCGCTGCGCAAGGACGATCCGCAGTGGAAGCTTCGGCTCTACGGGCACCCATGGTCGCCGGAAACGCTCAACGAGACCGAGCGCGCCTATCACGACCGCTTCTGGGCCTTCGTGCGCGAGGCGAAGCTCGAAACCGCTATCGAGGTGATGCCCTACACGACGGATGTCGCGACGGCGCTCCAGGATGTCGGCTTCATCGTCTCCTGCAGTTGGCGCGAGGGAACACACGAGGCCATCCTGGAAGGCATGGCGACGGGCTGCGTGCCCGTGCTGCGGCGGTGGCCGATGGTGAAGCAGTACGGCGCACCTGAATCCGGCTATCCCGGGATCCCGTGTTTCGATACCGTCGACGAGGCCGTTGCGATCGTGAAGGCATCGGCCGAGCCCGAGACGTTCGCGAAGGCGTCCCGCGAGGCCGCGGCATACGCCATGGCGCGATTCGACATCGAGGCGGTGTTCCCGAAATTCCAGGATTTCATACGGCAGGTTGTGTCGAGATAGGCGTTTAGGTGACGGTGCCGAAGACGGGAAAAAGCGAAAGAGACGACGCGTGCGCAAGAGACTGAAGATATTCGCGCTCCACACGACGCGCAGGACGCTGCCGGCAACCGGCGGCGACATGATCAACGAAGCGCGTTTCCTGACCGCCCTCTCCCGCTTCGCCGACGTTTACTACAACGGCCAGCTCTTCCAGCCCGGCGTTCCCGGCTACGGGCTGGAGGACAAGGAAATCGTAGTGCCGCAAGGCGGCTACGACCTCTATTACGTGCGTAACAACCCGGAGCTGTTCGTACAGCTTCCAAACCCCAAGATCGTGATGGCCTATCCCTACGTGGAAGAGGTTTTTCGCGCGGCCGACGCCGTTGTGGTCACGACGGAGGCCTGGGAGCGCGGCCTCACGCCCTATTCCGACGAAAACATGTTCACGCGGCCGATGCGCGACTGGTACGGCGACGACGTCGTCGCACCAAAGCGCGTCATCAATATCAAACAGACCATCGATCCGCACTTTCTGGAAGAGCCGTCGCGTGCCCGGCTCATCGAAGCCCGTGCAAAAACCACCGGCGCCAAGGCCATCGGCTTCTTCGGCCGCATCGATTCGAATACCTTCCCCTATATGTTCGTGCGCGCCTACAAGCAGATCATCAAGGAACTGCCGCAGGTGAAATTCGTGGTCGGCGGCACCGTCCGCATTCCGCTGGACCCGACCATCGTCAAGACGACGCGCATCGCCTACGAGAAAATGCCGGCGATGGTGAAGGCCTGCGTGGCGACTGCGACCGACGAAGGCAACGACGCCGCCTTCCTCGGCTCGGGCAAAGTGCTCGATTCGATGGCGTGCGGTGTCCCGGTGATTGCCTACAAGACGCTGACGCGTACCGAGCAGCTCGGCGACTACTACCCGCTCTACTACGAGAACGAGGAAGAGTGCTGCCAGCGCATTCGCGAAGTGATCCACGATCCAGACATCGTAGCTGAAGCGCGGCGTCAGATGGATATCCGCAAGCGGCACTTCCTGCCCGATGCACGCGCGGCGGCACTGCAGGCGACACTGGAAGAACTGGTGGAGCTGTGCGGCGGAGCGCGCTAGGCCGACTTGCAATCTTGCAGGCTTGCGAGGCGGCCGGGTAGCAGCGGCGTTCACCTCGGAGAAAATGGTCGGAGAGATAGGATTCGAACCTACGACCGCTTGACCCCCAGTCAAGTTCGCTACCGGGCTGCGCTACGCTCCGAACCGCGCAAAGCCCTACAGACTGGACGGTGAGCGTGCAAGTCCTATTTCACGCGCGACGCCAAGAATGGAGGCGAAGGCGCAAGACCGGCTCTGAAAAAAGGCCGGTCGCTGCTGGCGGGGCTACGGATTGGGTTCCTCAGGAAGCGCCGGGTTGAGTTTCGCCACCCGGGCGAACCTGGCTTCTCAGGGTTCGGATCCTTGCATCACCGTTCACGCGTTCGACGTTGCGACGATTGAGAATTTCGATGGCGCGTTCTTCCCTTTCGTCCATGGATTCATCCGGACGATCGCCGCGTTTCAGTTCTTCACGCAATTCATCGACTTGTTGCGGCGTATAAATGCCGCCAAATTTCATGCGACTGCCCATAGGTATACGTCCTCTCGAGGAGGTCGGGCGAAAGCACGATGTTCGCTGACTGCCGCCAGCGCCCGTATCAATGGCTGGCGATACAGAAATCATCGCACTGAAAGGTGTCCATAGCGAGAAAATGCGAATCGCCGCGGATCACGAATAGTTACGGGCGTCACGGCACAGGCCAAAGCAGGTCGATGGACCAGCTTGGCTTTATCGCGCGGCGTGAGATGTCAACCGGACCGCTTCGGTCTTCACCTCCCACGCCGGCGACAGGTGCAGGGTCAGGCGGGGCACCGCCAGCAGGGAGCGTGCCCAGAAAGCCAGCGCCCGAAAGCGTCGACCGGCAAAGTGGTTGGCCGCCGCGCACTCGATGTCGAGATAGGCGCGCAGCCGTCTGAGCAATTGCCTGTCGGAACCCGACCGGCGCCACTTTTCCATGATGGTTTCGGCCGTTTGTTCGACCTTCTGCGGCGACTGACTGCGGTGTCGCTCGATCGCAACTGCAATCAAAGGCAAGGTCCGCAGTTTCGCGCCCTGCAACGAGAGCGCCAGAAACCAGTCCAGATCCTCGAAACGGCGCAGGTGCTCGTCCTGCCATATGCCCGTCTCCAGCACCGCCTTTCTGTTCATGACGACGCACGAGCCGGGAGAGAACCAGCAGCCGGACGCGAACTGGTCCGGACGGCTCGCTTCGCGCGGCAGGCGTATGTCGATCTCCTTGCCCGACTTGTCCTGAACGACCCATCCGCACGCGAAAACGGTCAAACCCTCGCCCGCCTGCTCCCGTATGAGGTCCCATCGTGCCGCCAGCGACGACGGCAGCAGATGATCGTCACTGTCGAGGAACGAGACCCAGTCCGATTTCGCAGCCCGCATCCCCGTATTGCGCGCGGCGGCAGCGCCGCGATTCGTCTCGTGGCGCAGAACCGTCAACGATATGGTCCCGGTGTCGCAGGCACTGAGGTCGATCGCCGGTTCCGATCCGTCGTCCACGACGATGATCTCGGCCGGGCTGGCGTCCTGTGCCACGACGCTTGCCAGCGCGCGCAGAAGGGCGTCCTGCCTTCCATAGGCCGGAATTATGATCGAGATCGGTACAGGCGGCAGGCCGGCCATCTTCGCTCCGCACGGCCGCAAGCCCTTGTCGCAGCCCCGCCGCGTGACATAAGGGATGCAACGACGAAACGATAGGCCTTCTCTCCTGAACTTCGGCATCACGGTGAAATCCATTCGCACGACCTTCATCTGCAACGATGGAGAGTATTTTCTCCGCCATCGGCGGCAGGTCGCCGACGTGCTTGCCGCGGCCGGCCATCGCGTAACGGTCATCGTGGGCGGGCCGCCACTGTCGCCGGAGCGTCTGGGTCGATGGCGGCACGTCAACGTGCCCGTCGACCGCTTCACGTTCCATCCGCTGTCCGACCTTCGGCTGTTCTTTGCCAGCCTGCGCGAGATCGCCGTCAACCGTCCGCGCTACGTCCAGCTCATCACCTTGAAGCCGGCCGTTTTCTCCGGGCTCGCGGCCATCACGGCGCGGCTCGTCGGGCGCGGGCCGGAGCGCATCGTCGTCACCATTCCCGGTCTCGGGCGACTGATGTCGCCGGGAAGTGAGCACGACGGTGCCGGCTCGGGCATCGCGCGCAAGGTCGTCGGCCAGGTCATTCGTTTCCTGTCGCGCCGCAAGAAGGTCTTCTTCACCTTCGAAACGCCCACCGACCGCGAGCATTGGCTGTCTCTCGGCTACATCAAGGCCGAGACATCGACGGCAATCAGCGGCGCGGGGGTTGACCCGTCCCGCTTCCACCCCGGCGCGCCCCGGAAGGAGCATGGCGCCGTGCGCGTGCTTTTCGCCTCGCGGCTCCTGCGTGCGAAAGGCCTCGACGCATTTGTCGACGTGGCGCGACGACTGTCGGTTTCGGGACAAGTCGAATTTGTCGTCGCGGGCATGGTCGAACCGCACGACCCCGACGGATACGCGCCTGCGCAGCTCGCCGGCGAGCCGTCTATCACGTTTCTGGGCGAAAGCAGCGACATGCCGTCTCTCTTGCGCAGTGTCGATCTGGTCTGTTTGCCCACTCGATACGGGGAAGGCATACCGCGCATTCTCATCGAGGCGGCGGCGACTGGCGTTCCGAGCATTGCCAGCGACGTGCCTGGCTGCACCCACATCGTCGAGCACGGGGTCAGTGGCAGCATCATCCCGGTGTCGCCGCCGGCCGGCATGGCCGACCGTCTCGAAACCGCGATCCGGATCTACCTCGACAACCCCGCCCTGCTGCGCAGCCATGGTACAGCGGCCTACGCACACTTCCAGCAGGGTGAATTCACGGAGGACGCCGTCAACCGGCGCATCATCGAGCTGCTGACGGGCGCCCCGCCGCCGGCAACGGATGCCGGCTGATGCATCAGGGCTTCTTTTTCAGAGCCTGCAGCTTCTCGTAAAGCGGTCCGCGCTTTTCGTCTTCCTGGCCGCCTGCGGCCGCCTCCACCGCCACGCCCGCCTTGCGCGGATATGGATTGATGCCGAGCGCGAAGAACTCCTCGGCGAGTTGGCCCACATCGATGGTGTCGCCTGTAAACGGCTCGGGCGCGTCGTCCCCTTCGGCATCGAGCAGGATCTCGCCCTCCGCCGAGCGCTTCGGCACCACCAGCTTGGAACTCTCCGGCAGGAGCAGCGCCGAGACCTCCTCGTCGACCGTTTCGGCGACGGGATCGAGCGTGACGATGCAATCCTGCACGATGTCTGCCCGGACATGGCCGGCAACCCTGACGCCGCCCTTCTTCCAGCTATGGACCTCCAGCTTGGCCGTAAACCGTTCGACAGTCCGCAGGTCATGGGCGGCCGCCAGCGCCTCCCGCTGTGCATCGTCCGCTTCGATGACCACTTCCATGCCCTTCTTGGGCAGGCGCGCGACGTTGACGGGAAACGAAACCGGGCTCCTCGTCTGCTCACTCATGCCTTGCTCTACCCCTCCCCGGCGCTTGGAAAGACGACACGACCAGCAAGCAGTTCCTCGTCCGATTGCGTTGCAAGCAATGCGGAGGACTGCTCGACATAGGCGGCGATATGCGCGGCCTCCGGCCATATGTCGCGTTCGGGTCCGATATTGCGTGCCAAAGCGGCCGTAAGAGCGGCCCTATTACGCGCGCCCAGCGCCTCGCGATAGGCTTCCGCGCGTCCGTAAAACATCTTGGCCAGCTTCTTCATGCGCTTGGGAACGCCGAGGTCGCCGATCCCCAATTCGCGCAGCGAATGTTCTACATCCTTGAAGAATTCGTCGGTCATGTCCTGCGCTATATCGCCGAGAGCGGCGGTGCCTTTCGCCCGGTCGAGAAACAGGAACATGTGCACCGCAAGCATCTCGAAACGGCCGAGCGGTGTATCCGGTACGCCCCATTCGGAATAGAAAGTCGGCTGCCGTGCAGATGCCACGATTTCGCCGTAGAGCGCATCGGTGATCAGTTGATTGGGACGCCGACCGAGGCTCAGGATGGACTTGAACATGGCGAAAGCTTTCGAAACCGGTTTCGGTGGTGATGCGGTTGCATCGCCGCGCAAGCTGGTTTACCGCTTTTGCCGCTCGGCGCAAGCCGCACAGGGGACAGGATTATCATGGAAATAAAGACCGAAACGCGGTTTTCGAGAGTGGTCGCAAGCCGGCCGATGCACGCCGCGCTCGTTGCCCTTGGCGCTTCGCTATTCCTGGCGGGCTGCAACAGCAGCAGTGCCTTGACGGTCGGCGAAACGCTGACGCACGGCTATGTCGTCGATGAACAGACGCTGGAGATGGTGCCGGTCGGCTCGAGCCGCGAGCAGGTGCTGCTGGCGCTCGGCACGCCCTCCACGACAGCCACCTTCGACAACGAAGTGCTCTATTACATCTCGCAGACGCGCGTGCGTCCCGTTGCCTTCATGAACCCGCGGGTGACCGAGCAGCGCGTGCTCGCCATCTATCTC
>SXGT01184454.1_pt1 | contig 11349 bp, 13 predicted proteins | sample 3176221 | NCBI WGS metagenome assembly SXGT01 (sample SAMN11356862, study PRJNA531348) | freshwater metagenome | isolation source: freshwater sample F1-120 | place: China: Fuxian Lake, Yuxi | collected 2017-12-25
CGGCTATCTGCTGCCCAAGCCATGCGCCAATCCAGTGACTCAATGGCTTTTTCCAGTTCGGTATAACCGGAACAGACTTCAATCGGTTGAAACAAAATACTGGAACGCCGCTCGGTAAACACGCCCAGCCCCAGTTTGGATTGACACGGCAGTTGCTCCACCAGTTCGCGCAGAGACTGTTTGATGAATGTCAGCCTGCTAACAGCTCTATCGTCGAGCTGATAATCTTCTGCATTCATGCTGCGGGTAATATCGACCACAGCCATCAGGTTGTAGACCGGTTGTTGCTGCTGCCGCGTCGGAAATAATGCCATCAGCATTAATAGCAATAACGCTATTGCCAAACACCAAGTACGGAAATCTTTAATGATTTGTTTCAAAAGATCAATCCGGCTTCATGCTAAGGCAAGCCTCTGGGGAAACCGGGCAAAGTGGTCCACAGTTGCGACGGACTGACTGCGTCGTCATCGGCTTCGGTTTGACTGATGCGATCAAACTCCGGTAACAGGCGCATAGCCAGCTCCAGATTATATTTGGCGTCCCAGAATCCACTATCCAGGGTCAACGCTTGTCGATAGGCTTGTTTGGCCAAAGTCAGCAACGGCACGGCCTGGTTGATACGTCCGGCTTCCACTTCAGCCATGGCCTGATGCAGATAAACATTGCCCAGGTTGTAACGGCTTTGCGCCTGCAAGTACTCATCACCTTGTCCGACTATCAGACTCAAAGTATCGAGTGCTTCGTCGTAACGCTGCTTTTGCTGTAAATAGACCGCCCGGGCCAGACGTACTTGCAGGGATGCAGTGGCTATTTGATCGACAGCCACATCATGCCCGGTGGTCAATTCAAGTAGCCATTGATTTTCGCGCTGAATCTTGTAGATTTGCCATAGCTGCATGCCGGTTGACAGCAAACAGGTCAGCAACAGCATCCAGATCAACTTATGCCGCAAAGCCCTCATACCCGTCTTACCTCGAAAAATTTCAATGCCAATAGACAGGCAATCAATACCGTCAGCCAGCGGTAACATAGGCCGGACAAATCCCGTTTTGGAATTGATTGCAAATAATGCAGCGGCGTCTGTTCCAACTGGTTGATGTCGTTGATGGCTTTTTGCATCGTGCCAGGGTTTTCGGCTTCGTAAGCCTGGTAGGGGATATTCAGGCTGGAAAAAAATCGGTGCAGATACAACTCCGGCATGGCCTGGGCGTTGTCATCCCGTGGATCGTCCGGCAGGGCGAAAATGCCGGGGCTGTTGGCTGTACGCAGAAACAACCAGTACAAGCGGACTTGCTGCTGTTTGAATAACACCCGCAAGGCCGCTTCACTGTCCGGATCAATCACTGCCGCGCCATCGGATACCAACAGCAGAATACGCGAGCCGTTCACAGGTTGATGATCGAAAAACGATAAGGCCATGCTCAAGCCCTTGCTGATATTGGTATAAGCCAAAGCCGGCGTGCTGGTAGCATCAATGGCGGCATGAATCGCCTGTTTGTTTTCGGTCAAAGGCATCACGAACAGCGGCGAGGTGCTGTATTCGGCAATGCCTATCAAATCGTGCGGACGCTGATCGACAAACTCGGTCAACAAGCGTTTGGCTGCCGAAGATTTTGAAAGGTCATGCCCGGTGGGTGCTTTGCCGGCAAAGCTGTTGTCCATGCTGTTGCTGCGATCCAGCAGCATGACAATATGTGCACCATGGCCGATGCGTTCAAGTTGTTGCTCCTTGAGGTGGATGCCGGAAAGTCCCAAAATCAAGGCGGCCAATGCTGCCATCACCAAACCCCTAATCAACAGCTGAAGCAGTTCCGATAAAGGGTCGGGTGGCAAGATGTCCAACCAGGAATAGGTTGTGGCTTGCAGATTGCTGCGAAATATCGGTAACAACAATAAAACCAGGCCTGTCAACATCCAAGGCGTCTCGAAAGCCAGATTAGTCATAATTTACCGCACTCGATGTTCCGGCATACGCGGCACAAGTCCAGCAATTTTTGCCAGTCTTCGTCTGTAATAGGTTGTTTGCCGGCAAACAATACCGAATTGGAGAAATTAAAAAACCAGTCAATGTGATCGGCAGCGGTTTTGTACTCCGGATGGGTTTGGTAAAACGCCTGCAGGCGGTGTTTGAACACAGGTTGATCGTGCAACAGATTAAAGGCGTGATGCACGACAGCCAGTGCTCTTGGCATGTTGCTTTGCGACAGGAACGACAAATCGCTTAGCGCTCGTTTGAAAATCCGCTGTTTCGGCCAGACGGTAAACCAGCCATACAAATACATCAGATACCCGATTATGCCCAAAGCCAGACTGAGACTGGTGTATACCACCAGCCATTCATTGTCGGTCGATAAGGGCTGGGGAATGGCCTCTGGCCGCATGTAATCCAGGCCGCTTTCATCCTTTCTGACTGCCAGCTCTTTTATCGGCGATAGGGTAAAATGCCACTCCGGCACAGCCTGCTCTATGGTTTTCCCAGCTTGGGTAAAACGTAAACCAAAGCCGGGTACGGTCAGCATTTTGACTTCATTCGGCGCGTAAAAGGCCTGATAATCCAAATGTATCAACGTCTCACCGCCGTCTTCTGCAGTCTGAACAGCTACGCGGTTCAGATTCAGCCACCGATTCAGTACTCCGGGTTTGGGCAAACTGTCCGGGTTTAGTTTTACGTCCTGTCGAACGCGGACAACAATTCGATGATGAATTTCATCGCCGATCAAATAGCCAAATGGCCTGGGCGTTTGTAGTTCAAAGCGGCTGATCGGGGAATGTAATAGAGCGCTGCAACCGCTTAATAACCCACAGCAAAGACATAAAAATATACAGTGTTTCATAATGCCCGCTTTTGAAAATAACGGTTTAAGGGTTCTGCCCGATAGTCATTTCTCAAAAACAACGGTTCCATGCCGAAAGCACGAAAGCCTTGCCGCAGCTGCACGCGACGTTGCTCAAACGCTTGAATGATGCGTTGCTTCAATACCGGACGAAGCAACAAGGTTCTACTGCGCCGACTTTCCGCATCTTTGTATCGTACCAAACCCCAATCCGGCAAATCGCTGTATTCGCAGGTATTCCACCAGATCAAAGGCACCACAGCATGTGGAATTAGCGGTTGCAAAATGGCCGGTAGTTTGCTGAGAACGAAATGGCCATCCGTCACGAATAAAACTAAGCAGCGTTTGTGAGGCAATAGCGGGGCGATTTTCGACAAACACTCGGCGCTGTTTTGACCTCGAAAGCCCGATAGCCTGTTTACCAACTCCAGCACCGGCCCCATGGCCCGCCCTGCAGGCAAAACCCATTGATGATCAATCGTTTGGCAACAGCCTATAAAACCAAAGCTATCACCGATTTGTAAGGCCGATTGCGCAGCCGACAGGATCAGATCACCCAACGCTGCCAGCTTATCAGTCATTGATGCGGATAGATCGGCAATCACATATACCGAGAGCTTGCTGTGCTGCTGGAACACACGCACCCGGTACTGTTGAAACGGATCCAGCAAACTGGCGCGCAAATCAATCCGGCGTGGATCAGGACTCGCAAGCAGCGGTTCATGGCGTTTGAACAGCTGGCCACTGCCAACAATTTGCCCCGGATGTGCGCCGGGAAATACGCTATAACCCGGGTGCGGCAGTCGGTAATGAAAAGATTCGATAGCTTTCGTCATGGTGTTATTGGTTAACGACCAGATAAAGTACGATGCCAACAACGCTCAGGTAACCGGGTGCCAGATATTTAATCGGCGCATTCATCAGCAGGCTGACGACGCCGGAATAGGTTTTGTCGTCGCGGTTGTGTATTGATTCGCCCAACAACCATAATAAGGAATTCACGAAAGCCAGAGCCAAAATCGAGAACAGCCCGACATCGCTGAACAAGAAGGACTTATCCGCCAACAAGGCCATTTTGTCGCTGGTATGCAAAAAATTGGCGATCAAAATACCGATCATCAAGCCGCCTTCGTCAAAGGCCACCAGAAAGAAGGTATAACTTAAACGTCTTAATTGATCGGCTATGAATTGAGCCTTTGGTAAATGCAGTGATAGATAAATCACCGGTAAACTCACGCAAAACAGTAACAAGCCGATCACGGCCAGCAGTATCCAGAAGTTGTAACCTACCGCATCGTTGACCGCGTTGGTGTAATAGGCGGCGTAAGCCAGTTCGGCTTGGCTATCCAGGCTGGGGGCGATGAAAGATCCAAACAGGCCGACGCCGGTCCAGGTTAAATAGGTTTCGGTGTAGTGGCTTGGACCGGATTTAGGGATGATCTGTTGGGTTAGTTCTTTGATGTTCATGAGTTTTTGGCTCATCAGTTAGGTTATTTTTGTTATTTGATGTCTTGAGTTTTGTGTCGCGATAGCGACACAACCTAGGGTGCCGCTATCCCCTCCAAAATCCCCTTAACCAATTCCGGCATCAACTCCTCCCTGCGATACCCATAAACCGGATGCAAAAAAATCCTGTGCGCCATCGTCACCTGAAATACCGCCTGCATATCTTCGGGCAACAACATGTCTCTGCCTTCCAGCCAGGCCAGCACTTTTGCGGCGCGGATGAAATAACTCATACCTCTGGGACTCGCTCCGGCCTGGATCAGCTGTTTCATGTCGACATCGCTGAGGCGGATGCCCAATGTTGCCGGATCGGCACTGGCTTTCCACAACGCCAGGGCATAGAGATGCAGGGTGGGACTGGTTTGGATGTGGCTTTGAATCAGTCCGGACAGTTCGTTTAGCTGGTAATAAGAGATGCTGTTATCGATGCCAGCCACCAGGCTATCGACATCGTGAAATCGAGTGTCGAACATCAGTGCATCCAGCACAGTATCGTCGGTCGGCATGTCGATGCTGATTTCCATCATGAAACGGTCGCGAGCGGCGGCGGGCAGTTCGAAGGTCTCTTCGCGCTCCACTCGGTTGCGGTCGGCAAAGATTTGTACATGCGGCATCTGGTAATCGCGATTGAAGGCATTGACGCTGCGCTCAGCCATGACACGCAATAGCAATGAATGCACCTGCGGCCGGGCACGATTGATTTCATTGAAGAAAAATATAGATAATTTTTCGCCCTGTTTCAGCAACGGCCCCTGATCGACACACGGACGACCATCACTGTTCAAATAGGTGTAATAAATCAGATCGGACGGCATCAAATCGATCGTGCCTTCGATACGTTGATATTGACCACCCAGCCCTTGCGCCATGGCGCGTAGCAAGGTGGTTTTGCCTACACCGACCTGGCCTTCCAACAATACATGCCCTCTGGCAAATACGGCTAGCAATAAATTTCTCACCGCTGGTGCCTGACCAATCACGGTGCGATTGATTTGTTGTTCGAATTGCAACGCCTTTTCGCGCCAATCGCTGAGTGAATGTTCTGTATTCATCTTGATAAAAAACTCCGGAAAATGACTTTGCCGGAGTTGAGAGGTTCTTATTTTAGGGGTGGCCGTCTTGACAGGTTCCGTTGTGCTGATGACCGGATGGCATCTTGCTCAAATCGAACGAAATGCCGGTTTCTCGCCGTCCCGGGCGGGATTCCATCGGAAAAATGCGAGTATGCATTCACCGGTGCGATTTATTTTCCTTCCACGTCATAAACAAACTTGCCGGTTTTCGCCATGATCTCAGTCCGTTTCGCGTTGCGAGCTTCCATTTCCTTGATGGACTGAGACTGCTTGTTCAATTCATTCGGATCGTGTTTCGGGTCGTATTTGCTGCCTGCCACTTGCGCCGGATAACCCGGTTTTGGTTCCCAGCAGTTGCCGGGTTCCTTGCAATTGGTGCCGTCATAAGCCTGAGCAGTGGCAGACAGGCCAAATAGGACAAGTGATGCACTTAATATCGATATTTTTTTCATGTTTATCTCCTGATAAATGGTTGGAAAACTGCATTTCATCTAAACCACAGTGCTTTTGACAATGCCGGTAAATTTGCCTTTCTTTGAAATCGCAGGCGACTCGTTGGTTACCCTACATCCTGGCGTCGACTCCGCAGTCGGCAATTATTCAAAAGGCTCTCGACTTAACGACATTGTCCGGTGAGACTGCTTATTTCAGCCACTCCGCCTTCTTGGGGTCGCCTTTATAAATGCTGCGCAAGAAAGACATGATGTGCAACATGTCATCGGTGGTGAAATTGACGTATTGCGGACCCATCATGCCGTTGGCGCCGCCAAACAGGATTTCGAACAAGCCCTGATCGGTCAAGCCGCGCGGATAAGTCCAGTAGTCATCGGCCAGACCGGGGCCCAGTTTGCCTTCGGCTTCGTGACCGTGACAACCGGAGCAACCGGTCATGTACAGGCTTTCACCTTTCTTAGCTGCTTCCGCGTTGCCGTTGTAGGGGTTTTTACCGGTTTGCATGAATTGTTTGAATTGATCGGTATTACCGCCCTTCTTAGCGAAACTCATATCCAGCGTTTCCCCCGTCAAGGCATGGCGTAATGTGATCTCGGCCTGCGCGGACGATACCGTTGTCACAACCGCAGTCATCAAGGCACCGGTTAAAAATGTTTTCAGTTTCATTCAAGGTTTCCTGTTTAGTTCATGGACATGGCGGTTTCGGGTTCATCCAGCAGCGGAATACCTTCCGCTTCCAGCAAGTCTTCGATATCGTCCTGTCCGTCTTTGATAATATTGTTCAGCTGAGTTTGCAAGGCGGTATCTCCCTTACGAACACCGAGTGCGGTGCTGTAGTGAAAACCGACTTTTTCGCCGTCCGCTCGTTTGGCGTTGTCCGGGATGACGGTCATGGTTAACGGCGTGGAAGACGCCTTGACATAACGCGCGGCCGCCGGCCCCCATACAATCGCAATTTCAGCATGGCCGGACGCCACTTCGTTGACCAGTTTGTCGTTATCGTATTTGACATACTGGTTGCGTCTGGACTTGAAGCCCACCAACTCCTGTTGGTAATTGAACATGTCGTTGTAACGGCCGATAGCCCGCAACATGGTTTCAGCCGGCGTGCCCGGCGCAAATGCAATACGTTTGGCCTGTTTCAACGCCGGACTGTCCCAGTTTTGCAAATCCAGATCGTCCTTTTCGCGGCTGATAAAGACGTAACCGGACCGATAATAGGGAACAGTTGTCGACAAGCGTGGATCACCCGCATCCACACCCATTACCACGTCGCACAAACCTTTATCGACAAAGTCCCGAATGAAGTACCGGGGGTCGGTCCAGGTCACGGTTTCCAGTTTCCGTCCCAGCTTTTCGGCAACATAGCTGGCCAGTTTGTTCTCGAAACCTTCACCGGCCTGGTTTGAATAAGGCATTTCGTTTTCAGCCGTACACACTTTTAAAGAGGGTTGTTCAGCCTGCGCTGAGGCGAAGCTCAAGCCCAAGGCCAACAGAGTACAAATTTGGGTTGTTTTCATATTACGAATTTCAACGTAGGGTGGGCATGCAATGCCCACCGATTCGAACAACAAGGCGGGCACAAGAGGCCCGGCCCATGATTAATAGATAGAACACCATCACGCCGCCGCCCCATTGGGTGTAATGCGCCAATTCCTTGAAAGCACCCACCGCACCCAGGCCTGCTGTCGGATCGGCCAGATCGAATACCAGGCCGACGCCAGGCCAGCCGCCAACTCCATAGTAAATTGCCACGTACTGTTTGTTGTTGTGTTTATAGGTAATCGGGTGGCCGATGACACCGGAAGGCAGTTTGAACTTCCACAGTTCTTCGCCGGTTTTGGAGTGACGGGCTTTGATGTAGCCATCCAGCGTGCCGTAGAACACCAAATCGCCCGCTGTAGCGGTAGTACCGCCCCACACGGCGAACTTTTCTTGAACTTCCCAGTCCATTTTGCCAGTTACCGAGTTCATGGCTTTAACTTGACCCAAAGTGCCTTTAGGTCCGGGATACATGTTCAAAGTGGCGCCGACAAAGAATTGACCGGCACGGTAAGGCAGCATGAACGGTTCCCAGTCCATGCAAATATGGTTGGTGCCCATGAAGAACAGTTTTTTGTTCGGATCGTAGGATTCGATACCCTGGTTGTGGTAACCCATGGCTGAAGGGCAGATGCCGGTGGCTTGGTGATCCATGTGTGTGGAATATTCCGGATCGCGGATTGGCAGACCGGTTTTCAAATCCACTTTTTTCACCCAGTTGACGGTATCGTCAATTTTGAAAGCATTGACCAGGCTGCCGTTTTCCCGGTTCAAGGTGTATACCAGACCGTTCCGATCTGGGTGGGTCAGCAGTTTGGTCATTTTGCCGTCGACCATTTGTTCGGACAGGCCCATGTAGTTGACGCCGGCATAGTCCCATTCATCATGCGGGGTTTTTTGATAACCGAATTTGGCTTCACCGGTATTGACATCACGACCCCAGATGGTCATGGTCCATTTGTTGTCGCCGGGGCGCATGGTTTCGTTCCAGGGTGCCGGGTTGCCGGAACCGTAGTACAGCATCTCCAAATCGCTGTCGTAGGCATACCAACCCCAGTTGGTACCGCCGCCGATTTTCCAGGCGTCGCCTTCCCAGGTTTTCAAGCCCAGACCGAACTGGCCGTAATGCGGATTGGCGCTATTGAAATCTGCTGCCAGTTTGATGTCTTCATCGGGGCCAGTGGCATACACGCGCCAGGCTTGTTTGCCGTCCTTGATGTTGTAAGCAGTGGCATAACCGCGCACACCCAGTTCCGCACCTGAAGTACCGACGATAACCTTGTCTTTCACTACGAAGGGTGCAATTGTCAACGTTGAGCCCATCGCGATATCGGAGTTTTCCATTTTCCACAGCATCTCACCCGTCTTGGCGTTCAGTGCAACGATATGGCCGTCCAGCTGATTTAAAAAAATGGTTGCCGGATAATCCTTGCCGGCCGGCGCATAAGCCAGTCCGCGGTTCACCACATCACAGCAAGCCACGGCGCGGGCGGCCGGATTTTGCTTGGGTTTGAACTGCCATAAAATCTTGTCTGGCTCATCCAGGCTTAGTGCGAATACGTTATTTGGGTAGGGCGTATGCACATACATAATGCCGTCGACTACTAATGGACCACCTTCATGACCATTCAAAACGCCTGTCGAAAACGACCATGCCACTTTTAAATTTTTAACGTTATTGGCATTGATATCGATCATTTCACTGAAATGCGTTGAACCGTAGTCTTTGGTTTGCATTACCCAGTTGGTGTTTTGTTTGGCCAGTTGCTCCAATTCCTTGTTCGCCAGCGCTGGTTGCACCACGCTCAGGATGCCGCCCGCCAATAGTGCTGCAGATTTCCCTACTACGCGCAAGTCAAGTTGTTGCATATTTCCTCCAGGATGTTCTTATCGCTTTTAAAAGAGGCGTGGCCTGGAGGTCAAAGTCGTTTTGATAAACCACTCTATTGATCATAACCGCATCACAAGTTATCGACCTGCAAGCCACGCACTGCGACGCATAGTAAAGAACCGGCCATGATCAGCGTTACGGAATAATCCATGTTGTGAGGTGGAAAAACACGAAAAATTACGGAGAAAAATTCCCGTACTTTGCGCCGGAATGGTATCGGTGTTGCGCAAGATTAATCAGGAAAACCTCCCATGGTTTAAGTATCTAAAAATCGGCATCATGTAAATGCAACCGAACTGCGACTTTGTGTAGTACGGAGATATATTTTTTGATGAGGAATTCGGGTGTCCCGTAAGATCAGTGTGTTATTGGTTGACGATCATGCCGTGGTCAGAGCCGGTTACAAAGCGTATTTGTCTTTATCCGATCGTATCGGCGAAATCTACGAAGCAGACCGCGGCGAATCCGCCTGTCAGCTTGTTGATCGGCAACAGCCGGATGTGGTGGTGATGGATTTGTCCATGCCCGGTCTGGGCGGTTTGGAAAGTATCCGCCGCCTGCTCAACCGTCATCCGGCATGTAAAGTTTTGGTATTCAGCATTCATAACGAACTGGTTTACGTCACCCGTGCCATCAAAGCCGGCGCCAAGGGCTACATCACCAAAAGCAACGCGCCTGAAACTCTGATCATGGCAGTCTGTACCATTGCCGAAGGCGGCACTTATGTCGATCCCGATCTGGCGCAGTTGTTGGCGGTGAATATGGCCATCGAACAGGATGAAACCGCAAAGATCAAATCCTTATCCCCCAGGGAGTTTGATATTTTTTGCCTGTTGGCCAGTGGTTTGAGCACTCGCCAGGCAGCGGAAAATCTGTGCTTGAGTTACAAGACCGTCTGTAACCACAGCACAGCGATCAAGGAAAAACTGGGGGTCAAAACCATGTCAGAATTGACTTTGCTGGCTAGTCGACAAGGGGTTTTGAAAACGGCTGATATTTGAAGGAAGGAGTGGGTAACCTTATTAGCGCATTTTCTCTTCTGCATTTTCGGCACTTGTCAGAAAAAGCCTTGCAAGATAATGATCCTATTGAAATAAACTGGTTTTATGGCTTAAGTAAGGATAACATTTTCTTTATTTGGCTTTGCCGCCACATATTCTGAATATTTTGGGTTTAGATAAGGAGAAATGCTGATGAAAGAAGATGCAAATTATATTTGTCAGCAAAACCCGAAGCCACCGGCTTTGACTCTGCTGTCAAATTGCTTTCTTAAGGATGAGCGTTGGATTATGCTTTTGTTCTCATTGTTTTTACTTGTTGATTGGTGGGTGGGGTGGCCGATTTAGGTCAATCATTTCACCTGCAAGTACCGGCAATACATCGAAATTACTGCCTAATCCGCATGGAGTATCATTATCACGCCCTCAATATTCCCCCCACAAGCACCTGTAGCAATCAGCTACCACTTGAACCAGGCGGGGTTTGTGATTTTCCAACCTCAATTAAAGCAGGAGGCAATCAATGCTTGTAACTACCACCCCGAGTATCGAAGGCAAACGTATAACAAAATACTGTGGAGTAGTCGCAGGTGAAGCCATTCTAGGCGCCAATCTATTTAAGGACCTTTTTGCCGGTATCCGCGATCTGGTTGGTGGACGCTCGGCCACCTACGAGCGAGAGTTGCAAAAAGCCCGGAGCATCGCCATGCAGGAACTTCAGCAACGCGCTCAGGAGCTTGGCGCAAACGCTGTAGTCGGTATCGACTTGGACTATGAGGTTTTAGGTCAAGGTAATGGAATGCTGATGGTTTCGGCCAGCGGAACGGCTGTTTGGGTGGAATAGGATGGCAAAATTCGCCAAAACTAGTCTATGCCCCTAGCGTTTTGATGCTTCGGTTGCTGTTCTCAGTCAGGGGCTTTCTAAAGTGTTGTCTGGCCAGTACCAGGTTCTGCCACTAAATGTCTCCAATTGACCGGGCCTTTTCAGCTTCGCCCGATCAACTTGGAGCCATCGTTTTTCTGAGTCGAATCAATTCATAACAGTTTTGACC
>SXGT01158641.1_pt1 | contig 11347 bp, 11 predicted proteins | sample 3176221 | NCBI WGS metagenome assembly SXGT01 (sample SAMN11356862, study PRJNA531348) | freshwater metagenome | isolation source: freshwater sample F1-120 | place: China: Fuxian Lake, Yuxi | collected 2017-12-25
AGCGCTTGCGCAATGGCGTGTTCCGCAGCGTCCCTGAACTGACCGCCGCCATCAAGGAGTACATCGCCGTGCACAACAAGAATCCCAAGCCTTTCATCTGGACCGCCAGGGCGCATGACATCCTTGAAAAGGTCATTCGCGAAAACAGCCGCTTAAGTTCCAAACAGAACGAAGCACTACACTAGCTTGATGGTGACGCCGATGACGGCGAACAGCAGCGCCGCCACCAGCATCCACAGTGACTGCATCTACGCTTGCTGCAGTTCGCGGCGCAGGTACTCGTGGAAATGTTGCATGCCATCTTCCATTGGCGTCTGGTACGGGCCGACCTGGTTCATCCCCTGCTCCATCAATGCGCGCCGCCCGGCATCCATCCGCAGCGCGATCTCGTCATCCTCGACGCAGGTTTCCATGTAGGCGGCCTGTTCGGCTTCGATGAATTCCCGCTCGAACAACACGATGTCTTCCGGATAGTAGAACTCGACCACGTTGGTGGTTTTCTGCGGTCCGCGCGGGATCAGGTGCGATACCACCAGTACGTGGGGATACCACTCCACCATGATGTTGGGGTAGATCGTCAGCCAGATCGCGCCGTGTTCAGGCGGGGTGCCGTTGCGGTACTTCAGCACCTGCTCATGCCAGGCGCGATACTTGTCGCTGCCCGGTTTGGCGAGACGATTGTTGATCCCTACCGTCTGCACCGAAAACCGTTCGGCAAACTGCCATTTCAGATCTTCGCAAGTGACGAACTGACCCAGGCCCGGGTGGAATGGCTCGACGTGATAATCCTCGAGATAAACCTCGATAAACGTTTTCCAGTTGTAGTCGCACTCGTGGATTTCAACGCGATCGAGCAGGTAGCCATCGAAATTGAGGTCTGAGAGCACTTCCAGGCCGGCCATGTCGGCAGCGATTGGCCGCCGGCCCTTGAATAGCAGGCCGTTCCAGTTCTGCACCGATACCTTGTGCAGGTCAAGGCATGGGTTGACGCCGAAATAAGGAGCACCCAGCAGCTTGCCTTCCGGGTTGTAGGTCCAGCGGTGCACCGGGCAGACGATGTTGCCGGCGCTGGGCGCAAGATTGCCGCGCCCGTTCAGCATGATGGCTTGGCGATGACGGCAGACGTTCGACAGCAACTCGACGCCCTTGGGATTGCGCACCAGTGCCAAGGCGTCGTTCATCCACCCGATGGAGTGGAAATCGCCGTCGTTCGGCACCATCAGTTCATGGCCTACATACTGCGGAGCATTCTTGAAAATGGTGTGCAGTTCCAGCTCGAACTGCGCTTGCGTGTGGTACCAAGTTACCGGCAATTGTGATTGCGCCGGCTGCAATTGATGGGCGAGCCCCAAGTCCGACATGACGCAAATTCCTCCCAGAGTCCAAAGTGCTTGCGCACCCGAAGAGAAACCTCGAACTGAAACCCGATTTCGTCTTAAAGAGCTACATTCGACGTGCCGAGCCGGCATTTTACCCTTTCGGGCGGGTAAAATACCCGAATCCGAAGATATCCTAGCGGTCGTTTGACCCAAATCAGAAAAACCATGCCGAAACAGGCGGCCATTTCAGGCGAACTTCCCTTCGAGGACGCCATGCGCGAACTCGAAGTCATTGTCGATGCCATGGAGTCCGGCGAGATGCCCCTTGAAGAGTCGCTCAAGCGCTACCAGCGCGGTGTCGAACTGGTCAAAATGGCGCACGCCCGGCTCAAAGCCGTCGAGCAACAGGTGCGCGTGCTCGAAGAAGGCGTCCTCAAGCCGCTGGACCTGGAAAGCGAAGAATGAACATGGCTTCGGCACCGGCTGCGGTGCAGTTCTCGGCCTGGACGCAGGACATGCAGGCCCGCATGGAAGCCACACTCGAAGAGCTGCTGCCGCCGGTATCGACACAGCCGACCCGGTTGCACGATGCCATGCGCTACGCCGTGCTCGGCGGTGGCAAGCGTGTACGCCCCTTGCTGGTGTTTGCCGCCGGCGAGTTGGTTCAGGCCGATTTGCAGGCACTCGAGATCCCGGCCGCAGCGGTCGAGATGGTGCATGGTTATTCACTGATTCATGACGACTTGCCCTCGATGGATGATGACGTTCTGCGACGCGGCAAGCCGACAGTGCATGTCGAGTTTGATGAGGCAACCGCAATCCTCGCCGGCGATGCCCTGCAGGCTCAGGCGATGTGGGTGCTGGCAGCGCGGCGGGTGGCGCCGGATGCGGCGGCACAGTTGGAGATGATTGAGGTCCTGGGCCACGCGTCCGGCTCCCTTGGCATGTGCGGCGGGCAGCAGATTGATCTGGAGGCGGTCGGCAAGTCAGTCACCGAGGCCGAACTTGAGATGATGCACATCCAGAAGACCGGGGCGCTGATCCGTGCGTCGGTACTGATGGGTGCCTTGTGCGGCCGTCCGCTGGCACCGGCCGAGCACGCGCGGCTGGATCATTACGCCAAATGCATCGGCCTTTTGTTTCAGGTCGTCGATGACATCCTCGATGCCACTGCTGATACGGCCACACTGGGCAAGACCGCAGGCAAAGACCAGCAACACGACAAACCGACTTATGTTTCGCTGCTCGGCGTAGGTCCCGCACGTGCCAAGGCCCATGACCTGCTGCAAGAGGCACTGACTGCCTTGCAGCCGTTCGGTGCGCGCGCCCAGCGCCTCGCGGAAATGGCGCGATTCCTGGCGCAGCGCAGCTTTTGAACCCCATGTACGAACTGCTCCGGACCATCAACCTGCCTGAAGACCTGCGCAAGCTGCCGCGCGAGGACCTGGTTCGACTCTCGTCTGAACTGCGTGCCTACCTGCTCGAGTCTGTCTCGCAAACCGGCGGCCACTTGTCATCCAACCTGGGTACGGTGGAATTGACCATCGCGCTGCATTACGTGTTCGATACCCCGGAAGACCGGATCGTCTGGGACGTCGGGCACCAAACCTATCCCCACAAGATACTGACCGGTCGACGCGATCGCATGCATAGCTTGCGGCAGCTCGACGGCATTTCCGGGTTTCCGCAGCGTTCGGAAAGTCCCTACGATACCTTTGGTACCGCGCATTCTTCAACGTCGATCTCGGCGGCACTGGGCATGGCCATCGCCGCGAAGCAGAAGGGTGAGGGCCGCTATGCCGTCGCTGTCATCGGTGATGGTGCCATGACTGCCGGCATGGCATTCGAAGCGATGAACAATGCCGGCGTGCAAGAAGACATTCGCCTGATTGTGGTACTCAACGACAACGATATGTCGATTTCGCCGCCGGTTGGGGCACTCAACCGCTACCTCGCACGGCTGATGAGCGGGCGTGTTTACTCGGCGGTGCGCAAGGCCGGCAAGACGGTGCTGGGCGTGGTCCCCCCTCTGTGGGAACTGGCCAAGCGCTTTGAGGAACACGCCAAGGGCATGGTGGTGCCCGGAACTTTGTTTGAAGAGCTCGGATTCAACTACATCGGGCCCATCGACGGGCACGATCTGGATTCCCTGATTCCCACGCTTGAGAATCTGAAGGAGTTGAAGGGACCGCAATTCCTGCACGTAGTCACCAAGAAGGGGCAGGGCTACAAGCTGGCTGAAGCCGATCCGGTGCTGTATCACGGGCCAGGCAAGTTTGACCCCAAGCAGGGCATCGTACCGAAAGCAGGCGGGAAACCGACATACACGCAGGTTTTCGGTGACTGGCTATGCGACATGGCCGCCGCAGACAAACGCCTGATCGGCATCACGCCGGCGATGCGCGAAGGGTCCGGCATGGTGCAGTTCGCCGAACGGTTCCCCGACCGCTACTACGACGTCGGCATTGCCGAACAGCATGCACTCGCGTTTGCGGCAGGGTTGGCCTGCGAAGGGCTCAAGCCGGTCGTGGCGATTTACTCAACCTGTCTGCAGCGCGCCTACGATCAATTGATCCACGACGTTGCGTTGCAGCGCCTGCCGGTGCTGCTGGCGATTGACCGTGCCGGGCTGGTGGGTGCGGACGGCGCCACCCACGCCGGCAGCTATGACTTGACGTTCCTGCGCTGCCTGCCGGATGTATCGGTATTGGCCCCCGCGGACGAGAACGAATGCCGCCAGATGCTGTACACCGGTTTTCTGCAGGATCATACGGTTGCCGTGCGTTATCCGCGCGGTGTTGGCCCCGGCGTGGCGGTGGTGCGCGAGATGTCGGCGCTGCCCTGGGGCAAGGCAGAAGTACGTCGGCGGTGCGGCGGCAAAGTCGGTCGCCGTGTAGCCATCCTCGCCTTCGGATCGATGGTGACCCCCGCGCTGGCCGCCGGTGGCGAGCTGGATGCCACGGTAGTGAACATGCGCTTTGTCAAACCGCTGGACACCGCATTGGTGGCCGACATGGCGATGCAGCACGATCTTGTCGTTACGGTCGAGGAAAACGTCATTGCCGGCGGGGCAGGCTCGGCCTGCGCGGAAGCCTTGCAGGCCGCCGACATCGAGGTCCCCTTGCTTCTGCTGGGCTTGCCCGATCGTGTGATCGACCATGGCGACCCGGCAAAACTGCTCGCCATGGTCGGGCTCGACGCAGCCGGTATCCGCAGGTCGATCGAAGCACGTATATCCACACTGACGCCATTGTTGAAAAAGTCGGCATAAGGCTCGATATTCCAAACTGAGCAAGCATTTTCACTGTTGGGTTGGGGGAGGTATTCGTCTCTCTTTTGCCGACGCCTCCACCTGAAGGATCTTTCCATGAACACCCGAGATTCCGCATTTGGCACCAAGCCCATGGTCGACGTGCAAAGTTCGGCCGATACGCGCCACATCGCCATCAACAAGGTCGGTATTCGCGCGATTCGCCATCCGATGAAAATTGCCGAGCGTGGCGGTGGCGCCCAGCGTACCGTAGCCACCTTCAGCATGACAGTGGGTTTGCCGCATGAATTCAAGGGCACGCACATGTCGCGCTTCGTCGAAATTCTCAACGCCCGTGTATGGGAGATTTCGATTGAATCGTTCGGTGTCATGCTGCGCGAGATGGCTACCCGGATGGAAGCGAAAACCGGGCACATTGAAATGCGCTTTCCCTATTTCATCGACAAGGCCGCCCCGGTTTCCGGGGCCAGGAGCCTGATGGATTACGACATCATCTTCATCGGTGAAATCGAGCATGGCAAGACAAAGTTTGCAATGGAAGTGCTGGTGCCGGTGACCAGCCTGTGCCCGTGTTCCAAGCAAATATCGGACTATGGCGCGCACAATCAGCGGTCGCACGTCACCGTCAGGGCGGAAACGTCGGATTTCGTGTGGATCGAAGAGATCATTGAATTGGTGGAGCAGCAGGCTTCGTGCGAGTTGTACGGCTTGCTCAAACGCCAGGACGAAAAGTATGTCACTGAACGTGCCTACGACAACCCAAAATTTGTCGAAGACCTGGTGCGTGACGTCGCGGCGGCGCTCAATGGTGATGCGCGCGTGGTGGCCTACAGGGTGGAAGCCGAGAACTTCGAATCGATCCACAACCACTCGGCTTACGCCGTGATCGAGCGCGACAAGCGTACTGACTGAGGCCGCGCGGGAAGCGGCAGCAAGTAGCGGGACGCGGCTAGAAGCGTTTGGTCAGCGTGAGGCTTTCGCTCTCGCGTTGCATCTCCAGGCGGTTCAGGAAGCTCATGCCGAGCAAGCCGACACCGCCGGTTCCGGGGCCTTCGCGCACGGCACCATCGATGCCGTAGAGAGTGATCGGGCCGATCGAGACTGAGTCGAGTTTCACGCGCCAGGTGCGCACCGGCCCGCCCGCAGTGCTGCTCCAGCCCGGCGTTCCTTTGCGGTAATCCAGACCGATGCTGTCTGCCTGCGCAGCATCGAGCGACACCAGAGTTGCTCCGGTGTCGACCAGAAATGGCAGGTTCAGGCCGTTGATTTTCGCCGTGACGGTGAACATGCCGTTGCGAGTTTCGGTCAAGATTACCTTGTCCCGCTTGTCATTGACCGAGCGTGAGCTCGATTCCTTGCGTGACAAACGTAGCGTCTGGCCATCACGCTGCATCGACAGCCTGCCGATGAAGCTCATGCCCAGCAGCACGCCATCCCAGGAATTCATGCCTGGTGTGACGGCGGCTTCGACATTGTCCAGCGTGACGCCGCCGACGCGCACGCGCGACAGCATGACTACATGGGCCGGTTGCTTGCCATTGGCGGTGCTGACAGTGACTGGCTGACCATTTCGATAGGCAATGCCCAGCCGCTCCGCCGTATTGGTGCCCATCGCGACCGCCGTGGCGCCGGTATCAACCATGAACTTGACCGCTTTGCCATCAATGGCGCCGACAGTGACGTAGTGGCCTGTGGAATCGGGTGACAACACGACTGTGTCTTCCCCCGCTGCCGCTCCTGCAGAGTGAAATGGCTGGCCCAGACGCAGCTGGCGCCGCTTGCCTTCTATCTCAAAAGTGGCACCGTCCGTTCCAACGGACACCAGCGTAATGCCTTCCGGTGTTTTCTGACCGGCGCTCAGTGTGCGCGGTGCAGTGCCGTTGATCGAAACAAGTGCCTTGCCGGGAAACAAACCCACCACGTTGATGTCCGTGGCATGCGTCTCTGCGACGGCACCCAGCAGGGTGAGCATCGCCAGAAGCCTTGTCCACCAACGGTTTGCGGCGATAGGCATGTAGGGCGGTGGTGACGAGCCGAGCGAAAGTGGCGTCAGTCCCGGAAGTTCTGGAATGCCAGTGGCACTTCCGTGACGTCCTTGCGTACCAGCGCGATGGCGGTTTGCAGGTCATCGCGCTTGGCGCCGGAAACGCGCACGGCTTCACCTTGAATGGAGGCCGTCACCTTGACCTTGCTGTCCTTGAGCAGGCGCACGATCTTCTTCGATTGTTCCTGCTCAATGCCATTGCGCACCTTGATCACCTGCTTGACCTTGTCGCCACCGATTTTCTGGGCATCCTCGATGTCGAGGAAACGCACATCAACGCTGCGCTTGGTCATCTTGTTGGTCAGCACGTCGCGCATTTGCTGGAGCTGAAAGTCGGAATCTGCATAGGCCGTGAGCTCACGCTCTTTCTGCTCGAAACGGGCGTCCGTCCCTTTGAAGTCAAAGCGGTTGGTGATTTCCTTGTTGGCCTGGTCGACGGCGTTCTTCACTTCGACCATGTTGGCCTCGCAGACGATGTCGAATGAAGGCATGAGCTACTTTGCAGTGGTTTGCTTGGGGTGCGTGGGAGCGTTATTGTAGCCAACTCAAGAGCTATCCCAGATGGCCACCTCCCTCTGGTGCAACCCCCGCAAGCTGCCGCCGTATAATTTTTCACCGCTACCCACCTCCGCAGCCCGCGCGCCCCTTTTGTCCGGCCTAGCGTGAACCCCCTCCTTTCGTGTCATTGGCAGCCAACACAGAAGAACACGCCTCGCTCAAGGCCTACAACACCTTTGGCGTGGAGGCGAAGGCACGTTTTCTTGTGCACGCCGGCAGCGACGCAGAGGTCTTGGCCGGTGTGGCGCTCGTGCGCGAACGCAATTTACCTCTGCTCGTTCTGGGGGGCGGAAGCAACCTGCTGTTGACGCGCGACTTCCCCGGGGTAGTGTTGCGCATGGAGACGCGCGGCATCCAGATCCTGTCCCGCACCGATGGCGGCGGTGAGGTATGCGTCGAGGCTTCCGCAGGTGAAGGCTGGCATGATTTTGTGCTTCACACCCTATATCAGGGTTGGGGTGGCCTGGAAAACCTGTCCTTGATTCCGGGCACTGTGGGTGCGGCACCGATCCAGAACATCGGTGCATACGGTGTCGAACTGGCGTCTGCGTTTGACCACCTGCAGGCGCTCGACGTCGCTTCAGGAGACGTGGTCAAGCTTGACAAGGCAGCGTGCCGCTTCGGCTATCGGGACAGTGTGTTCAAGCGGGAAGGGCGCGGAAAGTACGTCATCTTGCGCGTGGTGTTTCGCTTGCGCGAGGCTGGTTCAGCCGGCGCGACTCCCGTGACGCACTATGCGGACGTGCGCGATTACCTGGATCGGCAAGGAGTCAAGCAGCCCAGCGCGCGCGACGTGAGCCAGGCCGTGATCGCCATCCGACAGGCCAAACTGCCTGACCCGCTGGTCTTGGGCAATGCCGGCAGTTTTTTCAAGAATCCACTCGTCACACGAGAACATTTCGATGCTCTCAAGGTTGCCCATCCCGGTTTGGTGGGTTACGCCCAACCCGAGGGCGGGGTGAAGCTGGCGGCGGGATGGCTGATCGATTCAGCAGGCTGGAAGGGGCGTGCGCAGGGTGGTGCGCAGGTGTACGAAAAGCAGGCGCTGGTTCTGGTGAACCGGGGCGGCGCGACAGCGGCCGATGTGGTGGCGCTCGCGGAAGCCATCCGTGCGGATATCAAGGCGCGTTTTGGTGTGGAACTGGAAGTAGAACCGGAGTGGATTTGACGGCCAGTTTTTGTAAGTGCATTAAGCTATCGGCTGGCTTGGCTCAAACTATCTCTGACATGGAACCTGTCGCCATTTTTGATTCGTTTCTCACAGCGCTCATGGTGCCGGATCCGGACACCGCACGGCGCTATATCGCTCCCAACCTGCAGATTGTGTTCACCGGAGGGCGCGGCATGCGCGATCCGGCGGAATGCGCGGCATTCAACAAGGGGGGCTACAAGTGGGTGAAGAAAAAATTCGAGGCGACTGAACTGGTGGCGGGTGGGTCGCCGGAGCGTACGGTGGTCTACAACATCGGGACCTTGTAAGGTGAATGGCCGGATGGAACGCCGTTCGAGGGCAACCGATACGTCGATCGCTACGTGCTCGCCCACGGGTTGATCGAACGCCTGGAAGTGTGGAATGACAGCGCCGAATTGCTGCTGATGCGTGCGGGGTTGGCAAAACCCTGAAACACGCGGCGTACCGCTTCAACATGCGCCGCGACCTTGTCCCCACTTTGGAACGTTATGGATCTCGATTTCTCGAAAATTTCTGCCTACCAGCGTTACAAGCTCATGGCGAGCCTCATCGTTCCGCGGCCGATTGCGCTGGTTACCACCTTGAGCCCTAACGGGGTGGTAAATGCTGCCCCGTTTTCCCTCTTCAACATGCTGGGGGAAGATCCGCCGATCGTGATGATCAGCATCAACAAGCACGGAGATGGCGACATCAAAGACACGGCCGCCAACATTCTGGCCAGCGGCGAGTTCGTGGTGCACCTGGCCGATGAAGCCATCGCCGAGCAGATGCACGCTTGCGGCGAGCGCCTGCCGCCGGATCAGAGTGAAGTCTCAAAGGCCGGCTTTACCACCGCACCCTCCAGTGCCGTGGCGCCACCGCGTATTGTCGAGGCGCCGGTCGCCTTTGAATGCAATCTATGGGAAAAACTGGAGACCGATAGCCGCTATATCTTCATCGGCAAGATTCTGTGGATGCATGCACGCGACGGTTTGATCGACATGGAAACGACACGGGTGCGGCTGCAAAATTACTTTCCGGTGGGCCGTTTCGGTGCCAGTTTCTACATCAACACACGTGAACGCTATCCGCTCGGCGACAAGAAAGACGGCGGCGTGGCGCATCGTTCGACCAACATTGACGAAATCTGACCATGCTGCGCTCCCTGAAATCACATCGTCGGTACGACTACAGCCGGATTACCCGCCGGCCGGATTACACCTGGCCGGATGGCAAGCGCCTCGCGCTGTATCTTGGCTTCAACATCGAACATTTCGAATTCGGAAAAGGACTTGGTGCGAAGCTGGCGCCATCCGGTGAGCCGGACGTACTCAATTTTGCCTGGCGTGATTACGGCAATCGCGTCGGCGCCTGGCGCTGCCTCGATCTGTTTGACGAGTTGAGGTTGCCGGTGGGAGTGCTGGTCAACACCGCGCTGTACGACTACTGCCCCGAGGTAATGGCTGCTTTTCGTGAAGGTCAGTACGCCTGGGGCAGCGAGATGATCGGCCATGGCCACACGAATGCCGAGCGGCAGGGGGATATGAGCGAAGATGCGGAGGCTAGGCTGATTGCCGAGTGCACCGCGCGCATGCGCGCCGAAGAGGGGGTTGCACCGCGCGGATGGCTCAGCCCGTGGATATCCGAAAGCACGGCAACGCCGGATCTGCTCAAGGAGACCGGCTATGCCTACAACCTGAACTGGTGTCACGACGACCAGCCGCAGAAAATGCGCACGCGCGGTGGGGAACTGTGGACGATCCCTTACCCGCAGGAGATCAATGACATCCCAGCCATCATTGGCCGTCAATGCGGCGCAGAAGAGTTTGCCAACATGATCATCGATTGCTATGACGAAATGATCGGCCAGTCAGCCGCACAGCCGCTGGTCATGGGCATCGCACTGCATCCCTACCTGGTGGGCCAACCGCATCGGTTGCGCCAGCTGCGGCGCGCGCTGCAGCATATTTGCGATGATGGCCGGGGCTGGTGGACAACGCCCGGCGCCATCTGCGACCATGTAGAGGGACTGAACCTTCCTTCCTGATCGCGAAGAGAAGTGCCCTAGGCGGTAGAAGACGGTTAGCCGGAATCGGCGGCGCAATGAAGCGCCGCCGCAATGGCGCTATTTCTTGCGGCTTTTGGCCAAGTTGCCGGCAATGCGCATGCGTAGCGCGTTGAGCTTGATGAAGCCGCCGGCGTCAGCCTGGTTGTAGGCGCCGCCATCGTCGTCGAAGGTGGAAATCTTCATGTCGAACAGCGAATCGGTTTTCGACTCACGGCCCACCACCATCATGGTGCCCTTATAGAGCTTCAGGCGAACCTTGCCGTTGACGGTTTTTTGCGACTCATCGATCAACACCTGCATGAGCTTGCGCTCGGGGCTGAACCAGTAGCCGTTGTAAATCAGGCGCGCGTAGCGTGGCATCAGGTCGTCCTTCAATGCCAGCACTTCGCGATCCATGGTGATCGATTCGATCGCGCGATGCGCCTTCCAGAGGATGGTGCCACCCGGGGTTTCATAGCCGCCGCGCGACTTCATCCCGACGTAGCGGTTTTCAACCATGTCAAGGCGGCCGATGCCGTGTTTGCCGCCAATCGTGTTGAGTGTGGTCAGAATGTTGGCTGGCGACATTTTCTTGCCGTCAATCGCCACAATGTCGCCGTTCTCGAACGTGAGTTCCAGAATCTGCGGCTTGTTGGGCGCTTTTTCCGGAGACACCGTGAGGCGCCACATCGAATCTTCTGGTGCGAAGTTCGGGTCTTCCAGTATGCCGCCTTCGTAGCTGATATGCAGCAGGTTGGCATCCATCGAGTAGGGTGCGCCGCCGCCCTTGCGTTTTTTGAAGTCGACCGGGATGCCATGCTTGTCGGCATAGGCCAACAGTTTGTCGCGGGACAGCAGGTCCCATTCACGCCAAGGGGCGATCACCTTGACGTTTGGCATCAAAGCGTAGGCGCCGAGTTCGAAACGAACCTGGTCG
>SXGT01573336.1_pt1 | contig 11346 bp, 13 predicted proteins | sample 3176221 | NCBI WGS metagenome assembly SXGT01 (sample SAMN11356862, study PRJNA531348) | freshwater metagenome | isolation source: freshwater sample F1-120 | place: China: Fuxian Lake, Yuxi | collected 2017-12-25
CGCGCGTCGCCGGGGCGAGGACGCGGCTCGGGGGCCTGCACCCGCGGGTGACGGTCGCCGCGGCGCGCAGCCGGTTCACGTCCCTCCGTACCCGCCTCGAGGCCTCCCTGCGGACGAACGCGGCGGCGCGGCGCGCGGCGGTGGCGCGCGCGACGGCGCGCCTGGAGGCGATGAGCCCGCTCGCGGTCCTGGGACGCGGCTATGCGATCGCGACGACGGACGACGGACGCGCCGTGAGGAGCGCGGCCGAGATCGCACCTGGCGAGCGCGTGCGTGTGCGGGTGGCCGCCGGGACTTTCGTCACGCGCGTCGTCCCCGACGAGGAACCGGGCGGGGCGTGAGCGCGCGCGCGCTGCGCTTCCACGTGATCGGAGATCCGATCGCCCACTCGCTCAGCCCGCGGATGCACCAGGCGGCGTACGCGGCGCGCGGGCTCCCTCACGTCTACACGTCGCGACGCGTCGGGGCCACGGAGCTCGCGGCCGTGGTCGACGAGCTGCGGCGCGGGGAGATCGACGGCCTGAACGTGACCCTCCCGCACAAGAGGGCGGCGCTCGCGCTCGCCGACGACCTCGACACGAGCGCCTCCCTGGCTGGCGCCGCGAACACGCTCGTGCGGTCGCTGGCGGGTCGCGTCGTGGCGTACAACACCGACGTGGCGGCGATCGGGAGGGAGCTCCTCGACATGGGCGCGAGGCCCGGCGGCGCGGTGGTCGTCCTCGGCGACGGCGGGGCGGCTCGGGCGGCGGTGGCGGCTGCGGTCCTCCACCTCGACGCCGCGCGCGTGATCGTGCGGGCGCGTGCCTTCGCGGACGGCGGCCGCGCGAGCGCCTTCGCGGAGGAGATGGCGCCGCGCGTGGGTTCGGCCGAGCTCGTGCTCGAGCCGCTCGCCTGGCGCGACGCCGGCGTGGTTGCGTGTATGATACAAGCCACGAGCGCGGGGATGCGCGGCGGGGCGCCCGGCGACGCCGTCGCGGCCACGGCGCCGTGGGCATCGCTCGTCCCCGGCGGCGCCGCCCTCGACCTCGTCTACGCACCGCCTGTGACGCCGTTCCTGCGGGAAGCGGCGGCGCGCGGAATCCTGCGCGAAAACGGCCTCGGCGTGCTGGTGCGCCAGGGGGCGCGGGCCTTCGAGCTGTGGCTCGGCGAGCCGGCGCCGCTTCACGAGATGCGCGCTGCCGTGTCAGGATCGGACGGATGACCGCCGCCAGCCCGGGGCCCCGCCCCTCCGACCGGCCCCGCTCCCAGCCGCCCGAGAAGGACGCGATCCTCACGCGGATCGATCAGGCGGGCCGAAACTGGCAGCGCCTCCGGTACCGGCGCATCGTCCAGCTGCTCGTCTATCTCGTGATCATCCCGACGGTGATCATGCTCTCCGGCGGCATCGTGATGATGTTCCTCGAGGCGCAGATCAACGTCCTCTTCGGCATTCTCACCGTCGCGCTGGTGGCGGCGATGGTCACGGGCACGGTGCTGACCCTCGTGTTCGTCCGCCGTGAGGCCAACCTGAGCGAGCTGCAGGCCGACTTCGTCTCGAAGGTGAGCCACGAGCTCCGGACACCGCTCACCGCGATCCGCCTCTTCGCCGAGACCATGGAGCGCGCGAAGGACGATCCCGAGACCCAGGAGAAGTGCCGCCTCATGCTCGTCGAGGAGTCCGAGCGCCTCTCGCGCCTCATCGAGCGCTTGCTCGACTGGGGCCGCATGGAGGCGGGTCGAAAGCTCTACGAGCTGCGGCCCGCGGCGCCGGAGGACGTCGCGCGCGAGGCCATTCGCGCGTTCGGCCCTCACCGGTACGGGCACGACGAGCTGGACTTCATCATCGAGATCGAGCCGAATCTGCCGAAGGTGGAGATCGACAAGGCCGCCATCGTGGATGCGCTCGTCAACCTGCTCTCGAACGCGCGCAAGTACGGGGGAACGCCGCCCACCGTGCGGCTCTCGGTCTCCAGGACACCAAAGGGCGAGGTGCGCTTCGACGTCACGGACAACGGCGAGGGGATCCCGGCGGTCGAGCACCGCCGCATCTTCCAGAAATTCTACCGCATCGACGACCGGCTCTCCCGCGCGCGGGAAGGCAGCGGGCTCGGCCTCGCGATCGTGAAGCACATCGCGCGCGCGCACAGCGCGCGCGTCGCGGTGGAGAGCAAGCGAGGGACGGGCAGCACCTTCTCGCTGGTCCTCGCGCCGGCGTCCGCGCTCGCGACGTCCGAGCGCGTCGAGGCCGCGGCTCCCGCCAGATCCAGCACCGACGACCCGGGCACCGCGCCCGCTCGCTCAGGCCCCGATCGAGACGCGCCTTCCGGCGGGGACGGGATCACGGTAAAAGGCGAGGCCAGGTGACGACGACCGCCTCCAAGCCGAAGCCACGCGACAACCGCCGCGTCCTCGTCGTCGAGGACGACCGGAGCATCTCGCTCGGGCTGCGCATGAACCTGGAGGCCGAGGGGTACCAGGTCACGGTGGCCGAGGACGGAGATCGCGCGCTCGAGGCGGTGCGCGCCGATACGCCCGACCTCGTGATCCTCGACGTGATGCTCCCCAAGAAGAACGGACTCGAGGTGCTCGACACGATGCGGCGCGAGGGGCTGTCGATGCCCGTCATCGTCCTCTCGGCGCGGACGGGCGAGATCGACAAGGTCACCGGCCTCGAGCTCGGCGCGGAGGACTACGTCGCCAAGCCTTTCAGCCTGGCCGAGCTCCTCGCTCGCGTGCGGGCCGCGCTGCGCCGGACTTCGCCCCAGTCCAGGCCGAGGCCGATCGCCTTCGGCGACGTGATCATCGACGTCGAGGCGCGCGTGGTGCGTCGCGCGGGTGAGATCGTCGACATGACGGCGACCGAGTTCGACCTCATGCTGTGCCTCGTGAGCGAGCGCGGCAAGGTGCTCAGCCGCGACGCCATCTTCCAGCGCGTGTGGGGGCCGAACCACCACGGTACACCGCGCACCATCGACAACTTCGTGCAGCAACTCCGCGCGAAGCTCGAGCCGGAGCCCGCGAACCCCCACCACTTCCTCACGGTGCGCGGCATCGGGTATCGCTTCGACGGTTGATCCATCGGAAGGGAAACGCGTCATGGACCACAACCTGCTCCGGCAATACCTCGCTACCGTGTACGAGGTCCCCACCGCGACCGGCCCGCTGCGCGTCTCGCTCGACGGGGACATCGTGGCCGATCCGTCGCTGTTGCCGGAGATCCTCGCGCGGCCGTTCGCGATCCTCACCGCGTACAACCCGCGATCGATGCTGCTCCCGCGAAAGGTCAACGAGGGACGCCACGCGGTCCTCCGGGACCTGCTCATCCTGGGCTGCTACCGCGTCGAGGCGTGCGTGGGCTACGAGGAGGATCCCGAGGGGACGTGGCGAGAGCCCTCCTGGCTCGTGCACGGGATGGACCGTGACGAGGCGATCGCGTGCGGCCGGGTCTTCCGGCAGAACACGATCATCATGTGCCGGAACGCCCGCCCCGAGCTCATCGTGACCGACCCGACGTGCGACGATCTCGCGAAGACCATCGTCGGGAACTGGCGCGTGCGAAACTGAACTCGCCCGGGACCGGGTCCCGCGACGCCCGGGTCACGGGCGGTCACGGGCGGCCACGGGACGCCGCGCCCGGCGGTTCCTTCACCGGCGAAGCTTCGCGGGATCCTCGATGAGGAGCGGCGCACACCCCGCAGGCGCGGTTGCGGGCGAGCAGCGCGACGGCGTGCCGCCGGCGATCTCGAGCGCGTAGGGGACGCCCGGCACGGCCACGGGGAAGTCGGTGGAGAGGATCTGCGCCCCGCTGGCGAGGGCCGCGTCGCGACCGCTGCGATCGGACGACTCGAGCGTGGAGGGCAGCGCGTCGGCCCTCGTGCGGACGATGTAGCCCGCGGCCAGCGCCTTCTTGATGGCGTCGGCGCCGCCGACGGGATCGTTGAGGATCATCACGCCCGCCGTGGCCTCGCCCGGCGATGCCTCCGCGAAGAGGAGCCGCCCGTCCAGGCTCGTGCGCTTGCGCGAATAGGCGTCGCGAATCCCACCTCCGTCGTTGAGGAAGAAGAGCACGCGCCCGCGGGTCTCGCCGAGCGTCGGCCACCCGCGCTCGGCGATCCCCTTCGCGAGGGACGCGGAGCTCCCCCTCACGTCGTCCGGGGTGATGAGCCACGGGCGAGGAAAGACGGAGAGGATCTCCTTCTCGAGCACGAGCATGCGCGCCTCGTCCACCGTCGCGTCGGAGCTCCACTTGGGCTCGATCTGGACGAAGATGGCGTGATGGCCAGGGTGGGTGGAGGACCAGCCGCGGAGTGCGAGCAGACAGTCCGTGAAGACGCGGCACGTGCTCCGGTCGTCGAACGTGCCGATGTGATACACTTCGAAGCCGCGACAGGCGGCGTTCCACTGGACGTCGAGCTCGACGGCCCGCACGCCCTGGACATCGAACTGTTCGGCCAGCGGGACGTGAGAGTAGGCCCAGTCCACGAGCGGGTTCGTGGGCCGGAGGTGGTAGCTGTTGTGCGTCCCCTTGGTCTGCACGTGGTTGAGCCGCAGCGTGTCGTCCATCGCGAGCCGGTGGGTCGCAGCCGGCGGGGCAAAGGCGACGGGCGTGGGCAAGGTCGGGCACGACGGCGCTCCCGCGTCGTCCCCCTCGATGGCCCCGGCGTCCGTCGAGGCCGAGCCCGCTGTGGGGGCCGTCTCGCACGCGGCGCCCGCGAGCCCCACCAGGCCGAAAAGCACCGCCGTGGCTGGCCACCGCGCAGACAGAGGTCGCATGGGACCTCGAGTGTACCAGGTTCCGGCCCTGCGCATCGGCGGTTCCGTGCTACCCTGATCGGTCCATGGGCCGTCTAAAGTGGGGTTTTTTCGCGGGCGGCTCGAGCGCGCTCGTCGTCGGCCTCCTCGGAGTCCTCGGGCCGGGTTGTTCGTCTCCGAAGGCCGCCGAGGAAGTACTGCTCAGCGGCCGTGCGACCGATGCGACGACGCTGCCCGAGGCCTCCTCGACCGACGCGGGGGCGCCGGATGGGTCGACGCCCTACCCGCTGAACCAGATCTGCGGCGCACCCCCGGACGCCGGCGCGGACGCGCCCGCGGAGGCGGCGGATGCGGCCGGGGACGCCGACCCCGACGCGGCGGACGCCAGCGTGGACGCCGGGCTGGACGGAGGCGACGCCGGAGACTCGGGCGTCGACTCCGGCCACGACGCGGGCTTCGATCCGTGCGAGCGCTGTTCGCTCGACCTGTGTTGCAACACGCACGCGGCGGTCTTCGGTACCGAGGCGGGCAACGAGCTCGCAGGATGCATGGACGCCTGCTGGGCCCAGACTGGCAAGATCGCCCCCTGCCAGGCGACCTGCTTCGATCGATTCCCGGGGACGGCGCAGGTCTTCCGTGACCAGAGCGCCTGCGTCAAGAACCGCTGCCCGGCCTGTGGGACGAGCGACGAGAAGTGCTACGCGTGCTTCCACACGAGATGTGCACGCGAGGAGCTCGCCTGCGATCTGGATCGGGACTGCTTCCTCGTCGCGGCGTGCTCGCTGGATTGCGGCTACACGGAGGCCTGCGTGAAGTCGTGCGCGGAGGCGTATCCAAAGGCGCGACCGTTCCTCGCTGCAATCGATGCTTGCACAACTGAAAGGTGCGGGAGCGAGTGTGCACCCTGACGGCCTCTTGGGCGTGGGGCCGATGGGGGCCGTCATGGCCGTTATAGGCTCGTGACGATATCCATCTTCGAGGGTGTCGAGACATTTTTTCGCGACAGGGCTCCACGCGGTATGATACGTGAGGAGCATGTCCAATCTACGCGAGCAGATTCAGTCCCTGGCGGCCGACTTCGCCGCTGCGGTCGTCAAGGCCTTTCACGGCGCGTCGTTCAGCGACATCGCCGCGCTCACCGCGGGCGCCGCTCCGCCCGCGATCCCCGCGAAGGCCAAGAGCCGAAACCGGAAGCGCTCTCGCAAGGCGACGGCTGGCCCCGTGGTTTCCGCGGCTCCCGCCAAGGCGGCGCCCGCCGCCAAGGGCGCAGCGAAGAAGGCAGCCAAGCCCATCAAGCGCCGCGGCCCGGCCGAGATCGAGAAGGTCATCGCCCGCATCGTGGAGCTCCTCCAGAAGAGCCCCGGGGGCCTTCGCGCCGAGGAGATCGGCAAGCGGCTTGGCCTCAACTCACGCGAGCTCCCGCGCCCCCTCAAGGAGGCCGTCGAGGCCAAGAAGTTCGCCAAGAAGGGTCAGAAGCGCGCGACGACGTACTTCGTGTCGAAGAAGTAGACGTCCGGAGGAGTGGCCGAGTGGTCTAAGGCAGCGGTTTTGAAAACCGCCGTGGATGCAAGTCCACCGGGAGTTCGAATCTCTCCTCCTCCGCGAAATGACAGGGGTTTTCGGAGTCGCCCCTGTCGGGCTCGATCGGCGGTCGGCCTCCATTCACGCACCATTCACACGGCGGGCCGGTTCCCTGCCGAAGACCTGCACCGCGTCGCGCATGAGGGCCTCGGTCGTGTGCGCGTACCTCTGCGTCACCGAGAGGTGGCAGTGGCCCGCGAGCTTCTGCACCGTGGGCCCGCCTGCGCCGCCTACGAAGCGAGCCCTGCGCAACGTCGCGGGGCCGACCTTTCCTTCATGCAGGGCGTCGTGCGGCGCAAAGTCTTGAACACAAAAGGAAAATCGGCGCTCTCGCCCGCGCCGCCGCGAAAGTCGGGCTAGCGGCCTCTAGCGGGTTTCGGGGGGGCCTTCACGGGAGCTTGCCGGCCTCGTCGCAGTCCTTCTTGGCCGTGGCGGTCAGCGCCCCGCCCTTGGGGGCGCGTAGCCAGGCGGTGATGCACTTGTAGCCCTCGTCATCCTCCGCGAGCGAGGGGCCGCCCTTGTGACGCTCGATGTTGAGCGGCTTGCGCAGGAAGAGCAGCCGGTTCGGGTTCTCGCCGTTCTCGGCGATGAGGCGGCTCATCTCCTCGGGCTCGATCGAGATGATCGCGTCGAAGTTCGCCTGGATCTCCTGGTCCGTCGTTGCCTGCTGGCCGCTGATGAGGCCCGCGTCCTGGCTGTACAGGCGGAAGCCTCGGTAGCCGTAGATGCGATAGCCCCGGCCCGCCTGGCCGTGGCAGTCGAGCGTGCCGCAGCGCTTGTGGAGGAACAGATCGATGTTGGCCCTGTAGATGGCGAAGTCCGGCGCGACCACGGCCGTGAAGCGGTTCCTGTCCGGCACGGACGCGCACGAGGGGAGCGAGCCCACCACGGTGGCGGCGAGAGCCAGGACGAGGCTGCCAACGACGAGCCGGCGCATCACTGGAAGTTCTCCTTGCAAGCGTCGGGATCGAACACCGGTGGTCCAACGGGCGGGCACTCGCCGCTCTGCTTGGGTACCTGGCTCTCGGTCTCGTAGAGACGCACCTGTCCAGGCGAGTCGAAGAAGCGCGGGTTGCGGTGGCAGTTCGCGCACGAGGCCTCGCGCCCGATGCGGCTCGCCATCGCCTTGTAGGCGGAGCCCTTCGTCGCCGACACCAGGAGGGGGAACGCGATCGGCTGGCTCTTGGGGAACTCCTCGGGCCGCACGAAGAAGTTGCCCTTGCAGTTCGTGATGAAGCACTTCTTCGCGCCCGTCGCGTCGATGATGCGGACCGACGCCTGGTCGGCGCCGGTGGGGCTGCCCGGGCCGTAGAAGATCGTCCCCGCGAGCACGAACGTCGTCTTCGCGGGGCCCTGCACGCTGTGGCAGACCGCACAAGGCTGGCCCTGCCGGTGAAACGGACCCTGCGGGATCGCCGGATCCTCCGGGCCGAGCGCCTTCACCGCGCCGTCGTGCACCGGATCCAGGGCACACGACCCCACGGAGAGGGTGAGCGCGATCGTCGCCAGCTTCAGCGCGCGATCGAGGTGTGTGGTGGCTGTCATGCTCAGAACTCCACATCGAACGCGACGGTGCCGTAGATGCCCGTGCGCGTGGTCACGAAGAGGGAGTTGAAGAACTTGGAGTACATCACGTCGCCTACCACCGTAATGCCGTACTGGGTCTCGCCCTCCGGCGCGCCGAGGCCGATGCGGCCGCCGCCTCCCGCCGTGATGGTGACGAGCGGCGCGAGCTCGCGGTCGCCTGTGCGATAGGTCGGGAGGATGAGGGTGCCGTCCCGGTCCTTCACCGCCGAGTACGCGAGCTGGTAGAAGTTCGCCGCCGACTGGTAGTGCAGGCGCATGTGCGGCCACACGCGGAGGTGGCGCGAGAGGTCGACCATGTATCGCGCGTCGGTGGTCGTCGCCTTGGTGGACCACGTGTCGTAGTAGAGGCGTTCCTCGAGGCGCAAGGTGGCGTTGCCGCCGATGCGTATGTTGTAGCGGGCGCCGACGGCGTAGCGATCGCGGGAGGTCGGGAGCTGCTCGAGGGGCCGCACCGGGAGGCGCGAGCGGTTCACGAGGTCGACCGTGGCGCCCACGGGCACGAACGGCGCGACCCGCTCCGCGTCGAACATGGGGACGTACCGGTAAGGCTTCGACTGGTCGCCGCGCTCGAACTGGAGGCTCGCGCCGACGAGCAGGATGGAGGTCGGAGACATCACGAAGGTGACGCCCATGTCGAACTCGTGCGTCCTGAGCGTGCCCTTGTACGGCGTGATGTCGCCCAGCGGGTTCGACGGGCCGCGGCCGATCGTGTCGTAGCTGAACGAGTATGCGAGGCGCGGCGTGACGAGCTTGTCGTTGAGGTCGGCCGTGCCCGCGATGCCGCCGTTCACGGACAGGTAGTCGGGCTCGCGCGACACGTTGAACGAGCCCTGGCCGCCGTAGAGGCCGGGCTTGTACCCGCCCGTCGCGCCGAAGGCATGCCGCTGCTCGAGGAAGGGCGGCGACGCCGTGGAGACGATGTCGGGGGAAGCGGCGCTCACCACGTCGAGGATGTAATGGGCCCCCGCGTTCCAGCCCGCCGTCGGAGACACGAGCGAGCCGTTGATGCCGGGCGAGAAGACGTTGACGTGGTTCGTGTCGGAGTAGCCGCTGACGTCGGTGGCGACGCGGATGACCAGGCTCTTCTGGCTCTGCGGGAGGCACTTCTGGACCTCCTCCTGCGTCTTCGCGGCGAGCATGCACTTGATCTGCCCTTCCGTGACCACGCCGCCGGGCGTGCTCGTGGGCTTGAGCGTGATGCGGATGGTCGCGAGCTCCCGCTCCTTCACGTCGACCTCCTGCTCGAAGGCGGAGGCGAGGCCGTTCACGCTGCCCTCGGCCTTCACGACGTGCTTGCCGGGGTCGACGCTGAACTTCTTGGTGAGGCTCTCGATCGGGACGGGGCGGTCGTCGAACTTGACCTCGAGGTCGGTGACGCCCGTCGGCGGGATGAAGGTGACGTGCGGGATGCGATCGAGCAGCTCCTTCACGCGGACGCGCGCGACCTTCATGACACCCGCGTCCTGCTTGGCGAGGCCCGCCTCGAGGGCCTTCTGGGCGTCGCGGAGCGCGTCGACGAGCTTGCCGATCCGGGCCTCGCACGACGCGAGGTGGAGGCGTGTGCGCGGCTGGTCCTCGAGCTTGAGCGAGCCCTTGTCCTTCTCGACGCACTCGTCGATGCGGCCCTCCTGATCGGCCTTGAGCGCGGCGATCGCGAGGACGAAGGCGTCGTAGCTCTTCCAGCCAGGTGGCGCGCGCCCGGCGGCTGGCTCCTCGCCGCCCGGTGGGGGAGGCGGAGGCTCCTCGCCGCCCGCCGGCGGCGGCGGGGCGGCCGCGGGGGCGGTCTTCTTCGCGTCCTCCCACTGCGACTTGATGTTCGGCGTGACCCCCGACGTGGGGAGCTTCGCGCTCGGATCGGCCTGCAGCGCGCCCGCGAAGCTCGCCTTCGCCTCGTCCGCGCCCCCGAGCTGCGAGGTGACCATGCCGATGGAGATGAGGACCTGGGCCTTGATGGGCCCGCTGCAGCCCTTCCTGTTGCATATGGCGAGCTGGTCCTGCAGCTTCTTCTTTGCGGGCCCGAGGTTGGACGGGTACTCCTCGGTCATGATCTGACCGACCGCGGCCGACACCGACGCGTCTTCCCCCGCCGCCCACGCCGGACGCGCCACGACGAGCGCGGAGCACAGGAGCATCGCGAGCAGCGACGCCCGCGGGAGATGGCGCAGGATCACCCGCTCAAGGTAGCGGAAGGACCGCGCCGTTGGAAAGCTTCCGTTTGGCTGGCCGGCGTCCACGTGGCACGCCGGCACGCCGGCGCTTGCGCTCAGTTACAGCCGCAGCCACCACCACCGCCGGCGATGCCCCCGGCCGCGCCCTCCGAGACGGCGCGGACGTGCTCGTCGACGCCGAGCGCGACGTCGTCCACGGTCATGGTGGGGTGCGCCAGCATGCCGCGCTGGTACGGGGGCACCTTGACGCACCCGGAGGCGAGCGTGAGCAGCACGACGGACAGGAGGGTCACCGACAGGAGGCGGGCTCGGTCGCGCATGAACGAAGTGTACCTCACCTGCGGCCTGCATGCATCAACGCGTTTTTCCGATACGCGGGGTTGCCACCACGCCGAAGGTTGGGGACACTCTACGCATGACAGGGAAGACGAGCTCGATGGCGCTCCTGCTCGCGCTCGCCGCCGCGCTGGCCGCCACGAACTGCAGCGCGCCGGACCTCCCGCGCTACGGCTCGCCGAACTCGCTGCAGGGCAAGTCACCGCCGGCACCGCCGGCGCCGGAGGAGAGCCCGACCCAGCTTCCGTGTGGTGGCAAGGGCTTCATCAAGGACGAACCGCCGTGCACGGTGAAGTGGTCCACGGACATCTTCCCGCTCATGAAATCCAACGGCAACTGGCGCTGCGCCGAGGTCGTGAGCTGTCACGGCGGGACGATCCCGCCCAAGGTCACCGACAACTCCGAGGAGACCTGGGACAGCCTGCGTAAGTTCCCGTCGGGCAAGGGCTTCTACATCAACCCTTGCTCGAAGGACAAAGGCGAGAGCGGCCTCTCGCTGAACCTCTCGGGCACACAGGTCGGCTCGCAGATGCCCAAGCCGCCGGGCACGCCCGCGTCGACGGAGCAGCTCGCGAAGGTGGACGCGTGGCTGGCGTGCGGGTCGCCGAAGAACTGACGACGCGATCTCGAGGAGCAGCACCGGGACCGAGCGCTCCTCGCTCACGCGCGCCGCGAGGGCGCACCCGGCCGAGCCGGCGCTGATGATGATGTGATCCTACATGGGGGGGAGGATACGCGAGGGGCTGGCTGGTGTCCGCTGGGCGCGGGGTGGGCGCTGCGCGCTGGGCGCTGGGCGCTGTCCGGGTCCGCTGGGCGCTGGGCGCTGTCCGCCGACCGCTGTCCGCTGTCCGCCGACCGCTGTCCGCTGTCCGCCGACCGCTGTCCGCCGACCGCTGGGCGCCGACCGCTGGGCGCCGACCGCTGGGCGCCGACCGCTGGGCGC
>SXGT01675978.1_pt1 | contig 11346 bp, 9 predicted proteins | sample 3176221 | NCBI WGS metagenome assembly SXGT01 (sample SAMN11356862, study PRJNA531348) | freshwater metagenome | isolation source: freshwater sample F1-120 | place: China: Fuxian Lake, Yuxi | collected 2017-12-25
CCGTGGTCTACGTAACGACAGGGCGGCAGACAGGGACGTCGAGAATGTCCGCCTGAAACTGCATCAGCTGGTCGTTCACGCTTGCGCCGCCATCAACACGCAGCGCGGCCAGCTTCAGGCCCGAATCTTGCTGCATTGCTTCGGTCAGGTCGCGTGTCTGATATGCCATGGCATCGAGTGTGGCCCGCGCCAGGTGCGCCGCCGTGGTGCCGCGCGTGATGCCCACGATGGTGCCGCGCGCTTGCGAGTCCCAGTGGGGCGCTCCCAGACCGACCAGAGCGGGCACAAAGTAGACGCCCTGGGAATGCGGAACCGTTGCGGCAAGCGACTCGACTTCAGCCGATGTCTTGATGATTCCCAGTCCATCTCTCAGCCATTGCACGGCGGCGCCCGCGACGAAGACCGAGCCTTCGAGGCAGTACGTCGTCCTGCCGCCGATGGTCCAACCCACGGTGGTCAATAGTCGGTTGTTGCTGCTGACGGCCCTTTCGCCCGTGTTCAGCAACAGGAAGCAGCCCGTGCCATAGGTATTCTTCGCGGTGCCGGGCTGGAAGCAGGCCTGGCCAAGCGTGGACGCTTGCTGATCCCCCGCGCAGCCGCCGATCGGAATTGGCGATCCGAAAGCGTCTGCCGCTGTTACGCCGTAGACCTCGCTGGAAGACCTGACTTGCGGCAGCATGGAGCGCGGAATGTCGAACATGCGAAGCAGCTCGGCATCCCAATCGAGCGTGTGGATGTTCAACAGCATCGTGCGGCTGGCGTTGCTGGTGTCCGTGACGTGGAGCCGACCTCCGCTGAGTTTCCAGATCAACCACGTGTCGACCGTGCCGAAGAGGATTTCGCCGCGTGCGGCCTTGTCTCGCAGACCGGGTAGGGTGTCGAGCAGATGCTTTATCTTCGTTCCCGAGAAATAGGCGTCGATGACCAGTCCCGTCTTTTCCCGGACGATGCCCTCCAGCCCATCGGCTTTCAGCCGGTCGCAGATGGGCACGGTAACCCGGCTTTGCCACACAATTGCATTCGCGACAGGTCGACCAGTTGCGCGTTCCCACAAGATGGTTGTCTCGCGCTGATTTGTAATGCCAATCGCGGCGATATCGGCAGCGTTCAGTGATGCGCGAGCCAGCGCCTGCCGAGCCACGGCGCGCTGCGACTCCCAAATCACCTCGGGATCGTGCTCGACGACGCCCGGCGACGGCAGAATTTGCTCGAATTCCTGCTGGGCGGCTGCGATCGCCTGGCCATCGTGGTCGAACACGATTGCACGACTCGAGGTGGTGCCCTGATCAAGTGCCAAAACAAATGTGCGAGGCGGCATGAGGATGTTCCTATTCATCGACCTTCTTACCGTAGTGCGACTTCAGGCGATTTTGCGTCCGCGAAACAGCCGCTTCGGCGTCGGCGGCGGCAAGCTTGCCTTCTGCGACAAGGATTTCCGCGAGCCGGCGCAGGCATGCGGTCGGCAGTCGCTGATGGTAGAGCAGCATCAGGCGGCGTTCAACGAGGTCGTCGAGCGTGGTCACCCATTCGTTGCGAACACTCCAGCGGGCGAATCGCTCCGGCAAGTGAACTTCCGGCAAAAGCGCGCTGGTGTCGAAATTCTCGGCCAGCACGGCCGGCGCCAGCGTGCCCACCAGCGACCAGACATGACTTACGCTTTCGTGCGAAAGCCCGTGAATTGCGGCGAGCCTCGCCCAGTCGACGGACAAGTTGGCCGGCTGGGAGTCGTTGCCGGGCAACCGCCGCTCCCGTGACGTGGCCACGTGCGGAAGGCCGAGTGTTTCGAGCACTTTGATCGAGGTTTCCTCGGCCAGCGAACGACAGGTGGTCAACTTGCCGCCGATGACGCTCCAGAGTGGCAGCGGTGCATCCTGATGCCGGTGCAAGGAATGTCGCCGTGTGATGGCCGCGGTGGAATCGCTGTCCGCGAACGGCAGCGGCCGAACACCGCAGCCATGAAAGTTGACATCCCGGCGAGTTATTGCTGCCTGCGGAAAGACCAGATTCACGGCCCGCAACAAATAGTCGATCTCCTGTTCGCTCGCGACCGCGGTTTCCGGCGCCGCTTCGAATGGCTCATCGGTGGTGCCGACCAACACGCAGTCGCCGAGGGGAGTGATAAAAATTGGGCGACCGTCGTCGGCTTCGGCATACACACCCTTGCCATGCAGCAATTCGCGCAGTCGGGCGTGGAACAGAAAAATATGGCTGCCTTTGGCCCCGCCGATAAGTCGTTTCGAAGGTTGCGGCAGCCGTGACAGCGTCTGATCGATCCATGCCCCGGTGGCGTTAATGATCGCCGCCGGTTGGACGGCGCCGCGATCTGCGCCCGGAGGGTACCCGGCGTTGCGGCTCAACGTGACTGTCTTGCCATCCAGCCGCGCCGCGTGGTAGGTCATCACCTCAAACTCGCAGCCCTGATCCTCCGCAATCCTCCGGCAGTCGTGGAGCATCGCCAGCACGAACCGCTCCGGATACACAAGTTGGGCATCAAAATATCGGCAGACCGACTTGAAGATGCGCGGGTTCACCGCGGGCGAGTTGTACGCCCCGGCTTTCATCGCCCGGTGCCGTGGAAGTTGATCGCCCGCGTACAGGTCGTACATTTCGAGACCCAACCGCACGAGCCACTGGCCTCGCCGCCTTCCTCCGCGAACACCGGGCCACCAGGTCCAGCCGAAGAACCGGCCCATGGCGCCGATCATGCCGCCGGTGAGATTGCTGGTGGGGATGAACAACTCCAGCGGTCGCACGAATTCCGGGGCCATTCGCAGCAAACGATCGCGCTCTTGAACCGATTCCCGCACCAGGTCGAGCTCGCCATATTCCAGATATCGCAGTCCGCCGTGAATCAGTCGCGAAGAATAGGCACTGGCGCCAAAGCAGATGTCGGCCGAATCGACCAGCCGCACGCTAACACGATTCAGCAGCAGCTCGCGCGCGATCGCCACGCCGTTAATACCGGCGCCAAGAATAAGCACGAAATCGGAACTCGCAAAGCGGACCACGGAACTGGGCAGAGAAGCCTCGATGGCGCTGCGCGGCAATCCCATCGTTGCAGGTTACTGTTGCTCTTTCAGTGTTCTCTGCAAGTAAACCACTTGCGCCCGCACGCCCTCGAGTCCAGGATTCAATCGCAGCGCCCGGCGAAACGATTCCAGCGCCGCCGGTCGGTCGCCAAGCTGAAGGTAGCACTGCCCCATGCCAGCGGCGGCGCCGAAGTGATAGGGGTTCAATTCCATCGCTTGAACGCAGTCGTTGATCGACTCGTGATAGCGGCCCGTGCTGTAGAATGCGACGGCGCGTTGGTTCCACGTCTCGGCGAGCCAAGGAGCGCGGTCGATCAAATCGTTGGCAATGTGAATTGCTTCTTGATGCCGCTGGGCGGAGTTCAATTTGACGGACTGACCAAGTTTCTTGCGTTCGGCAGGGCTGCCGGTACGAAGCCACAACGCGCGAATGGCGTGGTCGGCCAGCGTCCGTACGCCGCGGTCATTATCATTGAGCGCCCGGCCAACAACACCGTTCGACTCATAATCCGCCAAGAGCCCCAACGCGAAGACGGCTGCTCGCCGCGACATGCGTTCGCCCGACGATGCCAGGCGTTCCAACGTTGGAATCGCATACTGATCGGCCACTTGCCTGGCGAAAGCCGACTGATCCTGCCCGCGAAGATACTGCTCGTAGAAATCGTTGATTCGCGGAGTACGAGAAAGTTTTGCCATAGCGCCAAACTCCAATTTCGTGGGCCGACTCGCGAGCAGCCAACACCGTCAATCCGTTACGCCGATCAAAACCACTCCCTTGAGTGTAATCACCCGCGACGGTCTTGAAAAAGGGGGCGCGACAACTTGACGCCAGAAAGTTGCTTTGCAAACCGGCGTTGGCGCGCGACAATGCAGTAAACCCGTGGCGAAACTCTCTGCCAGCACCCTTGACATGAGACAATCCGTTGTGGTAACTGCGATTCTTCGTCCGCGATGGCTGGCCGTCTGCTGGCTGGTGGTTGCCGCCACCCTCGCCAACGCCGAGCCTGCAACCGGATGGGTCACGGGGATGCGGCTGACTCGGCAGCTCGAACAGCCGGTCACCGCCACATGGTCGAATCAGCCGTTTCGCGAAGCCTTGGCCAGCTTTTCCCAGACGCAACACGTGGCGGTTATCATCGACCGGCGGATCGACGCGGATGCCCCCCTCTCGCTGACGATTGCCGGAGTTCCGCTACGCACGGCCATTCTCATGATCGCCGAGCGCAAAGGGATAGGCAGCAGCCTCTTGGGACCGGTCGTGTACTTGGGGCCAAAGCAAACCGCGGAACAATTGAAGACCCTTGCGGCCCTGCGGCAAGATGAAGCGGGAAAATCTCCGGCCGGGGAACGAAAATTGCTCACGCAGAGCCGGCCCTGGAGTTGGGACGATCTGGCAGAGCCACGCAAACTTGCCAGCCAGCTTGGCAAAGAAGCACGCATCGAAATTCTGGGCCTCGAACAGATTCCGCACGATTTATGGTCGGCGAAACGCCTGCCGGCACTGCTTTGGTCCGATCGGTTGACGCTGCTGCTCGCACAGTTCGGGCTGATGGGCAAAATCTCGGCCGACGGCCGCTCGGTTGCGATCGTTCCCATTCCGGAGATCGTCGAGATTGAACGCCGTTACGCTGGCGGCGACCAGCCGGCCACACGGGCAGCCAGGCTCGCCGCACAAGTGCCAAAAGCACGCATCTGGGTCGATGGCGATCGGTTGGTGGCGGTCGGCCGATTGGAAGACCACGAGGAAATCTCGCAGCTCCTCAGCGGCAAGCAAGTGCGTACAACAACGGTCACGCCAGGACCTCAACGGTACAAGTTCAACGTCGCTGGGCTCCCCTTGGATGAGGTCCTCACTCAACTTGGTACGATGCTTAAGCTCGACGTGAAATATGCGCAAAAGGAGATCCAGGCGGCAAACATCTCTCTCAACCAGCTCATCACGTTTCAGATCGAGAACGCATCGCTGGATGAATTGCTCGCAGCCGTATTCAAAAACACGGGATTGACTTTCGAGCGCCAGGATAAAAGGGTAACGGTTAAGCCGCGCTAACCCAAGTTAAAGAGTTGGAGCTGCTGTCCCCCTCTTCGGCCCGCGAACGGCTACGCCGCTTGACGTCCATCTGGCTTCAAGGCAAACCCTTCGGTGCCTGGACTTGGCCATCCTGACAGTTCCTGCTCAGCCAACACTGGCAGCGCCGACAACGCGTCCTTGCAACTCGCCGACAATCTCGGCCAGAGTTTGCCAAAGATCGACCGCAAAACTTGGATCGGTCCACAGTCGATAGCCCGGCACCTCGCCGGCGCGCTGCGGCAAAATCATGCAATTGATCGCGGCCACGCGGGTGAATACTACTCGCCCCAGGGGCGTTTCTTGAAAATTGACGCCGCACGTTTGAGCCAATACCTTCGTGGCTCGCCGTCCACAGAGTAAGAAAGTGCCGTCATGCCGATCAATGCGGTAGACACCCGGCAGACCCGTACCAAGTTGGCGGCTGAGGTCCGTCACCAGGTTCTGGTTCAACCCCTCTTCCATCAGGAATTCTTCAGTGCCGAGTCTGGCAATGATGCCGTGGCCGGGTAGCGATGCCGTGCCAAACACCTCGGACGGCACCGGCACGCCTGCCGACAATAACCATTCGCTGGCGCTGGCGCCCCTGAAGCCGAATCTGGCGAGACCGCTCAAATCACACAGTGCAAGGTCGGAAACCGCCGCTGCTTCGTTGGCGGCAGTATCCAAGCGCAAGGCCAATTCGGCGTCACCGGCGGCACCCCACTCAAGAGCATGAGCCGCAAGGTATGCATAAACCGGACTATAGCGAATGGGATGCATTACTTAACCCAAGGTTATTTTTGCCGGTGGTTGCCCGGGTCGTAGAAGGGTAGCGCTGCCACCTCCGCCGTGACTCGCTTGCCATCGTCGAGCTTGATCTGCACCAGTCGGCCCGGCTGGGCCAGGTCGGGGCGTAGGAACGCCATACCCAGCGCATAGCCCAACGTCGAGCGATGGGTGATGCTCGTCACGCGGCCGACCACCTCATTTTGCTCAAAGATCAAGTGACACTCTTGGGGCAATGGGCCGCGATGATCCTGGGCAAACCGGATTCCGACGAGTCTTCGCGTCAACCTCTGCTTGCGGCAAATCGCCAAACTTCTCTGACCGACAAAGAACGGTTTGCCGTCCGAAACGGCCCAATCTAAATCCGCTTCCGAGGGAGTTGTCAGCGCATCGGTGTCCTGGCCGACAATCAAGTGTCCTTTCTCGAGCCGGAGTAAGCGCTGGGCTTCGGTGCCGAAAGGCCGGATACGATGCGCCTTGCCCGCTTCCATCAAAGCCGACCAGACGTGCTGGCCGTATCCGGCAGGTACATGGATTTCGTATCCCAATTCGCCGACGAAGCCAACTCGCATCAGAACCGCCTGCACACCGGCGACCTTACCTTCCCGCGCCGCAAGAAAGGGAAACGCATTATGGGAGAGCTTGACGTCGGTCAGCGCAGCGAATGCCTCCCATGATCGCGGGCCCGCCAGATTCATGGCGGTAAACTGCCCGGTCAGGTTGATCAAAGTCACGTTCATCCGCCAGACCATGGCCCAACGCTGCATCTCGCGATAGAAAACGGCGGATCCCGCGGTCGTGGCCGTGACATAAAAGCGGTCTTCGGCAAGCCGAGCGACCACGCCCTCATCGTACAGTACGCCTGATTCGTCGCAGGCCACGGCATAGCGAATCCTGCCGATTTTATGATCGGCAAAGTTTCCCGTATAAATGCGGTCAAGAAACCGTGCAGCGTCAGGACCTCGGACTTCAAACTTGCCCAACGTGCCGAGATCAATCAGTCCCAGGTTGCCACGGACATGCTGTGCCTCGTCAAGTATGGATTGTTCGCGCGACAGCACTCCATTGGAATAAAACTCGGGACGCAACCAGGCGCCGACATGCACGAACTTGGCGCCCGCCTTGGCGTGCCAGTCATGGATCGGCGTCCGCCGTGTTGGATGGAATCGTCGGCCCGCAAGGTGCCCAAAGGAAACGGGATGGTGAAACGGCCGCGAAGTGGATGTGCCGGTCTCGTCGATGGTTCGGCCATTGAGTCGTGCCAGAATACGCACGGCATTCAGATTGGAAAGTTTGCCCTGGCTGGGTCCCATGCCGACAGTCGTGTAACGCTTCAACAACTCGATATTGTCGTAGCCTTCCTGGTGGGCATTGATGAAGTCGGTAAGGTGCAGGTCTTCATCCAGCTCGACGAAGTTCTTCTTCCTGGCGTGCTCGAAGATCGGATAAGGATGGCTATGCGGAGCGTCGCGATGCATGGACATCTCGGGCAATGCTCCCTGGTAGCGTCCCAACCGGGCCGCTGCTGCCAGGCCCGCGCGTCGGCCATCTAGGAGTTGATCGTCGAGTTCGAACACGCCGTTGGCCCGTCCCGCGGCGAAGACCGTTGCAGGGAGCATGCCGGGGATCAGTTGTTCCAAGCGATCGTCGTAACGGAATCTTCCGCCGGCCTGATACAGCAGATCCGCGGTCGGCGCCCATCCGACGCTCATGACGACGCCATCGCAATCGATACTCCAACCCGCATCGGACCGCGGTTGGCCTGAGTCATTGAGCGGACAAACCACCGCGCCGCGCACGCGCGTACCTGATTTATCGGGCAAGGCTTCGTAGATCATGTGCTTTGGCAGGATGCGAATCTTCGCCTGCTCGACGGTGTGTCGCCACGACGAGGTCTCTCCGGCAGGCCTGAGATCAACGACCATCGTAACTTCCACGCCGGCTGTGTGGAGGTCGGACGCCACACGGTAGCCTTCGGAGTTTGCCGCCAGCACGACACATCGATCAAACGGCTTGACCGCATACAAGTGCATCAGACGTTGGGCAGCGGAAGCAAGCATCACGCCCGGCAGATCGTTGTTGCCGAACACGGCCGGTTGTTCGTAGCAGCCTGCGGCGACGAGCAGCGCTCCCGCCCGAAGTTTCGTCAATCGGCATTCGTCGACCAAAGCGATCCAATGGTCGGCATAGCAGCCGGCGACCTGCGTTGCACAACGAATTTCCAGATTCGGAATTGAGCTTGCCCGCATGAGTAACCGTTCAAGGTGCCCGCGCGCGGCGCTATCGCCGGCCCACTGCCAGGTCAAGCTGCCACCGGGCCGCGGCAGTTCTTCAACCACCAAGACCTGCAAACCAAGCTCGGCCGCGGCGATCGCTCCCGAAAGGCCCGCGGGTCCGGCGCCAATGACACACAGATCGCAGAACGCATATTCCTTGGGAGTCGGCCTGGCGACGATGGTCGGATTGATGCGTCCAAGCCCCGCCACTTTGCGCATTTGCTTCTCATAAACGGGAAATAATCGGCGCGGCGTGTGAAAGGCTTTATAGTAAAAGCCGACGGGCATGAGGCGGCTGAACCGCTCGGTAATCCGCAGGCGATCGGCAGCCAATCCACCGACGGTATTCACGGCGCGCACATCCAGTCCTGCTGTGATCGGCAGCACGTCACCCCGCATATTCGTGTGCTCGCCGTCCTCGACCATTGCGTTGACATCGCAGTTGGCAAGGCTGTAAGGTCCGCGCGCCCGATGGTACTTGAAACTGCGGCCTGTCATCCGTACGTCATTGGCCCACAAGGCACTGCTGAGCACGTCGCCTTGAAAGCCGGAATACGCTTGTCCTTCAAAGTGGAACTCAAGCGGACGCGAGCGATCGATCCACTCGCCGGGCCGCGGTGAAAGCCTGCGGTTCATCGTCACTCCTGACCGTCGTACAAGTACGTTCGCAAAAACTCATCCGAGCGGTTGTCGCGCTCAGCAATAAACCAGACGCCACTCGCCAAATGGTACCACCACTCCCGTTTGACCCCCGGTTCGCCCGATCGATTGAAGACATAGTCGGCCCATGCTTCATCGGTGGCCTGGTCGGGATCGGGCATGGGGCGCAACTCGCCTCCGTAGTGAAATTCCTGCAACGGCCGGGGGCCATTCACGGGGCAGTGGATAATTTTCATGGAATCCTCGACGTCGCGATGTCGACGACGATTACGGCCTTGATCGCGTCTTTCGGGATGTGCAGAATCGTCTTCTTTGTCGGGTTCAGCACCTTCAGAATTTCGTCCGTGGAGCTGCCGGCGTAGAAGTAGTAGCCGATGTCGAGTTGCTTGAGATACTGTAACCGTTCACGGGCCGGGGACTGGCTCATTTTCCCGGCGAATTCGAGAGAGCTGTGTCCTTCTGTTGGACGGTTGCCCAACGTGGTTCCCGGGAAAATGTGCCTGTCCACCTCTCTGGGCCCGTGAACGGTTACGAGATACTGATGCCCGTTGAGTTGCATATAATAAGTGTAGGTGACGGAGACGGAGGGGATGGAGATCGGATCAGACACTTCCTAAATCCTATCTCCCCTCGCCCCTGCAGGGGGAGAGGGGTCGGGGGTGAGGGGGCTCAACTCGCGCACCTCGCTTGCAACTTCGCATCGATCCGTTCGAGCACCTGCTGCGTCTCGTTTTCCACTTGCCAGCCGCCGAATCTTAACACTTCGATCCCTTGCGAGTGCATCCAGGAGTCGCGCGCTTCGTCTTTTTGTTTTCCTTCGCTCGTGTGATGCCCTGATCCGTCGAGTTCCACGACCAGCTTCGCTTCGTCGCAGTAAAAATCCGCGGTATAGATCCCCAGCGGATGCTGGCGGCGAAACTTCTTGCCGCAACGACCGCGATCGCGCAACAACTGCCAGAGGTAGTTCTCGGAGCTGGTGGCCGCCTTGCGCAGATACCGGGCGAATTCGATGGGTTCCAGTTCGTGCGACATGGGTTTGCGAATAGATTACTTGGTTCAGGATTGTGACTTGCTTCTTCCCCTCACCCTATTCCCCCTCACCCCCGGCCCCTCTCCCCGGATTACCGGGGAGAGGGGAGATTAAAATTTTTCGGATTACCGGGGCGAGGGGAGACAAGCAAGGAAGCTAAGGTTTCCGCGAAATCCGATCTTCACGGTATCCTACCCCCCTCGGCCCCGCGGCGATCAGGTTCCTCATCCTACCCCCCCTCGGCCCCGCGGCGATCAGGTTCCTCCACCACCCTATCTCCCCTCGGCCCCGCAGGGGGAGAGGGGCCGGGGGTGAGGGGTTATTTGGTTTTTCGCTTCTTCTCCCCTTTTTATGGATTTCCTAATGCCCTACGCTCGCTGCACCTTTTTCACCGACTAACCGGAATTGTTTGAAACGGGACACGTTGAACGGGCGAATCAGTTCATGGTCACGATCGTGGAGGATGGTGTGTGCCATCGTCCAACCGCAGATCGGCGTGGCCTTGAATCCCCAGGTGCCCCAGCCAGAGTCCAGATAGAAACCGCGAACCGGCGTGGTTCCCATGATGGGTGAGAAGTCGGGCGTCATGTCGCTCAAGCCGGCCCATTGCCGCAGCACGTTGACGCCGCTCAGACAGGGAAACAGGTCGAGCATGTGACCGCTGAGACCTTCGGCAAAGTCGAGGGTCGAGCGCTGCGAAATCACCTCGTAAGGATCGAGCGACGCCCCGGAGACCAGCTCTCCACGCGATGACTGGCTGACGTACAAATGCAAACCGGCCGAGACCACGATGTGATTGAGCCATGGCTTGAGCGGTTCGGTAACCAACGCCTGCAGCGGATGGATGACCAGGGGCGTGCGGAGGCCCACCATCGGCGTGATGTGGGTGGTCCACCCGGCCACGGCCGAGAGCACTTTCCGCGTCTTGATAAAACCCTTGCTTGTATGCACACCTGCCACGGCTCCGTCACGTACCTCGATGCCGGTGACATTCGTCTGCTGGTGAATCTCCACACCCCGACTGCCGGCCCCACGCGCATAACCCCAAGCAACGGCGTCGTGCCGGGCAATGGCGCCGGGCGGATGAAATAGTGCTCCATGCACCGGCGCCTGATGGCCGCCGCAATCAAGATCCATCTCGGGCACGCTCTTCTTCTTGAAGTCGCGCCCCACGACTTCGCTTTCGACGCCGAGATGCTTATTGACTTCCGCTCGCCATCGCATCGTCCTCAACGACGACGTGGAGTGGGCCAGCGTAAAGTGACCGCGCTCGGAATAGAACAGGTTGAGATTCAAATCACGGGATAAGTCTTGAAACAACTCAAGACTGGCATTGTAAAACTTTACACCCTCGGGCGTCAGGTAATTCGATCGCACAATGGCCGTATTCCGACCCGTGCCGCCGCTGCCGATATAGCCTTTCTCCAAGACTGCCACATTATGCACCCCGTGCTCTTTTGCCAGGTAGTACGCGGTTCCCAATCCATGACCGCCACCGCCAATAATCACGACATC
>SXGT01106805.1_pt1 | contig 11345 bp, 9 predicted proteins | sample 3176221 | NCBI WGS metagenome assembly SXGT01 (sample SAMN11356862, study PRJNA531348) | freshwater metagenome | isolation source: freshwater sample F1-120 | place: China: Fuxian Lake, Yuxi | collected 2017-12-25
ATGCCGCCGGAGAGTTCGTGCGGATACGACTGGGCGCAGGATGCGGGCAGCTTCACCAGCTCCAGCAGCTCGCGGATGCGCGCGTCCACCGGCACGCCGGGCGTGTGGCGGATCACCGACTCGCCGATCTGCCGGCCGACGCGCATCACCGGGTTCATGTACGACAGCGGGTCCTGGAACACCATCGCCACCGGATGGCCGCGCAGGCGGTCCCACTGGTCGGTGCCGAAGCGGGTGACGTCCTGACCGGCGACCGCGAGCGTCCCCGATTCGATGCGGGCGATGTTCTCGGGCAGCAGCCCCATAGCGGCGCGGGCGAGCGTCGACTTCCCCGAGCCGGATTCGCCGACCAGTCCCACGCTCTCGCCCTCGGCGATCTCGAGCGTGGCGCCTTCCAGCGCACGGATCAGCGTGCCCCGCGCGTGGTATGCCATGCGCAGGCTGTCGATGGCGAGGATTGGCGAGGTCATGCGGCCTTGCGCGCGGTCTTCGGGTTGAGCGCGGAGCCGATGGCGTCGCCCAGCAGGTTGAACGCGAGCACCGTGATGAAGATCGCCATGCCGGGGAAGAACGACAGCCACCAGGCATTGAAGAGGAAGCGCTGGCCCGCGTTCAGCATGCGGCCCCAGCTGACGATGTCCGCGCTGGACAGGCCGAAGAAGCCGAGCGCGGCCTCGAGCAGGATGGCGTGGCCGACGATCAGCGTCGCCGCGGCCAGCACCGGCGCGATGGCGTTCGGGATCACCTCGGTGACGAGGATGGCGGACTCCTTGACGCCGAGGCAGCGCACCGCGTCGACGAACTCCAGCTGCTTCACGCGCAGCACCTCGCCGCGCATCAGCCGCGCCACTTGCGGCCACGAGAGGAGGGCGATCACGATCACCACGCGCGACAGCCCCGGTCCGGACAGCGCGATGATGAAGGCGGCAAGGATGAAGGTCGGCACCACCTGGAACACCTCCGACACGCGCATCACCACGAGATCCAGCCAGCCGCCGTAGTAGCCAGCCACCGCGCCGACCAGCACGCCGAACACGGTGGCGCCGATGGCTGCGCAGATGCCCACCGTCAGCGACACCTTGATGCCGAAGACGATGCCGAGCAGCATGTCGCGCCCGAGGTCGTCGGTGCCCAGGGGGTTGGCGAGCGACGGCGCGGCCATCACCTTGTCGGAGAGGGCGTGCGGGTCGAGCCCGGGCACCAGCTCGACGACGATCGCCACCAGCACCACCAGGATGAGGTAGGCCGCCGCGGCGACGCCGGCGCGGTAGGCCGAGAAGCGCTGGCGAAAGCTATGCATCATCGGCGTAGCTCCGGCGCACGCGCGGGTCGAGGAAGGCGTACAGCACGTCGGTGGCGACGTTGGCGAGCACCACGGTGATCGCGGTGAAGAGGAAGATGCCCTGCAGCACCGGGTAGTCGCGGTTGCCGATCGAGGTGATGAAGAGCTGGCCGAGGCCGGGCCACGCGAACACCGTCTCGACCATGATCGCGCCGGTGAGTGAATAGCCGAAGTTGTAGCCGATCACCGTGGCCACCGGGATCAGCGCGTTCGGCAGGATGTGGCGCCACAGCACCTCGCGGCGTGTGAGGCCCTTGGCGCGCGCGGTGAGCACCCAGTCCTGCGACATCGCTTCCAGCACGCTGGCGCGCGTCACGCGCGCGACCACGGCGAGGTAGTAGATGGTGACGCTGAACGCCGGCAGCACGAGGTGCCACAGGATGTCCTTCAGTTTCGGCCACCCGGTGAGCGTCTCGCGCATCGACACCATGCCCTGCGCGGGCAGCCACTGCAGCTTGATGGCGAAGACGATGACGAGGATCTGGCCGAGCCAGAAGATCGGCACCGAATAGCCGACCAGCGACACCGCGGTGATGCCGCTGTCGTAGAGGCTGCCGGCGCGCGGCGCGGCGGCGAGCGCGAGCACGATGCCGACGATTGCCGCGAGGGTCAGCGCCGGCAGCATCAGCATCAAGGTGACCACCGCGCGGTCGAGCAGCAGTCCGAGCACCGGCTGCCGGTTGGCGAACGAGAAGCCGAGGTTGCCGGTGGCGAGGTTCTGCAGGTAGAGGCCGAGCTGCACCAGGATCGGCTGGTCGAGGCCGAACTCCTTGCGCACCTGCTCGGCGTAGCCCGGCGGCGCGGGGAAGTCGCCCACCAGCGCCTGGATCGGGTCGCCCGGCACGATGTGGATGATCAGGAAGTTGATCACCAAAATCGCCAGCACGATCGGCACGGCCCATGCCAATCGGGAAAGGAGATAGCGGGTCACGCGGCGGCTACGGAGGCTGTGACGCGATCCGGCGTCATCAGCCGGATCAGGGTCTTCAGGTCGGGCAGGGTTTCCAGCGAGGCGACGCAGTCGACGATCTCGCGGCAGCGCGCGGCGCCGAGCGCGGGGGCGATGAGGGAATCGACCTTGGCGGCGAGCTCCGAGTCGGTGAGCGGCAGCTCCGGCGCGCCCTTGGCGAACGGAATGAAGCGCTCGGTGACGCGGCCGTCCTTCAGCCGCACTTCTAGCGGCGGATACTGTCCGGGGACTATGGCCCGGTCGGCGAGCACCGTGACCTTCTCCATCAGCGCGCGCACCGCGGGCTCGCGGTGGCGCAGCGTCGCGAACTGGTCGAGCGTGCCGCGGCCCGAAAGCGCAGCGACCGCTAGGCCGTACTGGATGCTGAACTGCGCATCCAGCATGTTCAGGATCTCGAGGCGGTCGAACTGCAGCTTGTACTGCGCGTTGCCGTGGACCACGAGCGCGTCGATGTCCGCCGCCGTGGCGCCGGTTTCCGCGAGCACGGCGAGGATCGCGTCCATGCAGGCGTGCAGGCCGCGGCAGCAGGCGTAGGGCTTCATGCCCGAGCGGTCGATGCGGAATTCCGTACCCAGCCCGGCGAGCGTCAGCTCGGGCTTGGCGATGCCGTGCGAGAAGCTGGAGTAGAAGCCGCCCCATTTCGCCTCCAGCACCTGGCGCGGGCCGCTCATGCCGGCCTGCGCGAGCAGCGCCGCGGTGAGGCCGTTCTCGGCAGCCTTGCCGGGATGGAAGCGCTTGGTGTCGGCGCCGTCGGCGAGGAAGGCCCAGATGCCGCCGGTGAAGCTGCCGGCGATGCCGAGCGCGTCCGCGAACCGCCCGGCGTCGAGCTTCAGCAGCCGCGCCGCGGCGGCGGCGGCGCCGAAGCTGCCGCAGGTTCCCGTCGAATGCCAGCCGAGATCGTTGTGCGGCCGGTAGCCGCCGGCGCCCTCCAGCGTGCGCGCGGCGAGGTCGTAGCCGGCGAGCATGGCGACGATGGCGTCCCTGCCGCTGACGCCGCCCTTGCCCGCGAGCGCGAAGAGGGCGGGCACCACCACCGCGCCGGAATGGCCGCAGCCGCCGAAATCGTCGAGCTCCTGCGCGTGCGCCGAGGTGCCGTTGACCATCGCCGCGAGCGGCGGGGTGGTGCTGTCGGTGCGGCCCCAGATCGCGGCGGAGCCGGGGGCGTTCTCGCTCGCCGCGCGAGCCGCGCGCAACGTCGCCTCGACCACGTCGGTGCGCGCGCCGGCGATGCCGGCGGCAAGCGTGTCGATGAGGAAGCGCTTGGCGAGCGCCACCGCGCCAGGCGGCAGGTCCGCGTAGCGCGCGGACGACCAGTAGCCGGCGAGCTGCTCGGTGAGCGTGCCGCTCATCGGGGGCGGCTTACTTCTTCACCCAGACGCGGTGCCACCACTGGTAGACCGAGGCCTGCCACATGTCCTGCAGGCGCACGCTCGCGGCGCCGATCTGCGCCTGCTGGTGCACCAGCAGCGTCGGCACGTCGCGCGCGAGGAGTTCCTGCACCTTGAAGTACGCCTCCTGCCTCCCCGCCTGGTTCGCCGCGTCGCGGCCCTTGTCGAAGAGCGCATCGACCTCGGGGTTCGAGTAGCCGCTCGCGTTGTTGAAGGTGGTGCCCTGCTTGATCGACTCGGAGTGATAGGCGCGCGCGACGCCGATCGCCGGGTCGCCCGCGGTGGAGTAGTTCTGCAGCGTGGCGTCGAAATCGTAGTCGGCGTAGACGCGCTTCAGCACCACCGGGCGCTCGGCGCCCTCTAGCACCACCTTGATGCCGGCCGCCTGCCAGAAGCGCTGCAGCGCCTGCGCCCACGAGGTGTACTCGCCGCGCGCGGTGTCGAAGGACAGGCGCAGCGTGAAGCGCGTGCCGTCCGGGCCGGGCTTGAGGCCCGCTTCGTCGAGCAGCTGCTTCGCGCGCTCCGTGCTGAACGGGTAGAGCTTGTCGAAATCGACCGCCGGGTTGTACGACCAGCCGAGGCGCGTGTCGAAGGCGCTCTTGCCGACCTGCCCGGAGCCGAGGAACACGTTCTTCAGGATGAACTGGCGGTCGATCGCGGTGAGCAGCGCCTGGCGCACCTTGACGTTGTCCAGCGGCTTCTTGCGCGTGTTGAGGATGATGATGTCGGTGCTGGGATAGCTGACTTCTTTCAGGCTGAAGCGCGGGTCGTTGCGCATCACGTTGACCGCGCTGATCGGGAAGTAGTACTGGTCGATGTAGTCGACCTCGCCGGCCTGCAGCGCGAGCATGCGCGCCGACGCGTCGGGCATGATCTTGACGATCACGCGGTCGAGGAACGGCTCGCCCGGGCCCCAGTACTTCGGGTTCTTGACGAAGGTGAGGTGGCTGCCGCGCACCCACTCGGTGAGCATGAACGGACCCGCGCCCACCGGTTTGGTGAGGGACGCCGGGTTCTTCAGGATCTCGGTGCCCTTGAAGATGTGCTCCGGCATGATCGCCGCGTTCTGCTCGCAGGCGAGCGAAAACAGGAACGGCCCGAACGGCTTCGACAGGCGGATGACCACCGTCTGCGGGTTCGGCGTCTCGATCTCCTTGATCGCCTTGCCGGGGGCGTTGAACTTGGAGCCGTACTTGGAGCTGATCTCCAGCAGCGTGAACTTGACGTCCGCCGAGGTCAGCGGCTTGCCGTCGTGCCAGGTCGCCGGGTTGAGGTTGAAGGTATAGGTGAGGCCGTCGGGCGAGATGGTCCACGACTTGGCGAGCGAGGGCACGACCTTGAAGCCGCTGGCGAAGCGCACCAGGCCGTCGTTCAGGAGGCAGCCGGTGAGCACGTCCGGCACGCCGACGCTGACGTTCGGGTTCAGCGTGGCGGGATCGGCGCCGACGACGAGGATCGCGGTGCCGCCGGGCTGCGGCTGCGCTATGGCGGGACCTGTGGCACCGAGGATCGAGGCGGCGAGGAGGAGCGGCGCTAGCAGTTTCTTCATCGGGGGCCTCTAGGAGCGGGTCTGCAGGATGGCGAGCGTGCGCGCCATTTCGTTGGTCTGGATCATCAGCGCCTCGTCGACGCCGAGGCCCGGCTTGGACAGCATGAAGTCGGGCTGGCAGGCCAGTCCTATGTGCGTGCAGATGCGCGCCGAGTGGTCGGTCTCGTTCGCGGTGCCGCCGAGGCTCGCGCCCATGCCCTTCGCCTTGCAGTACATCACCGCCTCGATGGTGTTGTTGATGCCGCCGAGGTCCGGCGTCTTGATCTGCACGTAGTCGGCGCACTGCTCGTCGGCGAACAGCTTGATGTCCTCGAGCGTGTTGCACCATTCGTCGGCGATCAGGCCGACGGGTATTCCCTTGGCCTTCAGCATCGCGCGCGCGGTGCGGAAGGCGTCGATCTGGCCCTGCTGCGTCTTCGCGATCACCGGCGATTCGACCAGCAGCGCGTAGGGCGCGGCGGCGTCGCGCAGCGTGCCGATGTAGTCGACCATCGGCTCGATCTTCATGTCGAAGAGCTCGCCCAGCGTGCCATAGACGTCGACGTGGATGGTCGGCTGGTAGTCGGCGTCGCCGATCTCCTTCACCCGCGCGGCGACGCGCTTGACGAACGCGTGCAGCTTCTCGCCCTTCTCGCCGATGTGGTCCTTGACGACGTTGAACGACGCATGCGGCAGCAGCTCCACGCGCTTCAGGATGATGCGGTCGAGCTGCAGCCACTCGTCGCGGTGGCCGGAAGCGAGGATGGGGATCGGCTTCTTCGAGATGGTGCCGCCGTACTCGCGCGCGATGACCTCCGCCATGGTCTGCCGGTGCGCTAGGGAGGTGGCGTGCAGCAGCGCCTGCGTGAGGCCGTAGCGCACCGCGGTGTGCAGCGGCTTGCCGTTGCGCTGGTGCGTGTCAAATTCGCCGGCATTCCCGCGGAACGTCGAGACATCGCGGCCGACCAGCAGCGGCGCGATCTCGGCGCGCAGGTAGTCGATGTGGTCCTTCGCGTTGAACGCCGGGTCGCGGCCGGCGACGCCGGCGAGGATCACGTCGGCGCAGTCGCCAAAGGCGACCTGGCCATCCTCGAGCACCAGCATCACCGATACCGTGGTCGCCGCCTCGACGATCTTCGTGAAGCCGGGCGAAAGCGCCTTGCCGTGGTAGAGGAAACCGTCGGCCTTCGCGCCTGCCTTGATGGCCATCAGGTCGCGGTGCATGTAGCCGGAGCGTCCCGGCGCGCAGATGACATTCTTGATCTTCATGGTGCGGGCCATGCTACGGAGGGGCGTTCCGCAGTGTCAACCCCGGAATCGCTGCGCAACGCGGATGTGTATGCTTGCCCGGAACAAGGAGCCGCCATGACGATCTGCACCGACCTTCTCGCCGCACTGCGTCCCCGCACCCGGGAGATGCTCGACTTCACTGCGGAGATGGTCGCCATCGAGAGCGGCTCGTACGACGCGGACAACGTGGCGCGGGTCGGCGAGGTCTACGGCGCGCGCTGGGCGACGCTGGGGTTCGAGGCGCGCGCGCTGCCGCTCGAAGGCCGCGGTCCGCGGCGCTCGTTCCACCGCAAGGGCGACGGCAAGGGCAAGGTCGTCATCCTCGGCCACGCCGACACGGTCTGGCCGGCGGGCAGCCAGCCCGGCTGGGTCTACCGCGAGGACGCCGAGCACGCCTACGGGCCGGGCGTGGGCGACATGCGCGGGGGCCTCGCGATGGCGTGGTTCGCGGTCGACGCGCTGTTGAAGGCGAAGTCGCGCCTGCCCGCCGATCTCGTGGTGATGCTGGTGCCGGACGAGGAACTCGGCTCGCCCGGTTCACGGCAATGGATCGAGGACGGCTGCCGTGACGCGGACGCCGTGCTGGTGCTCGAGCCGACGCGGCCGAATGGCGGCGTGGTGGTCGGGCGCCGCGCGGTCGGCGCAATCCGCGCCTATTTCACCGGCCGGTCGGCGCACGCCGCCGTCAACTACGCGGAAGGCGCGAGCGCGGTGCGGGCCGCCGCGCGCGCCACGCTGGCGCTGGAGGCGCTCACTGACGTGTCGCGCAGCCGGCTGGTAAACGTCGGCGTGTTCCATGGCGGCGCGGCGCGCCAGGTGGTGCCGCACGAGGCGGAGATCCACGTCGATATCCGCGCCTCGCACCCGGAGGACGTCGAGATGCTGGAGTCGAAGGCGAAGGCGGTGCTTGCGGACACGGGAGACCCCCGCGTCACGGTGAGGGTCGAGGGCGGCTGGACGCGTCCGGTGTTTCCCGAGACGTCCGGACTGCCCCTCTACGCGCACGCCGAGCGTTTCGCCAGCGAGATCGGCGTGCCGATCTCGCCCGTGGTCTCGAGCGGCGGCTCGGACGGCAGCTTCCCGGGGGCGATGGGACGCCCGACGCTCGATGGCCTCGGACCGGTGTGCCACGACACCTGCAGCCGGCGCGAGAAGATCGTCATCGCCAGCCTCGCCGAGCGCGGCGCCCTCTTCGGCGCGCTGATCCATACCCTCGCGGGGAACTGAGGCCCGCCTCTGGACAAGCAGACCGGGGTTCCTTATTCTCCGCATCCGTGTATACACGGATCCACGGTGGATCCCGGGGAGACTGCAACGTGGCGCTACTGAACGCACGCGAATACCGTCGCAGCCTGCGCGACGGCCGGCAGGTATGGATCGGCGGCGAGAAGGTCGACGACGTCACCACGCACCCGGCGTTCGCGCCGATGGTCGACGCGGTGGCGGCGATCTACGACCTGCATTTCGACCCCGCTTACGCGGAGCGCATGACGTTCGCGCTGCCCGAGGGCGGGCGCGGCTCCCGCTTCTACAAGCTGCCGCAGTCGCGCGAGGACCTGGTGCTGCGCCGGGAGATGACGCTGGCGATCCTCGACACCATCTGCCCGACGATGGACCGCTTCGGCGACGAGACCGTCTCGGCGCTGTTCGTCTGGAGCGACCGCAAGGCGGTGCTCGACAAGTACGACACGCGCTACCACAAGGCGGCCGAGGGCTGGCTGCACCGGCTGCAGCGCGAGAACCTGTTCCTCACCAGCGGCAACACCGATCCCAAGGGCGACCGCTCGCGCGGGCCGCACGAGCAGGACGACCCGGACCTGTACCTGAGGGTGGTGAAGGAGACCGACGCCGGCATCGTCATCCGCGGCGCGAAGTACGAGACCGGGGCGGCGTATGCGCACGTCGCCTGCCTGAAGCCGACCGTCGGCCAGTGGGTCGAGGCGAACCGCGACTACGCGGTGAGCTGCATCGTGCCGCTCGACGCGCCCGGCGTGAAGCACATCTGCCGCGCGCCGCTGGTGAAGGGCGGCGGGGCGACTGCCGATGTGCGCGACCGGCCGCTGTCGGCGCGCTTCGACGAGATCGACACGCTGATGGTGTTCGACGACGTCTTCGTGCCGTGGGAGAACGTGCTGTTCTCGCGGCACACCGAGCTCGCGGCGTCGCTGCGCGCGGACCTGACGTGGTGGTCGGCGCACGGCTACCTCACCCGCTGCGTGGCGAAGGCCGACCTGCTGGTGGGCACCGCGCTGCTGATCGCCGAGCAGTCCGGCACGCTGTCGATCCCCGCGATCCGCTCGAAGATCAGCCAGCTGATGGTGTTCAAGGAGACGGTCCAGGGCTTCCTGCTCGGCTCCGAGGCGGCGTGCGATGTCACGCCGGCCGGCAATGTGCGGCCGAACCAGGCGATCCAGAACGCGGGCCGCGTGTTCTGCTCGCAGACCTACTCGCAGATGACGCACTTGCTGCGCGAGATCTGCGGCGGCGCGGTGGTGATGATGCCGGACCGCGCGAGCTTCGATTCGCCCGAGACCGGTCCCTGGGTGTCGAAGTTCTTCCGCGTCGGCAAGTCTTCCGCCGACCTGCGGCTGCGCACGATGGCGCTCGCCGCGGAGCTGACCTCGAGCAACTACGCGGGACGCGCCAACGCCTACCAGCTGTTCGCCGAGACGCCGGTGTTCGCGCAGGAGAACGCGCTCTTCAACACCTTCGACCGCGAGCACGCGAGGAACCGCGCGCTGGCGCTGATCGCCGACGCGCCCGCGTCGGTGGCGAAGGCGGCGTGAGCGCCGCGCCGAAGCCCGCGGCCGGCGACGCCGCCTGGCGCATCGCGGCGCCGAAGAACGCGTCGCAGCTGTCCTGCGACAAGCTCCGGCAGCTGATCATCGACGGCACGCTCGCGCCGGGCGGCAGGCTGCTGGAGACGCAGCTCGCCGGTCGGCTCGGCGTCAGCCGCACGCCGGTGCGCGAGGCGCTGGCGCGGCTGGCGAGCGAGGGACTGGTGGCGCCGCTCGCGGCGGGCGGCTACGAAGTCGTCGACCCGATGCGCGAGTTCGACGACATCTTCTTCATCCGCGAGGTGAACGAAGGCCTCGCGGCCCGGTTGGCGGCCGAGCGCGGCACGCCGGAGGAGGTCGCGGAGATCGTGCGCCTCGGCGAGCAGAGCGCCGGCGTCGACCTCGCCGACGTGGAGTCGCGCGCGCGCATCAACACCGCGTTCCACACGGCGATCGCGCGCGCCAGCCATGCACCGCGGCTGGTCCGCCTCGTCGAGGGTTACCGCGAGTTCTTCCTCAGTCCGCGCGTGCTGCGCGGCTATTCGGTGCGTGCCAGCCGGGCGGCCATCGGCGAGCATAGCCGCATCGCGCGCGCCATTTCGGTGCGCGACGGCGCCATGGCCGAGCAGCTGGTGCGCGAGCACCTCAGGCGCGCCTACCGGCGGCTGCTCGCGAAGTAGTCCGGCATGCTTGTTGCATCGAGAAACGACACCTTCCGCAGTTCCGACCAAGGGGAAACCAGGATGAACCTGACCATGCTGAAACGAATCACCGCCGTGTTGCTCGCGGCCGCGCTCGGCCTGGCCGGCGGCGCCGCGCGGGCGCAGAACCAGATCACCATCCAGATCTGGGGCACGACCTGGCAGTCGGTGATGCAGTCGCTCGCGGCCGAGTTCGAGAAGCAGAGCGGCATCAAGGTTGTCCCGGTGACCCAGGCCAGCTCCGGCGAAGGCCTGGTGCGCCTGCAGAACATGCGCGAGGCGCCGACCATCGACGTCTACTTCACGACCTCCAGCGTGGCGGAGCGCGCGGTGACGGACAAGAAGCTCTTCCTGCCGCTGCCCAAGGCGGCGCTGACGAACCTCGGCACCGTGATCCCCGGTGCTTCCGCCGAGTCCTGGGTCGCCGCGTACTACTACCCGGTGTCGATCATCTGGCGCCCGGACCTGGTGAAGCAGCCGATCAAGGCGTGGAGCGACCTGTGGGATCCGCGCATGGGCAAGAAGCTCGGCATCCCCAGCGTGAACATGTACCAGGCGCGCATGCTGCTGGTGGCCGCGATGCTCAACGGCGGCGGCGTGACCAACGTCGAACCCGGCTTCACCGCGATGAAGGCGCTGAAGCCGAACGTGGCGATGTTCTACAGCAGCGACGCCGCAGCGCGGCAGGCGTTGGCGCAGGGCGAGATCGCCGTGCTGATCGGGCCGCCGTCGCAGGCCAAGCGCATGCGCGACCAGGGCGTGCCGGTGGACATCGTCAGCCCGAAGCCCGCGCCGATGCTGTTCGACGTGATGACGCTGGTGAACACGCCGCGCGCCGCGCAGGCCGCGCGCTTCATCGACTTCGTGCTGTCGAAGGGCGCGCAGGACCAGATCTCCGAGAAGCTCAACATGGCGCCGGTGCACAAGGATTCGAAGCCGGCCGCCGAGGTGGCGCGGGCGCTGCCGGCCGCGGGCGACGCCGTCGCCTTCGACGAGGGGACGATCAACGCCAACATCGCGGCCTGGAACGAGCGCTTCAACCGCGAAATCGCCAACTGATGGCGGTTGAAGCGGGCGCCGCGACCTCCGCCGCCGCGGCGCCCGGCCTCGCCCTCGAGGGCGTCGGCAAGCGCTTCGATGCGGTCGAGGCGGTGCGCGAGGTGACCCTCGCGCTGCCCGAGGGGTCGCTGCTCGCGCTGCTCGGGCCGTCCGGCTGCGGCAAGACCCCGCTGCGGCGCAGGATCGCGGGGGTCGTCGAACCCAGCGCGGGCCGGATCTCGGTGGTCGGCTCCGCGGTCACCGGCCTGCCGCCCGAGAAGCGGCGCAGGGGCATGGTGTTCCAGAACTAC
>SXGT01143292.1_pt1 | contig 11345 bp, 14 predicted proteins | sample 3176221 | NCBI WGS metagenome assembly SXGT01 (sample SAMN11356862, study PRJNA531348) | freshwater metagenome | isolation source: freshwater sample F1-120 | place: China: Fuxian Lake, Yuxi | collected 2017-12-25
GTCGAAGTTGTGGGCCATGGCGTCGCGGATCAGGGCCTGGAGCCCCGGGCGCTCCTCGAACTTCGTACCGCTCTCCGTGTCCTCGTACACGCGGAAGACTTCGCCACCCTTGTCGGCCACCCATCCGATGAGGAAGTCCCGCTGCGACGCGATCGAATGGTAGGTGCGCCCTTCGAGCTGCTGCTCCGTCGAGACGCGCACGTACAGCGCGAAGCGCTTCGCTTCGCGCGCAACCGGCTTGGTATGCGACCTACTCATCGCGAGCATCCTCCGGCCGGCGCAACTCGCCGCGCCGCTTGGCTGCCGTGAGCTTCACCATCTCGCGGTGCCACCGAGGCACCACCTCTCCACGCCGCATGCGCTGGTAGGTCGCGAGCCAGCCCCACGTGCCGGCGCGGCGCGCCAGCATGGCGAGCAGCTCGGCAAGTCGCGCCTCGCGCGTCGGCACGGACGCGATCGACCGCGGCGTTGCCGCGAGGGCATCACGGCGTGCGCTACGCGGCACGATCTGCTCCTGGCCTGGTCGTCGCCCCGGCCGGCTCCGCCCGCGTGCTCCTGCGTGGCGAGAACGCACGCGCCGACACGGTAGCCACCGATGTGGGTCGCGCGGCCAGTGCTGCCGGCGCACCACCCAGGCGACCACGGGGGGGCATCTGCGCCGCGCGGTTCGTTGGCCAGTGGGGGTGGGTCATGCCGGTCCCTCCGAGCGGGTGCGCAGGTACTGTGCCAACCCGAACGTCCGGCTCAGCATGGGCGTTGGCGCCCAGATGCCGCGCCCGAGGTGCTGCACGAGGCCCTGATCGCGAAGTCGCGGCAGGAGCCGCTCGTGCGTGCGCCCGGCGTGGTGAAACTTCAGGCCAGCCTCCAGCGCCTCCAGTAGCGGTCGGAGCTTGCTCGCATCCCCGGGCGGAGCGAACGCCGCGATCAACTCGGTGATGCTCATGACCTGCTCGCAGACCAAGTTGTCCTGCGCCCGAAGGATGGTGCCGTAGGCTCGCTGCCCCAGTGTTTCGAGGTCCGCCCGAAGATGCTCCGCTGAGTCCACGCGAAGCCGGCGCCCCAGCAGCTTCTCGACTCGGCCGGCGGTGAGCTCAGCCTCGAACCGGACGAGACGATCGTGCTTGGCGTACAGCTTGTAGCCGCCGCCAACCGCGGCATCCGCGCGCAGGACGCCAGAGCCGATCATCGCGTCGGCTTCTCGGTGCTCTGTGGCCTCGGTCCTTCGTGCCCGGAGTCGCTCGTCATGCTCGCGCTGCTGGCCGACGCCAATCGAAGCGCCCACGCAGGCGTCGCGCCATGCTCGCCACCACAAGGTCGATAGCGCCTGAGCGAGGTCCGACCGCACATCCCAGTTCAGCTCGATCTGGGTGACCGATGCCTGCACATCCTCGGGCGAGGTCGCGACGCCGAACAGCTTCGCGACTGCCATCGCGTAGGCAGCCCGCGCATTCTCGATGATCGACATCAGCTCGGAGATGCTCTCGGCGTGCAGGTCGACGCCAGCGGCGAGGTGCGCAGGGTCGACGAAGTTGTCGTCACGGGCGCCAGGCGTCTTGATGCCCGCCGGGTACCGCCCATCTTCAATGAGTCGCCGACGCAGCCGGCGCATCACGTTGTCGACGAACAGGCCACTCCGAGATCGGACGCCACCGATCACAACGGTCAGCTTCGGCCCAACCATCGCAACCTTCCGGCCTTCCCGGTGCTTGATGGCCTTGGCGCGGTTGAGCTCCTCGTCTGCCTCGTCTGTCAGGCGTAGGGGCAGCTTGTACCAGGGCGGCTTGAGGTAACAGGTCACCGAGACGCGGTCGATCGCGAAGCGAAGGTGACCATCCCGCGGAAACGCTGCTGCGTTCCGGAAGAACCGGCTTCGACGTGCAGGCGGCGGCATCCCGGTGTCGCCGCTCATGTCCGTGGGACGGTCAGCGACTCGGCTTCCTGTCCCCTTCCGTCGGGGCTGTTTCGGGCTAGGCATCTGGACGGTCCTCTCCGCGATAGCGAGGGTGACGGGGGCCTTCTGGAGACCCGTGCGCGTCGGCCGGCTCGAAGCCCACGCGAAAAACCAACCCATCGGCGCCAACCATCGCCGGCAACCGCGCCCGCTTGGTCACGGTGCCGAACTCCATGACGGGACTGGCCGAGATCCGCGCGATGGGTTCGAGAATCCCTAGATTCATCCCCAAGCTCCCGCGGCCCGCGCGACCGCCTCGGCACTTCTCTCCAGCGTCGAGTGGAGATACCGGGCGGTGGTGGCGATGTTCGCGTGCCCGAGGATGGCGCGCACGGTCTCCAGGTCCGCGCCCCCGCGTAGGAGCGAGGTCGCGCACGTGTGCCGGAGCGAGTGCGGCGTGACCCGCTTCCCGATCGCGGCACGGCGAACGGCTCGAGCAACGATGCCATCGAGCGCCTTGGCGGTGAGCGGACCCTTCGGGTACGGCCCGCGCTCACCGAGGGTGCGGAACGCCGGCAGGTCGGCGCCTGGCGTGGCGGTCCGGTACTCGGTGCGCCAGTACCGACGGACCTCCGCGACCGCTTCGGCGGTGAGCGGCACGGTCCGCAGGACGCGGCGCCCCGACCGCTTCTTGAGGCTGGCGAAATGCAAGCAGTCGCGCCCCTGGATCGTCTTGAGGTCGCCGATGACCAGCGCGCACAGCTCGCCCTCGCGCAGACCAGCCTCGACCATCAGCCGCAGGATGGCGCCATCGCGGCGCCCCTGCTGCGTGCGTCGGTCGACGGTTCCCAGCAGCCGGCGAACCTCATCAGCTTCAAGCCACTCGGTCGGGCGTTCGTTCATCGTGGGCTCCCGTCGACAGAGTCGCCAACGCGGTTGGCGTTCTCTTTCGTCTACGGGGTCCCCATCCAAGCCGTCTACTGCAATCTCCGAAGCGCCAGATTCCTTGGCGCTCGGCGTGGGCAAGCCCGCCGCACCGGCGATGCTGACGGTGAAGAAGATGGTCAGGACGACGATGGTCTCGACGCGCATCGGTGTGCTCGTGGAGCAGCCTTACCGATCGCGGCTCGCGTTGTCGATGGGCGAACGCGGGCCGGTCGTCGTCTCGCCCATCAGTTGCCAATAAAGCTGGCCGCGGCTCTCCCTGACATCTGATCACAGCGGGCTGGTGCTGCATGTGGGATCGGCTCGCTGGGTGCTGGGCGTGTGTCCCCCAGCGCTTCGTGCGGATCTTCAGCAGGAGCGTGCGCCCGATCCGCGCGGTTTCACCCAACCGCGCCGACAACGAGGCGTCTGGTACCGCGCGCCTGAAGCGCCGGCATGTTCCTCGAAGTCACCGCCGGCGCGCCTGAACGTGGTGTGGGTTGGGAGGGTCCTTCGCCGGTCGCGACCTGCTGCGTTCAGTCCTGCACCTGGATCAGTGAGCCCGCTCCGAGCCTGGACCCGCCGACCTGGTTGCCGTTGATGTCGACCAACTTGATCCGGCTCGCGTCCGGGTCGGTCGGCGCATTGATCTCGGCCCACATCTTCCAGAGGTTCTGCGCCGCGACCAGCCGGTCCTGTCGAACGGCGCGATGCCACGATGCACCGACGGTGATGATCAGCTCGTCTGGGTCGCCCTTCAGGCCGGCGTTGCTCACGAGGTCGCCACCGAGGCCGGCAGTTTCGAGCTTGGACACGAAGGCATGAACCATATTGGTGCTCGTGGCCTGTGCGATCTCCGCGAGCTGTTGTTCCCGGTCTACTTCGGTGGGTGGTGTGCCCGTGAGGTACTGGTCCAGCACGGCGCCAACCTTCGGGGCGATGAGGTACACGGCGTTCTCTGCCGCGCCGCGATCGATGGTGCGCTCGTAGTCCACGGTGACCAGCGCGTCCCAGCCGTCGGTGTTCCAGGTGATCGAGATGCTCTTGTCGCTCTTGTCCTCCGCCAGGTTCGCGTCGTGCTCGCCAACCTTGATGGGCTTCCGCTGTTCATCGGGTGGGTCGGGCTTCGCGGCCGACCTGTTCACTGTGACGTGGGCGACGAGATGCTTGTTGTCGCCCGTGTAGTTGGCGGTCGCGCCCACGATGACCTTGGGAGGGAGTGGGTTGGCGACCGCGAGCGCGAACCCGTCCAGCTTGGCCGGGATGAGCAGCAGCGGTTCCCGCTCGATCAGCGCTCGCCCGGACGGGACCGGCGTGGCCGGCGCTGGCGGTGATGTCGGCGGTTGGACGGGCTTCGCGGGTGGCTCCTCGGTGGTCACGACGGCGGCCGGTCGCGTCGCCATGGCTTCGCGGCGCTTGCGCGCGTTCCCGCCAACGAGCATGGCGACGAACCACGCTCCGGCGACGGCGCTGACCGCGATCTTCGCCCTGTGCTGCCACGGCAGCCGCATCCACATCAAGACGATGCCCGCGGGCGGGAAGACGACCAGGAGCGCGACGATGAACGCGGGATGGTGGTGCCACGGCTTCTGCTGCATGTCGGCCAACTCTCTTGGCCGACCGTACCCGACCCGTCCAACCTCGGACTAGTCCTATTCAAACTAGTCCGAGGTTGGGGCCACCTCGCCTGGCTTGCCGAGGGCTGCTCCAAAGACGAAGGCGCGATGGCGCTCCGAGGCCCGCGAGAGCCCCGAGGCGCTGCGCATCTTCGTCAAGGTCGGCAAGGCGATCCGCGCCGCGCGCAAGGCCAAGGCGCTCACCTTGGAGGCGCTCGCCGAGCGGGCGCACCTGAGCCCCCAGCACTTGCTCGACATCGAGCATGGCCGGACGAACGTGACCCTGGCATCCCTCGCCGGGATCGCGCGGGGACTTGGCCTGCGGCTTCGCGACCTGTTCGAGGCGGTGTAGGTAAGCCCTGGCGGCGCGGCGATGGCATTGCTCGCCTCGATGCCGCACGCGCTGCTCGAGAAGCGCCTCACGTGCGCGCTCACAACCAGGCTGGCGGACGAGCCCTGATCAACACCCTCGCCCGAGAGCCGACCGCGCCCACCGAAGGTCGCTACAGCCCGAAAAGGCAACGAGACACCAACTTGCGCTGGTGCCTCGCTGTTCAGAAGGAGCCGTCGATCGGCGCCCTCGGTGGCAACGTCAAGATCGCACGTCGAGCTGGCTGCGTAAAGGCGGCGGCTGTCCCCGGGATCCGGAGTGGCTCAGAACACGATGTCAGACCCACCCCCTAGGGTGGTAACCGGGGAGATCTCTCCCTCAGCAATCTCGCGCAGCTAGCCCACATTCTGGCTTGCGCAGCGGCTCAAGATCGGCAAGATCAGGAGCGACAATCTGTCATGGAAGAAGGGGCCGTCGATCGGCACCCTCGGTGGCACGCGGATCCGTCGGCGGCTTCTTCTTCTTGGCCCGAGCGCACCCCCGGACGCGGGTGCAGCGCCAGTGAAGAAGATGACACGCAGCTACAACTCGACCGTCCGCGGGGGCGGGTTCTCGACCGAGACCATCGTCGCGGTCTGGATCAAGGCCACCCCCATCCCGGGACTCGATCCCAGTTCGATCCGCACGGACTCGTGCGGTGCGCGGATCAAGCTCCACGACTACGGCGACACCTCCAGCACGTTCGGCTGGGAGATCGACCACATCACGCCGGTTGCACGAGGCGGGACCGACCACTTGTCGAACCTGCAGCCGCTGCAGTGGGAGAACAACCGCGGGAAGGCCGACAAGCCCGCGGACGCGTGGTCGTGCGCCGTCACCTGGCGTCGCGCGGCCTGATCATCACGGATGAGAGTCCGGATGTCGGACGATATTGTCCGGCGTCCGGACTGTCCGTGTCTCGGACTGTCGGCCCCGGCTGCTACCGTGGGTTCGGCTTCGTTTCATCACCACGTCCAAGAGGCGTCCATGCGCTACGACCAGATGAGGCTCCGCAAGATCTACGACTCCACCGCCGGTCGGTGTCACCTCTGCCGCAAGCAGTGGCGGCTCGATGAGTACGGCAAGCTCGACGGCTGGGAGGTCGACCACAGCCGGGCGCGCGCTGCCGGCGGCACCGATCATGGCAACAACCTCCGGCCCGCCTGCGTGAGCTGCAATCGGTCGCGCCAGGATCTGCCCGTGTCGGCCGTGCGAGCTGCCAACGGCGTGTCGCGCCCCCCGGTCAGCGCGGCACGGCGAAGCAACAACGAGGTCAAGGGCGCCATCGTGGGTGGCCTTGGTGCGGTCTTGCTCGGGTTGACCGGCCTCGGCCCGATCTTGATCGTTGCGGGTATCGGGGCGGTGCTGGCGGCTGACGACTGAAGGAGGATTGACGTGACCAACAACGCATCGGAACTGTTGATGGTGATCGCTGGCGTGGGCGATGGCGATCTGCGAGGCGGCTCTCGCGTCGACGGTGCAGATCTGCCACGCCTGACCGGTTGGGCGCGCCTCGTCGTCAAGGACGCGATGGACCTGCTCGAGGCCGACGGGCTCGTGAAGGTGCACCACGTTAGTCGGCTCGACCTGTCGGACATCGAGCTCACGCGCTGGGGGCGGGAGGAGGCCCACCAGCGAGGCGCGCCGATTCCGTCCCCGATCGAGGACGCGGCGACCATCCTTCAGGTGCTGCGCGACCATGGCGAAGGAGATCGTCGAGGTTGGGTCAGCTCGGACGCGCTGCAACTGCAGCAGCGCCTGGCCTGGCCGCTGCACCGCGTGGACGACGCGGTCCGCGTGCTCGAAGACGACGGGCTCGTCGAGGTCCGGCAATTCATGAGCCGGCGCCGATTCGCCGTGTCGCTGACGGCGCTCGGCCGGGCAGCATGATTCCAGGAGGCCGACATGTTCGACGAACTGCTACGCCAACTTGAGAAGCTGAACGGCCAGACCATCGCCGTGAGCATCAGCCTCGATGCTGACGGCTACCTCGACCGTCGATGCCCCGCGAGCAACTGTCAGGGGGAGTTCAAGGTTCTCAACGAGGATTGGCGCAGCAGCAAGGTGTCGGACGACGTCGCCTACTGCACCTACTGCGGCGGGAAGGACGCGCCCCCAAGTTTTCACACCGAGGCGCAGCGGGACCATATCCGGCAGACGATGCGCGCCGTGGTCGGGAAAGCGATCCACAGCGGCATGAAGGCCGACGCGCAACAGTTCAACCGTCGGCAGCCTCGGAAGTCCTTCATCTCGATGCGTATGGAGGTTCGCTCGTCGACTCCGGTCGTCCCCCTGCCACCGGCCGCTCTTGAACTGCTGCGCGTCGACGTTGCCTGCGCAGGTTGCGCCTGTCGCTATCGGGTCATCGGTGCCGCGTTCTTCTGCCCGGCCTGTGGCAAGAACTCCGGCGAGCACACGTTCGATCAGAGCATCGACCGCGTGCGCCGAAGCATCGCCCTGCTCGAAACGCTGACGAATTTGGACCGCGATCAGACCGAGGCACTGACCATGCAGCTGGTGGAGGGTGGGCTCTCAGATGTGGTGACGGCCTTCCAGCGCTGGGCGGAAACCGCGTACCGCCGGCTACCCGGCGCAGGAGCCACCATGCTCGCTCCCAACGTCTTCCAGCGGCTGGATGGCGGAAGCAACGCTTGGCGGGACGCCGGGGGGAGCGAGTACACCACCCACCTGTCAGCGCCGGAGCTGGACGAACTCCGCCGCCTATTCCAGCAACGGCATGTCCTCGAGCACTGCGAGGGCTTCGTCGACCAGCGATACATCGACCGCGGCGGCGACACCACCTATGTCGTCGGGCAGCGCCTCGTTGTGCGCAAGGACGCGGTGCTCCGACTTGCGGACTTGGTCATGAACCTGGTCACTGGCCTCAGAGGAGATCTCCCATGAGTCCGAGCGGCATTGGCCGCAGGGCTGATTGGCGCGACCAGCAAGGCGAGCGTGCCCGCGTGATTTTCCAAGAACCTGAACTGGGTGACCGAGGGTGATGGCATGACCGACGAGATGGACAAGGTGCGTGCGTGGTTGTCGTTCGCGGATGTGCTGCCTGGACTTCGTGCCGCCCCGAGCGGGCAATGGTTGCGAGTTCGCGCGTCGATGGAGGCTGCCGCAGAGGACCGGGATGATTCGGCGGCATTCATTCCAACGAGCCGGGTCGCGGAGGAGTTGAAGGACCCATACTGGGAGGCGCCCGATCATGGACCGACAGTCTGGTCCGATGGAGCGGGAAAGAACCACCGCTACTACCGTGTGAGCGACTCGGGCATCGAGCCCGTGGTGATTGAGCAGTCGTTCTCCGGCTTGCGGCCTGAATCTTACGACCTGCTTGAGGAGTTCCGGCTCTTCCACAGCCTGTACTTCGACGCCGCCAAGCGAGAATACGTGCAGCTCGACGAAGCGGGTGACCCCGTCACGGTGGCGAAGGCTGCCGCCAATTGGGAGCGGGTGGATGTGCTCGCCCGAGCTGTTCGTCAGTTTATGGCGTGGAAAGAGGCCCACCTCGCGCTTTACGTCGTCTGGCATCGCTATAGCGAGAAGACGCTGGCTGAGCTTGGGTTGCCGGAGGTCCGCGGCCAGGTCAGCAAGGACAAGACATCGGCGTTTAGCCTAACGATGGCCCCATGCGACTTTCGTGACGGCTACCAGACCATTGGCCGGCTCGTCGGCAAGGTGGTCGTGCCGCCCCTCACACGCGAGGAATCCAACTGGGGTCCGTTCGAGGACGACCGCAACTACCAGAGCTTCATCATCGGACTCGACGAAGACGGACGGCCGCGGGAGGTGAGCTGCGCGCCGGAAGTTTCCGAGGAAGTCTTCCTTACGAAGGTTTGGTTTCGTGCCGACGTGCTGAAGCCGTATCGCGACCAACCCAGCCGCTATAGAGTCGAGGACGGGCTGGTGGCCTGCGCGGGACGATGGAGCCTGCCCATCGATGACGACCACCAAGAGCACGTGGTTGTCTTTTTGGGCGACCTCCGCGGTCTGCCGGAAAAGGAGCAGCGTCATTGGCGGGCGCACAACATCGAGCCGGCGGGAACGCTGAGCGAGACGGCGTTCCGACGCTCAATGCTCGCAGAGTGGGCGAGCTCAACTCGACCGGAGCATAGGTTCGTCCGCGCGTACGAGACATTCATGCAGAGATCTGGGGAGGCCGGCATTCAACTTGTGCGACCCCTCAGCACGGCTGACGAGCATTGCCTCAAGACCCTTCACGTGCCCGCCTCCGAAGAGGTGCTCGCCTTCGACCAGCAAGTTGGGAACCTCACGAAGCTGCTCGTCGACTCCCTCAACGACGCCGAATTGGCGAAGCACATCACGGTCGAGAAGGACGACAAGAGCATCCGCAAGCTGGAGAAGTACCTCGTAGCCAAGGGACTGACGGACCACCAAGCCCACACGGGACTCCTCCGCGACTTACAGAACTACCGCTCCAAGAATGCGGCGCATCGAAGGGGGGCGGAATCAGCCAAAGCGTTCGAGAAGTTGGCCGGTGGCGTCACGTCGCGCCGCGAGGTGCTCGCGTCAGTGCTCAACAGAGCCCGAGCTTTTCTGGAGTATCTCCAGGGGAGGCTGCCATCTGGGTTCCCGCCTCCGATCATCACCGAGTGACACAGACCGTTGCCATGGAGTTGGTACCGTGAACCCACGTTCGAGGCGAGCGCTCATCGGAGCGCGATGGCGAACATGGCTGGCCGTTGCCGCCATCTTCGCGGTGGGCTTCCTCGCGTTCGGATCGTGGCAGGGGCACCTGCTTGCTCGCGTCGCCCGGATGCAGGCCGGAGGTTGGATCGTCGCGAGCTTGGCCATGTTGGCGGCGTTGGCCTGGCAGGCGCGTGGCGGGCTTCGACCGCTCCTGGCGTTCTATGACCTCCGTTACCTAGCTGTTCGTCCGCCATACTGGCTTGCCGGACTTGCGGGCGGCGTGGTCTCCCTGTTCGTCGCCAGCAACGTCGACACGATCTCGGCGGTCTACAAGTTGTCGCTGGACGAACAGATCGAGGTGCAGACGTGGGGATACGGGTCGTCGCTGGTGTTGGTCATGGGCGCCGTGTTGGGGTGGGTGGCGCCGTGGGAGTTGTTCGGCGCAAGAGGCCCGAAAGGCAGCCGAGCGACCGACAGCGTACCGGATGCGCGTCAGCCCGCGGCGCCAGCCCGGAACTCGTTCGCTGCACTCGAACAATGGGTCAAGGACGACCAGCCGATCGGCTCGGAGGAGCGGGACCTGTTCGGCCATCAGCAGATCGCTCTTCGGATCGTCGATCGCCTCACGTCAACGGCGCCGGGCAACGACGCCGAGGACATGTCACAGGCCATCGTGGGGCGACTCGGCTCGGGGAAGACGTCGATCCTGCACCTTGTGCGACGAGAGTTGGAGCGTCGTCCTCGCAACGACATCGAGCTGATCGAAGTCCAGATGTGGCCCTACGAGACTGCACGCGCCGCGGTCGTGGGGATCATCGATCAGCTCGTGGAGGCACTCGGAGATCATGTCAACGTGGTCTCGCTGCGAGGTGTGTCGGGTGCGTACGCGGAAGCGATCTCTGCAGCGCCGGGTGGGTCGGTTCTACGAGCTGCGCTGCGATCGCGCGCCGAGCAACCCGCGGAGGCACTCTCCGCTATAGACGACATCGCGAGGGTGATCGGTGTTCGGTACGTGGTCTGGATCGAGGATCTTGAGCGCTTCGCGACAGGAGACGCGGGCGACGAGAAGCTGGGTTTGGTCCGAGCCCTCCTTCATGGCCTGCATCGGCTCCCGTCGTTCACGGTCATCACCGCCACCACAGAGCTGTCTCATCGCCTCGACCTCGACAAGATCGCCCGGTACGTGGAACGGGTTCCCGAACTGCGACCGCAAGTCGTTCGTCAACTCTGTGGGCAGTTCCTGTCGCAGTGGCGGCAGCAGGCCACCGATCGAGGCTGCATCCTTGTGGATGATCCGATCGACTGGCCGCAGACGGAAGACGCCTACCGCTACGCGAAGGCGCTCCTTGGCCACCGAGCCTTCGATGTGCCCTCTGCCGTTGAGCCGTTGCTCACCACGCCGAGAGCCCTGAAGCAGTCGCTGCGTCGATGCAATGAAGCCTGGCGGCTGTTGGCCGGCGAGATCGACCTCGACGAGATGCTCGCCATGTGCATCGTGCGCGAGGCCCTCCCGCGGGCCCACGCCCTGATCGAGGACCATCTTGATCGGCTTCGCGAGCCCCCTGGAAATCGACGGAAGGAGGAACCGGATCCTGTCCTCGCCCTGAGGGACGACCTACAGAAGGAACTGGCCGCGGAGCCTCGGTCGGTCACCGACGCCGTCATGGTGTTGGTGAAGGAGTTGTTCGCTGGCCAGGGGCGGAAACGACTACAAGGTCTGAGCATCCGCAAGGACCACGTCGACTACTGGCAGAGGTTCAGCGCGCTGCCACAATTGCCAGCGGGGAGCCGTGATCAGCGAGTCCTGCGTGGCATCCTGACCGGTAGCGTCGACGAGGCGCTAGCCGTGCTGGAGGACAAGGAGTAGGGGGGCGACGCCGCCGTGCAC
>SXGT01271162.1_pt1 | contig 11345 bp, 8 predicted proteins | sample 3176221 | NCBI WGS metagenome assembly SXGT01 (sample SAMN11356862, study PRJNA531348) | freshwater metagenome | isolation source: freshwater sample F1-120 | place: China: Fuxian Lake, Yuxi | collected 2017-12-25
CCCATCCAGATCAGCGACATCGCGATTGCGGCCAGTGTGATCGCCTTCCCGCGCTCATACGACGCGCTGGTGAACGTCAGGTCGATGGTCTTCGCGCCGGCAGGAAGCGGAACGCCAATGAAGACATAGTTGGTGCGCTCGGTGGCGACCGGCTTGCCGTCCACTGTGGCCTGCCAGCCAGGATAGAAGTTTTCGGAGACAACGAGCGCCGACCCTGCGGGCGCTGGTTCGCTCAAGGCGAGCGAAATCCGCCCGGGTTCATATGTGGTCGTGGTCACCTTCAGCGTGAGCGGCGTGGGGATCGCCGTCAATGTCGCTGCGGGAGTGGACGATGCCGGATCGATGAGGGCGATGGCCTGCGACGGGAAGTTGGGCGTGCGCAACTGCTGCGCGAGTTGGTCATCCGGATACTTGGCGATGGCCGGTGCCACCCAGGCGAACGGATTGGCGCCCGCCACCTCATAGATGGTGACATCCGTGCCCACCGAGTTCCTGGTTGGCCCGAAGACTCGAGTCAGGCCGGGCAGTCCGAGCGAATCGTTGTTCACCATGACGAACTTGGTGTTCGTCAGGGAATGCATGGTTGGGTTGAGCCACATCTCCTGCGGCTGGAAGATCTGGTATCGCCCAATCTCATTGCCGTGGTAGCCGAAGGTCTGCCGGATCCCGTGCGCCATCAATCCATCCCAGTTCAGGTATGGATCATTCGCACCGACGGGCTTTGACGGATCCTCAAACGAGAGTACACGAACGGGTTCCGCCTGCTTCTTCAGGAACTCGATGGCCGGATCCGACGCGAAGATCTCGCTGCCCGGCGCGCCCCATCGCCAATACTGACGTTCCACGGTCCAGAGGTCGAGCGCGCAGAGCGCTGCAATCGCCGCGGTCGCCTGCCAGGCGGCGATTCTGCGATTGCTGAGCGCGAACAGCAGCCCGGCCGTTCCCGCAACAAACGCGAGAGAACGGAGCGCGCCGAACTTGAGGTCATCCGCGCCCGCAGCAATGCGCGGGACGAGCCGCTCATCGATCACCAGTGCATCGGCGACGTTGGAAAGCGTCCCGGAGACCGCCAGAACGGTCATCACACCGGCAAATGCGAGCCAGCCGACGAGGTACCGGCGCGAAACGCCCTTGTCGAGAATGCGCTGTGTGCCCACCGCGGCCAGAATGGCGATGGCAAACGCGACAACGAAGAACATCGTGCTCGGCGCGCGCATGTACTTCACCATCGGCACAACCGCGTACACGAGCTTGAAGAACGGTGTGTGGCCGCCGAGCGACCAGAGCAGAGCCATCGTCCCGATGCCGATCCAGCACCAGACGAACCGCTTTGTGGCCGCAGTCAGCGTCGCGCCGAAGGCCGCACCGGCAAGCATCAACACCGCGACGCCGGCGTATTCACTATGGAAGTGAATGAAGTTGCGGCCCCAGTAGTTCTGCAAAATTCCCGAAAACTCGGGGAGATAGAGATTGACCAGTTCCTCAATCGGGAACGAGAAGCTGGTCGCGCGCTCCCATCCCAGGCCCTGGGCGCGGGGAGACCACGACGTAAACTCCGCAGCCGGCATGTACTGGATGGCGCTGATCGCGGTACCAACGGCTACTGCGCCAAGCGCAAATCCCAGCCGCTGCATGGCCACTGATCGACTGAGCTTTTCGGTTCCCATGCCGCCAAAAGCGAGATACGCGCCCCAAACGCCTGCTGCGACCATGGCCTGCTCGAACAGCTGCGGATGAGGCGTGAGCAACATCAACCCGACCACCGCGGCCAGCAGCCCGAATGCCCACTGCTTGCCGTCGCGAATCGCCCAGCAAAGCACCACCAGAATCACGGGAAAGAGCGCATTGACAAAGATCTTGCCGTCGTGGCCGGGCGAGATGAGGGAGGACACAAATCCCGTCATCATGTACGCCACACCGCCGATCAGCGACGGGGCGAAACTGAGACGCGGGCCTACCCGCAGGAACCAGTAGGTCGCCATGCCGCAAAGCACGAAATGGCCGATCATTCCCCATTGGATCGCAACGTCCACCGGCATCGCGAGCCGCAGCGGAAACGTCGGGTAGAACGTGTCGCCGTGCATCGCGCCCACGAAGGGCATTCCACCCTGCAGAAAGGGATTCCAGAGCGGGAATCCGCCGTTCTCGCGGAAGTAATCCGCAGCGAACTGCCGGAACGCCACGCCTGCCCGGAATTGATCACTGCTCTCGTCGTACAGTCCGCGGCCCAACAGGGCGGGCCACGCAAGCGACAGTGCGCAGAGGATGTAAGTCAGCGCGGCCCACGCCGCGGGAAATCGCGGTGTGAACCCAGACGAAAGTGGGCGTGGCGAATCCGGCTGCGTCATCACGTCTACGAGGTGAAAGGTTTGGTCCGCACGCGATGCAGCAGGAGCAAGAGGAGTCCGGGCGTCACCTCGATCAGCGTAAGCCAGGCGCGTGACGCAAAGACCACCATCCACGCCGCGCCGCCGGTTGCCAGCCCAAGCTGCCCCATCAGCCGATACAGCACATCCTCACGGACGCCAATGCCGCCCGGCGCCAACAGGAAGAGAAACCCGGCGATATACGAGCCAGTGAAAGCTGCCGTAGAACGCAGCACGTCGCCAGTTGGCTCACCCAGAACGGCGGCATGCAGGAAGCAGAATGCGATACCGTAGAGGAGCCACGCCACCGTGCAGCCGGCGGCAGCGATCCAGATGGCCGAGAACGGAAGCTGCGGAAGCTCTACCGGGCGACGCAGGATGGCGGTTGCGGCCTTGGCAAGGACTGGCAGCAGCCACGGAGCGCCCACGACCAGCGCAGTGGAGATGCCGATGCTGACGTACGCCCAACGCGGGGCCCCCAGATCCCCTGCCCCACAGACAACGGCCACGGCGATTCCGGTGAGCACGTTGATCAGCGAGATGACCAGCGATGACCCCACCGCCGCAACCGGCGAGACCCCTTCCTGCTGCGCCATCACGCCCATCGCGCCGATTTGCCACACTTTCCCCGGGATATATCGCCCAAGATTTGACACAAACCAGATTCGCGCCGCAGCGCCGAATGCCAGCCGCTCACCCCACGCCAACACCGTGCGCTGCCAGGTCCAGATCAGCACCGCGTAGCTGATCGCCACGCAGGCGGCGGAGGCACCGAGGAACCGCCAGTTGAGCGGATCCGGAAGCGGGAATGAACTGAGTTCTGCCCACTGTTCCTGCACGCGAAGGCCAACAAATACCAGCACCGCGGCGATTGAGGTCCACTTTAACGCCCGCCATGCACGCGGCGTCATTGGCCGGTGATCTCCCGGTAGATCGCCGCATACGCGCCAGCCGCAGCGGCCGGCGAGAAGCGTGCCAGCATGTTCTCACGTGCCTGCGCACTGCCTGAATGGTTGCTCACCATCGTCGCTGAGCGGTTCACCGTTTCCGTAATTGCTGCGGCAAGCGCAGGAATGTCCCCGGGCGCCACCAACGTCCCAGTCAGCTCGTTCACCACGTCGGTCAGGCCGCCTGAGCGATACGCAATGACGGGCGCGCCGGAAAGTTGCGCTTCCACGGCCACCAACCCCAGGCCTTCGTCGCGTGAGGGGATGACGACGGCCGCTGCCGCACGGTAGAGTGGCCCGAGTTCGGCTTGAGGAACAGCACCAAGCCAGCGCACGCGTGGAGCCACACCTAATGATTCCGCCCGCGCAACGAGAGCCGCACCGTCAGGACCGTCGCCGACCACATCGAGACCCACGTCCGGCGCGACGAGCGCGATCGCATCAAGCAGGTCTGCAACTCCCTTCTGGGCATTGAGCCGCCCGACCAGCAATACGCGACGTTCTCGTTGGCCACCATGGAATGGAAAGAGATCCACGTCCACCGGCATGGGTGCCACACGGACCGATCGCCCGGAACCAAACGCATCGGCAGTCGTCGCCAGCCAGCGGCTGACTGCCGTCACGACTCTCGCCCGGCGGGCCACCGTCCGGAAGGCCAACTGGGCCGGTGCGGAGCGCACGGCCAACCGCACGTCGCTCCCGTGAAGCGTGACAACGAGGGGCTCAGCACGACGGCTAAACCGCAGCGAGAGTCCGCTCGGAAACCACCAGTGAGCATGGATCACATCGGGACGAAAGTCGCGCATGGCTGCCAGCGTAGCGGACCTTATGCCGAGGAGCATCCCGCCAAGGGCCAGCTTGGCGTGCCACGACGCTCGTACCTGCTCGGCCATCGTCCCTTCGTAGGCCAGCGTTTCCCATGCCGCGGGCGCGTAGTGAAATCGCGTGAGCGGGATTCCGCCGACATCGTCGCGCGGCGCCAGACCCGGACCGGCCGGTGCGAGGACGCGGACCTCTGTGCCCGACGCCTGCAACGCAGTCGCCAGCCGCAGGATGAATCCTCCGGCTACGTCACCCGCAAACCGCGGATACGAATGCGTTACGAATAGCACGCGCATTGTGGGAGGCGCGCCGCCTCAGGTCCCGCGCCTGGTCATGCTGCTCCCCTCGTCAAGCCGGCGTCGCAATTCGCGCTGTTCCGCACGCAGGGTGGCGATCTGTTCGCCGAGCAGTCCCGTGGCAAAGAAGACCGACCCAAGGATCAGCGCAGTCTCGATCACGGTCCAGAGCGGACGCGTGCCAAGGTCGGTGGTGAGCAACAGAACGCCACTGATAGCTGCCATAAAGAAGAGGGCGGCGCCGATGAGTCCGAACGCCAGCAGTGGCTTCAGGCTGATGCGCAGCTCGAACCAGACCGCAAACATATCCAGCACGCCGATCGGTATGCGCGACAGCCCGAACTTCGACTTCCCCGCTTGCCTTGGGTACAGCGGCACCGGGATCTCACTCACCGAGAACCCCTGGGCCGCCGCGATAACGATCATGTACCGATGCCAGTCAGGGCGCACGGGTTGTGAATCCATGATCTCACGACGATAGGCCTTCACGTTGTTCAGGTCGCGCACGGGAATATCGAACAGCACCCGCGACAGCCCGTTGTAAATACGCGACACAAAGGCTTTTTCGTATTGCCCTTCTTTCCGGCCGGTGACCATGTCGGAGGCGCCAGCCAGCACAGGAGCCGTGAGTCGTGGGATGTCTTCCGGCCTGAACTGGAGGTCCGCCGGGTAAAACACCAGGACGTCGCCGGCTGCGGCGAGATATCCGGTGCGCAATGCGTCTGCGATGCCGCGGGCGCTTCGATGCCGTACGCTCCTCAGGAATGGATACGTCTTCTTGAGCTCCTCGAGCAGGCGGGGTGTCGCATCGCGCGAGCCGTCGTCCACCACAATGACTTCATAGCGTTCCGGGGTGCGCGCAAATGCCTCGCTGCACAGACGGACAAACTCGGTCAGGTTCTCGGCCTCATCGCGCGCCGGCACGAGCACGGACACGTCGACGGCTTGCGTTCGCTCTTGCACGTTGGTCGCTCCGACTGGATTGCTGGTGGTCATACGCGCTTCCGCATGCGGGCCGGGAGCACACCAAGCTGGTCACGGTACTTGGCTACAGTGCGCCGCGCGATCTGAATGCCCTGCCCGCCGAGGATGTCAACGATGGCTTGATCCGTCAGCGGGCTCTTGTCATCCTCATCCTTGACCAGCTTCTCGATGGTGGCCTTGATGCCGCGCGCCGAGACATCGTCGCCATCGATGGTCGCGAGCCCGCTTGAGAAGAAGAACTTCAGTGGTAACACGCCACGCGGCGTTTGCGCGTACTTGTCATTCGTCACGCGACTGACCGTGCTCTCGTGCATGCCGATGGCGTCTGCCACTTCGCGGAGCGTCAGCGGTTTGAGGAACTGAATGCCCTTGTCGAAGAACTCCCGCTGACGATTAACGATGAAGTGCATCACCTTGAGCATCGTTTGGCGGCGCTGTTCGATCGCTTGAATCAGCCATTGCGCAGCATTCAGCTTGTTGGCAATGAACTCCTTGTGTTCCGCGTCGAGTGACTTGCGGTTGCGGGCAAGGTCTTCATATGACCGACTCAGCCGCAGGCGCGGAAGATTGCCGTCATTGGTGAAGACGAGGTACTCACCGTCCACCTTTTCCACAACCAGATCCGGCACCACGTAGTTGTCAGGTTCAGCCGATTTGGCGAGGCCCGGCTTCGGGTTCAATTTCGCAACCTGGTCCGCGGCGGCCTGCACCTCGGCAGGCGTGACTCCTAGGGCGCGTGCCACTTCCCCCCAGCGGTGCGCGATCAACTCATCGAAGTGATCCCGGACGAGCCTTCCTGCAAGAGAATCCGAGCGCGCATCGTCTCCCAGTTGCAGGAGCAGGCACTCACGGAGATCGCGAGCACCGATCCCGGGTGGGTCCAGCGCCTGGACGGTGGCCAGCATCGCCGCGACCTCCGCCTCGGTGTACAGCGGCAACGTGGCTTCGTCCCGTCCCTCGTGCTCGGCGGCGGCAACGATCAGGTCATTGATTCCCTTCCGGATTTCCTCCAGCGTCGCCGTGAGGTAGCCGTCCGCCGCGATATTGCCGATGAACTCGTCGGCGAGGAGCATCTGGCGCGGGTTGAGGTCGAGCAGCTGGAGTTGATCCCGGAGGTGGTCTGCCAGGTCCCGCGTGGCCACGGGGACGCGCTCGAAGTGCTCGCGTTCCTCGTTCTCCGCAGTGGTGGCGCCCTCCGGCTCGAATCCGTCCTGGAGAATCTCGTCCCACTTGTCGAGAGACTCTTCGCCTGGCGCGGGCGTGTCGTCAGAGGATACGACGGCATCGGTCAAATCCGGTTGATTCGGCTCTATCCCGTCCTGGTCGTCGGTGTCGCGCACCTCGGCGGTCTCGTCTTCATCACTCGCGGATTCCCGGTCGGAAGCGTCCCCGTCATTCAGGGCCTCGGGGTTCTCCGCATCCGCATCGACGTCCTCATTGTCCGCATCCGCGTCGGATGCGATTTCGTCATCCTCCTCCTCGGAGAGCTCGAGGAAAGGATTCACCAGGAGTTCCTGCTTGAGGTGCTGCTGGAGATCCAGCAAGGGCATGTACAGCATGTCCATCGCCTGGTACAGGCGAGGGTTGACCTTCAGCTCTTGTCCGAGCCTGACGGACTGGCTGAGGCCGGTCTTCATCCCGACGACCCGTGTTCAGCCAGGAAGCGCGCCCGAAGCCGTGCTGCCAGTGTGGGCCCGAGATAATCGCGCGCAACCGTGTCGTTGAACACCAGTTCGCGCACGGTCCCGGAGACGCGGACCTTTCCGTCGAAGATGATGTACGCGCGGTCGACGATATCAAGAGTCTGCTCAACGTTGTGATCGGTGATTAGCACGCCGATTCCGCGATGCTTCAACGCAGCGACGATCTGCTGAATATCGTGGACGGCAATGGGATCCACCCCGGCGAACGGCTCGTCAAGCAGCATGAATCGCGGCTGCGTGACGAGGGCCCGCGTGATTTCGAGTCGGCGACGTTCACCGCCCGAGAGCGAATACGCCTTGTTGTTCCGCAAGTGCTTGATGCCAAGCTCGTCAAGCAACGACTCGAGTCGCTGCTCGCGCTCGGCCGCCGGGAGCGGAAGCGTCTCGAGAAGGGCGAGGATGTTCTCCTCGACCGTCAGTTTCCGAAAGACGGACGGTTCCTGGGCGAGGTATCCGACTCCGCGGCGCGCACGCTTGAACATCGGCATGCGCGTGATGTCGTCGTTGTCGAAATGGATCGAACCGGCGTTCGGCGGGATGAGGCCGACGATCATGTAAAACGTCGTGGTCTTTCCCGCGCCATTCGGGCCCAGGAGCGCGACGATCTCACCCTGGCGCACCTCAAGCGCCACGTCGTTCACCACATGGCGCTTCCGGTACACTTTCACGAGGCCCTGTGCGCGGAGCACGCTCTCGCCGTCAACCCGAGGCATGGCGGCGCGGCGTGCAGCGGCGTGTTCGTTGGTCAGTCGCAGTTGCGCAATGGCGTCAGCCCGGTTGACGCTCACCAGGTTCCACACGTCCGGCGTGATGCGCCATGCCTCGGCGGTCGTTCCTGGCGTCTCATCCACCGGCACCACGGCACCTGCGGCGGCAAGGCGCGGGAGCGCCACGACTACCAGATGGTCGCGAATCGCCTCCAGCGACACGCGGTCCGCCTCCACAGCTCCCGAGCGTCCATGGGCTTCGGCGGAGGCGACGTGCGCCGCGCGGCACGCCACCGTGATATCGTGCACATGCGCCACTCCGTCGTCGTTCGCCGCCTCAATCAGTGCCTGGAGCGCGATGGCAGTGGATCGGTCACCCTCCGTCAGTCGTGCAGCGAGGGCGTTCCAGGCGTCGTCGGACTGCACTTGCTCGTTCATCGCGAACCGCCCGGGGGCCGAGTGGGCTTCACCGCTGTTTTCGCCGAATCCGCCACTGGCTGCACAAGCACGCCGCTCACCTGATCGGTGACGCGAACGCGCGCAAGTTGTCTGTCGTCGCCAAACTCCACGCCAATAACCCTGCCAGTCATGTAGTTGATGGCCGGCATGCTGTCCGGCATGGGTACGTTCTCGCGCGCCGCCTGTTGCCATGACTTCGCCGATCCCCGGGACGTCAGCAGCCGGATGACCGACTTCGATGTGTCGGACCGCGCCGTCGTGTCAAACTCCGCTTCAATCGTGTCGCCGGCGAACCAATCGCGTTCGTTGGAACGGATCTTCGTCGAGTCGGGTAGCGATTCGGCCCGCGCACCCCGTATGGCGTGCATGGTACGGATCACCTGACCGGGCATCCGTACGTCGATCGAATCGGCCGTGATCTCCCGCTCCGTCTGTGTGGCCTTGGCTCGCGTTGGGCCCCATGCAATCGCCCGCGACAGTTTCCGGTCGGCGATACGCAGGTCGATCGTGTCGGCCTTCAAGCTCACTTCGTCGCTCTTGGCGTTGGCGTTCCCGGCGCTGCGCACGCGCTCGGCGCTCCGTTGGCGCGAAAAAATGTCGATCTCGGCCGCATCGAGCGTAAACGGACTGTCGCCCTTGCCGCGCACCGTGGGCGATTGCCGCAGTGCGGCAAGCTCCCGGCCTTGATCCAGCATCGCCGAATCCGCGGTCGCGCTCAGGTCTGGACGGTCGATAATCACGCGACCGCGCGCGTAGATCAATGAGTCGTTGTCACTGATCACCGAATCGGCGAGCACGTGCGTGGAATCGCGCTTGGTGGAATCGGTCCCGGCGTCCTGCGCGCTGATCCACGTGTCCGGCCGCCCACCTGCGTCGAGTCGCGAGCGCGTGCGCAGCCCAGCCTTCGCCCTGAGATATGTGGCCCGCGGGCCGCGAAAGTGCGTTCCCGTGCTGGTCCGGCCTACCACGTTGCCCTCGGCGACAAGTCGCTCCTCGCCCATGTAGTACGTCATGCGGTCAGCCGCCAGCGTCACGCGGTTCTCCGTGTAGCGCACGCGCCCGATGAGGTACACCAGGCGCTCGTTCCCCAGCTGCTCCGCACTGTCTGCCGTGACGCGTTGGTCGGTGTTCGCACAAAACGCATCGACTCCGCCGCCGATGAAATCGTTCGTTCGGTCGAGGCCCACCGTGAAGCGGGCGTACGTCGTCGTGGGCTGGCCGTTCACCATCACGCTGCGGAACTGGAGGCTGCAGTCGCGCGGTGCTGTCTGCGCGGTACTCGGCGTGCGGGCCTGTCCGTCCGCCTGCACAGCGACCATCATCACGGCGGCGGCACACGCCACACATCGCGCAACCATCATTTGGGAATCGCGACAGTGCCGGCTTTCGCACTCAACAGCCGAGTGACGCGGAGCGACGTCAAGTCGGCGTCAGATGTAAACCCGATGCCCCGGACATCGCGATCGGGTTCCGACATGAGGAACGATGTGTCGCTCGAGATCTGGTTGAGGCGTTGGTCAAACTTTGCACGCGGCGTCTCAAGCCGTTTGCCGTCGAGTGTCGTGACGAGGACGTCACCGCGAGCTTCAAGGGTGCCGAATCGGGTGTCATAGATCCCTTCTCGCGCCTGAATCACGCCGTCCAGTGTGCCGGTTGTACTGTAGAACCGCCCTTCCAATGGACGCAGGACCATCCGGGTGTTGTCGTTGAACCAGAACGCCGTGTCGCCGTCAATGTCGGCGCGACGAACGCCACGGTCGGTGATCGCGAAACGAGCACCATAGACAACCTGCTCCGCCGAATCGGCAAGCGATGTCACGCGTGAACTGACCGGCGGCTGCTCCACCTTTCGGCACGCCGAAACGGCCAGCACAGCCAAACCAACCAGGGCCAATGGGCGCAGGCGGCTCACGCCGCCCCCGACCGCATCAGGTCGTGCAGATGCACCACGCCCGCGATGCCGCCGGCGGCGTTCAATACCGGCATGGCCATGATGCCGTGCTGCTGCATGCGGTACACCACGGCGCTTCCCAACTCGTCTTCGTTGGCGTGCTTCGGTGATCGCGTGAGGATCTCCGAGACGGTCATGCCCCAGATATCCGTGGTCCGCTCGAGCAAACGCGACAGGTCTCCGGTGGTCACCACACCAACGAGGCGCCCCGCGTCGGCCACCATCACAATCCCGCGCCGCTCGGCGAGGGGCACCACGGCCTCGCGCATTGTGGCGGTCGGCGCGAGCAGCGGCAGGTCTTCGGTGACCATGACATCGGCCACGCGAGTGAGGAGTTGTTTGCCAAGCGAGCCGCCTGGGTGCAGCCGTGCGAAATCTTCACGCTTGAATCCCTTCTGCTGCAGGAGCGCCACGGCGAGGGCATCGCCAAGCGCGAGCGCCACGGTGGTGCTCGTGGTCGGGGCGAGGTCGTGCGGGCAAGCTTCCTCGCGCACAGAGCCGTCGAGGGCGACGTCACAGTGGCGGGCGAGAGTGGACCCGGGCTCCGCAGTGATCGCCACCGTCCGTACACCGAGTCCCTTGAGCTGTTCCAGCAGTGGCAGGAGTTCGTCTGTCTCACCACTCTTCGAGATGAGAATCGCGATGTCCTCGGCGGAAACGATGCCGAGATCGCCGTGGACGCTTTCGACAGGATGCAGGAACATGGCGGGCGTGCCTGTCGAGGTCAGCGTTGCGGCAATCTTCCTGCCGATCAATCCTGACTTCCCCACGCCAGCGACGATGACGCGACCGGGGCTGGAGACAATCAGCTCGACTGCCTTCGCAAAGGTCCCGTCAAGCCGTTGACTGGCATCGGACAGCGCGTCGCGTTCCAGGTCGATGACGCGCCGGCCGCGCGCGACGATGTCCGCGGCGCTCACCGGCCGGCCCGCCGGCCACCCGCCGGCTTCTTCCCCTGCGCGGCGGCCCACACATCGAGCGTACGATCCACCAGCTCGCCGAGCGCCTTGAGCGGGATCATGTTCGGGCCATCGCTCGGCGCGTTGTCCGGATCGGGGTGCGTCTCGAGAAACATGCCGTGCGCGCCGGCTTCGGCTGCGGCGAACGCCA
>SXGT01393482.1_pt1 | contig 11345 bp, 16 predicted proteins | sample 3176221 | NCBI WGS metagenome assembly SXGT01 (sample SAMN11356862, study PRJNA531348) | freshwater metagenome | isolation source: freshwater sample F1-120 | place: China: Fuxian Lake, Yuxi | collected 2017-12-25
CCCTGAGGGAGAGGGAGAAAGCCACAGAGCGCGATTGCCCTGGGGATTATGGGAGCGGACCTAGGCTGGCGGGTTGTCCGGATCGGCCAGCCGTTCCTCGGCCACGCGGCGAACTTCCGGATCCTCGTCCTTCGCCAGCCGCGGCAAGGCGTGGGCGGGGACACGCAAGGCCACTTCGTAGCGCACCGTCCATTCGGGATCGTCGAGCAAGAGCAACAGATGGTCGCCGGACATCCGGCTCGCCACCAGGCGGCGGATTTCAACCTCCGGATCGTGGGCCATGAGCCCCAGGCTGACGGCGGGTATCCGTTCCGCCACGACGCGGCGGACCTGCCGGTCGGCATCGGCGGCCAGGCGGAACAGCCGCCCCGGCGGCAGGCGCCGGGCGACATAGGCGCGCACCAGGTAATCCTGGTCGCCGGCCATGGACTCGATGTGTTCCGCCGGCAGGCGGTCGGCCACCGTGATGCGGACCTCGCGATCCGCATCGGCGCGCATCGCCAGCAAGCCTTCCAGGGGAATCCGGTAGGCGACTACCCGACGCACCGCTTCGTCCGGATCGTGGATCAATTCGGCCAGCCGGTGCTGGGACAGATAGCGGGCCGCGATGGCGCGCCGTTCCCAGAAGCCGTCGCCGATATACTCGGCCGCCAGTTCCGGGTTGGCCCTGAAGAAGCGGTCGATCTGCCGGCCGCTGTCGGCCCGCACGCAACGATCCCCCGCTAGGCAGCGCCCTGCTGGGAACAGCGTCTCGCGGTACCGGCAGGCGCCGCAGTCGGCGATGGGCGTCAGGTCCAAGGGCTCGCGCGGGTCCGCTCCGCTACTCCCCATGGTTCAGGCCGGCTCCGCGCAAAGTTCCAGCAGCGGCGCCTTGACCTGTTCCACCCAGGCATCAATGCGCGGCTCGGTAAGCAGGGGCTGCTGCCGCTGGTCGATCACCAAACCCACGAACCGCCCGTCGAGAACAGAGGCCGAATGTTCGAATTCGTAACCCTCGGTGTTCCACCGGCCGACGACATCCGCGCCCTGGCCGTAGAAAAACCGATAGAGATGCACCAGCGAACTGGCGAACCGGCCCTTGTAGCGGTCCTGGTCGCCCAGCCCGAACAGCGCCACGCGCTTGCCGGTGAAATCCGCGCCGTCCAGCCGGGGCAGGAACTCCGCCCAGTTGGCCTCGGCGCAACCGGCGGCCCGGCCGGGGATGTCGCCCACGCCATAGCTCGGGGTACCGAGAATGAGCGCATCGTATTGGAGGAATTCTTCCGGGGCCACGCGGTTGACGTTCAGGGGCTTGGCCGCGATGTCCTCGCCCAGCTTCTTGAAGATTTTCTTGGCGATCAGCCGGGTGGTGCCGCTTTCGGTTCCGAAGAAAATTCCGATCTTGTTCATGGATGTACCTTTGCTGATGAAGATGCCGGGTGTTAGGCCGGACCTGGGCTGGGCGGACGCGCTTTTCGCATCCGCGTCTTGATGACCCAGCAAGCGGATTCCCTGGCGGTTTCGGCGGGGAGGGAAACCACGGTTCCGATTTCACGCGCGGCGATTTCCCGCGCCACGGCCTCGTTGAGCCTAGCGGAATTGCGTTTCACCCAGATGACCTTGCTCAGATGCTCCCATCCCCAGTGTTCCAGGGGCGTGGCGAAACCCCGGCCGTCCCAGTCCGCTTCGTAGTTCGAGAGGTAATACTCGAAATCCTCGATGACGCTGTCCTCGTCGTTTTCGCCCCCGTCGTCATCCCCGAGCAACGACCAGCGAAATTTTTCTCCCAGGAAAAACACCGCGGTATCCGAATCCATCTATGCCTCCGTCGTCTTGCCACGCGCCGCCCATCAAGGGTGGAGTTCACCGCCCGCTTCCGCGAGCAATCCAGCAAGCTTTGTTCCAGCTTCGTTCCGGCCGCGCGTGCCCGATTTATCCGCTTATGGATCAGCGGGATAGCAAAGCGGGGCGGGCACTGGGCAAAGGCGGGCCGGCAAGAATTGGTGCGGCTTGCCTCCATGCGGAATGCCCACGCCCGTATTTGTAGCAATCGCCACAAGGCAGGCCGCGGGGAATCGCGGCGCCGATTCGAGGCTCGATCCGGGCGATTCGAAATTCCGCCGGCCGGGACGAAGCTCGATTGCGGCCACGGGAAGCTTGGATTCGGCCATTCCAAGCCCGGCCGCCCGGCGCTAAGCCTCGCATCGGCCATTCCAAGCTCGATCCCAGCGATTCCAGGCCTCGACCCACCCGGTTCCGGCTTCGCGTCGCCGACCCTCGGCTTAGCGCGATCGGGATCGAGCCGCATCTCGGCGATTCCAAGCTTAGTGCCACGATTCCAAGCTTGATCTGGGCGATTCGAGGCTTGGAATCGCCGATTCGCGGTCGCCAGCGCGCGACCGCAAGCCTCACAGGCATTACATCCGCCACGATTTCTCCGGTTTCCTTACCGGTACCCACGCGATTATTGTGTCTTTTTTAATCGCCAGTGTATGCTTACCCCGCAAGCCAAACCCGAGACACGAGACAAGCAGCCCCGCACCCAGTCGCGTAGGTACGCGAGACACCCGCGTGTTGTTAACTTTTGTCGATAGGAGCATACCCATGGCTACATTCCCCACCCGCGAATCCGATATCGTCGTCCTGGCCCAGGCCATCATCCAAGGACTCGCCACCCAAACCGGGCCTTTCACGAAACCACCGCACAGCGCCAAGGAAATCCAGGCCGAACTGAACGCTTATTTTGGTTTGCGCGATGCCCTGGCCGCCTTGCAGGCCCAGGCGGCGGAAGCGACCACCGCCAAGCAGGGCGGCCTGGCCTCGCTGACCGACGCCATGAAAGCGGTGTTGCGCTACGTGGAAAACGCCGCGGCCAGCGAAGAACAACTGGCCCATTTCGGTTGGTCCGGCCGCCGGGCGCCGACCCCGCTTCAGGTTCCCGGCCAGTGCCGCGTCTTGGAAGCCCCGCGCAAGGGTTCGGGCTGGGTGTTTCTGGATTGGAAGGAACCCGCCGAGGGCGGCAAGCCCAGCTTTTACACGGTCGAGGCGCGCGAACTCCCGGATGGCGAGTGGAAGCACGCCGCGACCGCCGTGGAATCCGAAGCCACGCTCGCCAATCAGCCGACCGGCAAGCCGCTGGAATACCGGGTTTTCGCGGTGAATAAGGCGGGGAATGGGGCGGTGAGCAATGTGGTGGATTTGGTGGTTTGAAGGCGTGAAAAACTCTTAAACAAGTTTGGACCGAAAAGTCTGTACTTCTCTAGCAAAAGGGCCGGCCCAGCACCCTGAGATTTGAATATGCGTATCTATGCGTATCCATTTGCACAAGAACGCCCGCACCACCCCGGCGATCCGCCGGGAAATCCAGGAGTCCCCGCTCGGCGACCGCGCCCTGGCGAAAAAGCACGGGATCAGCCGGACGACGGCCCGCAAGTGGAAACAGCGCGATTCGACCGAGGACGCCTCGCACCGGCCCCACACCCTGCACACGACGCTGACGCCCACTCAGGAAGCCATCGTGGTTGTATCCGCGCGCCGCCTTGCTTCTGCCCCTGGACGACCTCCTGGCGGTCACTCGGGAGTTTCTGAACGACAAGGTATCCCGCTCCGGACTGGACCGCTGCCTGCGCCGACACGGGGTGGCTTCGCTCAAGGCCCTGCTCCCGCCCCCGGAGAAGGCGCCCGTCAAATCCTTCAAGCCCTACGAGCCCGGTTTCATCCACGTGGACGTCAAATATCTACCGGCCATCGAGGCGAACCGCACCGCCTTGACCGCCAAGACCTTTCTCAAGGCGGCGATCCAGGCCGCCCCGTTCCGCGTCCAGAAGTGCCTGACCGATAACGGCTCGGAGTTCACCGACCGCTTCCTAAACCGCCACAAGCGCCCCTCGGGCGACCACGAATTCGACCAGATCTGCGCCGACCAGGGGGTCGAACACCGGCTCAGCCCGCCCCGCCATCCCCAAACCAACGGTATGGTCGAGCGCTTCAATGGCCGCATCGCCGACGTACCGCGAACCCATCGTTTCGATTCCACCGAAGACCTGGAAACCACCTTGCACCGTTACGTGACCCTCTACAACCAACACATCCCGCAACGCGCCCTAGGCCATATTCCCCCAGTCCAAGCCCTTAAAAACTGGCAGGCATCACATCCTCAGCTATTTCAAAAAAAGGTTTATAAACAGACGGGACTTGACAGCTAAGCATCTGAAAAATCCAAGCGGAACCGGGATTTCGGTAGGGTAGTAATTGGGTTTTATTGGCCAGCCCCTCGATAAATGTACTGTGCCTTCAGCCATGATTTTGCATGGCCAGTTTATATTTCTATATTCCGTTTCTAATTGCCATTACACTGATTGCCGGGATGTTCCCAAGTCGCTAGCCTGATGTTTAGCCATGGAGGTATCACCATGAAAAGTTCAAGGCAAATCCGGACGATAATCTTATCCCTGTTAAATATAGGTGTATTCCTATCGGGATCGGCGCGGGCCGAACTGACCGATGTCACTCAAACCACCCCTAGCGTGCCCGGAGGGGCCATCGGCAAATCCCTGCAACAACAAATCGGTACCGGACGAGGCGACGAATTTACAGCGGGTTCATCCATCTATCTGATAGCCCGCGACCCCGCGCGGTCGGTGCGTCGCGGACGCCAGCTTTTCCAGCGCAAATTCACGCTTGAGCAGGGCATGGGACCGCGAGTTACACGGGATTCTACTGGGAACATCCAGGATAACCCCGCGCTCGGCGCGGGACTCACGGATAGTTGCGCGGCCTGCCATGGCCGCCCCAGGGGAAGCGCGGGATTTGGTGGTGACGTAGCGACCCGCCCCGATAGCCGCGATGCCCCCCACTTGTTCGGGTTGGGGTTGGTCGAGATGCTCGGGGACGAAATCACCAGTGACTTGCGAGCCATACAACAAAATGCACGGGTCGCCGCCGTTCGGCAAAACACCCCCGTGGTGCTTACCCTGGTTAGCAAGGGTATTAATTACGGCACCATCCGTGCCTTGCCGGATGGGACCGTGGATACCTCGAATGCTCGGGGCGTGAATCCTGACTTTCGAGTTCGACCGTTTTTCGCGGAGGGCCGTGAATTCTCCATCCGCGCGTTCGCCGTGGGCGCCTTCAAGGATGAAATGGGGCTGGAAGCTCCCGATCCCGTCCTATGCCAAGCTTCCGCCCCAACCAGTCCAGTGATGACGACCAGCCCCGCGGGAATGCGTTTCGACCCATCCCTGGACACCATCAAACGACCTCCGGTTTGTGGCGTCGCCGATGACGGCGACGGCGACGGAGTCGTCAACGAGATCGATGGGGCGCTCATCGACCATATGGAAATCTATCTGCTCAATTACTTCAAGCCCGGGACCGGAGAACCCACCGGCGATAGCCCCCACGGCGCGAAATTGATGGATAGGATTGGATGCACGACCTGTCACATTCAAAATCTACGCATCGAGAATGATCGCCGCGTCGCGGATTTGGAAACGGTCTTCGATCGCAAGAATGGAATTTTCAACCGCCTTTTCGCGACGGCAACGCCCCTATTCTCCATCGTCAACGATGGGCAGCCCTATCCCAAGCTCATTCCGCAACAATCGTCCTTCGTGGTGAAAAACATATTCGCGGACTTCAGGCGCCACGATCTCGGGCCGGCATTTCACGAACGGCTCTACAACGGCGATTTCATCACCAGTTTTATGACCGAACCGCTGTGGGGGGTAGGCACGACCGCGCCTTATGGTCATGACGGACGCAGTATCAACCTAAAGGAGGTTATTCTGCGGCATGGAGGCGAAGCGCAGAATTCCAAACTGGCCTTCGCCGCGCTAAATGACGACAAGCAACAGGCCATTATCAGCTTCCTCAATACGCTGGTGTTATTCCCGCCGGACGATACCGCATCCACCCTGAACCCAGGCCATCCCGGCACCACCAACCCTCAAAGTCCTTCCGAGCACGGCAGCATCAACTTGGGCGCGCTGTTCCAAATCCCATCGGAGGGGCCGGAATAATCCGCCCGATCCTAACCTGTCCAGTGTTCCGCCGCGCCTGAGCCAACACCTTGGGCGCGGTTCTCCAGGAGGTTTTAGCTCGCCATGCCCGGAGTGGCGGCACCGGCCTCGCTCCGGAAGCGAAATAAGCCCATTGTGGAGGGGGTAGCGATGCCCGAAAGAAACCACACCCCGGTAGCTGAAGGCATCATGGATGGATGATAGTTAGCAAATCCGCTAACATTTTCCGATGACGTATACGCTCGAATATTTCAACGCCACTGTAAAAACCGAAGTGGATAGCTGGCCGGTGGGCGTTCGCGCCGCCTACCGCCGCCTCATCCTGCGCATGGCCGAGCATGGGCCGAATCTGGGAATGCCCCACACCCGAGCCTTGGGCGATGGACTCTTCGAAATCCGCGCCAAAGGCATTGAAAATATCGGGCGTGCGTTTTTCTGCACACTGGTCGGGCGCCGAATTGTTATCCTGCATAGCTTCATCAAAAAAACCGAGAAGACGCCGCCGCAAGAACTCAACCTTGCTCGCGCACGTTTGCAAGAGGTAAAACATGCCGCACGCTAAACCTACCCCCGAAGAAATCGGCCAATACCAACCGGTAATCTGCGACCCCGTCGCCGATTTGGCGCGGGACTTGGCGGACCCCGCTTTCCGCGACGCTTACGAAACCCTCGAAGAAGAATACGCGGCGCTGGACGCGATGCTGCGCGCCCGCAAGGACGCGGGACTGACTCAAGAAGAGATCGCCCACCGCATGGGCACCACCAAGAGCGCGGTCTCGCGCCTGGAAGCCTCGTTCGGCAGCGAAAAACACTCGCCCTCGTTCGCCACCTTGCGTAAATATGCCAAAGCCTGTGGCAAGCGCCTGGAAATCCGGCTGGTCGAATAATCTGGCGGGATGCGCCGAAATGGTGGATGCGGACGGCTAAACCCGAGCCGGTCCAACCGATTGAATGCTTATAAACAAGGAAGCCCTTGCCTTGCGCAAGGACTTCCAGAGAAAACAAAGCGGGAAAGCGCCGGTAGCGGTTCCCGAAGGATGCCTCACAGCACCGCTTCGAACATCTCCAACACCGGATGCCCCAGATAAACGCCCTTGGCGCTCCCGGCGCCCGCGTGGGCCTTGCGGAAGGCTTCCGAGCAGGTCCAGTCCTCGAAAGCCTCGCGGGATTCCCATACCGAGTGGGAAGCGAACAAGGTGTGTTCCTCGGTCTTCGGCCCCCGCAATAAATGGAATTCCTTGAAACCGGGAACCCCGTCGAGATAGGACTCCCGCTTCCTCCAAATGTCGATGAACTCGTCTTCCTTGCCGAGGACGATCCGGAATCGATTCATGGCGATAAACATGCGAACTCCTCGCGGATGGGGATTCGACAGCGCTAATGCGTAGCGTCGTAGCGCCCTTGCTCGTAGGCGCGATTGACCGATTGTTTGTGCTTGCTGTAGGCATAGCCGCCCAACATGCCGGCTCCGGCGCCGATGGCCGCGCCCATGCCGGCGTTCCCGGCGATGGCGCCGATGACCGCGCCGGTAGCCGCCCCGCCGAGCCCGCCCGTCATCGTCCGTTGCTGGGTTTCCGACATGCCGGCGCAGCCGTTCAGCCCGATAGCCACCGCCGCCACGGCCACGAGGGCAATCGCTGGTTTTTTCTTATGTTTCATCTTGTTCACCCAAGGATTTTGGAGAATTGGCGGCCGGGATCAACCCGGCTGCTTGGCGCAGGGATAGGTTTCCACCAGGAATTTCGTGATGACATCCCCCACGGCTTCCCTGTCGTATTCCGGATGCGCCTTGGAATAGCGCACGTACTCGGAGAGTGCCTGGGTACGGGTCAGCTTGTCGGGAAAACAAAATAGCGGCTGGAAATCCTTACTCTCCTTGAGCGCCTCGTGATAGCGGGAGAATCCGACGCCGAAACCGTGGCAGAAATGGATCGCGGCCACGTAATTCGAGTCCGTGGGCTGGGTGGAGCACAGCGCGACCAGATCGGAGTTGTAGCGGATTTCGAAATCCACCGGGTCCACCGCCCCGGCCGGTGGCGCGAAGGCCGCGGCCCCCGCGATCAAAACCCAAGCGGAAAGATATGAACGTGCTTTCATCATGATGTTGCCCTTGCTTGAATGCTTGTTATGGATGCAAGAGAAAACAGGCTATGCCTGGAGTCCCCGCCTTGCTCGCGTGGCCGGGAAACAGGCGCATGTTACATGCGGGGGGATGGTTTTGCCGAGTCTCTTCGGCTTCTTTGATCGAGCGGTAATCGATTAGCGCCGCATCCCCGGAATTTTCGGCCGCTCCCCGTATTTCTTGGCGGCCTGGGTGCAGAAAGCTTCGACCATGGATTCCGCGACCTCCTTTAGGAAGCCGCCGAAAGCCATGCCAAGCAAGGCGTTGGAGAACTCGTAATCGAGCCGGAAAGTCGCCTCGCTGCCACCGGACGGCAGCGGCTCGAACCGCCAGACCCCGCGCAGTTGCTTGAACGGCCCCTCGACCAGCTTCATGTTGATTCCCCGGCCTTCCTCCATCGAATTATCGGTGGTGAAGGACAGCTTGATCTTTCCCTTAGCCAGCGTGATGGTAGCCCTGAGGCTGCTGGGGCTCTTGGAGTGCAGCTTCACGGCCGAGCACATGGGAATATAGTTGGGATAAGCCTGCACGTCATTCACCAGATCGTACATTTCCATGGCCGTGTAATTTACGCACACACTCGAAGATACGTTCGCCATACCCGAATAACCTGTTCTTGTTTGAAATGACTAGCGCGCGGCGCGGCGGCAACATAGCGCGCGCTCAGTCGAAAGGGGTTTCCCAGCAAGCCTCGGTTTGCCCGCCGTGCCACCCCGGCGCGGAATTTAGCCCAAGTCCTTCCCCCGGCTCAACCGTATCGGGTCAATGCGGCGCAAGCCGGCGGATACGAATCCATGGGCCAGTGTTCCCAACCCGCCGGCGTTTACTTCAACTTGGTGACGCTATCCAGGGTTTCGCTCAAGCGCTTGATTTCTTCCTCCGCGCGCACCTGGGCGGTCACGTCGTACTGTACGCCCAGGTAGTAAATCAGGCCACCCTCGCGGTCGAACAGCGGCGTCAGGGCCAAGTGGTTATAGAACAGTTCACCGTCCTTTCGATAATTCCTCAAGGTGATTTCGATGGGCTGGCAGTTGTCGATGGCCTCCCGGATTTTTTTGCGGGCTTCCTGGTCTGGTTCCTCGCCTTGCAGAAAGCGGCAGTTGTGGCCCACCACCTCTTGCTGGCTATAGCCCGTGATTTCCTCGAACGCCTTGTTGGCGTAAACGATGGGCATATCTTCCAAGTCGGGGTCGGCGAGGGTTACGCCGTTGACGCAGGAATCCAGAATCTTAGAGAGAACCTGTGGAATCAATCCAGGGTCTTTTTCCGCTACGAAAAACATAAAGGGCTACTCCTGATGGATTATTTAGTAATGCGCACGGGATGAGGCGCGAATCGTGTTCCGGGATATTACGCGAAATCAGGATTTCCCCTCGATCAAGCCCTTCAGGTTCTTGACGGTGCGCTCCGCCCCGTCCTGCACGGCGATGCGGATCAGTTTCTCGAACGGCCGCATGAACATTTCCAGTTCCGCCAATTCGAAGGTGAAGGCAATCTGGGTGACCGACGCGGCGCCGGCTATCTCCATGTCGTAGATGCACCGATAGGCGTTGGAAACCCCGCTGAAGGCTATCCGCCGGTTGGGTTGCAGGTCCGTCACCTTAAAGGTGGATTCCGAGCGATGGCCGTGATCGACCCGCACCTGCTTGGCCAGGGTTCCGACTTTCACCGGGCCGCTGGAAAGGGGTTTCAATTCCACAACCTCGGGGGACCATCTTGGGTAATTATTGAAAAAGTCTTCTCCGATGAAATGGAACACATCCTCCACGGGCTTCTTGATCACCGTGCTCGCCTTGGCCACCACGGGCTGTTTTGAGCCAAAAAACATATTTTCGCCTCCTCTTGGGTTGATCACGCAGAATTTTCGGGCTTCCCTACCCGCTCCGACTGTCCTCCGCTGTTTATAGGATGTAGGTATCGATACCCGCCAGTAGCAAGTCGTACTGGGCCTCGACGATCTCCTTGACGACCGCGGCGGGCAAGCCGCCCACCACGTTGCGTTCCAGGGCGATCCAGCCCACCGCGTCCTGGGGGCCGAGACTGATGACATAGCCCAGATCGCGATGCAGATAAGGTTCCAGCACCCTGACCGGGCCGGCGTGCCTCAGGATGTTCCGGGCCGCGAGTTTGCCCTTGCGCAACGCGGTTTGCGCGCTCAGTGAATTAGAACCCGGCTGGTTGTATCGGGAACAGTCCCCGGCGGTGAAAACCCGCGCCAAGGCCGCGCCTTCGCTCGCGACCTGCCCGAACCAATTGGCTTGCAGGCGCTCGACCGGGCTTTTCCCGATGAACAGCAGGGACAGGTCCGAGAGGACTTCGGAGAGTTCGCCAGTGTCCCGCCCTTCAAGGAGCAGCCGTCCATCCTCTTGCCCGCGGAAGAAACTATTGGGGAGATACTCGATGCCGAGATCGGCCATGCGGGCTTCCACGTAGCGGCCCAATTCGGGGCGGAACTGCTTGAGCGGCGCCGCCTCCCCGTCCGCCATCCGCAGCCGGCAGGGAATCCGGCGCTCCCGGAGATAATGGGCGATCTCGAACAGGAACTGGATGCCGGTGGCGCCGCCGCCCACCACCGTGAGGCAGCGCTCGCCGCTGTCCAGGCCACCCAAGTGCCTCTCCAAGAGATCGGAACCGGCCTCGGTGGTGAAATCGTCCAGGTCCAGGGTCCGCGCGCCCTTTTCCAGCTTGCGGAAAGCGCCGCCGGTGGCGATCAGCAAATAATCGAAGTCCAGGACTTCGTCGCCGACGACCAGCGCCCGGTTGCTATTCCATAGCCTTAGCTGCTCTTCGTCAAAGTTGAGCTCGGCCTGAATGTGGCGAATGCCGAACCGCTTCGCCAGGGAAGAGAAGGGAACCTGAAAATCCGCCAGCGGACGGCGGAAACTTTCGTGCAGATGAGTGATTTTGAGATGGTGGGAGCGGGGATCGACGAGGACGATATCGGCGTCGGGGCGGTGTTCCCGGAAGGTCGCCAGGGCGGCTAGCCCCGCGTAGCCACCGCCGGCGATAACAATCCGCAAGGGATTTTTGCCGGGTATATAGAAGGGTATGAACATGGTGCTCCCCTGGGGTTCTTGTGATCAGGCGCTAGCGGCCCGCTGGAAGCATAGACCACGCGAACGGCGGAAAATTCAGGGACGCACGGAGAAGCTGGGCGTTCCCGGCCCGTGCCCCTAGTGAAACAGGATTGGCGCCGGGTTCGCGGGTGGCTTAAATCGGAATCG
>SXGT01801143.1_pt1 | contig 11345 bp, 10 predicted proteins | sample 3176221 | NCBI WGS metagenome assembly SXGT01 (sample SAMN11356862, study PRJNA531348) | freshwater metagenome | isolation source: freshwater sample F1-120 | place: China: Fuxian Lake, Yuxi | collected 2017-12-25
AGTGCTGCGCGGCGCCGTTTCCGAAGGCGCATCGTTTGATGTTCCGGCCGGGCAAGCGGCCGTGGGCCGGCAAGGTGAGCTCGCCTTCCCCGGATGAGTTGACGGCGAGTCACCCGGCGTATGAGACGTTCCATGTGCGACGCTCCCCCGTGCGAAAGGACGCTATCCAGCCTACCATAGCGCGCGGGAGGCGCAACATGGCGACAATGCCGATCCACGAGGGCGACTCGCTTACGCGCTATCGTCCCTGGTTCTACGCCGCGGCGATCTACAACCTGGTGTGGGGGGCGGCCATGTCGCTGTTCCCCAACGCCTTCTTTCGCCTGGTGAGAATGGAGCCGCCGAACTACCTGGCGCTATGGCAGGTGGTCGGGATGTTCGTGCTCTGTTACGCCCCTGCCTACTGGTGGGTAGCACGGCATCCGTCCCGGCATCGACACATGATCGTGATCGGACTCCTCGGCAAGGTGCTCGGCCCGATCGGGTTCGTCTGGTCAGCGGCGAACGGGAAACTGCCGTGGGCGTTCGGACTGACGATCCTTACCAACGACTTGATCTGGTGGCCGTCGTTCATCAGCTACCTGCGTCAGGCGGCCCGCGAGCACGGTGGCTGGACCGCGCTCCTGAGCGGTGACTAGAGCGCGCGGCCGTCCTCGCGGCGCAAACTCGGACGGTCGCCCAGCAGCGCGTCGCTCCAGCGACTTGGCTTCTCCACAACGCGGGCAGGGCGAGGCGGCGTTTGGCTGGGCGACCACCCCGTCGGTAGCCCGCGCGGCGTACTTCGCCTCCGCGGCGAACCTGGTGGCGTTGGGATCGATGCTGGTGCTTCTCCAGCCGGGTCTGCCGATGAGCAATACGCTGCCGGAAGATAGGCTCGCCTACCTCGCCGGCCACACGCTCTCCTGGGCAGTTGGCTGGATCGCCTGGCATGTCGCGGCGATCTCCATGCTGTCGTTTTATGTGGGCCTCGCCGCGTTGTGGGGACGCCGTGCCCCGATTCGCTGCGGCGTAGCAGTGCTGTGCGCCGCGGCAGGCATGGCCGCGGACCTGGGGGCGCAGGGAATCTACATCGTGCTGGCGCCGGGACTGGACGTTCCGTCTTTCACGCTGTTGGAAAGTGGCGTAACAGTTCTCACCGCCTACATCGGCAACGGGCTGTACACCGTCGGCGGCATACTCCTGACCTGGGTAGGCGTAGGGACGCTGCCGCGCCCGTTGCTATGGGTCGCGGCGCTCGCCTGGATCGGCGGAATCGGACTGAGCGTGAGCACGCTGCTGCAATCCAGTGACGGGCAGTTCGTGAGCACCGCTTTGCTCATGCCCGCGTTCGTGCTCTGGGCGGCGCTAACGGGACGATGGCTGAGCCGCCGCGAATCGTAATCGTGGGCGGGTCCGGAGTGTTTGGACGGTTGCTCGTCCGAGAGACGCTCCGACACACGGCGGCGTCCGTGGTGATCGCCGGTCGCGATCTCGGACGTGCAGAGGAGTTCGCCCGAGAGCTCGACGCCGACGATCGGGTGAGTGCTCAGCGGATCGACCTTGCCGATCTCGAACAGCTTGCCAACGCCGCGCGTGGCAGCTTCGCGATCGCCTGCGCCGCCGGCCCGTTCCAGGGACTCGATCCGCGCCTCCCCTCGATCGCGATTGAGGCCGGCGCGCACTGGCTGGATGTCAGCGACGCCGCCGGCTGGGTACAGCCGCTCCTGGGGGACCACGAGTTGAGCCGCCGAGCGGTGGAACGCGATCTCACGATCCTGAGCGGGCAATCGTGCGTGCCGGCCCTCTCCGGAGCGTTGGCTCGCCGTTGCCGGGCCATGCTCCCCAGCGCTGAACAGGTGCGGATCACGTTGTTCATCGGAAACCGAAACCGAAAAGGCGCCGGGGCTGTCGCCAGCGCTTTAGGTTCGGGGTTTCGTGACCCGCGCTGGGTGGGACTGCCGATCGGGCGCAAGATGGCCTTTCGATTTGAGTCGCCCGACTCTGTTTTGCTTTCCGACGAGCTTCGACTGAAGGCCGAGTTCCGAGTCGCATTTGAACTGGGCATCGCGAACTGGCTGATGTTCGCGCTCCAGCCGCTCGGCTCACGCCTGAATGTGCGCTGGCGAGCGCGACTCGCCGGCTGGTTGTCGCGTACCGCGGCACCGTTATCGGGCATTGGATCCGACTTCGGCTGCTTGCAGGTGGAGTCGCGCGACGGATCTGGCAACCGCGCCGCGGTCGCGCTTGTTGGCTCGGGACAGCGCCTGGCGATACTCCCGATCGCGTTCGCATTGCGCGCGTTGCTGAATGGAGAACTGGCCCAACGTGGGGTCGTGTCTCCTGCAACCTGGCTTCTTCCCGATGAGTGGCATGGCCACTTGTTAGCGGCAGAGATGGCCTGGCACGAATCCGTATCTCGCGAATCCGTATCTCACGAATCCGTATCTGGCGTGATGCCAGGAATCGGGCAGGCGTAGACCGCCGAAGAGGGAGCGCCGCGATCCGCACGCGAACGCGAGAACCAGTGGAATTCGTGACAGGTTGGCGCGAATCGTGCAAGCTGACTCCGTGCCCTCGACGAAAACCCCCTGACTCGCCAGTGGCGAATGCCAGGAGTGCCTGTTGATCTCGTCGAGCGGTGACGTGGATTCGGGAGCGCAAACCAGCATGGAAGATCGATTGGGCCGCGCGTGAATCGCTCCGTGCTGATCGTGGATGACGATGCCTTCATCGTCGAGGCTCTTTCGGAGTTGTTGCGCGACGAAGGTCTGCATGTGCGCACCGCGACAAACGGGCGGCTGGGGTTGGAGGCGCTCGAGCGTGAGTGCGTGGACGTAATCCTGCTGGACCTCATGATGCCGGTGATGGATGGGTGGGAGTTTGCTCGCCAGCGACGGCAACGCGAGCTGTGCTCGACTGCCAGATTGGTGGTCCTTACCGCCGCGGCCGATCCTGCAACGAAGGCATTCTAAGCCGGTGCGGACACCTTCCTTGCGAAGCCTTACTCTGCTGAGACGCTCCTGGAGACTGTGCTCGGCGCGCTCTGACAGCGTGGGCAGGTGTAGGTTCCCCGCCCGCCGATTCGCGACTTGACGATGATGGCGCGGCAGCGCGGACACGGCTGCCCTTCGCGCCCGTGCACTGACGGAAACGACGTTCCCGGCAGGGCGCGCCCATCCAGCACCTGAGCCACTCCTTCGGTCACCGCATGCCGCAACACGCCCCGAATGGCGCGGTGCAGCCGGACGATCTCGTTCCCATCCAACGATCCGGCCGGACGTTCGGGCGTCAGGCGTGCTCGCCACAGTGCCTCGTCCACATAGATGTTGCCCAGCCCCGCCACCAGACTCTGATCGAGCAGAGTCGGCTTCAACGGTCTGCGACGGCCCCGTAACGCCTCCTCGAGCGTCTTTCGAGTGAATCTGGCGTCCAGCGGTTCCGGTCCGAGCCCCAACGACGCCAGCCGCGATTCCGCTTCATCGATTGGCATGATCCAGATGCGAGCGAAATGCCGAATGTCGGTCAGGTACAACGTCGCACCTCCATCCAGCGTCACCAGCAGATGGGTGGATCGATGGGGCATGGGCGCATCGAAGCGCGGCACCGGGTGTCCGCCGGCCACGAGCGTGGTGTCGTCGGCGTCGCGCACCAGGATCTGTCCGGCAAGGCTCAAGTGCGCGAGCACCGCGGAGCGATCGGTTTCCAACAAGAGGTGTTTCGCCCTGCGGCTCACCGCGGTGATGGTGCCGCCGGTCAGGGCGTCTACCGAGCCCTGGGCCACCAGCTTCGGTAAGCGTAGCTCGACCGAGGACACGGTGCGACCGATCACATGCTCGGTGAGGCCTCGGCGCAGCGTTTCGATTTCAGGCAGTTCGGGCATGTGCACTCGCTTCGATGAGCTTGCGGATCGGCCGGTTCTCGCCCCGTGGGTAGTCCCAATCTGGCGGTATGATACGGGTCGCAAGGAGTTCGGATTCCCGAACTGCACACGCGGGGGCCGAGAATATGGCGCGCATTCCGGTGATCATCGACTGTGATCCAGGGCACGACGATACGATCGCGATTCTGCTCGCCTGCGTCAGCGACGAGCTCGACGTCCGCGCCATCACGGTCGTTGCGGGAAACCAGACCCTTCCAAAGGTGCTGAACAACTGCCTGCGGGTGGTGAGCTACGCTGGGATCCAGGGTGTGCCGGTGGCCGGCGGCTGCGAAGCGCCGCTGTTGAGGCCGTTGGTGACCGCTGGCCACGTTCATGGGGAGACAGGTCTGGACGGAGCGGAGATTCCGCCGCCGCGGTTCGCGGCGCATCCGATGCACGCGGTTGAGTTGATGGCGGCGGTGCTTCGCGAATCGACCGAGCCGGTGACCTTGGTTCCAACCGCCCCGCAGACGAACGTCGCGATGCTGCTCAGTCTGTATCCGGAGCTCAAGTCGAAGATCCGTGAGATCGTGTTCATGGGGGGCGCGACGACGCTCGGAAACGTCACCCCCTCCGCGGAGTTCAACGCCTACGTCGATCCTGAAGCGCTCCGCGTAGTGCTACGTAGCGGGGTGCCGATCACGCAGATTGGCCTGGACGTCACCCATCAGGTGCTGGTAACCCCAGCACGGATGGCGAGGATCCGCGCCATCGGGGGCCGCGTTTCAACCATGGTTGCCGACCTCATGGAGTTCTACTTCGCTCGGGGGCGGGAACGGCACCAGGAAGGCAGCCCGTTACACGACCCGGTCGCGGTGGCGCAGGTGATTCGGCCGGGGCTGGTCAGTACCCGGCCCTATTTCGTAGATGTGGAGTGTCACGGTGAGCTTACCGCCGGTCGCACCGTGGTGGACGTCTGGGGCGTCCGCGGGCACCCGCCAAACGTCAACGTTGGCGAGTCCATTCGGGCGGAGGAGTTCTTCGACATGGTGTTTGCCGCGCTCGAACGGTACCCGTAATCTCCGCGCACGGACGAAGTCTGCTCGAGGAGATGGCGATTCCCGCGATCAGCGCCTAAATGTCTCGGAGGCGATGGCGGACCGAGACGAGTCCTTCAGCGACGAGCGCCTCGTTCTGGGTGTCGAGCCCCATGAGGATCGCGCGAAACGCTTCCAATCGACCGTAAGAGCGAGCCCGCTCCAGAAACATCGCATCGCGTTGACCGCGATAGGTGCGTAGCATCCCTTCCGCGAACCAGAGCGGAAACTGGGCGAAATCCAGGGCCGGGTCGGTGACGCGCATGTCTCCGAAGTCGATGACGCCCGCCACCTGGGATCGAAGCTCGTCCACCAGAACGTGGCCTTCATTCAGATCGCCGTGAACGAGCACCGGGGAGAAATCCGCCGTTTCTAGCAGGTTCATCAAGCGGTTGAGAAACGTGGAGACGAACCGCCGTTCCAGCGAAGCGAGCAACGGAAAGGTCCATTCCTCGATCTGCTCGCGCAAAGTTCGATGTGCGTAATACCAGGACGCCGGTTTGTAGCGCGGCACGTCGTTGGCGGCCGCGCGCACCAGCGGGAACGCGTGCATCGCGGAGAGGAAATCCCCAACCTGTTCCGCCACCTTTTCCCATTCCCGCGGCAGTTCCGGTGAGATGGGAATCGCCTGACCTTCCAGCTTCGGGTACCCCACGAAGGGTCGAGTCCAGCCGGAACGGCCGTCCGCGATATACGTGAAGCGCGGGGTCGGCACCGGCAGGGCGTCCCGCAGCTCAGGAAGGAGTCGAATCTCGCGTCTCAGCCAGGGTACCACGTCATCGCGCTTGGGAAAGCGGAACACAAGCTCGTCGTTCACTTCCCACACCGCGCTGTCCCAGCCTTCTCCAAGCGACTGGATCCGGGTGACCGCCAGGGCTGGAAACGCCCGCTGAATCGCGGCGCGGTAGATGTCGGCCTCGTCGCCCACCGATTCGAGCGGCAGCGCTCGTTGGGCGAGAGACCGAGCGCGGGCGCTTTTGCCGGGGCGATGGACGTCCACGAGATGATTCCCAGTCGTTGTCCGCGAGGCGAATCGGTTAGCCGCCGTAGCTGGGGCCGAGCCCGGCGAATTCGCCGGCGTCATCGAGCCGCTTGAACTGGTCCAGTGTCGCCAGGCAATCGGGCATGCCCGCGTAGACCGCGCTCTGGAAGATGACCTCCAGGACTTCCTGGCGAGTGGCGCCGCAGCGCAGCGCGGCCTTGAGGTGAGTTTCGATCACGGTTGGCCGATTCACCGGGATCAACGCGGCGACCGCGCACAACTCTCGCACCCGATCGTCAAGCACGCCACGATCGTATAAGCCACCGTAGCACCACGCCTCAAATAGGCTGGCGAATCCCGGATCCATCTCACGCAACATGGTGAGGCGATACATGCCACGCTCGGCGAACAGCGTGCGGCCGACGCGCTCGGCGGCGGATTCGGGGTTCTGATCCATGGTTGCCACTCCTGTGCCCTGGCTGCCTGGATAGTGCGGTCGAAAGGGCCTCGGGAGCAACGTGCTTCTTTTGAGCGACGCGCTACTGAGAGGGATTCGACGACGAGGATCGGAAATCGTCGCTCAGGCGGGAGACCACCTCCATGGCGCGCCAGGCGGCGTTGATCAGACTCTCTGACTCCGCGACCGCCAGCTCCCAGCGTCCGTCCTCATTGCGAGCAAGGTCCCAACAGCGACGCTGGGTGAACTGTCCAAGCTCCGCGGCGACCGCGGCCAGCAGGAACGTGCCGCTCCGAAAGTCAACGTGCTCCGACGACTCAACCGCCTGCTCGAGAAAGCGTGCGGCGAGCATGCGCGCGTGCGCCTCCAACTCGTCGCGATCAGGCATCGCCCCCTCCGCGCCGAGATTGTGCCACAGCCGTGCCGAGAGGAGGCGCGTTGAGCTCAGGCATAGAAACCGCGTAGTCGACGGGCTTCAATCAGTCGCTTGATCGCCAGGATGTACGCCCCGGTGCGAAGGTCCACCGAATGCAGCGCCGCTTCGTCCCACACCGATGCGAACGCGGCGTTCATCTTTTCTTCCAACCTGGCGATTACGTCCGATTCCGGCCAGAAGAAGCCGTAGCGGTCCTGCACCCACTCGAAGTAGCTCACCACCACGCCGCCGGCGTTGGCGAGGATGTCTGGAACCACCACGATGCCACGCTGCTTCAGGATGTCGTCGGCGTCAGGGGTGGTTGGACCGTTCGCGCCTTCCACCACCACCTGGGCGCGCAATCGCCCAGCGTTGCCCTCATGGATCTGCGCTTCGAGCGCGGCCGGCAGCAGCACTTCGCAGGGAAGCTCCAGAAGGGTCGCGTTGTCGATGGAAGTGGCGCCTTTGAACCCCACGAGCGAGTGGTGCTCCTCGCGGTGCGTCAGCAACAGGGGGATGTCTAAACCGTTGGGATCCAGGATGCCGCCACCCACGTCGCTCACCGCGATTACCCGCGCCCCGGCGCGGTGGAGCAGTCTAGCCGCGTTGGAGCCCACATTTCCAAATCCCTGGATGGCGACAGTGGTCTGGTCGAGCGTTCTGCCACGTGTGCGCTGCACGTCTCGCACCGCGTACATCAGTCCGCGTCCGGTCGCCTCTTCACGTCCCTTGCTGCCACCCAGGATGATCGGCTTGCCGGTAACCACCCCGGGCTCAACGTACCCCTTCTTCATGCTGAAGGTGTCCATCACCCATGCCATCACCCGAGGGCTGGTACCGAGATCCGGGGCCGGAATATCGATCGTTGGGCCGATCAGCTCGAAGATCTCCGCCACGTAACGGCGAGTGAGCCGTTCGAGTTCGCCCTCAGAGAGACTGGAGGGGTCACAGGCGACCCCTCCCTTTGCGCCGCCGAATGCGAGGTCCAGAATGGCGCACTTCCACGACATCCAGCCCGCTAACGCGGTCACCTCGTCCAGTGTGACATCCGGGTGGTAGCGAATGCCGCCCTTTCCCGGTCCGCGAGTGTTGTCATAGAGCACTCGGTATCCCGTGAAGTAGTGAAGCGAGCCGTCGTCCATCCGCACCGGTACGCTCACGATCACTTGCCGCTTTGGATGGCGTAGCGCTTCGATGTCGTTGCGATCGGGTTTGAGTATCCGCTCCGCCTTTGTGAGCTGAGCGTGCATGTCCTGAAGCGGATTGTGGTGGTCGATCGGGCCGACTCGGCCCAGGTGCTTGGAAGTGGTGCTCTTGACCGTCATCTGCGGCTCCAAACTCGGTCGCGGCGCGAGGTCACGCACTGACACGTGCCGCCAACGACATCCTGCACTCCTTGGGCCAGACGAGTCTTGCGGGCGGCACCCGCTCAGGCCGTGCCAGGACTAGCGTGGGATACCCGGCGCGTTGGTTCCGCCCAGCCCGTTCCCGAACAGCAGAGTTCGTTCGACCACGATCTCTCGATCGGAGGTCACCTGTGCCGACACGCCCGCGTCAGCGAGCAGTTGGTTGACATCGATTGTCGAGCGGCTGTTCGGGGCGATCAACAGTTGGAGCGACACGTCCGGGGCGCCGTCTCCACGGGTGAGGACCACGGTGACGTCCGCGGTGCGTGAATCGGGGTTCAGGATGGCGAGTGTCTCCTGGAAGCCGCCGCTGGTGAGCCCCTCCGGAAGAAACCACTCTCGACTCGGGTCGGCGAGGCCCGCGGAGACGTGCCCGCCGCGGCCCTGGGCAAAGTAGACCGCTCGCTCGACGACGATTGGGTCCTCGGCCGCGACGCGCATCCCGAACGCGGTGTTGGGCAGGATCGAGTTGGTGTAAAGCGTAAACCTCGCCAGTGCCCCGATCTGGTAACGCCTGATAACGGGAGCCCCTTCTTCCAGGTAGAAGGTGATTTCTACCGAGGTGGGGACGCGATTGGGGTTCTGAATCAACAGCCAGGTATCGAACCCGCCTCGGGTCTGGCCCTCCGCAAGGTACCACACGTCCTTGGGCTCCTTGACCGCGATCGTGCCGTGTCCGCCCTGCGATCCATCGAAGTACATCGCCCGTTCCACGACGATCGGCACGTCGGACTCGACCGCGGTGGAGAAGCCGGAAGATTGGAACAGCAAATTGACATAAATACTGCGGCGTGACGCGGCCGGCATCACCAGTGGCTGGACCACCATCTCGCCGTCTTCGCGCATGAACGACACCCGCACGCTGGCGACACGGTTTGAGGGATTTTGCAGCAGGATCCAGGTGTCGAACGGCGGAACCGACGAACCTTCCGCCAGGTACCAGGACCGCGACGGCGAGGTCGCCCCAATCGATGCGGTGCCATCGTGTCCGAAGTACATCGAGCGTTCGGCGAATACCGATTCGGAGCTTTCTACTCGAATACTCAGTTCCGCGTTGGGCACGATGTCGTTGACCAGGATGTTCTGGCGGCAGGCGGGCGGTAACCGCACGTCTTGAACGATCGCGTCCGCGTCCGACTGCATGAACGTCAGCCGCACGTCGGCCACACGGAGTCCGGGGTTGTAGAGTGTGAGCCAGGTTTCAAACGGCGCCTGGGTGCTGCCCTCGGCGAAATACCAGCTTGTGGGCGCCGACTCCACGTTGGATTGCGTGGTCGGAGGCACGCTTTCCGGAGTTGAGTCTGGTGGCAGGAGCGCCGGAATCGTCGGGAGCTCCGGCAGCGTGGGCGCCGGCTCATTGCTTGAATCGGGTAGGGGCGTGGGCGGTGTTTGCGGGTTCCCGTCGCTCACGCTGGCCAGGGCCGCGGCGGCGTCCAGTCGGCCGAAGCCGCTGGCGTCATCGCGGCCGGCGGGACAGACGTCTTGTGCGGCGTCTTCCAACAGCTTGCGCAGTTCAACGTTGGTCAGATCCGGCCTCACGCTGAGTAAGAGCGCCGCCACACCCGAAACATGGGGCGCCGCGGCCGAAGTTCCCGTGGTGAGCGCGTATGGTCCCAGCCCCGCTCCCACCCAGGCGGTGCTCGGAATTTCAGTGCCGGGCGCGGCGATGCCGATGTAGGGCTGTCGCTGTGAGAAAAAGGGGACCTTGTCACTCCGGTCGCTGGCGGCCACCGCGAGCACCTCGGGGTATGCGGCCGGGAAGTTCGGCAGATTCTCTCGGTCCCCGCTGTTTCCAGCCGCCGCGACAACCAGCACCCCGGCCAGATCGGCATAGGTGACGGCGTCGCGCAGCACTCGCGATTCGTCCACAGTGCTGGAGGAGAGGTTGATGATCCTGGCGCCCTGATCGACCGCGTACACGATCCCCTGCGCGACGACATCATCGGAACCCTGCCCCTGGCGATCGAGTACTTTGACCGGCAACACCTTGACCTGCCAGGCGACACCCGCGATTCCGACCCCGTTGTTCCCGATCGCCGCGATGATGCCGGCCACAGCGGTGCCGTGTGACGAGTCGTCGCTCGGGTCGGCGTCGCCATTCACGAAGTCGTAGCCGTCGAGAAGGTTTCCGGCCAGGTCCGGGTGGCTGAAGTCAACCCCGGTGTCGAGAACCGCGACGATGACCTCCGGCGAGCCGGTGGTCACCGACCATGCGGACTCCATTCCGATCCTGGCGAGGTTTGATTGGAACGCGGGGTAGTACGTATCGTCCGGAACGACCCCGGTGAGGCGTTCTCGATGGCTGACATCCGCCCAAACAACCGCGTCGTAGCGTTCCAACGCCTGGATCGCGACGTGTTCCTGCCCCGGCGGCACCGCCAGTCGAGCGATGCCCAACGGCTCGATGCTCGACGTCACCTGGTATCCGAGGCGTTCCGCGGCAAGCATCAACTCGCCCTGTCGATTACTGGCGGCGCGAACAACGACTACGCCTGGAACCGTGGCGCCAATGTACTCGGTGTGACGGTTCTGGACTCCCGGCCGGCCGTTGGAAAGGGCTCGCCCCGCGCCGACACGGATTCGATCCGGGCGCATTTCGTCCGCGGTACCAATGGAGCTCGAACGTTGCCAATTGACGACGGGCAGCACGCCTGGTCCTGGCAGACTGGGCAACAGCGCGAACGCGAGCGTCAGCAGTAGGCAGACCGAGCGGACAGCCCGACATCCGCGGGCCGCGTTCACCGTGCGATCTCTGCGCCGAGCGCCTCGCGGACGCGTGCGATCTGCGCCGCCGCGAGCCCACCCTTTCCGCCTCGGACCTGCGTCTTCAGATTCTTCGTGGTAGCGATCTGAACGCTGCAACCTTCTGATTGCACCTGTGCCTGCGAGTTGGTCAACACGACCAAGCCGGTCACGGGAATGTCTTTTGCACCGTCTCCGAGTCGTGTCGTCAGCGCCTTACTGACCAGGGCCACGCCGTCCTGGGCGTCTCGGGACGGATTCCCGAATGGGGTTCCCCACAGGCTGGACATCAGTCGAGTGATGCCGCTCGCTCCGTTTCGCTCCCAGCCGTTCGCGCGGCACACGAGCGTCCCGTTGTGAGCCCTGGCGACGAGCACGTGAACTCCAGCTGGTCCCACCAACAGGTAG
>SXGT01880955.1_pt1 | contig 11345 bp, 6 predicted proteins | sample 3176221 | NCBI WGS metagenome assembly SXGT01 (sample SAMN11356862, study PRJNA531348) | freshwater metagenome | isolation source: freshwater sample F1-120 | place: China: Fuxian Lake, Yuxi | collected 2017-12-25
GAAGACATCGGTGAGCTGGTTCATCCCGAAAGCGAGCGGGTCGTTCACGTCCACCTTGGTGCGCAGCACCGAACCGGGGACGTAGAACTTCGTGGTCGGCAGCGGCTGGCCATTCTCCGTGAGCTGGCTCTCGACCGGAAGCTGGAGGAATGCCGCCAGATTTGCGGCGCTCGATCCGATAGCTATGGCCGTGCCGCCGCCTTCGATGAACTCCTTGATCTTCGGCAGGGTGGTCGCAGCCGTCATCGCTCCGAACTGATCCCTGAACTCCGCCGGAACGTCCGACGGCGCGGCCGCCGGAGCGCCGCCACGTCCGCCGCGCCCTCCAGCGCCCGAGCCGGGAATTCCGCCGGACACGAAGATGAGCACGTCGAACTTCGCATTGAGATTTCCCGCGTCGAGTTGCGGGGCAAAGACGCGCTCGAAGGGATACTCGAAGTTCTCCATGATCCAGCGCGTCCAGCCGCTGGGCATGGAGCCGCCGAAGTTGTCCCAGAGGCCGATGCGCGGCGCCTTGAGCTTGGATGCGCTCGCGGGAGCCGCCGTTCGCGTGCCCTCAAACGAAACGCCGAGGTCTGCGGATGCCTTCTCGATGATCGCGCGCGTCGTTGCCTTGCCGCGCACATAGAACGAACCGGGCGGAAAGACGGTCGTCCCGACCGTCGTTGGAGCGGATGTGCGGGAGACTTCTTCGCCTGCCTTGAGGAGGCGATTGACTGCGGTGAACGCGTTGTTCGTGCGGCCGCTCAACAAGAAACCGTTGGTGCCGGCCGCGGTGGCGACGGCGCCCTTGGGATACGAGACGTTCCAGTCTGTCACGCGCTCGAACGGGCCGGTGAAGCCGTCGAGAATACGATCAAACTCGATGCCCATCTGGTACGCGAGCGTCCAGCCGGCGATGTCGTATGGCGGAGTCGGGGGTCCGCCGGGACTCGGGAACACCTCCGGATGCGCCTGCGGCTCGAACATATCGATCACGTGCGGGCGGAATGACTGATCCGTCTTGATGACGAATGAGCCGGCCGCGTACTGTTTGCCGGCCACCGTGAACGGCGCGGTGGCGCGCTGGACGGTGATACCCGTCTCGCGCAGCGAGTTGATGAACTTGATCGCCGTCGGAAAGTCGGCCTGCGTGGACGGGATGATGTACCCGCGTGGGTCGCGCAGTTCGGGTCGGCGCAGCTCGGCCAGCGCCGCGGCATCCGCCGCGCCGGTAGCGTCGCCGCTGCCACGGCCACCGGTGCCGCCTCGTCCAGCCATTGTCGCGCCCACGGCCTGCACGCGACGGTAGTTGGGCGTCCAATAATCCCTGCTGCCGCGATCAATCGCCTGCCTGCCCATGGTGTAAATGTTGAAGAGCAGGTTCTCGCGCATCCGTGAGCCGTAATCAATGAAGCCGCGGTTCATGGCAATCGAATAGTCGACCGACTGGCGGAACCGCCATTCCTGCGGCGCAATCGGGTAGGCGAGGTCGGCGCTGGGTACCTGGCGTTGCGTGACGAACGGCACGCGCATTGGCGTGGGGCTGCCGATCATTTCCGTGAGAAGCGCAATGATGTTGTGGAAGGTCGCGGTGTTGCGGATGCCGCCGTTCCACCAGCCGTCGTAGGGGCCGCCGGTGCGCATCGTCGCGCCGGGCTTGTCCTCGAGCGCGAGTCGCGTGTGCATCGCGGCGCCTACGGACTGCAGCCCGAGGATCAGCATCGGATGCAGGTTGGGATTGTACGGGTCGCGCAGCGGCGGCGAGTAGACGATGGTTCCTGCCGGGCCGCTCTGGTGGTGGTTGTAGAGAATCTGCGGGAACCACTCGTGATACAGCACCCGATTGATGTTCTCGGTCTCGGCTTGCGTCGAGGTGAAGAACTCCCGGTTGTTGTCGTGGCCGATGTACTTCTGGTACAGCCGCGGCAGGTTGGCGAGCGAGCGCTGCTCGGGCACGGGATTCCGCATATACCAGTCGGCAACGAGGTCGTTGCCATCGGGATTCGCGTGGACGAGGAGGATCACGCAGTCGTTCAGGAAGCGCAGCGTTTCGTCATCGGTGCGGCTGGCGAGCTGATAGACCATCTCGCCGAGCTGCTGCGCACCGAGTGTTTCGGTGGCGTGGAGTCCGCCATCGATCCAGACGACGGCCTTGCCCTCTTTCGCCAAGGCACGAGCCTGGGTTTCGGTCAGCCCCTCTGCAAGCGCCATGCGCCGGGAGATGTCCTTGAGCCGCGTGATATTGCGCCAGTTTTCGGGCGAGGTCGCGATGACCATGTAGTGCGGCCGGCCCTCGGCAGTCTTGCCGATCTCCACCACGTGGATGCGATCGCTCTCGCGTTCGAGCTTTTTCCAGTACTCGGAGATTTGCTTGTAGTTGGCGAGGAAGTAGTCATCGCCGAAGTTGTTGCCGAATTGTTCTTTCGGAGTGGTGATCCGCTGGGCGAGCGCGGACGAGGCAATTATGACAGTCAGCGCGACTGCGCGAACGAAGTGACGAGCGAGCATTCGGCGTCTCCGATGGGGCTGCCGAATTGTACGCACTGCTCGCCGGCGCTGCTCGCACGGCTTTCGCCGAAGTTGCTCGCACTGCTCGCCGGCGTTGCTCGCGCTGCTCGCCGGCGTTGCTCGCACTGCTCGCCGGCGTTGCTCGCACTGCTCGCCGGCGTTGCTCGCACGGCTTTCGCCAACGTTGCTCGCACGGCTTTCCTCTCGGCGAGCTAATTCTTCGCCGCAACTACGCGGCTCGAATGCGCTCGCCTATGAGGAAAGCCCGTGCTCGCGCCGGAGGCGCTGCACGTCTTCCTTTGTGCGGCGGTATTTCGCAGGCACACCTTTTTCCGTGTTCACCACGCGACCGCGCGCGTCGAATTTCCTCGTCATCCAGGCCGGCCATTCCAGCAGCTTGCGGTCGGGGAGCGCTGTGCGGCTCGCGTACACCGCGCAGCGGAACACGTATAGCACGCAGGGGTCCTGCTTTTCTTGCGTGAGATCGCAGAGTCGAGCGTAGAGGCGTTCGGGGTCGCGGCGCGCGAGGTCTTTCAGGGATTTCACGCCAAGGAGTCGAAAGTCCGCCGCAATCGACGGGCCAACCCCCGGTAGAGTCTGAAATTCATCGCGCGCCACGCACCCCTCCAGTCGTTACCGACGTCCTACTTCTGCTTCGCGGCCGCTGCCGCAGTGCCATTGATGAATGCCGTCAGCGACGCGACTTCCTTCTTGCTCAATCCGAGCTCCGGCATCTCGGCGTTCGGGTTCGTGCGCGGACGGATCTTCGGATTCTCCAGCCACATGGCGAGATAGGCCGCGTCGTAGGTCTTCCCGGTAAGGTTCGGGCCAACGTCCTGCATGACGCCCTTCTGGTCAACCGCCGAGTTGACGTGGCAGCTGATGCAACCCTTGGCCACGAACAGTCGCTTGCCGCGCTCGCCTTCGGAAATCGTCGCGATGGTGCTCTTGCCGTCGGTTGCCTGCATCGGGAGCAGCGGCAGGTCGCTCGGGCCGAAGCCACTCTTGATCGTCACTTTCCACTCGCCCGTCCTGGGCACCACAAGCGCGGCCGTGTACTGGCCCTTCGTCTTGCCCGGGACCGCGTCGGCCCGCACGACCGTGGGGTTCGACATCGATCCCATTCGGGCCTCGACGCTCGGCTTCAGGCCGTGCATCAACTCCAGGCCGTGTTGCCGGACTTTGAAACTGAACTGTGTGGGCGCGCCCACGTTGAGTGTGTCCGGCATGTCATCGATCGTGATCACCGCCCATCCGCCAAACGCATACGCGCTTGCGGCGGCGGCCACGACGAAGGTGAGTGCCAGGGACAGGGTGCGACGGGTCATTGCAAACTCCGCTGGGGTCAAGAATGCGATTCCGCCCGCGCTTGCGACGTTTAAACAACTACTTGTCTGACCAGATGGCGAGTTCATTGCCGGCAGGGTCCGCAAAATGGAAGCGCCTGCCGCCCGGAAACGAGAAGATTGGTCTGACAATCCGCCCGCCTGCGCGCTGCACGCGAAGGATCATTCCTTCCAGATCTACGGCATAGAGAATCACCAGCGGCCGGCCGACCATCTCCTTTTCTTCGCCGTTAAATCCGCCGTCGAGCGCCGCGTTCGAGAAGCTGGAATAGGTCGGCCCCCAGTCCTGGAAGGTCCAGCCGAAGGCATCGCCGTAGAACTTCTTGGCCGCCGGAATGTTGTCGACGCCAAACTCCACGTACTGAATGCCCATGTCGGTAGGTGCGTTCGCCATCATCGTCGCAGTCCGTAGTAATAGAAGGGCTGATAGCATACCGAAGAAAAGCCGAAAGCACAAGTCCAGCGTCGGCTAAGGCGGCCCGGCCAGCATTTGTTGGCTCGCAATCGCAACCTCCTTCAGCCGCGGCGAGCAGATTTGAGTCGTGTCCACCACTCGTCTCGTCTTCTTCAATCCGGCGTCGGGTTCGGCGTGGGTGGCCGAGCGTACGATGCGGGCCATTGAGCAGCTCGTGCGTGTTCCCGGCACGCAGGTTGTTGCGACGGAGCGGGGCGCGGTCGCCGGGCAAGTGCACGATCATCTCACTCCCGCCATCCGGCGCGTCTATGCAATTGGCGGCGACGGGACGGTCGGCGACGTGGCCACGGCACTTGTGGACACCGATGTTGCCCTCGGCATCATCCCGTGCGGGACGACGAATGTGCTGGCGCGCGAATTCGGGATCTCGATGCGGACGAAGCGTGCCGTGGAGCAGTTGGAGGCAAGCAACCGCACCGCGCGCCTGCGCACCTGGCAGGTTGGCGAACGCACGGCAGTACTCGGATGCGGCGTTGGCTGGGACGCGCGCGTGATGTGGAAATCCCCGCAGGCATTCAAGCAGCGCCTGGGGCGCACCGGCGTGGCGCTTATCGGCTTGCGCGAGATCGCGACCTACGACTTCCCGCCGCTCGTGCTCACCGGCATTGACGAACGCGATACGCCGGTCACGATGCGTGGCACGTCTGTGATTCTCGCGACGGTCAAGCGCTGGGCGGGCGGAAACACCGGCATTCCGCATGCGGACCCCACGGACGACTTCATCGATGCCGTCGTTCTGGATTCACGATCCAAGTTCCACCTGCTCGCTTTCTGGTCCCTGATGACGACGCCCGGCGGGCGCCCGCTGCACCTTCCCGGAGTGCGCACTGCGCGACTGCGGTCCGCGCGGGTGGAATGCGCGGACGGCCGCGCAATCGAGGCCCACGTCAACGGCGAGGGTGTGGCGAAAACGCCGTTCGCAGTCGAGCCGGGCGGCGTCGTCCAGGTACTCGTGCCCTGAAAACGAGCGGGCCCGCACCGATCACGATGCGGGCCCGCGACTACGCTGCCACGTTGCGATGCGGCGACCGCTACCGCTACCGCATTCCCATGGTCGCCATCCGGATTCGGTTCAGCCGTTCCGGGCTTCCCGTGAACAACCCTTCCGGATACTTCCGGTAGCGGATGATGTCGGCGTAGATCGGCCCCTGGTCGTAATGATTCAGGCTCACGCCGGCCAGGAACTGCAGGCGCAGGTTCTTGTCGCGGTTGATCTGCGCGTCGGCCATCCAGGGTGCGAGTGCCGGACCCTGCGCCGCAAACGTCGAGAAGAGGTCCGTCGCCGAGTAGAACCCGATCTCTGCGAGCGACTGCCGCACGGCAGCATACTCGGGTTTGGCGAGCCGCTCTTCAATCAGGTCGATGTTGATTGGCCCATCCTGCTTCTGGCCGAGGAGCACGACGTCGTAGCCGCCGCCCTGATACTCGTTGCCGAACACCATGCCGTTCGGGAACACCGAGAGGAAGGTGGAAATCTCGCTCTTCACCGCGGCGAGGTTGCTCTCATATAGCTGCACGAACACCGTGACAACTCCGCCCGGATTCAGGCGATCCTTGGCGAGTTCGAAGAATTCCTTCGTGTACAGCGTTGCGGCGCCTTTCACCCACGGATCGAACGGGTCCGAAGTGATGGCATCGAACTTTTCCTTCGTCGTGAGCACGTAGTGGCGCGCGTCATCCACGACGACTTCGACCTTCGGGTTGTCCACCACGTGGAAGTTCTCGTTGCCAAAGAACTTGGACACGACCTCGGGCACGAGCGGTTCGATCTCGACGATGGTCTGCCGCTCCACCATCGGGTCAATGCTCGCCGCGCCCGCCGTCACGCCGGCACCGCAGGCGATCACGAGCACGCGCTTCGGGTTCGTCGGCACGAGCGTGGTGAGGTGCCCCAGCATGCGCTGCAGCCGCATGTCCTGCGGTTCGCTCGACGCCTGCACCTTGCCGGCGTTGTGGTAGTTGAGCACTCCGTTCCAGAGTTTCGATACGGCCATCGACGAGTTCATTCCCTCACCGACATAAATCCACTCGCCGTGGTCGTTGATACGCGGCGCAGAGAAGCGGCCATAACCCACGAGCAGTGCCGGAATCGGGATGATCGTCGTGCCCACCCAGATGGTGACCGCCGCGATGGCGACGGCAAAGCCGGCGCCCCTGCTGGTGATCGTTGTCGAGCCGTCTTCGCGCACCTTCATGACCAGCATCAGCGCCGCGGCGACCGCGGCAAAGGCGATGAGTACGCGCTGGCCATTCTGGGTGCCGATGGCGGCAATGAGCCAGAGGCTGGCAATCATCGACCCGACAATCGCGCCGACCGTGTTGGCCGCGTACACCGTGCCAACCACGCGGCCCGGGTCCTGTCCCTTCACGCTGACCGCTGCGAGTGCGAGCGGAAAACTGGCGCCCCAGAGAATTGCGCCGGGCAGCACCATCCACAGCGCCTTCACGAGATCCACCTGGAAGATCGTCGCGAATGAACTCGTCAGCGTCGGGTTGATTGGCCAGTACGGCATGGCCTGCGTTGCTGACCACGCCGCCCAGCCGAGCGCCAGCACGAGGAGGAACTGGCACCAGCCGAGTGCGGTGCGTGCGGATTCTCCACTCTTGGCGAGATACGAGCCGACGCTGCTCCCGATGCCCAGGCCAAAGAGAAACGTGGCGAGGATCATCGAGAACGTGTACGTCGTCTGGCCAAGCGAGAGGCCAAGGAGGCGGGTCCAGACGACTTCCGACGCGAGGGCGACCATGCCCGAGAGGCCGATCGTGATGTACACGAGCTTGGCGCCCGGCGCGGCCATCGGGCCGACCGTGGCCTCCGATTCCGGCGGCGGCGCGTACTTGGTCTTCTTCGCGAGCGCGAGCGCAATCAGCGCCACCACCACGTTGAAAACGACGCCGACCAGGCAGGCCGTCATCATGTCGAAGTTGCGCAGCAGGTAATAGCCAGCCAGGAGACATCCAATGACGGCGCCGAAAATGTTGCCGCCGTAGAAGAACCCGAGCCACGAGACGCCGGAGGGCGTCGTCTCGACATAACGCGCGATGGCGGGAAGCGTGGCGCCCATCAGCAGCGTGGGCGGGAGGAGTGCAATCGCGCAGAAGATGGCGCGAACCGTGATGCCGAAGAACCCGCTGCCGCCAATGGCGGTGTACAGCCCGCCAACGTGCGGCAGGATGAGTGGAATCAGGATGCCGAATGCCGCGATGCCGAGTTCCAGGTAGGCGTACACCTTCAGCGGATGCACATCGCGCTTGACGTACTTGGAGAGGAGGAACGAGCCAAGGCACATGCCGCCCATGAAGGTGCCGAGGATGACGCCCATCGAGATCGCGCTGGAGCCGACGATCAGCGAGAGGAGTTGCAGCCAGACCACTTCATAGATGAGTGCCGCGCATCCGCTTCCAATGAAGAGGATGACCATAAACGGAAGCAGCGGGCGTTCGATCGTGGCCGATTGTGTCGATGCGGTCATGGTCTCGGAGTCGGATGCAATTATTTGGGAGGGCGGTAGAATGTACCGCCCGGCAGGGAAGGGCGCACCAGACTGTACGGCCACCCCGGTCATCGTGCTGGCGGCAACTGCCGCTTCCTCTCCGCAGCCCGAACGCGCATTCTTTGAATCCTATGGCACCCAAAAAACCGTTAAAAAAGACGCGCTCCACCAAGAAGCGCAAAGTCGGCGCCAAGGGCGCCCGTGGCCTCGAGGCGTCCAAGCTCGAGGGCGGATCACTTCCAGCGACTGTCGAGGGACTCAAGCGCCAAATCGTGAAGGATGGCGGCGCGGTGCTCGCCACGTACCGTGATCCCCTCGGCAGCAAGTGGCAGGTGTTCGCCGCGCTGCCGATCGACATCGTCGAGCCAACGCCGTTCCAGCGTGATCTTTCCGAAACGCACGTCGACAAGCTTTCCATCGCCATCGACAAGCTCGACCGGTTTCTCGATCCGATCATTGCCGTGCCCGCGGGCGACGCCGGGAAGTACTGGTCTCCGAACGGCTATCACCGGCTCGGCGCCATGAAGCAGCTCGGTGCAAAGTCAATCACGGCGCTGGTCGTGCCTGAGCCCGATGTGGCGCACAAGATCCTCGCGCTCAACACGGAGAAGGCGCACAACCTCCGCGAGAAATCGCTCGAGGTGTCGCGCCTCGCCGTGACGTTGGCGGAGCTCGATGGTGGCCCGGAAAAGAATTTCGCGCTCGAGTTCGAGGAGGCCGCGTTTATCACGCTGGGCTTCTGCTATCAGGAGAACGGCCGCTTTTCTGGCGGTGCGTACCACTCCATCCTGAAACGCATTGACCTGTTCCTCGGCGACAAGCTGCCGAAGGCACTGGAGATCCGCCGGGCCCGCGCCGCACAGTTTCTCGAGCTCAACGAGTACGTGAACGAAGCGGTGAAGGGACTCAAGGCCAAGGGGCTGGAGAGCCCGTATCTCAAGGCGTTCGTAGTGGCGCGCGTGAACCACCTGCGCTGGGTGAAGGAGAAGCATCCCGACTTCGACGATACGATGGCGACGATCCTGAAGGCGGCAAAGAAGTTCAACGTCGCCAATGTGCGCGCCGATCAGGTGGCCAGGAGCGGTGGAGCGCCGTCGAGCGACGAATAGTCTCGCGGCGCGGGTGCGGTGGATTCGGCATTGGTGGAGGATCGCCTCAGACCCGCTGCGGATTGGCTAGATTTTCCGCGGTAGATTCTCCTCTCAATTCGAGGCTTTCGGATGTCGTTTCGCCTGCCGATGCGCGCGCGTGCCGCCTGTACCGCGCTGATCGCATTGATCCCCGCTGTCGCCGCCGCGCAGTTCAATCCTCAGGCCATCAAGCCGGGGCGCGATCCCAGGCAGCCGATTGATTCCGCCTACACGGCGAAGATCAGGGAATACACCACCGAGACGTTCTTCCTGTCTCCGCTCGTGGACTACCTCCCGGCGTCGAAGACGGTCCCGACTCCAACGGCCGTGCTTGGCGACATCGCCGGCGGACCGACGAAGCTTCCGTACTCAACCGAGGTGCACGACTACATGCGTCGCCTGGCCGCGGCGGCGCCAAAAAGGGTGAAGGTGTGGTCGGTCGGCAAGTCGGAAGAGGGGCGCGAGCACATCGCGGTTGCGATAGCGAGCGACAAGCTCATGGCACAGTACGAGGCGAATCGCGCGCGACTCGCCAAGCTTGCCGATCCGCGCAGCATCGGGCACAACGACGCGGAGGCGGCAAGGCTGATCGCCGCGTCGGCGCCCGTGTATTACCTGACGGGGGCGATTCACTCCACGGAGGCCGGTGCGCCAACGGCGCTGATGGAACTGGCCTATCGCCTGACCGTGGACGAGAGCCCCTACATCCGGAACATCCGCGACAACGTGATCGTCGTCATCACGCCGGTCGTCGAGGTGGACGGCCGCGACAAGATGGTGGACATCTTCAAGTGGCATATGGCACGGCCAAACGAGACCTGGCCGAACCTGATCTACTGGGGCAAGTACGTCGCACACGACAACAACCGTGACGCGATGGGAATGACGCTGGCCCTGTCGAGGAACATCCTCAACACGTACGTGGACACGCGCGCCATCGTGCTGCACGACCTGCACGAGTCGGTGCCCTTCCTGTACGACAACACGATTGGTGACGGCCCCTACAACGCCTGGGTCGACCCCATCCTCACCAACGAATGGCAGATGGTGGGCTGGCAGAATGTGAACGAGATGACGCGGATGGGGATGCCCGGCGTGTTCGCCTTCGGAAGCTTCGACACCTGGAGCCCCGGCTACCTCATGTTTCATGCGGCACTCCACAACGGCATCAGCCGGCTCTATGAAACGTTCGGCAATGGCGGCACGGCTGAGACGCTCGAACGTGAGATTGCGCCCAACGCTACGGCGCGCACCTGGTTCCGGCAGAATCCGCCGCTGCCGCGCGTGCGGTGGTCGCTGCGGAACAACAACAACTACCAGCAGACCGGCATCCTGACGTCGCTCGCATACTTCGCGAACAACAAGACGACCTTCCTCGGCAACTTCTGGGAAAAGAGCAAGCGGTCGGTGGCCAAGCCGAAGGTCGAAGGTCCGGCGGCGTATGTGCTGCCCGCGAACGATCCGCGCCTCGGCGCGCAGGCGGACCTGCTTGCCGTGATGCAGAGGCAACATGTCGAGGTCCATCGCGCCACGGCGTCGTTCACGGTGAACGTGCCGGTGCGTCGTGGGGCCGGGCGGGGTAACGCCGCGGGAGCTGCGGGACGTGGGGGGAGGGCAGGGGAAGGACAGCCCCCGGTCACCGGCGGCACCGGCGCGCAGCCGGTCATGCCACAGACCGAGCCCCGCGAATTTCCGGCAGGTTCGTATATCATCCGGCTCGACCAGCCGTATTCGCGGGCTGCCGATGCGTTGCTCGACTACCAGTACTGGGCGCCGAACGACCCGCAACGCACGCCATACGACGACACCGGCTGGACACTGCCGGAAACGTTTGGCACGCAGGCCATCCGCGTCACGGACCTGAAGGTGCTTGATGTGCCCGTGGAGAAGGTGACGGGAACGATCGTGGCGCCCGGCGGCGTGAGTGGATCGGGTGCGATCTTCGCCATCAATGCCAACGGCGACAATGCGCTGGCGTCGCTGCGCTACAAGCTCCGTGATGCGGACATACAGGCGGCAGAGTCCACCTTCGATGTCGGCGGCACGCGCTTCAATCGCGGGTCGTTCGTGGTGCGCGGTGTCGCGCAGGCAGAGTTTGACCGTACGACGAAGGAACTCGGACTTCGTGCGACAGCGCTGGCAGCGGCACCGGCTGTTCGCATGCACCCGGTGCGCGCCGCGCGCGTGGCCGTGATGCACACGTGGCAAACCACGCAGACCGAAGGCTGGTGGCGGATGGCCTTCGACAATCTGGGGATCCCGTACGACTATATCAGCACGCAGGACATCGCTAAGACGCCAAACCTCAACGCGAAGTGGGATGTGATCGTCTTCGCGCCTGGGCCGAGCGGTGCCGCGATCGTGGACGGAATGCCCATGTGGCGGAACGCGATGCCGTGGAAAAACACCC
>SXGT01082017.1_pt1 | contig 11343 bp, 4 predicted proteins | sample 3176221 | NCBI WGS metagenome assembly SXGT01 (sample SAMN11356862, study PRJNA531348) | freshwater metagenome | isolation source: freshwater sample F1-120 | place: China: Fuxian Lake, Yuxi | collected 2017-12-25
CATCCTGACCATCAACCTCGACCACCAGACGCTCTGCGAGACGCTGAAGGTCGCCAACGCCTCGACCGGCGAGAGGATCTCGGCCGGACAGGCCCGACGCATGGCCTGCGAACACCGCCTCCTCCCCGCTGTCTTCGACGGCGACTCCCTCCCCCTCGACCTCGGCAGAAGCCGCCGACTGTTCTCACTCCATCAACGTCGAGCACTCGAGATGAGAGATCACGGATGCGTGTTCCCTGGAATGGGGGTCCCCCCACACGAGGCGCGTAGCGGTGGGGGAGGACCGACCACCCGGATGGACCGTGGTGCACCACGCCAACGAGCACTGGGCCGCAGGCGGCACCACCAACCTCCACGACGGCGTCCTGCTCTGCCCCCACCACCACCGCATCCTCCACACCGACGGCTGGCACGTCCGCTTCACCCACGAGCAGATCCCCGAGCTCGTCCCCCCAGCCCACCTCGACCCGACCCGACGACCACGCAGACACCAACGCTTCCGAGAACCCACCCACACCAGACCCGCACGATGCTGACCGACGGGAGAGCTCTGCCCTGCGCGGGGATCGGTGCGTGCGGTCACCCGGCGTGTGATCTCGATACGCCGAGGCCTCGGTCGTCCCTCCCTCGCCTCGGCTACTCGACCACCGAGAACGCACCGAGCCGCATCAGCTAGACGACAGCGCGCGACGAACAAGAAACCGACGTCGCATCAAGGCCGCCACTCGACCACCGACGACACGCCGCGTCGACGGCGCCTCCCACGCCATCGACGACGGCGGGACTACTCGACGCTCAGCACCACGTAGGCCGACGCGTAGTCGGCGTCGTGACTCAGGCTCACGTGCGCCTCCACCCCCGCCAGGTGGCGGGCGACCTCGCCGAACACGCGTAGACGAGGGCGGTCCCACGCGTCGCGCACCACCTCCACCTGAGCCAGCGCCTCGTCACCCATCACCGGCGCGGAACCGTGCAGCGACGCCGACCATGCCTTGACGAACGCCTCCTTGGCCGCCCACCGGGCCGCCAAGGACGCGGGACGGTCCGCGGCGTCACGGCGCTCCCCCGCCGTGAACACCCCCGCGAACCCCGTCCCCGGCAGCGCCAGCTGCTCGGCGAACGACGGCACGTGCACGAGATCCGTGCCGATGCCGATCACCGGCACGCGTACACGCCGTCCTCACCCAGCCGCGCACCACGGTCCAGCAGCAGCGACGCCTCCAGCGGACGGACGCCGGACCCCGACCCGAGCCGACGGTCGGCCGGCCGCTCGTAGGCCGACGCCGCGCCCGTCATCACCTGCGCCAGGCGCATCCGGCCCGCGACCGCGCGCTCGCGCGACGCCGCCAGGTACGCCTCGCGGTCCTGCGGCGACAGCGTCTCCACGAACGCCTGCGGGTGCACCAGGGCGATGATCCCGGCCACGTGGCCGAACCCGAGGCTCGTCACCAGCCCGGCCCTCAGGCCCGGGGTCTGCAACGGCTCGCGCAACCACACCAGGTGCTCGTGCTCGGACAGCACGTCGTCGACGCAGTCCAGGCTCCGGTTCGGCGGCAGCACGCCCGTCGCCAGCACCTGGCACAGTCCGGCCAGCTGGAACGCCGCCGCGCCGCCCTTGGCGTGACCCGTCAACGTCTTCTGCGAGACCACGAACAACGGGTTGCCGTCGCTGCGACCCAGAGCCGCCGCGAGCCGCTCGTGCAGCTCGGACTCGTTCGGGTCGTTCGCGTCGGTCGACGTGTCGTGCTTGCTGACCACGCCGATGTCGTCGGCGCCGACGCCCACCGCGGCGAGCGAGCGGGCGAGCATCGACTCCGTGCCACCGATCCCCGCAGCCAGCGCACCGATGCCGGGCGCCGGGATCGACGTGTGGACACCGTCGGCGTACGACGCAGCGAACGCGACGACCGCCTGGACCGGCAACCCCATGCGAGCCGCCACGTCGCCGCGAGCCAGCAGCAGCGTGCCGCCGCCCTGGGACTCCACGAACCCGCCGCGACGGCGGTCGTTGGCGCGGCTCACACGCCGTGGGTCGATGCCCTTCGCGAGCATCGCGTCGGTGTCGGCCGTGGCCGACATGTCCGCGAACCCGACGATGCCCTCGGTGGAGAGGTCGTCGAACCCGCCGGCCACGACGAACTCGGCCTTGCCGACGCGGATCTTGTCGACGCCCTCCTCGACGGAGACCGCCGTGGTGGCGCAGGCCGCGACCGGGTGGATCATCGCGCCGTAGCTGCCGACGTAGGACTGCACGACGTGTGCGGCGATGACGTTCGGCAGGGCCTCCTGCAGGATGTCGTTGGGGTTGTTCTCGCCCAGCAGCGTGTTGATGTACAGGGCGTGCATGGAGCTCATGCCGCCCATGCCGGTGCCCTGGGTGTTCGCGACGAACGCCGGGTGCACCCAGCGCATCAGCTCGGCCGGGCTGAACCCGCTCGAGAGGAACGCGTCGACGGTGCAGACGAGGTTCCAGACGGCGACCCGGTCGACGGACTCCAGCATCTCGGCTGGGACGCCCCAGACCGACGGGTCGAAGCCCGTGGGGATCTGACCGCCCACGGTCCGCGAGAGGCTCATCCGGCGCGGCACGCGGATCTCGGTGCCGGCGCGTCGGGTGACCGTCCACTCGCCGTCCCGCTCCGACGCGAGCGTCCGGTCGGGATCGGCCTCGACCATCGCCCGGGCCTCGGCCTCGCTGCCGACGGAGAAGGTCAGGTCCTCGTCGAGGAAGACCGACGTCAGCAACGGCGCGGAGTTGTCGACCATCGAGCCGTCGTCGACGTAGCGACGGATTCCGCAGCGCTCGACCACCTCGTCGTGGAAGCGCGCGTGGACGTCCGCCTCGTCGATGGACTCGTCGGTCGCCGTCTCGTACCAGGAGCCCTTGGTGTCGTCCCAGGCGACGAGCCCGGTGCTCCAGGCGAGCTCGAGGACGCCGGCGGCGCTGAGCTCGTCGTGCACCTCCATCTCGAAGCGGGTGCGGGCCGAGCCGTAGGGGCCGAGCTCGCCGGTGCCGACGACGACCACCAGGTCCTCCGGTCGTGCCGTGACCTCGCCCCACTCGGGGGTGACGGTCTCGGGCAGCTGGGCGGGCGACGGAGCCAGGGCGGCGATGCCGTCGAGCTCTTCGACCGGCTCCGGCGCCGGAGACTCGAGCTCGGCGGCGAGCGCCCCGAGGTCGAGGTCGGCGTCGGCGAGGCCGCCGGTGAGGTCGGCCGTCACCGGCTTCTGCCGGGCGGCCTCGCGGGTCGACCCGTCGCACAGTGCGAGCAGCTGCGCAGCCATCTCCTCGGTCGTCCACGTGCGGATCCCGGCCGCCTCGACCGCGTCGACGAGGGGGTCGTTGGCGCCCATGAGCCCGGTGCCCTTGACCCAGCCGATGATGGCGTGGGCGATGGTGACCCGGTCGGCCCACGCGCGGCCGGAGTCCGAACCCTCGGCGGACCACTTGGCGACGATCGCGTCGAGCGCGGCCTTGGCCTCGCCGTAGGCGCCGTCCCCGCCGAACATGCCCCGGTTCGGCGATCCGGGCAGGAGCACGTGGAGCGTCGCGGCGAGGTCGTGGTCGCGACCGCTGCCGGCGAGGCGCCCGATGAGCCGCTCGACGGACCAGAGCAGGATGCGGGTGTCCACCTCGGCGCGGCTGCCGGCGTCGGCGAGGTCGCCCATGACCCGTCCGGCGGCGAACGGCAGCAGCAGGGTGGGCACCAGGGCCGGCTTGCTGACCTGCTTCGTGCTGCCGACCGTGCGGGACTGCTCGGTGGTGATCCACTCCGCGAGGGCGTCGACGTCCGCGAAGGACGCCATGTTGGCCGGGACCACCCACAGCCGCGCACCGGGACGGGCGTGGCGGCGGTAGAGGTCGCGGTAGAAGTGCAGGCGCCGCGTGTCGAGGTGCGACGTCGTGGTGACGACGGTGGCGCCGCCGGCGAGCAGCCCGGCGACCGTCTGCGCGGCGATCGAGCCGCGGCTCGCGCCGGTCACGACGGCCACCTCGTCGGCCCAGAGGCCGTCGGACTCGTCCGTGGCGGCGTCCGCGATCGTCAGGAGGCGGTCACGGACGGCCGTGTCGTCGGTCCGCTCGGCCCACCAGCGGGCCTGCGTGGCGACGGCGCTGCCGGCGCCGGCGAAGCGCGCTGCGTCGCCGGGTGCGCGGTCGTCGCCGAGGGCGATCCTGGCGACGTCCTCGCGGGCGGTGGCCCATCGGTCGTCGACGAGCAGCGCTCGTCGGGCGTCGAAGGCGGGCGCCGTCAGCTCGACCCAGTCACTGCCGAGCTCTGCCTCGACGCGCTCGAGCACGGTCTGGTCGTCGGTGTCGACGTCCCACGGGCTCTGGCCGGCGGTCGCCTCCGTGCCGAGGCGACCGAGCAGGTGCCGCGCGGTGCTCGCGAGGACACCGTCGGGGCCGGTGATCTCACCGGTGATCTCCGCCAGGGCGGCTGCGTCGACGGTCGCGTCGGAGCCGCCGGCGGCCGGCAGGTCGATGCTGACGCCGTGGCGCGCAGCGACGGCCTGGACGGCCGCATCCACGGTGGCGTCGACCTCGGGCCCGGAGGTCGGGACCGGGAGGGTCGCGAGGTCTCCCCCACGGACGCTCGTGCCGTCGCGGGTGCCGAGCGCGAGCTCGGCCACGACGTGACTCGCCCATCCGGGGCCGAGCTGCCAGACGTCGGTGACGCGCTCGGCGACCGACGCCTGCTTGCGTCCGGTCGGGCCGAGCAGCTTCTTCAGGTGGTCGGCGAACGTCGCCGACAAGACGGGCCCGAACGGCTTGTAGCCGCGCGCCAGTCCCGTCACCTGGGTGGCGAGGGTGGGGACGTCGGCCTCCGCGGCGCCGTCGATGGCGCCGAGGTTCAGCTCGCCGCCGAGGTCGACGAGCAGCTGGTTGCGGCGTGACGAGGCACCGTCGCACAGTGACTCGATGGAGTCCGCACCACCGATCTGGTCGGGTCGCAGCTTGGTCCACCAGGCGATGAGGGTGCGGGTCCCGTCGGCCGCGGTGAAGGGAACGTCACTCGGTCGCGGGGCCGTGCTCGACTGCCGCCCAGCGCCCGGCACCCCTGCCGGGGCGCCGGTCGTCTCGGGCCGGCCGCTCTCCGGCGCTTGCGGCGCGGACTCGCTCTGAGACTCAGCCTCCTCGACGGGTGCGGGGTCCTCGTCGGTCGCGAACACCGCAGCGGCGTCTCGCTCGATGTTGAGCACCTCGACGGGTCGGCCCTCCAGCGGGAGGGTCCGCTGGACAGCGGGGAGCTTGAGCGTCGACGCGGCCAGGTTCGCCACCGTCGGCGCCTGGCCGACGCCGATCTCGACGAACCGCTCGACACCGAGACCGCCCTGGGCCGGGTCGGCGAACATGAGGTCCTGGGTCTCGATCCACCGCACGGGGCTGGCGAACTGCCAGGCGAGCAGCTCCACGAGCAGCGTGCGGCACAGGGCGCTGGGCCGTGCGGCCCAGGCGTCCCACTCGGCCAGGACGGCCTCGAGCGGGGACCCCGCTCCGGAGTTCTCCGCACCGTCGTGCTCCGCAGTGCCGACGAGCTCCGCGACCTCGGCCACGAACGCGCGGTCGAGGGTGAAGGGTCGCGGCACGAGGTTCGGGACGTAGCGGCCGATGAGGATCGACGGGTCGATCTCCTCGGGTAGCAGCTCCTCCAGGCGGGCGCGGAAGTCCGGGACGCCGCCGTGCAGGACGCGCGAGTGGAACGGCACGTCGATGCCGGGAACGAGGATGAACGCGGCCTTGCCGCCGAAGCGCGCGCGACGCTCGGTCACGTCGGCCTCGAGCGCCTCGAGACCACGCACGGTGCCCGCGATGGCGTACTGCGAGCCGCGCAGGTTGTAGTTGACGATCTGCAGGAACTCGCCCGTGCGCTCGGCGAGACCCTCGACGTAGGGGGTCACCTCGTCGTCGGCGAGACCGATCTGCGAGGGACGGATCGCGGCGAGACGGTAGTCGCTGCGCCCGTCGGAGTCGCGGGGCACGAGCGTGTGCATGACCGATCCCCGCTGGAAGACCACCTCCACGACGGCCTCGAGCGGGATCACGCCCGAGACGGCCGCCAGGGCGTTGTACTCCCCGACCGAGTGACCGGCGAGGACGGAGCCCTCGACGAACGCGCCGGACTCGCGCAGCTCGGCCATCTGGGCGGCGCCGAGCACCGCCATCGCGACCTGGGTGAACTGCGTCAGGAAGAGGACGCCGTCGGGGTGCTTGTGCCGCACGCCGTCGGCGACGAGCTCGGTCGGGTTGTCGCGGACGACGGTGAGGATGGAGAAGCCGAGGGCGCGCCGCGTGTGCGCGTCGGCGCGGTCCCAGACCTCCTTGGCCGCCTTGGAGCGCTGGTAGCCGGCCATGCCCATCCCGGCGTGCTGGATGCCCTGGCCGGGGAAGGCGTACGCCGTGCGCGGCGCCGCGAGACGGGCGGTGGCCGCCATGACGAGCTCGGCGTCCTCGCCGACGGTGCGGCAGGAGACCTCGAGGACCTCGTCGCCGGCGTCGAGACCGACGCGCTCGGCCTTGACGACGACCTCCGCTCCCGGGGTCACGGGGCTGAGCCAACGGGCGGTCCAGCCGACGACGCGCCGACCGGTCCGCTCGGCGACGACGTGCTGCGCGGCGCCGGAGAGCCACATGCCGTGGGCGATCGGACCGTCGAGGCCGGCGAGGCGGGCCGCGGCCGGGCTCGTGTGCAGAGGGTTGTGGTCGCCGGACACCGCAGCGAAGGCGTGCAGGTCGGCAGGCGCGGCGAGGGTGGCCTCGGCCCGGGTGCGTCGAGGCGTGTCCCGGACGTCGCGCAGCGTCGCGCCGGCGCGCTCGGGGTCGGCGACCGTGGTGGTTCCGGGACGGCCGCGCACGCAGAAGCGCTCGACCAGGCTCACGCAGCGGCCGTCGGCGTCGTCGAGAACGACCGCCACGGTCACGACCCGGCCCAGCTCGGTGGCCTCGACGCTCTCGAGACGTGCCGTGACCGACAGCGTCGTCGACACGTCGGGCAGCCGGACGGCGTGGGCGACGTGGTCGAGGTGGACGAGGTCGAGCATGCCCTCGACCACCGGCTCGCCCTCGTCGGTGGACGCGGCGCCGATCACGGCGAAGACGACCGGCCAGGCCGAGCCGACGACGGCGTCGGGGACGGTCCGTCCGCCCGTGGCGGCGGTGACCGCCGCATGGTCGGCCGCGAGCGACGGGTCCCACGGGACCTCGGCGGTGGCGACGCCGTCGACGACCGGGGGCAGGGCACCACCGGCAGCGGTGGCGAGCAGCGCCGCCATCGCCGAGGCGGCCGCGTCGGTGTGCACCACGGGCGCTGCGCCGGTGGCCACCTCGGGGCCGGCCTCGACCTGGATCGCCAGGGTGCGTCCGCCGCCGAGCGGCACGACCAGGCGGGCGGCCTCGTCGCCGTCCGCCAGGAGCGACGCCCCGGTCCCGGGGTGCTCGGCACGGTCCCGCTCCACCAGGACCCAGCCGTCGCCGAGCCGGTGCACCGGGTTGCGGACGCAACGTCCGGCCCACACGACGTCGGGGGCCGACAGCACCCGGGCGAGCGGGACGCTGACACCGTCGACGCGACGCAGACCGCTGACGCTCTCGGGCGCACCCCCCGCGGCCAGCGCGGCGTCGACCGCGGCGTCCTCGAAGCGCCGCAGGAGCGCGGCGACGGGCTCGTCGGCGCGGGTGATGCCCGCGACCGAGACGGTCCCCGGGATGACGCAGACCTGCTCGGCGTCGTAGCGGGCGTCGTGGGCCTGCCACAGCGAGTCCGACCGCCACCAGCGACGCACGTCCCCGTCGACCACCGGCACGAACGGCACGGGCTTGCCCGGACGTCGGCACACCTGGACGAAGAACGCGACGTCGGCAGGGTGCAGCTGGACGTCCGAGGCGGCCGGATGGGCCGCGACGAGGGCATGCAGCGCCGCCTGGGCGTCCTCGACCGAGACGGAGTCCGGGAACAGGGTCGGCACGGTGCCGCGATCGGCGTCCGTGAGACGGGCCTCGGCACGCTGGAGCATCGCGTGGAAGCGGTCCCGCAGGGTCACGTCGAGCCAGGCGCCACGCGTCGTGCCGGCTTCGCCGTCGTCACCGGTGGGGCTGTCGTGGCCGGTCGTGAGCTCGACGAATCGTCCGAGCCAGTCGGCGTAGGACATCGCGGCGACATCGCCGAAGTACGGCTTGGCCGTCCGGTCGAGCGCGGCGACGATCTCCTCACGGCGCGCCGCGACGGCCTCGGCGTCGCCGGCGACCTCGTCCAGCAGGCGTCCCACCCGGGAGGCGGTGTTGTCGACCTCGTGGATGTCGGCACCGAGCTGGCTGCGGCCGGAGGCCATCCCCCCGTCGGCCCGTCCCGCGCCGACCCAGTCGGGGGTGCCGGGCGTGTCGACGAGCAGCTGCTTGACCTGCGGCGAGGTCGTGGCCTCGAGCGTCGCCATGGCCGCGGTGCCGACGAGCACGCCGTCCAGCGGCATGACGGGGTGTCCGTGGGTGCGGGCCCAGTCGCCCGTGAGGTAGCGGGCGGCCGCGTCCGGCGTGCCGATGCCGCCTCCCACGCAGACGACGAGGTTGTCGCGGGAGCGCAGGTCGGCGTACGTGCTGATCAGCAGCTCGTCGAGGTCTTCCCACGAGTGGTGCCCACCGGCCTTGCCACCCTCGATCTGCACGATGACGGGGTGGGGCGCGACCGCGTCGGCGATCTGCAGCACCTGGCGGATCTGCTTGACCGTCCCCGGCTTGAAGACGGTGTACTCGATCCCGGCGTCGCGCAGCTCCTGCACGAGGGCGACGGCCTCGTCGCGCTCGGGGACGCCCGCGGTGACGATCACGGAGTCGATCGGCGCACCCGCCGCGCGGGCCCTCTGCACCAGGCGACGACCCCCGACCTGCAGCTTCCACAGGTAGGGGTCGAGGAAGAGGGAGTTGAACTGGTAGGTCCGGCCCGGCTCCAGGAGGGCGTCGAGCTCGGCGACACGGTCGGCGAAGATCGCCTCGCTGACCTGTCCACCACCGGCGAGCTCGGCCCAGAAGCCGGCGTTGGCGGCGGCCGCGACGATGGCGGCGTCGACGGTCGTGGGGGTCATGCCGGCGAGCAGCACGGGCGAGCGCCCCGTCAGCCGGGAGAAGCGGGTCTCGGCACGGACCGAGCCGTCGGGCAGCTCGACCACGCGCGGCGCGAACGCCGACCAGGGCGTCGAGCGACGGGGAGCCGCGCCCGGCGTCGTGAGCTCGCGGTGCCCGCGTCGGGTGGCGACGGCGACGAGGCCGGCACCGCGCACCTTCGCCTCGGCGGAGCTCAGGCGGGTCGCGAGGTCGCCGGGGCCGAGGTCCAGGAGCCAATCGGCGCCGGCGTCGAGGACTCGCTCCAGCTCGTCGACCCAGTCGACCGGGTCGACGACGGCACGCATCGCGAGGTCGCGGCCGCGGTCCGGGTCGAGGCCGCAGGCGCCGGCCCACTCGGCGACGAGGTCGGCGGCCTCGGCGAGCTCGGGGTGGTGGAAGGCGAGGCCGGCGTCGACGTCCTCGACGACGGGTGCGAACGCCGCTCCGCCGGTGGTCTTTCGCTCCCGCTCGGCCTTCTCGGTGGCGGCACGCTCGTCGAGCAGCGCGACCGCCCGCTCGAGACCGGCCTCCGGGCCGGAGAGCACGACGGAACGACGGCCGTTGCGCAGGCGGGTGACGACCCTGGCGCCCGCCGGCAGCGGGGCGAGCGCCTGGGTGACGCGCTCGAGCCCCTCGCCGGTGATGCTCACCATCGTGCGTCCGAGCAGGCCGCGGCGTCTCCCGACGACCTGGCCGGCGGCGCCGACGAGGCGGGCGTAGGCGTAGACCTCGGCCGGGGCGAGCCCGTCGAGGGCGGCGAGGACGAGGGCACCCTGGGAGTGCCCGGCAGCGGCGACCGGGGGGCTCGAGCGAAGGTCGAGACCCTGCTCGCGCAGGGCGGCGAGGCCGGCGAGCTGGGTCAGGGCGATGCCCGGCACCGACACCGCAGGCGCGCGCAGCGCGTGAGCGTCCGGGACGGTCGGCGCGTCGAGGTCCTCGGCGGACTCCCCCACGGCGAGCACGTCGAGCCAGCCGAGCGGGTCCATCGTCGTGCCGGTGCGGCTCAGCTCGACGGCGACCGGCGCCAGGAGCTCGTCGGCGCGCTCGACCAGGCCCCGGAGCTCGTTCTCCAGCGCGAAGTCCCGGGCCAGCTCCGCGAGCGGTTCCAGCCACGGTCCTCCCTGGCCCCCGAGCAGGAGGGCGAAGGGCACGTCGTCGCGGAGCCGGTCGACGAGGGCAGGTCGTCGATCGCTCGATCCGGAGGGACGTCCGGATCGGGCCGTGGCGTCGGTGGAGGTGCGGGCCGTGGGGGTGCTGTCGAAGGTCGTCACGCCTCCATCGTCGCAAAACGTGAGGGTATCCTCAAGTTTTTCCCGAGGGTTTCCTCACGTTTTGCGTCACACCGGTCCCTGGACCGCTCGGATCCCCGGTTCAGCCCTCCGCTCAGACGCCACCGGTCAGCGTGAGTCCACCGTCGGCGGTGATCGTCTGACCGGTGAGCCACGCGGCGTCGTCGGAGAGCAGGAACGCAGCGACGCCGGCGACGTCCTCGGGCAGCCCGAGCCGCTTGAGCGGGTACGGCTCGGAGACCTGCTCCTCGCGACCCTCGTAGAGCGCCTTGGCGAACGTCGTCTTGACCACCGCCGGCGCGACGGCGTTGACCCGGATGGCCGGCCCCAGCTCGACGGCGAGCTCCTCGGTCACGTGGATCAGCGCGGCCTTCGAGGCGCCGTACATGCCGATGTTCGGCGCTGGCTTGAGCCCGGCGACCGAGGCGACGTTCACGACGGCGCCGCCGTGCTCGCCCATCCACGCCTGGTACGCCTGCTGGGTCCAGGAGACCGCGGACAACACGTTCACCGCGAAGATCTTCGCCGCCGCCTCGAGGTCGATGTCGATCATCCGCCCGTACACGGGGTTGATGCCGGTGTTGTTGACCAGGAAGTCGAGGCGGCCGAAGCGCTCGACGGCCGTCGCGACCGCCTCCTGCTGGTGGGCGACGTCGTCGCCGGAGCCGGCGAGGAACAGGGCGTTCTCCTCGCCGAGACCGGCGACGGCCTCCTCGAGGGCGTCGACCTTGCGGGCGGTGATGAGCACCTTGGCGCCGTCGGCGACGAGGCGCTCCGCGATGCCGAGCCCGATGCCCCGGCTGGCGCCGGTGACGATCGCGACCCTGCCGTCGAAGCGGCCCATCAGGAGAGCCGCTCGATGACCATGGCCATGCCCATGCCGCCACCGACGCACATGGACTCCACGCCGAACTGCTTGTCGTGCCACTGCAGGGAGTTGATGAGCGTGCTGGTGATGCG
>SXGT01702322.1_pt1 | contig 11343 bp, 10 predicted proteins | sample 3176221 | NCBI WGS metagenome assembly SXGT01 (sample SAMN11356862, study PRJNA531348) | freshwater metagenome | isolation source: freshwater sample F1-120 | place: China: Fuxian Lake, Yuxi | collected 2017-12-25
ACGCGCCCGGCGCCTCGGGCAACCTCGCCACCGACGATCTGGTCGGCATGCTGCACTCGATGGGCATCGCGACCGGCATCGATCTCGACAAGCTGGTCATCGCCGCGCGCCAGGCCGCCACGTTCATCGGCCACGACCTGCCGTCGAAGTTCCTCAAGGCCTACCTCGGCAAGCAGGCGCGCGCGCGCCGCCGCGCCGAGCTGGGCTGAGCGCCACCGAAACGGCCGAAGGCCGGATCCGCGGGGACCCGGCCTTCGACTGCCGCCCCCGCGCTGAACGCTCTCGCGTTTCGGGCGGGGGCCCCACGTCTTGTGGGGGAGGGGCTTTGCGAAAGCCCCTCCAGGAGACAGGATCTCAGCCGCCGATCTGCCACTCGCCGCCGACGCGGACGTAGACGTTGCCGCGCAGCTCCCAGCGCACCGGCGCCCAGCGGTGGCCGGCCTTGGCGCGCTCCCAGTGGCCGGGGACCCACTCGTACTGGCGGGCCTGCTCGCTCCACGCGTAGGCGCCCTCGATCCAGACGTAGCCGCGGCGCGCCGCGCCGGGGTTCTCGACGCGCGGCGGGGGCGGCGCCATCGTCGGACCGACGATGACGACCTGGCCGCCCGACGAGATCACCGTGCCGGCGCCGTTGGTGGCGATCACGCCGCCCTGGCCGTTGTTGACGATGACGCCGCCGTTGCCGCCGACCACGCCGCCATTGCCGCCCACCACCACGCCGCCGCCGCCGGGCTGGTCGTAGCGGTGATCCTGGTTGTGCGGATCGCTCACGGTGCCGCCGCCGCCGCCGGTGACGACCACGCCACCGCCGACCACGACCCAGCTGCCGTCGACCCAGTGCCAGCTACCGTTGCGCGGCTCCCAGCGGCCGTCGTTCCAGGCGTAGCCGGAGCGCTCGCGCTCCCAGTGGCCATCGACCCACACCCACTGGCCGCCCTGCCACTGCCAGTTGCCCTTGACCCACACGTGGCCGCTCATCGGCTGCGGGTTCTCGGCGCGCGGGGGCGGCGGTTGATCGTAGGCGACGACGGCGCCAGTGGCGATGCGGCCCCGGGCCGTGACGACGCAGGCGGGGAGCGTGGTGCCGAGCAGGGCCGCGAGGCCCAGGGTCGACAGGATCCGACGGGTACGGTTCATCTCGAGTCTCCTTTAGGTCGTCCAGCCGGAGCGTCCGGGCCGGGAACAACTCTTGGACGGCCAGGTCCATGATTGTTTCAACCGCGAGTATTCCCACCCGCGATCGTCCTGTCAACGCACCGGGTTCCGCGAACTTACGGACCCTTGCCGGGCTTCAACGCCTCGAGATCAGCCGGGGTCGCGGTGCGCAGCCACACCAGGTAGTCGGCCATCGCGCGGATCTGGTTGGGCTCGAGGTCGTCGTCGTAGGCCGGCATGTCGTCGAGCTTGCCGAACAGGTTGGGCGCGCCGCTGTCGCGCAGCACCGCCTCGTAGTAGCGGCGCGAGCCGTAGCCGGCGAGGTTGGGCCCGGTCGAGGCGTCGGTGCCGGCGCGGTTGTGGCAGTCGGCGCACGGGCCGTCGTCGAACAGCGGCTTGCCCTGCTCGACCTTGGCGGCGTCGACGTCGGTGGCGCCGGTCTCGGCGTAGAGCAGCTCGACCAGCGCGTCGAGCTCCGCGCCGGTGGCCTCGGTCTTGGGCATCGCGTTCTCGTCGTCGACGATCTTCTTGACCAGGCCGAAGTGCTCCGGCGCCGACGGATCGAGCAAGAGCGAGCGGATGTGCGCGCGGCTGGCCAGGCCCGGCCCGATCACCGGCGCCTTGCGATCGTCTCCGTCGTGGCAGCTCGCGCACTCGCTGGCCCACAGCGTCCGCGCCACGTAGAAGCGCGGCGTCGTGAACACCGCCAGGCCGCCTGGCGACGGCACGCCGTTGGTCTTGGCCAGCGCCCGCGCTCGCGCCGCCTCGCGCGCGAACCGGTGGCTGCGCCGCTGCAGCTCCTGATCGTCGTCGTCCTTGGCGTACGACTGCATCGACACGCCGATCGCGCCGACCAGGCCGACGAACAGCATCGCCAGCACCGCGTAGTGGCGGCGCGGGCGCCCGGGGCGGCCGTCGAACAGCGGCACCGCGGCGAGCACGCCGAACACCACCAGCGGCAGGCCCAGCGCCATGAACGTGCGCAGCGAGCCGAAGGTGTTGACCAGCGCGAACAGCGGCCGGAAGTACCACTGCGGGCGCGCGTCGTAGGCCGCGGTCGGGTCGGCCGGCCCGTCGAGCCCGGCGCCGCCGGCGTGCTCGCTCCACGCCACCAGCGCGATCAGCGCCAGCGCCGCCACCACCCAGTTGCGCAGGCTCTGGTACGGCCACGCCGCGTGCGCCGGCCCGCCGGTCGGCAGCACGCCGTGGCGCCGGGCCTGGGCGCGGAGCGCCCACGCCAGCAGCAGCGTGACGATCGGCAGCACCACCGCGTGCAGCGCGTAGAAGTGGGTCAAGGTCAGGTTGCCGAACTCGTTGCCGCCTTGGACCGCCTGCACCAGCTGCCGCCCTGGGCCGGGCGCGTCGTTGACGTAGGCCAGCTCGACCTTGGTCGCCCAGTAGCCGTACTGATCCCAGCGCAGCACGAAGCCGGTCACCGAGTACAGCGTGATGACGCCGATCAGCCCGAGCCCGAGCCACCACTGCAGCTCGCGCGGCCGGCGGTAGCCGCCGCGCAGCGCGGTCACCACCAGGTGCAGGCCGGCGACGATCACCACCGCCGACATGCCCCAGCGGTGGACGCCGCGGACGACGCTGCCCATCGTCACCTGGTCCTCGATGTACGCGACCGAGGCCCACGCCGCGCCGGTCGACGGCGCGTAGTACAGCGCGAGCAGCGCGCCCGACGCCGCCTCGATCACCAGCAGGAACGCCACCAGGAACGACAGCGTGTGGGCGAACGACGCGCCGCCCGCCACCGGGCGCTGCCACTGCGCGAGCACCTCGCGGTGGCCGACGCGCTCGTCGAGCCAGTCGCCGATCCGCGCGCGCATCACGCCGGCTTCCGATCGGCGCCGCCGGGCTGGTAGCGCACCCAGGTCACCTTGACCCGGCCGCGCTCGATCACCACCGGCAGCGGATCGAGGCCGCGCTCGGCGGGGCCGCTCAGGCGCGCGCCGTCGAGATCGAAGGTCGCGCTGTGGCACGGGCACTCGAACCGCTTGGCGCCCTCGGCGAACCCGATCGCGCAGCCCTTGTGCGGGCACACCGACGACAGCGCCGCGATCTGGCCGTCCTTGCCGCGGCGCAGCCACGCGGCGCCGAGCACGACGTTGGCGGTCGACGCGTAGGCGTCGCGCACGCTGGCGGCGACCAGCGGCACCCGCACCGGCAGGTCGCCGACCTGATCGGCGGCGATCGCGTCGATCGGATCGGTCGGCGACGAGACGACGACCGCGCCGACCGGGTGGCCGACCAGCCGCGCCACCGGCACCAGCAGCGCCGCCCCGACCCCGCCGCCCACCGCGCAGGTCGCGACCTGCAGGAACCGGCGACGGGTGGCGTCGCCAGCAGAGGAGGAGGGCGGATCGCCGGTCGGGTCCTGTTCGCTCACCGGCGCAGTCTACGCCGCGCCCACCGCGCTGGTAACCGAGCGACCGCGCGAAGCGAGCGGCGCCATGCCGCGGCGCACGGCGCGTCCCCGCGCGGCGCGGCCCGCGCGGGCCATCACCCCATCGTGCGCTCTTCGCGCTCCTGGTCTTCCTTGCAGCGGATGCACAAGCTCGTCTCGGGGCGCGCCTCGAGCCGCTTCTTGCCGATCGGCTCGTCGCACGACTCGCAGTTGCCGAACGTGCCGTCGTCGATCTTCTTGATCGCGAGATCGAGCTTCGACAGCAGGCTCTTGTCGCGGCCGCGCAACCGGAACTCGAACGACTGGGTGTACTCGGCCGAGGCCAGGTCCATCTCGTCGGGCAGGTCGCTCGGATCCAGCGTCATGTTCTCGGTGAGCGTCTGCCGAGCGCGATCGACGACGTCGCGACGCTTGCCCTCGAGCAGCTCCTTGAACTTCTGCAGTTCTTTCTTGGTGAGCGGCTTGGCCGCCGGCGCTGCAGTGCTGCTCGTGGTCGACACGTCGTGCCCCTTCGTGAAGATCGGGAAGCCGGAGCGTCCGGCGCGAAAGGCCGCATACCATAGTGGCGGCGCGGCTGCCTGACAACCCCTGGGCCTGGCTACCCGCGCCGGGTGTCGCCGATCTCGACTCGCACGTGTGGGGGAGGCCGTCCACACCTTGACACCGTGTAGGTGAACCGCCGAGAATCATGTGCACAATGTCCGGCTCCGACAAGCGCAAGCAGTCTCTCTACTTCCCTGAGGACATGCTCAAAGAGATCCAGGACGAGGCGGCCCGGCAGGACCGGTCGCTCTCGTGGATCGTCCAGAAGGCCTGGAAGATCGCGCGCAAGGAGATCATGAAGTACCCGTCCGTGAACGAGTTCCCGGGCGAGGACGATCCCCGCGAGAACCCTTGATTCGTGCGCTGGGGGTACGCCGCGTCGCCGTGCGATGGGACGCGGCTGTTTTACGAGGATGAAGATCGTGGGGATCCCCGGACGCCGGTGATCCTCTGCGACGGGATCGGGTGCGACGGCTACGTGTGGCGCCACCTGCGCGCTGCGCTGGAGCCGCGCCGCGTGATCCACGGCCACTACCGCGGGCACGGTCGCTCCCAGCCGCCGCGCCGGGCCGGCTGCCTGGAGATCGAGGACCTGGCCGACGACGCGGTGGCGATCCTGGACGACGCCGAGATCGGCTGCGCCGTGTGGATCGGCCACTCGATGGGCGTCCAGGTCGCGCTCGAGACCTGGCGCCGCCACCCCGATCGGGTGGCGGGGCTGGTGCTGGTGTGCGGGGCGCCGGGGCACCCGCTCCGCACGTTCCATGGCGCCGACACCTTGGAGCACCTGCTGCCGACCATCGAACGCTGGGTCGTGAAGGTGCCGGGTGTGGTCAACCGCCTCACCCGCAACCTGCTGCCGACCCGGCTGGCGCTGGAGATCGCCGGCCGCCTGGAGATCAACCGCGAGCTGGTCGACCCGGACGACTTCATGCCCTACCTCGAGGGCATGGCGCGCATGGACGTGCGCACCTTCGTGGCCATGCTGGCGGCGGCCGGCCGCCACTCGGCCGAGGACCTGCTCGCCGCGATCGACGTGCCGGTGTTGGTGGTGGCAGGTGGGCGCGACGGCTTCACGCCGCCCGAGCGCAGCCGCTTGATGATCGAGCAGGTGCCCGGCTGCCAGGGCCTCGAGATCGAGGATGGTTCGCACACGGCGCCCATCGAACGGCCCGAGCGAGTGAACGGCGCGATCACCTCCTTCCTCACCGATCGAGTCGACACCAAAATGCCACTTACCTGAATTGTTACTGGCAATTAGATGCTATCATGAGGTGGCCTCATGGTGGGTCGGAGGTGCGGCGGATTTTCCGTAAAAAGTCGTGGCATTTCGATCGGTGTTGGTGCAAGGTGCGCTCCCACGCAGCAAGCCATTTTGGGGGCTTAGCCGCGGGTTGTGCGCTTTGCCGCGTCCTTTCGACTCGGCGGCGCGAGAAAGAGTGAGGAAATGACCCGTCCCGTCCTGCGCCGCCCTGAGGATGATAACGATGGCCTCGTCGCCCTGCCGCCGATCACGGTGGTCCGGCAGCGCCTGCGCACCACGGTCAAGGAGTTCGCGACCGCCGCCCCTGGCCGTCGCGCCGCCGCGCTCGCCGCGGTCTGGATCGCCGCCACCGGCTGCGAGGCCGACCTCAACCACTACGATCCCGAAGAGGCGCTGCGCACTTACCGCCTGATCGAGAGCGAGCTCCGTGCCGAGCTGCGCATCAGCGTCGGCCGCGGGATCACCAACGAGCCGCACACCGCGACCCGCAACACGATGATCCAGATGCTCGAGCACCTCGAGGAGCTCGAGGCCGCCGCCGTCGCGCCCCGTCCGGCGCGCCGCCGTCGCCGGCGTTGACCGTAACCTTAGAGGGTCTTTCGCAAAGACCCTCGCTGGTTTTTTGGAGGGTCTTTCGCAAAGACCCTCCCCCACAAGACGTGGGGCCCCCACCCGAAACGCGAGAGCCCTCGCTCGGCAGCGTGGTGGTGACCAGAGCGCTCGCCTGTCCGGGAGCGGCCGGATTCCGGCCATCCCGGACAGCTGGTGGCCGGATTTCCGGCCAGCCGGACACCGCAAGTAGCTGAGATCGCGAGGGGTGGGTGGACGGCATCGGCGTTGCTTTACGCGCGCGCATGCGCGTGGCGTTGATGGTGCTGGTAGCCGTGGTGGTGCCGTCGTTGGCCGCTGCCGATTGTCCGTCGCTCGACGCCATCCAGCGCCGGGCCGAGGCGTTCGCCGGGCTCGATGGCGCGCCGACCTGGCGGGCGCGCTCGCGGTGGTCGGCGGTGGTGCCGGTGATCAGCGCCCGCGCCACCACCGACACCGGCTGGGAGGAGGGCGGGCCCGCCAGCCGGGCGACGGTCGGGCCCGTGGAGCGGCAGCAAGCCTTCGACGTGCGGCTGACCTGGCGCCTCGAGCGCCTGGTGTTCAGCCCCGACGAGCCCCGGCTGTTCGAGTCGGAGCGCCGCGCCCGCCGCGATCGCATCGCGCTGCGCCAGGAGGTGGCGACCGCCTACTACCGATGGCGCCGGGTCGCCGCCCAGGCCGGGACCGACGACGGCGCGCTGGCGGCGGCCGAGGCGTTCGCGCAGGTAGACGCGTTCACCGGCGGCTGGCTGGCCAAGGTCGGCTGCCCGTGATCGCCGAGAATTTGCGGTGGCGCCGGTCCGCCGGCGACAATGTCGGTGTCGTGGCTTCGCTCCCCAGCTCCGAGCGCGCGTTCCCGCGCCACGCCGTCGACGCCGCGATCACGCTGGCGCGCGGCGGCGAGGTGGTGGCCCGCGGCCGCACCCGCAACCTGTCCCGGGGCGGGCTGTGCGCGGTGGTCGGGGCCGCGGTCCCGCGCGGCGCGGTGGTCGACGTCGGCATCTCGCTGGTGTTCTCGACCGACGGCGTCTCCGAGCCGCTGACCCTGCCGGCCCGGGTGGTCTGGTGCACGAGCTTTTCGGACGCCGAGCAGATCGGCCTGTCGTTCCTGCCGCTCGATCCCACCCAGGCCGCGTACCTCGACATGTTCATCCGCTACCTGGTCACCCACGACGACGACGGCGGACCTACATCCGACGATCCGTTCGGCTGAGTGATCCATCGTCGTGGGCGTCGGCGCTTTCGCTGGGCCGACCGTTTCGACTACCATCGCCACAACGGGGACGCGCACGGTCACGGGAGCGTCTCCCGCGGCTCGGCGCGCCCGGGAGTGATCCATGCGCCGTCGCTTGCGCCGCCTGTCTACCTTCATCGGGTTCGTCGTCGCGCTGGGCCTGACCGCCCACGCCCACGCCCAGCCGGTCAAGCCCCGCATCTCGGTGATGGTGGACTCGTCGGGGTCGATGCTGCTGACGCCGGAGATCGTCACCATCGCCGAGACTTGCGTCGCGCAGGGCTGGAACGGCTGCACGAGCAGCGGCAACCCCACCGCCGCGCAGGAGACCTGCAACGCGTGCATGGCCTGGACGACCCGCGTGTCGCCGACCTGCGCGAGCAGCTTCACGGCGACCTGCCGGTCGACCTACACCAACTGCTACCGCTTCTTCTACGGCTCGACCGCGACCTGCGGCCAGTCGCTGAACCTCTCCGAGGGCGTGCCGACCCGCGGCGACGGCACCGCGCTGACGCCGGGTTGCGACGTCGACGGCGACGGCCAGGCCAACGACAGCCGCATGTACCAGGCCAAGGAGGCGGTCAACAACGTCGTCGCAACGTTCGGCGAGGTCGAGTTCGCGCTGTGGCGCTATGCCCAGGTCGAGGGCGGGCAGACCTGCGCCTCCGACGCGTCGTGCCCCGACACCCCCGGCGGCTCCAGCGTCCTCACCTGCGAGAACGTCGCCGGGGCCAACGTCTGCGCGCTCGACGCCGCCAACATCGGCTCGGCGACCGGCCAGTGCAACATGTTCACCTGGAACGGCGCCGACAACACGTTCGCCTGCTCGCAGTGCGCTGACGGCGGCGGCAGCGCCGAGCGCCTGCTGTGCGAGGCCTACCAGCTCGATCGCATCCGCACCGGCGGGTCGAGCCCGCTGGCCGGCACCGTCAACTGTGCGCTGCCCAGCACCAACCACCCGTTCATGATGAACCACGGCGGCTGCGATCCCTCGGGCGGCGAGCGCCTGGTCGACTTCCCGGCCACCGGCTTCGACGACAACTACGCCCAGATCCGGCAGTGGATCGATCACCAGCAGCCCAACGTCTCGACCGACGTCGAGATCAACGCCCAGGGCGGCACGCCGATCGCCGCGTCGCTGCGCGACATGCGCACCGCGGTCTTCAACTCGGCGCGGCTCGACACCCGCACGCCGTGCCGCAAGCACCAGGTCATCTTCCTCACCGACGGCGGCGAGAGCTGCGAGACCGTCGCGGCGGCGGTGACCGCGGCCGGCACGTTCCAGAACATGTCGTTCACCAACGCGGCCGGCACCGTCGTCCCCGACTACGACGTGCCGGTCTACGTCATCGGCTTCGCGGTGTGCCCGCCCGGCCAGCCCAACTGCCAGACCCGCCAGGACCTCAACTCGATCGCCGCCGCCGGCGGCACCGGCACCGCGATCCTGGTCAACAACCAGCTCGAGCTGCAGCTGGCGCTGGCGCAGATCGTCGCCAACTCGGTGCTGGCCGAGCGCTGCAACAACCTCGACGACGACTGCGACGGCGCGGTCGACGAGGACTTCCCGGGACGGGGCGCGGCGTGCTCGGCCGGCGTCGGCGCGTGCTTCGCCAACGGCACGGTCGTGTGCACCGCCGATCAGACCGGCCTGGCGTGCAACGCCACCGCCGGCGCGCCCAGCCCCGAGGTGTGCAACGGCCTCGACGACAACTGCGACGGCCTGATCGACAACGGCATCAGCTGCACCGGCTGCGTGCCGGTGTGCACCGACGCCGCGCACTGCGACGTCTGCAACAACATCGACGAGGACTGCGACGCCGTGATCGACGAGGACTTCGTCGCGACCTCGTGCGGCGTCGACACCGGCGCGTGCGCGCCCGGCGCCACGGCGTGCGTCGCCGGCACGCTGTCGTGCACCGGCGGCGTCGGCCCGGTCAGCGAGACCTGCAACAACGTCGACGACGACTGCGACGCGATCGTCGACGGCATGACCCAGGCCTGCTACCCGCCGGCCACCGCCGGCTGCAACCCGATGACCGGCGTGTGTCAGGGCGTGTGCCGGCTCGGCACCCAGACCTGCACCACCGGCAGCTTCGGCGCCTGCACCGGCGCGCGCACGCCCGGCCTCGAGATCCCGTGCAACGGGCTCGACGACGACTGCGACGGCCTGGTCGACGAGGGCGGCGGCGTCGAGCAGTGCAACGGCCTCGACGACAACTGCAACGGCATGGTCGACGAGGGCGTCGCCACCACCGACCCCGACATCGGCGACGCCTGCGGCACGCCGCCGTTCGTCGGCGCCTGCCGCCAGGGCGCGATCGCCTGCGTCGCCGGCGCCGAGGTGTGCCAGGGCGAGATCAACCCCCCCGGCGAGGTGTGCGACAACGTCGACAACGACTGCGACGGCACCGTCGACGACAGCGTGCCCGGGTTCGGCGGGCCGTGCGGCTCGAGCGTCGGCCGCTGCGATCCCGGCACGCTGCAGTGCGTGGCCGGCGCGCCGGTGTGCGTCGGCGCGGTCGGCCCGTTCGCCGAGGTGTGCAACAGCCAGGACGACAACTGCAACGGCGCGACCGACGAGACCGACCCGATGCTCGGCGACACCTGCGCCACGCTGCCGGGTGGCGGCACCGTGCCCAGCGAGACCGGCGAGTGCCAGTTCGGCGTGCTGGCGTGCCAGGCCGGCGGCCTGACCTGCGTCGGCGCGATCGGCCCGGTGGTCGAGCGCTGCAACGCGCTCGACGACGACTGCGATGGCCTGGTCGATGAGACCTTCCCGACGCTGGGCACCGCCTGCGACAACGGCGCGCTCGGCGTGTGCCGCCAGACCGGCGTCGTGGTGTGCTCGCCCAGCGGCGGCACCACGTGCACCGCGCCGCCCGGCGTGCCCGGCACCGAGACCTGCAACGGCCTCGACGACGACTGCGACGGCACCATCGACGACGGCCCGCTGCCGCTGGTCGGCACCGAGTGCGCGCCGGCCACCGGCGTGTGCGCGCCCGGCCTGTGGGCCTGCACCGCCGGCGTGCTCACCTGCGGTCAGCCGAGCTCCGGCTCGCCCGAGATCTGCAACGCGTCGGACGACGACTGCGACGCGCAGGTCGACGAGAGCCCGCCCGGGTCGCCGCTGCCGGGCGAGGAGGAGCCGTGCGTCGAGCCCGGCTTCGAGGCGAACATGGACATCGGCGAGTGCGAGTTCGGCCAGACCGAGTGCGTCGCCGGCGGCCTCGACTGCATCGGCTACCAGGGCCCCAGCCCCGAGATCTGCGACGGCCTGGACAACGACTGCGACGGCAACGCCGACGACCTGGCGACGTGCCCAGGCCCGACCGACGCCTGCCACGCCGGCACCTGCGTCCAGCCGTGCGGCGCCGGCGAGTTCCCGTGTGGCGGCGGCTTCATCTGCGAGCACCTCGACGACGTGCCGGTCCCGGGCAACTACTGCGTGCCCGACCCGTGCAACGGCGTGACCTGCGCCGCCGACGAGGTGTGCGACCCGGCCACGCGGATGTGCCGCAACCTGTGCGACGGCGTCACGTGCCAGACCGGCGAGCAGTGCCAGCTCGGCACCTGCGTCGACTGCTTCGACGTGCCGAGCCTGTGCATGCCGGGCGAGCTGTGCGTGCGCGACGGCCAGGGCGTCGGCCAGTGCCAGGACAACCCGTGCGACCCCAACCCGTGCCCGGTCGACGAGACCTGCGTCGAGGGCGTGTGCATGGGCGGCTGCGGCGCCGGCTGCCCCGACGGCCAGGCCTGCGTCGGCGGCACCTGCGTCAGCGACCCGTGCGACGGCGTCACCTGCCGCACCGGCGAGGTGTGCGATCCGGCCACCGGCGACTGCGTGAACCAGATGTGCAGCGGCGTGCAGTGCCGCCCGGGCGAGGTCTGCGTCGAGACCACCGGCGACTGCATCGCCGATCCGTGCGTCACTACCAACTGCCCGATGGGCCAGACCTGCAGCGTCGATCCGGGCGGCCGCCCGGTGTGCGCCGATCCCGACGCCCCGACCGTGGATCGCGTGACGGCGGCCGGTGGCGGCTGCGCGGCCGGCGGCGGCGGTGGTGGCGCCGGCGCGGCGATCGGCCTGGCGCTCGTGGCCTGGACGCGACGCCGGCGCCAGCGCCGCGCGGCGGGAGGTGCGGCGTGATC
>SXGT01313008.1_pt1 | contig 11341 bp, 9 predicted proteins | sample 3176221 | NCBI WGS metagenome assembly SXGT01 (sample SAMN11356862, study PRJNA531348) | freshwater metagenome | isolation source: freshwater sample F1-120 | place: China: Fuxian Lake, Yuxi | collected 2017-12-25
ATACACTTCGACGATCCGACGACGCAGATCGAGAGAAAGAGCTTGTGTCATACGGCCTCCTGACCCGGCAGACCTCCTTGGATCACACGTTCAGGTGCAAGTCGAGTTTCCGCTCCGTGATCCCGAGCGGCGCTGTCAGATCGTCGGCTTGCCAGGTCACCGCGAAGCTGCCGCGGCCGAGCTCGCGCTCGAGGCGGTAGCGTCCTGCGATCACCATCCCTGCGCGTGCGCCGGCGGCATGGGTCGTGGTGGTCGCCGTGGCGGTCGTCGTGGTGGTCGCCGTGGCGGTCGTCGTGGCAGTGTCCATGCGGCGACCGTGCGCACGGCTGGGCCGGCCCACAACGCGCAATCACGCAGGGCGCGGCGGCGGCGCCACCTTCTTCTTCTTCTTCGTCTTCTCGTCCGCTCCGCTCAGGTCCAGGAGTGCGACCGGCTCGAGCGGCGAGGCCCACGTGCCCCAGCGGTTCGCGAGCACGAAGGTGACGCGCGCGCCCAGCAGGAAGGCGAGCCCGCTCCAGTAGGCCCACCCGAGGAAGACGATGACTGCGCCAGCCGCGCCGTACGCGGAGCCGACCGTGCCGACCGAGAGGTAGCCCGCGAGGCCGGTGCGTCCCAGGACGAGCAGGACGGCGGTGACCAGCGCGCCGATCCAGGGCGCCTTGCCGGGCGGCGACAGGTCGGGGAGCAGCCGATAGACGATGCGCACGAAGACCGTCATGAACGCGAGCGAGACGACGATCTCGACCAGTTCCCACACCCAGAACGGGATCGACAGGAGGTCCTCGCTCCCGGACTCGACGAGGCTGAGGCCGAGGCGTGTGGCGAGGAGCCCGAGGAAGAGCGCGCCGACCACGAGGGTGCCCAGCGCGGCAAAGAGGCGATAGCGGACGAACCTGCGTACGGCCCTGCCGATCCCGCCCGGGGTCTTCTCCCGCGGTTGGATCTCCCAGACCGCATGGAGGGCGCTGCGGACCTGCGTGAACAGGCTGGTCGACGACCACAGGAGCACGACGACACCGACGAGCGACGCCAGGGAGAGCGACAGCACGTCGCCCGCGTTCCTTGCGAAACCCACCACGAGATCGGCGACCGGTCGCCCGGCGTTCGCCTCGAGGGTGTGGTGGAGCTCGCTCCGCGCGAGCTCGTCACCGAAGACGGCGCCGCCGATAGCGACCGCGAGCACGACAAAGGGCGTCAGCGAGATGACCCCGTAGAACGCGAGTCCGGCCGCATAGAGACCCCAGTCGTGATCGGAGAGGTATCGGAAGATGCCCTTGATGAAGTCGAACGCAGCCATCAGCGTGCGTGCGCGCGGGCCCGTCGAGTGCGCCTCCTACCTGCGCCGTCGGCTCCAGTAGAAGCCGCCGCCGAAGACGAGGAACGCGAGGATGATGACGATCAACAACGTGGTGCTCATGGGGTTCTCCGGAATATGCCAAATGGCATATGGCCCATCGTTCGATGTGCCATATGCAGGGGTGGGCGCGGTCACGACAGCCGCGGGCTCATTCGCAAGGGAATCGTCGTCCGCCACCGTCAGTCGATGGCTTCTCGGTCGCTACAGCACCTTCCGGGCCACCGATGCGACCGTTGCGCTGTCAGGCCTTGCCGCCAGCCGCTGCTCCGAGGACGCGGCAAAGTCCATCAAGCTGGACGGGGTCCGTTCAACATGAGCGCAGCGCCCGCACCCTGCGCGAGGCTCAGGTCGACCAGGGCGGCTTCCGATCGACCGGCGACCAGGGCGGGCGCCGCGCGAGGTACTGCTCGCGCTGCGCCGCAAAGCGAGCGAGCTCGCGCTGGACCTCGGGCCGCAGCTCGACCAGCCCGGTGCCCAACGCCTCCCAGAGAATCGGGTGCACGCGATGGCGGTGCCACTCCATGGGGTCGCCGCCTCCCGGCCGCGGGTCGTGCTCGGCGGCGCGCTGCACGCGCTCGATGAACGCACGCACCACCTCGTCGGCGATCGCCGCGCGCTCGCCGCTGGGAAGCGCCTTCCAGGCCTCGTAGAAGGCGGCCTCGGGCTCGATCCAGTCGCTCTCGAGGCGGCCCTGGGAGAGCTCGCGGTTGTACGCGCGCGCTTCCTTTCGGAGGCGCTCGAGGACCTCGGGCGCCCAGCGCACGAGCGTCTCCGCTGCGTCACCGAGCAGCTGGTCCTGGAGCAGCGAACCGATGACCGGCACGTGCGGGTGACGCTCGAGCCAGCGCGCGTGATGCACCTCGAGCAGCAGCGCCTCGACGAAGTCGCGCGCGCTCGTCCGCCCCATCTGGCCGCGGATCTCGTAGCTGGCGTCGTGGTACAGCATGTCGGGCGTCAGCGGCGCGGACGCATCCATCACCCGCTCGGGGTCGAGGATCTTGCCGTGCTTGACGTGGTACTCGCCGGCGATCTGGAGGCGATTGAGGTTCGCCTCGCTGTAGCGCATGATCTGGTCGGGTCGGTAGGCGTCGAGGTCCGGGTGGGCCGCCTGCCAGTAGCCCGGGTCGACGTTTTGCGCGTCGCGCCGCAGCGCGCGCCCGAACGCGAAGTTCGTACGGAAGAGCGCGAGCGTGTCGCCGCGCGGCCCGCGATCACCGTCGATGAGCTCGGGGTGAGCCGCCTCCGCCGGGCCGAACCCGCGGTCGAGCAGGATGTCGTGCACCGTCAGGACGCCGATGGCCTCGGGGTGGAAGCGACCCTCCCAGTAGCGATCGATGCAGCGTCGGAACGCCGCGGTGCGGGCCCGCGTGGCGCGAAAGGAGCGGTCGTCGCAGTTCGGCCAGTCGAAGATCCACGTCGCCAGCTCGGGGTGCGAGAGCCGATCGGCGACGTGATCGCAGAGCAGGCTCCCGCCCATCCACGTCTTGGCCGAGAACGAAAACTGCGCGCCGCCGTGCGCGATCGACGGCGCGAGACCCTCGGCCGCCGCCGGCCGCCACACGAAACGCTCGAGCAGCGAGACGAAGCGCGGCTCGTAGAACCACGCCAACGGCACCGGCTTCGAGGTGACCTCGAGCGTCTCGGCGTCGGCGTCGACGCGCAGGTCCATGGCGTCGAGCTCGGGATCGGCCCAGTGCAGCTTCACCGTTTGCCGCCGCTCGCCGTACGGGTCCTCTTCCTTGGCCCGCTCCGCCTTGGCGAAGATACACGCGGGCTCACCCGCGGCGCGCGCCTTCTTCCAGCGTGCGAGGATCGCCTTGGCGAGCTTCTTCTGCTTTCCCGTCACGTAGTCGCTCGCGAAGTAGCGCGCCTCGCCCTCGGGCGAGTCGGCCATCTTCTCCCACATGCGGACGAGCTTCTTGTTCTGGAACGTCGGCTCGATCCCGACCCATGCGTCTTCCCAGCCGCTTGTCGTCGGCTCGCGAGCGGTCGCGAGCGCGTGAGCGAGGGGGTCGGTGGCGGTCGTCGGAGGGAGCGGTTTCATTCGGGCAGGTAGCTCCCGGCGCGGACATGGTTGAGGGCAAGGCTCGTCAAGAGCGCGGTCACGCCGACGACGAACGCCTGGTCGTGCCGCGCGGCGAACGCTAGCTCCCGCGCCTCGGCGAGCCCAACCGCATGCGCGACGAGGCTCTTGGTATGCTCCGGCAGGTGGCCGGTCCAGCGGTAGATCTGACCGACGAGCGTGAGCTCGAGCGCGCGCAGACGAGCGGCCACGCGCGTAGTCGCCTCGCCAGGCACGGGCGCGAGGTCGCCGGCGACCGCCGCGAGCGCCCCATCGATCCCCGGAGGAAGCTCGAGCGGCTCGGGCTCGATGCGGTCGTACAGCTCGCGGATCGAGTAGTCGATATCGGTCACGGGCTCGTCGAGCGCATCGTCCGTCACGGGCGGTTCGAGGTCGCCGACGCGCGCGATGACGCGCTCGCAGTACGCGAGCTTCCCCAACGCGATCGGCCATGCGCCGTAGTCGCGGCGCCACTCGCGGCCTGGCGTCAGCCACACCGCGAACGTCTCGGCCCAGTCCTCGTCGGGGTGCTTCTGTGCGTACCAGCCGGGCAGGTGCCAGACGAAGCGGCGGCTGAAGGGCTCGGGCGAATACTGATCGCGATACGGCTGGGTGATCGCGCCGAACAGCTGGACCCACTCGGGCTCGTCGTAGAGGCGATACGCGTAGTTGACGACGTGGCCCAGTTCGTGGCGGAGGTAGCGCAGGATGTCCTCGGCGTCCGTGCCCTCGATGTGCCCGGTGCGCTGCAGGTGGAAGTCCGCAAGGTCGGGTCGCGCAAGGAAGAACGGGATCGCGAGCGCGACGGTCTCGAACGGGACGCCCCATTCGGTCGACAGGTAGAAGCGCGGCTTCACGCGCGTGAGTCCGGCCTCGATGAACTCGCCCTGGAATCGCGCGAGGATCGGCGCGAGCGGGGTGCCGTCGATCGCCAACCTGAGGTCGCGGATCGGTTTGCCCGAAAGGGTCTCGTCGTGCATCAGTTCGAGGAAGCTAGCGACGGGACGCGCGATCGCCTAACGCCGATCGGCCACGCGAGCGGTCACTCGGACGCGGCGGCTCGGATGAGGTGCTGCACAACGCGGCCGACCGGAGCGGCCACAGCTGGATGCGGGTGCGTGCGTGCGCGTCAGCGACGGCGACGGAGACGCATGGCGAGGCCGGCGGCGATCGCGAACCACGCGACCGCGTCGGCACCGCCTGCGCCGCAGGACCCGCAGCCCTTCGCGACGACGCCGACGGGGCTGTTCGCGGTCGGTGTCGACGCGGTCGGCGGCGCGCTGGTCGCTGGGCGCTCGGGTGCGGCGTCGGTGGCGAGCACGCAGTAGTGGCCGCGCTCGCAGCTCCCGACCGGGCAGGCGCCATCGCTGGCGCACACCTCGTGGGCGAAGCGCCGGGTGATCGGCGTCCCATGACTCCAGCCTGAAGCGCTCGGCTCCTTGCGGGTCTCGACGCAGATCGCGAGCGGCGCGCAGGTCCGCGGGCGCGCGTCGTACCCCCGCCGATCGGTACACTCGGCGTCCGTCGTGCAGGCCTTCGGCGTGCAGTAGGGGCCGTTGTGGCCCGTCTCGCCGATCGCGCCAGGGGGGCAATCGCTGGGCGGCGGCGGCACCGCATCGGCGCGCGCCGCGCCATCCGCGGTCGAGGTCGCGAGCCACGCCAGGCTGATCCAAATCCAAGCAGAGTGTCGCATGCCGATTCGCATAGCAGAGTTCGGGCCGGCGATCGAGCGACCCTGGCTCGCTGCGGCTCGCTGCGAGGACGCAATCGCGGGTTCGGCGCCGTGGCCTGGTTTGCGCAGCGTCAAGGAACCTCGAAACCACATCGCATAGACGCGTTCGACATGGTTGGCGCAGCCACCGTCGGCTGCTTCGCCATGGCCATTCGGCCAGCGAGGCCGTGTGCGAAGCGTTCATGGAATCGGGCTCGCACAGGCGCGCGGATCCTCGTTTCCAAGAGAAACCGTCGTTGCACATCGTGGAGGAACTCATGAGGTCGATGCTCGTGCTTGCGGTCATGGGGGCGCCGTTGTTGGTGGCGGCCTGTAACGACGACGAGAAGGCCGACCCAACGACGGCTGGCGACGTCCCGGAGGTCACCACGACTGCGGACACCGAGGGCACCACGGCTGCGGAAACCGAGGTCGCCTCCGAGGTGGTGGCAGACGTGGCAGACACCGAGGTTACCTCTGAGGTGGTGCCGGAGACGACTGAGACCCCTGACGTCGCGGACGTCGGTCCGGAGGTGGACGAGACGACCGACACCACGGGCGAGGTCGTCGAGCCGCAGGGGACCCTCGAACGCGTGCGCGCGCGGGAAGCTCCGCTGTGGCGCCAACGCCGGCCTCCGCGGCTTCGGCGTCATCCAGGGCGAGACGGCGTCGGGCTTCGATATCGACTTCTGCCGCGCCGTTGCGGTCGCCGTCCTCGGCGATGCCGCCGCCGTCGAGCTGGTGCCACTCACCGCGGCCCAGCGTTTCTCGGCGCTGCTGACCGGCGATATCGACGTGCTCATCCGCAACACCACGTGGACCCAGGGGCGTGACGCGGCCGTCGACTTCGGCCCCACCACCTTCTATGACGGCCAAAAGCTCATGGGGAAGACGCCTGTCTTCGGCGCCGACTCCGTGCTCGCCGACATCGATGGTACCAAGGTGTGTGTCGTGATCGGCAGCACCGGCGCCGACAACATCGCGAACGCGGCCGCCGCCGCGTCCCTCACGCCGACGTTCGTGCCGGTCGCCAACGAGGCCGAGGCGACCGCGCAACTTCTCGCTGGCACGTGCGACCTCTACACGACCGACGAGTCCTCGCTGGTGAGCGCCCGCTTCAACGCGCTCGGCTCGGGCGGCGAAAATCTCGTCATCTTCCCCGGGACGCCGATCTCGAAAGAGCCGCTCGGCCCGGTCTACCGCGGCGGCGATTCCACCTGGGCCGACATCATCGACTGGGTCGTCTACGCCATGATCATCGCGGACGAGAAAGGCATCACCTCCGCCAACATCGGCGAGACCTGGGACAACGACGTTCAGTCGACGGCGCTCTTTGGTGGTGCTGGCGAGCGCCAGACCGCGATGCACCTCGACGCGGACGCGTTCCGCGAGGTCATCACGCAGGTCGGCAACTACAACGAGGTCTTCGAGGCGAACCTGACGCCCGTCGGGTTCGCGCGCGCCGGGACCCTCAACGCGCGCTACGGCGTCGACGGCGGCCTTCTGTTCGCGCCGCCGGCGGGCGGCTCGGTGCCGGCCGGCCTCGCCCCCGCGGCGGCCCCGACCGTGAGCACGCTCGCCGCCGTCAAGGCGCGCGGGGAGCTCCGTTGCGGCGTGAACGGCGGGCTGGCGGGCTTCAGCATCGTCAACGGTGCGGGCGCGTCGGGCTTCGACGTGGCGCTGTGCCGCGCGGTCGCGACCGCCGTGCTCGGCGACGCGACGCTGGTCGACTACGTGCCGCTCACCTCCGCCGAGCGCTTCAACGCGCTCGCGCATGGAGACATCGACGTCCTCATCCGCAACACGACGCGCACGCAGGGGCGCGAGTCCGCCTTCGACTTCGCGCCGACGACCTTCTACGACGGCCAGAAGCTGCTGGGCCGCGCGAGCGCATACAGCGCGCCCTCGACGTTCGCCGACATCGGCAACGCGACCGTGTGCGTGGTCAACGGCTCGACCGGCGCGGACAACGTCGTCAACGTCGCCGCGGCCGCGGGGGTGACGATCACCGTCGTCAAGGTCGCCAGCGAAACCGAGGCCGGGACGAAGCTGCTCGATGCCAGCTGCGACCTCTTCACGACCGACGAGTCAGGCCTCATGAGCCTGCGCGCAAGCCTCGCCGCCGGCGGTGGCCCGGAGCTCGTCATCTTCCCCTACATCGCGTTCTCCAAGGAGCCGCTCGGCCCTGTCTACCGCGCCAACGATTCGGCCTGGGGGGACGTCATCAACTGGACAGTCTATGCGATGTTCATGGCCGACAAGAAGGGCATCACCGCTGGCAACATCGGCGACAGCTGGGACACCGACGCCGAGTCGACCGCCCTGTTTGGCGGCACGAACGAGCGGCAGACGGCGATGGGCCTCGCGGCCGACGCCTTCCGCAAGGTGATCGCCGCAGTCGGCAACTATGGCGAGGTCTTCGAGGCGAACCTGAAGCCGCTCGGCTTCTCGCGGACGAGCAGCGCGAACGCACGCTACGGCGCGGAAGGTGGTCTCATCTTCTCACCCCCGGCCGGCGGCTCGGTCCCGCAGTGAAGTCCCCGGCGGCGGGCCGCGGATCCGACGGCTTCGTCCGGCGATCCCTTTGGCAAGCGGCCCGCGCAGTCGGTTCGGTGACCTTTCGCCTCTCCTGCCGGGGGTGCCGAAAGGGCGCGACGGCCGCTTCTCACGGACACGCCGACGCGGTCGCTCGGATCGCGCCGGTCGTGGGTGACAGCGCGTTGCAGAACGTCGCCGCGCCCGCGCCCGAGTAGACCGCACGCATCTCCTCGAGGCCCGCGTCGTAGGTACCCAGCGGCACGCTGCGGCACTCCCAGGCGGCCGAATCGGGCGCGGTCACGCGCACGTCCACCTCGATGACCGGGTACAGCACGTCGATCGGGGTCGCATACGGCAAGCCCGTGGCTCCGCCGCCGGCGAACTCGGTCTCGGCCCCCTTGGCGGTCGCGCGCGTCGTGATGTGGCAGTCGCGATTGCCCGGATCGGCGCCCACCACCGGCGAGGGCGCGGACTCGTCGAGCGCGATCCCGACGCTCCAATAGAGCTTGTTGCAGCTGCCCGGGCCTTGGCCACAGTCGAGGAGCTCCGCGCCCCGGTAGATGGCCCACGAACGAAGAACTCCGCTGGCGTCGACCTCGCCCGGATCGGTGCAGTCCTCGTCGCCGTTGGTGCCGAGGCAGGTCCCGTGACCGCCGCCGCCCTGGTGAGCGTCGAGGCGCACCGAGCGCGTGCCGTTCCAGGCGCCGGGCGCCGGGTCCGCGTCGTACGTGCACGTCACGTTCAGGTCATCTAGGTACAGGGTCGACTCGCTGTCATTGCCCGCGCCGCCCGTGCAGGCCATCGCGAAGAGCGCGGTCCGCACGCGCGCGCCGGTGTCGGGATCGAAGAGAAAGACGATGGGCTCGGTCGGCGTGCCGCCGCCGTCGCGCCGGCAGGTGTCGAGCTTGCCGGAGCAGAAGACATCCTCGAAGGTCACGGCCACGTCGAAGAAGCCCTGGCCGGCCGAGCGCATGATCGTCAGGTTGAAGACGACCGGAACGTCCTCGTTCTCGCGGCACGTGAACGTCGCGCTGCACGGAGCGCCGCCGGGCGCGCACGGATTCGCGTAGTCGATGTGGCCGCCGGCGACCTCGTTGAGCCGCACGGTGTTGGAGACCCAGAGCCCGTCCAGCCACAGGTCTGCCGTGTTCACGCCGGTCCCGGTTGGGTCGCACGGGCCCGTGTAGGCGATGTCGCCGCCTTCGCCGTTGCCGAACTGGCCCGCGCAGAGCGCGCCATCGGAGCCCGGGGTGGCCTCGGCGGTCGTCGCGTTGCCGCGCGCCCACACGAGGTCGCCGTCGGCGTTGCGGAACTCGACGTCGTAGCAGGCGTCCACGATCCCCGGGAGCGACAGCGGCGAGACGCGCAGGTCGACCCTGCGCCCGGCCGGCACGCGGGTACCGCCGTCGCTACACGCCGCGCATGCGGCCAGCCCGACGGCGAGGACCCTCGCGAGGCTGCGAGCGCGGCGCCTGCCCGCGTCGAAATGCCAACTCACGCGTCCCCCGGGATTCTGGCGACCAAGCGGCGACCCGTTCGCCGCTCCGTGTGCGTGACCCGAGGTATAGGTCGGCCGAGCACGCGCGAAACCTTAGAAGGATCGTTGCGGGGGGCGGATGCCTCACTCCAAGAGGAGCAGCGCGCACGACCCGATGACGGCGAGGAGGACCACGCGCATCACCGCGCGCTGGCCGCGCACGAGGGCAAAGCGGACGGCGAGCAGAGCGCCGACGACGGTGCCGAGGGCGAGCACGAGGGCCGGCAGCCAGTCGACCTTGCCGTTGGCGATGAAGACGACGAGGGCGACGGCCGTGAGCGCGGCGATCGCGAGCGACTTGAGCGCGTTGCCGCGCACGAGGTCGTAGCGCAGGAGACCACCGAGGAGGGTGAGGAGCACGAGGCCCATGCCGGCCTGCACGAAGCCGCCGTAGATCCCGGCGCCGAAGAGCGCGACGAGCGCCAGCGGCCGCTTGCGCGGATCGACCGGGACGGAGCCGGCGGGCGCCGCGATCGTCTCGGGCGCGACGAGCAGCACGACCGTGATGGCGAGGAGCGTGCCGATGAGGATCGGGCGCAGCACCTCGGCCGGGACCCAGGATGCGAGAAGGGCACCGAGGAGCGCCCCGAGAGCGCTCGGGACGACGACCCACAGCGCGGCGCGGCGGTCGAGGCGGCCGCCCTTGTCGAAGCCGCGCGCGCCGGCGAGCGACTGCGCGAGGACGCCGACGCGGTTGGTCGCGTTGGCGACGTCGGCGGGAAGGCCGGCGGCCAGGAGCGCGGGCACGGCGATGAGGGTGCCGCCGCCGGCGAGCGTATTGAGGAAGCCCGCGGCGACGCCCGCCACGGCGAGCAGGAGGAAGTGGGCGAGGGTCATGTGGGGCGCTCGGGAGGCGGGGCCGGTGCGTGGGGGGCGCGTGCGCGGGTGCGTGCGCGCTCCATGAGCGGTGACGGAGGTGCGCGCGTCAATGGCGACGCCGCTCTTTTGAGAGAGAGCGCGCGCTGCGTCCCTTCGCCGAACCCTCGCCTCGGAGTCTGAGATGCGAGCTTCGAGCTCGGTGGGCGCCCCCAGAACGCCGTCGAGAGCATCGATGTCATCGGCATCGGCGACCGCTGGTACCTGCAGGAGCAGTGAGCCTGACGGGCGCTGGGCGCCGGCCGGTGTGGATCACGCGGGCCGCTCGAACGGCAGATCGAGCTGCGCCGCCCCTCCCCTGTCCGCGTCCTCGGGGAAGCCGCTGACCGACACGCCGACCAGTCGCACCGGGCGCTTGCCGGCCTCGGTCAGGGCGAGGAGCGCGATCGCCGCGTCGGCGATCAGCGTCGCGTCGGCGGTGACCGCGAGCAGCGTGCGGCTGCGCGTGACGGTCGCGAAGTCGTGGTAACGGACCTTGAGGGTGACCGTGCGGCCCGCTCGGCGCGCGCGTGCGAGACCGTCGGCGACCGTGACGGCGTGGCGGCGGACGAGCTCCGCGACGGCATCGTAGGTCGTGAGATCGGCGGCGAGCGTTGTCTCGGCGCCGCGGCTTTTGGGCGCACGGTTCGGGGTGACCGAGCGCAGGTCCTCGCCGCGCGCCAGGTGGTGCAGGACGCGCCCGAAGCGGCCGAGCTCGCGCTCGAGCGTCACCACGTCGGCCTCGGCCAGGTCGCCGACCTGCACGAACCCGAGGCGCTCGAGGCGCCCGCTGGTGACCGGCCCGACCCCCCAGAGCTTGCGCACCGGCAGGGTCGCCAAGAAGGCACGCGCGCGCTCGGGTGGGATCACGACGAGGCCATCGGGCTTGCGGAGATCGCTCGCGATCTTCGCGAGCAGCTTCGTCGACGCGACGCCCGCCGACGCCGTGAGCCCGGTCTCTTCGAGGATGCGACGCTTCACCCACCGCGCCACCTCGCGTGCGAGTGGCTCGCCCAGGCGATTCTCGGTGACATCGAGGTAGGCCTCGTCGAGAGAAATCGGCTCGACCAGCGGCGTCACGCTGAGAAAGATCTGGCGGATCTGACGGCTCACCGCCACGTAGCGCGCCATGTTCGGGCGGACGAATGCGGCCTCCGGGCAGCGCCGATACGCTTCGGCCGCGCTCATCGCCGAGTGGATCCCGAACGCGCGCGCCTCGTAGCTGCACGTCGCGACGACCCCACGACCGCCCGGGTCGCCGCCGACCACCACGGGGCGACC
>SXGT01502223.1_pt1 | contig 11338 bp, 5 predicted proteins | sample 3176221 | NCBI WGS metagenome assembly SXGT01 (sample SAMN11356862, study PRJNA531348) | freshwater metagenome | isolation source: freshwater sample F1-120 | place: China: Fuxian Lake, Yuxi | collected 2017-12-25
GATGCGATATCGCAATTCTCCGATTGCAGTTGCAGTGGGAGATGCGGACAACAACGGCCGCACTGATTATCTGGTGAAACCCGATGGGTATGCAGATTGGTATCTGCATCTGAACTTTGCATCTGCGAGTGTTGATTGCAACTCAAACACCGTTCCGGATTCGTGCGATATTTCCTCCGGTGTGTCACTGGACGCGAATTCCAATGGTGTACCCGATGAATGCGAGCAGGGTTGTGCCGCGGATTTCAATGCGGATGGGACATTGGACTTTTTCGATTACCTTGACTTTGTGGATGCATTTGCCAGCGGTGGTTCAGGTGCCGATTTCAATGGCGACACGGTAACTGATTTCTTTGACTATCTGGATTTCGTGGATGCGTTTGCAACGGGTTGTTGAGGAAAGGGCGTTCAAGGAGTTCTTTATGGTCCGCGATACAAAAGTTCGAGCGATTGCGACTGCCACCTGTTGCGTGGTTTTGTGTGAAGCGGGTGCGCAGACATTTCGTTACCGTGTTACGCCAATCGCCAATCCGCTTGTTGCTGCAAATCGAGTGTTTGCTAACGCAATCAATAATCGCGGCGAGGTAGTTGGTGTCGCGGAGGGGTCTCCCAACCGGCCGATTCTGTTCCGCCCTAGGATTGGAACGACGGTTCTTCCTGTGCCCACTGGCTATTCGGTGTCGACACCGACTGACATCAACGATGCGGGCGTCATCGTTGGTTATTGCCTGAGCAGTGTTGTTTCTGAGGAGCCGCGTGGATGGAAATACGAGAATGGACAGTTTTCGCTTTTTCCAGTACGGACGTTTGCTCACGCGATTAACAACAGTGGAGTGGTGGCTGGGCGCGGGTGTTGGACCTCTGCGTTTACTCCATATTTTGGATGTTATTTTTCCGATGCCCCAGGTGATCCTGCTCCCGACACATACTTTGGATCGGCCAATTCGTATCCGGTAAGTGAGTGGCGTTTTGCGGACATTAACGATGCGGGCGACATTGCGTTCACAGCGGTGTCGACAATGCCCGGCCAAGTTCGCAATGCCGATGGTTCGGTGGTTTCTATCACTGGACCGACGGCTCCGTACGTGCGGAGTTTTGTCTGGGGGCTGAACAACTCACGCCAAGTGATCGCGCGTTGGGAATACAACGTTGGTTCGCAGTATTACTCGCGCGGGTTCATATGGAGTGAAGCGACGGGGGCACAGGTCATTGGCATTCCGGGGCTGCATGTCAGGCCCAAAGGAATCAACAATCTTGGACACGTTGTTGGGGAATCCGGAGGCAATCAGAATAGTTATCTCGACATGTGGCTCTGGACACCCGCTGGCGGAAACGAGGATCTGGAACCGCTGGTCGACCCTGCGGAGGCGATCAACCTTGTTGGCGTTGGGGGTATCAACGATGCGGGGCAGATCCTGGTTCGCGGGTTGAGGTTGAATCAGGGCGGCGCAAACGTGACGTGTATTTTGACACCGGTCGTGCCGCCATGTTCCGCTGATTTCAACAGGGATGGCGTGTTGGACTTCTTTGATTATCTTGATTTCGTCGTAGCGTTTTCCGACAACCTCCCCTCTGCAGATTTTGACGGCGATGGGGTAGTTGATTTGTTTGACTATCTGGACTTTGTAGCAGCGTTCAGCGCTGGTTGCTGAGCATGAAAAGGTAGTTGCGAGTGTGTGAAGGGATCAGATATGAAAGTCAGAAATACAACGTTGGTGTCAATGGTGTCTCTGTTTGGAGCGATTGCGGGTGCTGCGCACGCACAACCGGAGTACGACTTTGTGCTGATTGATTCGTATAACGCCAATCCGCTTGCCGGCGAAACGCGAATGTCGGGGATAAGCGACAACGGGATTGCGTGCGGCGTGACAACAGTGGACAATGTGATTGGCTATCCAGGCATTGCGTGGAGTCTGGCGGCAGGGAAGACCCGCATTCCGGTGTCGAATCCAAGTGCGGTGAATAGCAGTGGCCTTGTTGTTGGGATCGGGACCGTGTATGACTTGGTGACTCAGGCGACCTATTCGCCGCCAAACTTGCCTGGCACATATTACAGTCCGAGCTTTGGCGATGTGAACAACTCCGGTATTGCAGTTGGTACAATTTCGACAACCAGTGGCTCGGATTCTGGGGGAATTCTCAGGATTCCATACATTTGGGATGCTGTTAACGGCGCGCGGACTATCTCAGTTCCAAACGCTAAGAGTCTGCACCGCATCAACAATGTGGGTGTTGCGCTTGGCTGGATGAACAATCTGATGTCGCAGGGGCCGTTTGTCGTGGACCTTGCTTCTGGTGCGTACACGGCGATAGTGGATGTATTGCCGCCGAATTTTGGCGTGGGATATCCCTATGCCAACGACATCAACGATCACGGCGAGATCGTTGGGTCACGACCCGGAACGTACCCGATCTATCGCTATGGGTTCATGTATTCATCGAGCACGGGGTTGCATGTTCTTCCGTTTCCAGGGGCTGGTTACCAGCAATACGTATCTCCGACCGCCATCAATAACGCGGGCACGATTGTGGGAAATATCTCCACTGTTCTCGCGTCACAGCACGTGTTTGTTTACAGCGAGTCACATGGACTGCGAGATCTGAACGAAGGTTCGCTGATCGCCGGAATGCCCGCAGGATACAGGCTCTATTTTGCTTCGAATATCAACAATCAAGGCTGGATCGTTGGTTACGGGCATACTGCCGCGGGCAAGATCACTGGGTTTGTTCTCAAGCCCAGAGGAGCCAGCTGCTCAGCTGACTTCAACAGAGATGGCACGCTCGACTTTTTTGATTACCTGGATTTTGTCGACGGGTTCTCCGGCAACGCTGCTGCCGCCGACTTCAACGGCGATGGCATCATCGATTTCTTTGATTATCTCGACTTCGTTGACTCATACCAAGCTGGTTGTTAAGTGGTTCAAGACAAAGGACACACACATGAATAGTTCGAAATTGGTTGCTCTCACAATGATTCTTCCCGTTGCCGCTGCTTTTGCAGGCGTTCCAACATACCGCGTGGAGTTTCTTGGCGCTGGTTGGACAGCGACGGGAATGAACGAGGGTGGCGATGCGTGCGGGAGCATGTCTCCCGATGGCACATCGCTCTTGGCTGGCGTGTCTCGCAACGGGCAGCCTTTTGAAGTGCTGCCTTTGCCGCCGGGAATGCAGACTTCGCGTGCCCACGACATCAACAACGCAGGTGTGATCGTTGGCTCGGTGTGTCCGAACCAATATGTCATTTCGCAGCCGACCGCGGCGATCTGGAGGCCGACTGCCAGCGGGTACGAAGTTGAGGTGCTGGGAACTCTGCCGGGAGATCCGTACAGCGCGGCATATGCGATCAATAACGTCGGCGACATTGTCGGCGGTTCTGGTTTCTGGGGTTGGAACCTCTCGACGGGCGTGAAATTCACTGCGAGTGGATTGGTGCCGCTCCCGGAGGGTTTCCTGGGAGGAGAGGTGAACGACCAGCGAGTTGTGATGTCAGGGCCACAACTTCTGGACCTTGACACTGGTGTAGTAACAAATGTGCCAATGCCACCGGGAAACTGGCAGGGCTTTCAGAGCGCGGATCTGAACAACAACAACGACTTCTGCGGCTACATCGCCGGAAATTCCGGGTGCAGTACTTTTCCAATACGCTATCGGCAGGGCATGGGCTGGGAATTTCTCGGCGGCTGCGGCACAACAACCAGCGCGACATCAATCAACGATTTGGGCGATGCGCTGACATATTACTACTTCGCGTCGACTGGTGTGCAGTTCGTTGGCGATGGGTATTTCATGCTTGGTAGTCTGATCGATCCTTCTCAAGGTGTTTGGAATGTGCAGCCCGGTGGAGCAAACGGGATCAATAACGCACGGCAGATCATCGCCGCGGCTCGCGAAGGCGCATCGGGACCGATCGGAGCAATTCGCCTCACGCCAATTGTGATCACCTGTCCAGCTGATTTCAATGCAGATGGCACGGTTGATTTCTTTGATTATCTTGATTTCGTCGAGGCATTTTCCAACAACTTCCCTGCGGCTGATTTTGACGGTGATGGGGTAGTTGATTTCTTTGATTATCTTGAGTTTGTGAACGCGTTTAGCGGGGGATGCTAAATGTACAGAATAACAAGAACTTAGGGGATGACAGAAGGCACGGAGGTTTCGGAAATCGCCGGCACAGGTGGTGTGCGATGGGCAACCTGTTCAAGGGTCGACTGGAGAAAAGTATGAAAGCGTCAATTAGTATGGCCATCTTGTGCATGTCAACTTCGGCTGTTTATGCGCAATCAGTATCCAAGCAGGTCTTGGCATCGTGGGATTCCCAGTACCGCCCACGCGGAGATACTCCCGCGCTCCACAACGGGACGGTCGCCTTCCTCGGCGATCAGGCCGGCCCAGACCCCACGCGCTGGGCCGTCTTCCGCGGGCCCCTCAACGCCTCCGTGCCCTTCGCGCCCATCGCGTTCGGCCATATGACGAGCGGCGACCTGGTCCCTTGGCGCACCGACGGCTCGAGGTTCGCCGGGTTCTACAACCCGATGGTCTGGGGCGATTCGGTCTTCTTCGACGCCGATCGCACCATCGACGGCATCCAAGTCTTCGGTGTCGGTGCCGTCGTCTCGAACCCCTCCGGCTACTCATTCTTTGCCCCCACCACCTTCGGCGGCCGCCCCTCGCCCGGCGCCCTCGGCCTTGTCTACCCCAACGCGTTCCGATATTACAACCATTCCATCGTTTATCCTATCTCACGCAACGCCGCGCTCCCCGGTGGGGGCACCTCCCCTATCACTGTGGCCGGACAACTCGATAGCGTCTACGAGGGCTATGCCTACGGCGGCGATCGCACCGTCCACACCATCCGCGTCAACTCCCCCTTCGGCTACCGCTACGGCATCTACGCCTGGAACCCCGCAAGCCCCCTCCTGACGATGGTCGTCAACCCCTGGACCTTCATCCCGGGTGCCAATACGCGCTTCAACGTGTACACGGGCGTTGATACCGACGGCACCAACGTCTCCTTCTTTGGCTACTCCGGATTCCTCGGGCAGGGCGCCATCGGGGGCATCTACACCGCGCCCATCGACGGCGGCCCGCTCACCACCATCGCCACCCTGGGACAGATGAGCCCCGCGGGATTGCCGTACTTCACGCTCGGCACCACCGCGATCAACGGCGACACGGTCTTCTTCGACGCGTCCCTCGGAACCGGGCCGGCTACGCACTACGCCGTCTTTGCCGCCTGCCGCGGGCAGGTCTCCCTGGTGTACAAGACCGGCGACGTGATCAACGGCAAAGTCATGTTGGACGGCCGCGTGAATCGCAACGGCGGCGATGGCAATGACCTGGTCATGTGGGCTCGATACCAGTTGCCGGGCGGGCCTGGAGGGGTTGGCGTCATGCTTCTCCACGTACATATCGATTGCATGGCCGCCTGTCGTGCAGATTTTAATTCTGATGATGTGGTTGATTTCTTTGATTATCTGGATTTTGTAGAAGCGTTCTCAAGTGGTGCGGTGTCCGCCGATTTCAACAGTGACGGGGTTGTCGATTTCTTCGATTACCTCGATTTTGTGAGCGAGTTTTCAAATGGCTGTTAAGTGGAGTGTCATATGAGAGTTGTCAATACCTTTCTAGGCGCGTGCCTTCTTGTACTCGGTGCATCCGGAAGTACGTTCGCTCAGGTGTATTCGAATGGACTTGATACGGTTGGATTTTCTGGCGTGACCGGCCCATCGAATCTGCTCTCAAGTGGCTGGACATTTCCATACGTATTCGATGCAGGGCTGTCGCATAACTGGTGGGAACAGGCGCCTCGGCATTCTGGTCATCCTGCAGCGTGGGAAGGATCAGGATTTCTTGCGGCGGGCATCAGCGTGCCGCCGTTTGGCACTCAGGCGTATGTTCAGTGGGCGATTCTGCCGCCGCTGTCGGGGCAAGCGGCAGGCCAGGTGTTGACCGGGTACATTCGCGGATTCACGGGGACGCCGGGTCCTGGTTCAGTGGAGGTCCGTTATTCGCCGACAGGCGGGACTGGCACCGGCGGCACAACATCAAGCGTTGGCGACTTTACGCAAATCCTCGATACGAACTCGAACGGGTCGATGCTCGCGTGGGAACAGTTTCAGGCAGCAGTTCCAGGAAATGGGCGCATCGCGTTTCGCTGGCACGGGACGATCAGCGGCGGGTTCTCCGGTACTTCACTTAATTTCTTTCTTGACGACCTTGTCCTGGTGAATGACCCTAATGCACCTCGCATGCCCCAACCGGGTGAGACGGTGCATTGGACACCGAGGATGAATCCGATTCGTATCAATACGCTGCAAACGGTGCCGCGTGGAGGCACACTTGTCATCGACGCTGGTGTGCAAATATTTTTTGATTCGATCGCTCTCGGAGAACCAGAGGGTGGAATCACCGCAATGGGCGGCGTGATTCGCCTTGAAGGAACTTCTGCTGCACCCGTGCTCCTTCGGCGCGGAGTGAACACCAGCAAGGTGCCGGGGATTTCGGTAGGTGCGGTTGGCTCTTTCGATTCGCAGGGCTATTACACGGGCAACGCTGGCACTTCCGGGTCGCTGATGGCGGAGTATGTGGATTCGGATGTGAGCATCGTTGCAGGAAAAAGCGCGACGCTGATGGTTCGGAACTGCTTCGTACATCGCGACGCAGAGATTGACTGGTTTAGTATGACTGACTCGCAGTTCCAAGTGCCACGCGTGCAGACTCACTTTGCAACGGCGTTGGTTCAAGACTGTGCCTTTCACAATGCAATTGCACAGTTCGGCGATTCGCTGTTCAGAATATTTGGTTGTGATTTCGATAACAGTCGATTGAACGTGATTCGTTTTCCAATCGCCCAGACGGCGGTCATTGAGGGTAACACCTTTCATGATTCACCTGTCGTTGCGCCCCTTGAATTGGATGGCTACGACGTTCACATCAGCTCTAGCAACACTTTTGTGAACAACTTTGCGGCGGTATCGCTGCGAGGCGCTGGGTTGACTCCAGACAGTGTTGTTCCAGCGACGGGCAATGTAGAAAATCGTGTGTTATTCACGGGATCTTCGAATGCCATGGACATTGTTGGCCCGATGACTCTGCCCCCGATGAGCATGCCCTATCGGCTCTGGGCCGGAATGGTGGAAGGACAGCAATTTGACTCGCGTGTTTCGTGCCTTGCAGGCACCACCATTGAGATGGACCCCGATACGTATCTGTCATTTCAGGGGGTCGCTCGATTCGAAGTGCTCGGCACTCCCGAAGCGCCGGTTCGCTTTATTCAAAGCGTGCCGGGTCAACCGTGGATCACTTTCCAGACTATTAGTAATCCGCCGCTCATTGTGCGAAACGGGATATTCGACGGCGGGATCTATGGTGTGGGAGGCGGCGACACGCGATTTACAGTTCACGACTGCGTGTTTTCCAACAACACCGAAGGCGTGCGCAGCGGCGACTATGGCGCTGCGATCATCAGCAAGTCACGATTCGTAAACAACGGCATTGGAATTCACTCGATTTGGGGCGGCGGTCAAGGCACATTTGCAGAAGGTGTCTTCTGGGAATATGGGGCGGCAAACGCGAGCGCCTTCGAGGGCAATGTTCAAGGAACTGCGGTCATGCAGCCCTATGCGAACACAAGCTGGATGCGCAACGCCTGGTGGGACTCTCCAACCGGTCCAACATCACCTTCAAATCCGAGCGGTACAGGGCAGTCGGCCAGCTTCGGGGTTGATGTTCTTCCATATCGGACAGTGGCCGTTAATTTCAATGATCATCCGCCAGTAGTTCGTGTCAAACAAGTTGCCTATCAGCGGAAACTGCGACTTGGGACAAAAATCTTCCTGCACTGGGACGCACGCGATGATGGTTCGATCGTTTCGCAGAGACTTGAGAGGCTGCCAGTGTATGGGTTTCGAGATCCAATCACTGTCAATGTGAACATTCCAACGGCAGCTCGAAGTGTGGAACTCACGCTTATTCCAGACGGATATGCAACTCAGGTCTATCGCATTGTGAGCGTTGACAATACCGGACAAGAGGGTTTTGACGATTACCACATCTCAATTGCGGAGGATCATCCGCCACAGGTTAACTTCCTGACTGATCTTTCTGGTGGGTATCGCGTAGGGGAGGAGTTCTCGGTGCGTACATCGATGGCCCCAACAGAGGTACAGCTTCACATCGATGACCAGCTAAATGACATGCAGCCCCGCGGCACGCTTGGCCTGGAGGCGATTTTCAATACTGTTCCAGCAGTAAGCACCGACTTGGCGCGGTTTGCTGCGAATTTTGGTAACGAGCCGCATTACAGCCCGTATTTCACGATTCGACCACAGATTGGATTCGGCGATGAAGCGCCGGTTATAGCGATGACATCTCCCGTTGCCGGTGAGTCTTATTCAGGAGGAAGTGTCGTTCCAATTACTTGGACCGCAAGCGATGACAGAGGGATTCGATCATTCGATCTGCAAGCCAGTTATGACGGCGGCGAGTCATGGCATGTTTTCGCCGCCGAACTTGCCGGAACGGCAGTCGGGTACAACTGGCAGCTTCCGGCCAGTACTGGTATCGCAGATGTGCGAATTCGAGTTATAGCGCGCGACTCACAATTCCAGGTAACTTCGGACGGAACAAATCGCGTGATTTCGATACTGGCTGGCGATTGGTCAGGAGTATGCGCTGCCGATTTCAATTCAGATGGCACGGTTGATTTCTTTGATTATTTGGATTTTGTAGAGTCGTTCGCCACTGGCGCAGTGCATGCGGATTTCAACGGTGACAGGGTGATCGACTTTTTTGACTATCTTGATTTTGTAAATGCGTTCAGTGTTGGCTGCTGAAAGGAACTTTCGATGAATTTTCCAATTGTGTCTGCCGTCTTCTTCATACTGCTTTCGACGATGTCCGAGGCGCAGCTCGTCGCCCAATCTCCATCTCCCACCGGCCGCAACCTCGGCGGGGTCGCCTTCAACTCACCGACGCACGGGTTCATTGTCGGTGACAATCATCATTTGCTTGAGACCTTTGATGGTGGCGAAACATGGATCACGCGGATGGCCACAGAGCTTTCATCCGACCCGTTCTACACAATCACTTTCGCAAGTCCAACGCATGGGTACCTGGCAGGGAACAACCAGGATGCGTATCGCACGGTGGATGGCGGGGCAACTTGGATCCAGATGAACAACTTTCTGGCTGGATCGGTGCGTCGGTTTGACTTTGTTTCGCCGACGATCGGTTACGCTGGATACAACGGTGCGATCACTGCAACGACCGATGGTGGGCTTACGTGGAGCATTCGCGGCGCCTACCCAGATGCGGTCATCACATTCGGAATGGACTTCCGCGATGCCAACATGGGTTTGATTGCTGGCATTCGTTCGACCCCGCATCATGATCAGGGTATTTACCGCACTACCAACGGCGGCAGCACCGTAACGCCCGTTTCTGATGCCAACATCAATGCTGTTCTGTGGATTTCAGAGACGTCAGCAATTGCCGTTGGACAGGACACGTGTCTGCGATCTGATGATGAGGGCGTGACTTGGTATCAGGCGGGCTTTGGAATCAGCACAGGCCTTGCCGCGATTTCGCGTGCGGGAAACAGCAACGTGATCTGCGGTGTCTCAACTGGTGGCGATATCTGGAAAAGCCCTGACCTGGGGTTTTCGTGGTATCAACTAGTTGAAGGTATGGGAGTGTTGCCGGCAGATTGGGCAATCACCATGTACGATGAGAACACTGGATACGTTGTCGGTGCCAGCGGCCTGACGTATCGAACAACCGATGCCGGCGAAACCTGGACGCTGCTCAATAACGGATGCGGAGATTCAATCACTGATATCGAGTTTTTCGGAGAGAGCTTTGGAATTGCCGTCACCAATCGTGGTTACGTGTTTCGTACATCGGACGGTGGCCAGCATTGGGATGTCAAGATACTGAAAGTGACTGGCCAGCAGTTCGGCCGAGCTGAAGGATTGGATTCAATCTCGATCATTGATCAAGACAACATCGTTGTTGCGGGTCTTGGTGGCTTGTGTTTCAGGTCCTATGACGGTGGTCACTCGTGGTACAACATTGGATATCCCGGAGCGCTACCGGGAAGTCTCTCGATCAACGATGTGAAATTTGTAGATAGTCTCACGGGCTATGTCACCGGAATGTTCCCCGGCGATTCCAATCTGTATGCCACGAATGACGGTGGTGCATCATGGAGCGAGGTTCCGGGACCAATGGGACTTGGTGCCGCAGTTGAACGCAAGGGCGATCGCATCTGGGTCGCTGTTGCATCAAACGTCATTGATCGCTCGTTCAACGCAGGTCAAACTTGGACCCGCACTTTTGTGCCCGGAGCCACGTTCTACATCCAGGACATGCAGTTCTTCGATCAGAATGTCGGCTATGCGGTTGGTACCTATGGCAACATCATTAAGACCACCAATGGTGGCGTGTCTTGGACTAGTCTGGCGCGATCAGATCTGGAAAGTTACTACTCGCTCACAGTTCTCAGTGCTGCAGAGGTGTGGATCATTGGTGCACGTGGCCCCAACGCGCCTATTACATTTCATCTGCACACAACCAACGGCGGTGCGAGTTGGACGCGAACCGATGTCCCGCTGGGGTATGCCGAAGATCTCTCCAGCATTCACGCCAGCCCCGCTGGTCGAATCTGGCTTGCTGGTGGTTTCGGTAAGATCCTCGCCAGTTCTCCCACGATCCCGTTCCGCATGAGTTTGCCTGATGATGTGCCTCCGAATGTAACGAATAACACACCGGCGACAATACTGGTGCGAATCGTGCCTGGAGTTCAGACCGTTGTTCCTGGCTCGCCCACCATGTGGTTCCGTCCTTCACCAACAGACATTTATCAGACCATCGCGCTTGTGCATTTGGGAGGTGAGGACTATCAGGCAACGCTACCTCCATTGCGCTGTACAGATACGCCACAGTTTTATTTTGAGGCATTGGGTTCGGGTGGTGCGAGAATATCACTTCCTGACAACGCGCCCACAGTCGTTCTCTCAACGCGTGTTGGTACCTATGACCCTGCTGCCACACTTCTCGATGTCGGATTTGAGAGTGGGCTTCCAACTGGTTGGACCACAACTGGTCTCTGGCATGTTTCATCAACCTGCGTGCCGCCCGCGGGATCGTGCGGCAGCGGGGCACGGGCGTATTACGGACGAGATGCAACATGCACATTTAACACAGGAGCTACTACATTTGGCAGCCTCATCAGTGCGCCGATCACCCTCCCCGCACTTCTTCCTGGGCAACACATTACACTTTCGTATTGCCACGGACTTGATACTGAGAACGGCGAAAACGGTGTATCCGACTATGA
>SXGT01247816.1_pt1 | contig 11337 bp, 12 predicted proteins | sample 3176221 | NCBI WGS metagenome assembly SXGT01 (sample SAMN11356862, study PRJNA531348) | freshwater metagenome | isolation source: freshwater sample F1-120 | place: China: Fuxian Lake, Yuxi | collected 2017-12-25
ACAAGTGGTCTTGACCCGCGTGGTCGACCCAATGGCACTGCGAAATCCTGACTCATTTGCCAACATGATGTCGTCCGATGCAGGGCGGCGCACGCTTACGGATCAGAGTTCTCCCGGAGGCAGTGGCGGCCCACGTGGTCCGGGCGGCCCGGGGAATCCCCGCGGCGGTCCGCAAGCTCCACGGACCCCTAAAGCTCCAACTCCCGGAAGCGGGATTGGGCTTCCTTCGACGGGGGCAAAGAAATGATCACTCGCCGCGGTTTCACGCTGCTTGAACTTGGTCTGGCAACGGCGATGTCGACCATGTTGCTGATCACCGCGCTGAGTTTGTTTGTCGCACTTGATCGTGGCGATCGCAGGTTTGAGAAGCGCTTTGATCAAGTCAACGATCTGAGTCGGCTACAGACGGTTTTGCGGCGGACTTTTGCGACACTCGCGGTGACCGATGAAACTCCGCCGCCAAATACGCCAGGAATCAAAGCGGCTGGTGCAAGCGCGAATAACTCGCCGCAACCAGCTCCATCGGAAACACAGTCTGGTACCGGTACAGGCTCAACGGCATCACGCGCGACATCAGTTCCTTCGCCGCGCGTTCGGATCATTGAAGACCCAGACCCAACGGTGAAGGCGATGGTGAATCGTTCCAAAGCGATGTCGGGCGGCGGAGGGAGCGATGTGCTTTCGCCGCAGATGCTGGAGGTTGTGACGGCGGGACAACCAGTTCCGGATTTCAATCCCGAGTCGTTTGAATCGAGCAATCTGAACTTTGTCGCGGCAGAGCAGGGAGTGTTGCTCAATCGCGGCGCGATCTACCTTCGACCCATGCCACTGCGTGAGAACGATGAAGAGCAATCATGGGAGATTCTGTATACACGGCTTGCCCCGCGCGATCGGCTGGAACAGTTTGGCATGCCGTTGCAGGCAATTCGACCGATCGGTGAACCAGTGGTGCTCGCGCAGGGAATTCGTTATTTTAATGTGCGTGTGTTCAGAGAGCGGCAATGGGGCCGTTCGATGGAAGCAACCTATTTCCAGCATCTTCCGGCGTACGTGCAAGTAGAGGTTGAAACGACTGCTGGTTTGTGGGCCAAGTGGTTGTTTGAGGTTGGATGGTTGCTGGGGCCTGAAACACAGCAAGAGCGAGATTACAAGAGTGGCGGCAGCAAGACTGGACCCGATGGCAAGAACAACCCGTCTGGCTCTGGCAGCGATGTTACCAAGGGATTGACAGAGATCCTCGATAAAGCTCCGACGGGAGCAACTTCAAAATGAAGATGCACCGCTGCAATATCTTCGTGAGCAGGCGCGGGTTTGCCTTGCCGCTGGTGGTGCTGCTTGCGCTGGTGTCGAGCCTGGTGGTGGCGGTCATGCTGGATCGATCTACGACACAGGCACGTACGGTAAAACGGCAGCTGGATGGATATCGGGATGACCATTTCGCCAAGGGAATGCAAGAGGCGATCGATAGCTGGATGAAGAGTGTGGCGACCAAACCCATGGCAGAGTTGCTTGAGGAAGATGGTCATGCGATGGACCTTGAACTGGCCGATGGCGTGATACTGAAGCTGTACGTGTTTGATGCGCAGGGTTCGGTGCTCATCGATTTCGGAACACTGCAGGGCGACTCAATCACCGATGCTCAGGGCGTTGCTATGGCGTACAGCGGGATATCTGCTCAGGAGCTTCAGAAAGCGTCGAAAGCGATTGCCGAGACTGAACTGAAAATACGTACGGCCGGGCGGTATACGCCGGTCACGCTGACTCGTCGGTACGGTTCTCCGGCGATCAGCGTAAATTCCGCGCCAGATCCGGTCTTGGCGGCGGTTGCGAATTTCGCTGGGGGGGGCGACCTGGTTGCCGAACTGATCGAATCGGTCAATGCGGCTCGAAGTGCCGCGCCGATGGGGGCAACCGAACTGGCGGACCTGATTGCCAAGATTCAAACAGAGCCTGAAATCCGGGCTATTTTGCAGAGACTCCTGACTGCTCAGCCGTCGTTCTGGCAGGTTGAAGCTCGACTCTACCGCACGAATCAGCTTTCTGAGCCAGCGGCGGTTTATTCAGGCTACAGCCTGATCTCCGGGCGTGGAAACACGTCTCGAGACCGCACCGGAGGCGGAATGACACGTCTTTCGGTTATTCTTGATTGGAAACGCGTGGCCGAACGCTAGACTTGCCCGCTTGAGAAGGAACTGACAATGGCATTTCTGACATCATCTCCTCAAACCCGTGCCAAGGTTGTCGGTACGCGCACAGTCGCGCAAGGTCTTGCCTTGGTTGCAGCACTCGCTGGCGGAGCTGCTATCGCGGCGAATTTCGTTTCTGGTCCGGGTTCTACCGAACCGGCCAAGATAGCAGTGCGGGAGATTAACGACAAAAAGTTTGAGCCTGCCGTTGCAGTACACGCCAAGGCCGATCTCGATGGCATTGGTTCGCGGATGATGCTGGTGTCAAATAGTCCAAAGATCGCGGCACCAGAAGTGGTCGATTCAACAGTTCCGCCGCCGCCCCCGCCTTCCTCAGTGAAAGACCACGTGAAGTTTCTGGGAGTGGTAGCCGATGGTGCTCGGCTCTTTGCGTTGATCGCGATAGATGGCAAACAGCGGATTGTCGGAGTGGGAGACGTTATAAAACTCCCCGGCGAAACAACAGCAACAATTACTGAGATAGCTGCGGATTCGGTGAGCATAGACGATGGCAAGAAAGTTGAGAAGATTGATATTGCGCATCGTTCTGGTTCGGTTGTGAGTCATGCGGCAGCACCACTTGCTGTACCAAATCCAGCGGGACGTTTGACACAGGACCCACGAGCACGCGGCGCCAGAAACGCAAAAGATCCGCTCGCTGGACTCGATCCCAAAGCTCGCGCACTTGTAGAGGCGAACAACGCCAAGGCCGCTCAGGTATCTATCGATGCGCGTGAGTTGCGGCGTAAAGCACGCCGAATTGAGCTTGAAAAGGAAACTGGGCGTGAAGGCGAAGAGATAGAGAAGATGCTCGATGAAATGGAGCAGGCTGGAAAATTCGGAGACCCGGTGAAGATTAATGTCTCAAAGGAGAAGGGCAGCAAGTGAGCGCTCGCATATGTCATGTTCGTCAGGCCAGGAAGGCCAGCTCACTTGAAGCTGTTCGCCTTGTTGTTGAATCTCTGCGTGGGTCCAAAGTTGAAAGCTGGGCCGCACCCGGCGGTAGCGAATTCGCGGCACAAGAAATCGAATCGGCGGCTGATTGGATTCAAGCTCAACTTTCCAGTGCGTCAGATCGGGCACCAGGTCTCGAACTGCTGTGCCTCGATGTCGAGGGCAGCTTGTGTTCCTGGGTGAGTTCGCCCAGCCGTGAAGGCCAGGTTCTCGCGGCGGTAGCACGAAATTTCGGAGCGGACCCTGAATCGAGTTCAGCCTCTATTTCTCCGGTGGCGGTCTACGCCCAGTCGCAGCTTGAATCCTCCGTACAGGCTATCGGGTTGAGTCCGGCTGAGCAGCCTGTAGAAGATGCCAAAGCAGGCAAAACTAAAACCGTTGCATCTTCGCATCGCACACCGATACTGGTCAGTTCTGAAGCGCCTGCAAGATTGCTGGTAGACGCACTAGATCGGCGCAAAGTAGCGATTGCTCAAGTGGCGTCGCTGTGGCAAGTGATGGCAGCTGCGTGGGATCCGTCTGCACTTCGCACCGGAGGCAGCTCAAAGAGCGAATCCGCAGTTGCAAGCGCATCGATTGTTGTTGACCCAGCAGGTCGAGTTCTGTGGGCATGGTCGATCAAGGGTGTGTTGCTGGCAGCTGGCGCGATACGAAGCCAGGCCGCCGATCGTGGGGATATTTTGAGCGCTGAGGTTGCGGCGAGAATCTCAACCGAATGGCTCGCATGGTCGGCACAGGTTGGTGTGAGTCCGCAGCGGGTGATATGCATCGCGACTGAGGGCGACACTTCCGCCAGTGCGTTTGGTGCAGCATTGACTCAGGCATGGCCTGGCGCGGCGGTTGATTTGCAGTTTGATGAAGATCCAATACTGGCGACATTGCAGCGCGCTGCCAGAGTGCTGGAAGATCAGGCGGGAGCGATTACGCCGCTGCAAGGGCTAGATAGCAGACCAGGTCGATTGCACCGGTCTATGTATTCGTGGATTGCAATCGCGATTGTGGTGTGTGCCGCCGCGATTTCGGCACTTGCATTCAAATTCTCGCGAGATGCCGCGAATTATCGATCGCAAGCCGACTCGATCAAAGAGCAATGGCAAGGCATCGTGAAAGAGACCATGCCCGCGGCGATGACATCTCCATATGGTGAGATCGATGCGCTGCAACAGGAAGTCACCAAGCGCGAGCACTCTCTGAAGCCGCCGGAAAAAGCTGAGCCAACATATCCGGTGATGGAGGCCCTCGAAGTGATTTCGATGGTACTTTCGACTTCGAACGTGCAGTTGGATGACGTGTTGCTGGACACCCAGATTTCAAAGGTGACGGTGAAGGTCACTCTTCCGACGACCGCGACCGAAGAGGGTGAGGCTTTGCTTGCCGCGTTGCGGGCGATCGAAAACCCGTACATCAGTTCCTGGGATGTAGACTTTAAGTCTATTGGTGGACGTACACAGGCAACTTTCACCGGCCCCTGGAGCGACATGGTAAAGGCCGGTCGTTCGGCAACGGCAGGAGACGCCAAGTGAGTAGCACTGCGATCAATCTTGATGATGTGCGAGGCGATATCGCGGGAGCGGCGTCACGCAACGAACGACGCAACCGGCCAACGCATCTGGTCGTTATCGCAATTGCGCTTGCCGCCATATCGCTGGTGGCGTTGTTGTTTATGCTGCGGTCGAGGACGAGTGCTCAGGCATTGCTTGTCAAAGAAACGAAAATAGGCGAAAACGCAGTTGAATTAGCCCAGCAATTGAAGGAAATCCGAATTGCTGAAGAATCAACGACCATTCGCTACGGCGCTGCAGAATCAGATCTGCCGCCGTCAAAGTTCATCAACGCCGGTGCCGCTGCAGGATTGAAGAACCCGATTCAGTTGCCAACGCGAAACAAGCCCGTTGCCGACAAAGACATCAACGGGGTCCATCGGATCAAGGTGGCGTATGAAGCCAAAGACGAATCCATGCCCAATTTGATGAAATGGGTGCAGAACGTGGTACGCGACATTCCCGGCCTGGAGGTCTATTCGATCAGCCTGAAGCCGGAAGCCACTCAGTGGGTGCTCAAAGTAACTTTTAGTCGCTGGGAACGTACGGAGCCAAAGAAGTGAATCTCTCAAACCGAATTCTCGCCTGTGTAATTCTGACCTCCTTGACGCTGGTTGGTTGTAAGTCCACTCCCAAAAGTCAAATTGAAATCGACAATGCTGCGCGCAGTGAACAGATGGCTCAAGGGGCCGCACTTGCCCGTGAAGCGCAGGTGAATCAGAAGAATGGACATCTGGCCCTGGCAACCAAGCAGTACCGTGATGCCGTGACGTTGAACCCGGAATTGCCCGCAGCGTGGAATAATCTGGGAATCCTGCTGATGGATCAGAAGGACTTCATGAACTCGGCAACCGCGTTTCGACGCGCTGCCGACCTGCTTCCATCAGATCCGCGGCCCTATGAAAACCTCGGATTGTGTTACCGCTCGGCACGCCATGCAAAAGAATCACTTGAGTTCTATGGCAAGAGCCTGGAGCGCGATGAAAACTGGCTGCCCTCGCTGCGGGGAGCAATCTTGAGCGCAATGGAAATGCAGATCGTTGATGAAGTGGTGCTCGAACGAATCAACCGTGCATTGTTGATTGAAACCGATGCGTCGTGGCGCCTCGAACTTGAACGCTACAAGCTCCGCGTGCAGGGCGAACTCAAGAAGAACTGATCTGGGAGTCGATCGGCGGTGTCGCTTGCGGCTCAAAAATCAGCGACTCATCGCGGTACTTGATCCAATCAAGACACAGCCCCTCTGGTGGCGAAGTCGGCCCGGCATCGCGCCGATTTCCGGTCTCTAGCGCCTTAGACACTCGCGAAACAGGCATTCGCCCCAGTCCGACGTCAATGAGCGTCCCCGCGATGATCCGCACCATGTTGTACAAAAACCCCTTGCTCGAAATTTCAATACGCACGCGTTGAGCGTTGTCGAGCCTGCCAACTCCCAGATCGCGATCGCTCCAAAACGGACCCGGCGATTGTGAAAATCCGCAGTCAATCACATCGCATCGAAGCACATGACGAACCGTCGTCACCCGCTTGTGCGTCGCGGCAGAAAACGCAGCGAAATCGTGCTCACCAACTAGCAGGCCCGAGGCCGCCTGCATCGCGCTCACATCCAGTCCGTCGCGCACATGCATCGCAAAGCGCCGATCAAACAACGGCCTTGCCCGGCCAGCATGAACCAGGTACGCGTACCCCTTGCTTTCTGTATCAAAGATCGCATCAAATCGTTCTGGCACAAGCCGCGCTTCAACCACCACGACATCTGGCGGCAGACGGTCGTTGATCGCACGCACCAGTCGATCAAGTCCGCGATCTGTCGGCCACCCACGCCCCTGTCGCCCATGCTCGTTGTCTGAAGAAGTGGAAAATGAAGCGACCTGTCCCCGCGCATGCACGCCCGAGTCCGTGCGGCTCGAACCGATCAGGTCTACCGGCTCGCGTACCACTTCGCGAACGGCACGCTGCACAATCGCCTGAACTGTTCGAAGTTCAACAACGCCATATTCCAGAGGCGGGTGTATGAAAGTATCTTTCTCCCGCGGCGGTCCCAGAATGTGTTGTGCTGGTACGTGCGTCGGCAGAGGCTGACCGGGAACTACCACTGGTTCCTGCCGCTGCCAGCCGCAGAAATCTGTTCCGTCATATGCAATAGTGAGCGCGTAACGCGGCATGATTTACCCGCGCAACTTTTCCGACTCATCAGCCTTCACTACAACCTGCGGAACATCGGTCCCGCCCTTGGTCTTGAATCGCTTGTGCTCCGCATCGGCCCACTTATCTGCCTGCTTCCACCAGAGCAGCACAAACCCAATCCCCACCGGGGCAACCAGAGCCAGAACCACGATCATGAACCAGTCGACTTTCACGGGCCATTCTAGTAATCAAACAGGCAAATTGCGAATTACTTGGGAGCGGTCGGTTCTGCCGCAGGCTTCTCGGTCCCACTGCCCTTGGTGTCTTTCTGCTTGGCCGCATCCTTCTTGGCCGGCTTAGATTCCTTCGCCGGTTCAACAATTGCATCCAGATCAATCAGGCCGGGACTGAAAAGCCCTTTCAACGTGCCCGAAAGGTCTGACGATGATTCCCAGGTCTTGCTGCGACCAATGCGATGCACGCTCCCTTTGCTTTCCTTTACTTCTTCGCACAGGTCTGCATTGTGGTCGTACGCCGCTTCACCCGGTTTCCCCCACCAGACAACTTCAATGGTCTTGCGTTCGTTATTTTTGCCATGCACCGGCGCAAGCAGTTGAACCGCATCACTGGCGTTATTCAGCGCTATGAACGTAGATTCAACCGCCATCGTGAAAACGTACGCATCGCCAAGTGCCGGATCGCTTTTCGCTGGCGCCTGCTTCGATGTTCCGTGCGGACCCTTGAATGTCTGCTTGTGTCCGTTAAATACCAGCACTCTTTCGCCAGGTTGCAGCGTCAACTTGGGAAATGTGAATTCAACTTGTGGCTTCTGAACGGTCTGTGATCTTTTCTTCCCCTTGTCAGCAGGAGCTTCTTTGTCGCCACCCTTTTTTGTCAAGTTCAGTTGTGTCTCCACGCCATCGGTGATTGTGTAGCCTTCCAATTCGATCGGCTTGTCATGTGGATTTGCCAGCTCTATGAACTCATCCCCATTGGCTGATCGAGTTCCATCGCCATTTGCATCACCATCCGAACCCTGTGGCACGCTGTACAGCACTTCGGTAATCAGTGGATGGGGGTACGCCAACGGCGATGGCGGTGCATACGAGCCTGCGGCGAGTATCAACAGTGATATGGAAAGCATGGCAACTCCTTAGTATGAGCAGGATTCTACCACACTCTGGGTGTCAAATGCAACGCTACTGATTGGGAACCGGGTTCTTGCCTTCGCCACGCCCGGATGACCCGAAAAGAATCATCGCCCGCCGCAGTGTAACACGATCTTGAATCGCCCCGGCGGCTCCTGCTTCCACGCTGAATCTCAAGACGTTTGCTCCGCCAATTTCGAGGTTCGCATCCGCTTCCGGCGCATCTCCCGTCAAACTGATTCGCTTGAGTTCTTTGAACGTCGTTCCATCGCCAGCAGAAACCACAAGCTCTGGATCGCCCCAGGTCCGACAGGAGTGGGGCAGCTCGGCGTGAAACAAAAGCCGAGTCGCTCCCTTTGGCACGTCGAAGTCAACCCGCATCGGCCCGGGAAATTCAAGCTCTGTCGCAAAACTGCCTCGCTGAGCTTGATGAAATGCCAGCGGCTGCGTCCAACCGCGACCATCGGTTCCAGCAACATCGTGAACCGAGCACTGTGACAGTGGCAAAACTCGCGCTGCATCAATCACGAGCGATTCGACATCGACATCCTGAAGTACAAGAGGGTCTCTCTCTGCCCTCAGCGTGACCTTGCCTCGAACGGCTCGATCCTGAATCTGCATCGACTGAATTTGTACAACCAGCCCTTCGCGCGTCGTCACAATTGTGCCGCGAGATGCAACGGCTGCCTGTGCCAGCACCACCGCTTCCACGCGCCCCATGGGCACCGTCATTCTCGATTTGGTCGCCGCAGTTCCAGTTTCAATCGTGATCAATTCACCAATCGAATCGACAAACCCGCCGATCACATCTCCATTCCGAAGCATCAGTGTGTCTTTGCTAAACTTCGCTTGGGCATTCATCGCACTCGGCGGATACACGCAATCCAGCCTGCGAAGCATCTCCAGTGGCACGCGCAACGTACCCACCACCGGGCTTTGCCACATGATCTCTTCGGGCTTGCCTCCATCAGTAAGACTTCCCGCGACAATCTGCCCATCAACCGTGTGCAATACGCCGCGTGGCGTGTGTAACGCATCTTCTGCCGAAACCGTCGAAAACCGGGGCATCTGCGGCGGCTGAATCATCGCGCGGCTCAGCAAAATCACCGTCGACAATGGCTCGTTGCGCCGCCGCCCATCAAGATCCGTGGTCGAAATCGTCTCTCCGTCGATCGCCTGCACTGTCACAACTTTGCTTGCGCCGCTTGCATCAAGAAGTGTGAAATACACCTGCGGCGGGGGCGGCGAGTTGGGCTTTGATCCAGCTGCACACGACAACGCCAGGATTGAAAATAATGCGATCATGGTTATTTCTGAAAGATCGGCAGATATCGCTTGGGCATCTGCAGAATAATTAAACTCATCGATGTCCCGTACGCATTGCCCACCGCAGGATCGACCCAGGTTCCATCAGCCTGTTGAGCACCCAACAGCTCCGCTCGAATCGATGGCCACCACACCTTCCACGAATCTCCTCCAGCCAGAAACATGCATTGAACAGCGTAGTAATGTCCGTAGAAATAATGCGACCGCCGAGTCTGCGATCCCGGCATCGCCGTGCTCACCAGATAATTCAACCCATTCTCGATCGACTTATCTTCATATTTGCCGGCGTACAACAAACTTGCAACACCCGCCGCTGATCGCTCCCACGCCGATTGTCCGCCCTGCGCTTGATAGCGAAATCCGCCATCGGGATTCTGACACCGCTTGACATATTCAACCGCTTTTTCAATCGTGTCTTTCGACACCTCAAGCCCAGCATTTCGAGCGGCCCGCAAGCCCATGATCTGGCAAATCGTCACCGACACATCCGCGTCATAAGGAACCGGGTTGTACCGCCAGCCGCCTTCATCATTCTGCGTTGATTCGATCAGCCGCACCGCTTTCACCAGCGTCTCATGCGTCTTCTGCGACAACTGCTGATCTTCGCCGGAAAAGTTCCCGCCCGTCATTCCATAGATCTCGCCTAGAAACAACGTCGCAAATCCATGCCCATACATCGGCCCGTTGGCTGATTCTGCCGCGACAAGCCCATTTTCCGCGGCGTTCGCCAACACAAATTTCAGCCCTTTCAACACCACATCGCCATACACACCGCGACCGGGCATGTTGCCATCACCCATCAGCGCAAGACACGCCAGACTCGTAATCGCAACCGACCGCCCCCAGCGCGTATCACCAAACGACCCATCTTCGTTCTGCATCGCCGCCAGCCCCGCAAGCCCCTTGGTCGTCGCAGCTTCAAGTTCGGGCGAAGACTCTCCTTCCGCGGCTGTGTTCTGTGCACTCACGTGAAATGAAATCGGTGACCCGCTCTTCGGTTTCGCTGCCGGCGCCGGGTCAACAGTTGCGGGTTGCAAACTCAATGGATCGGGCGGTCGATTGGGATCGATCGGCTGAGCCAATACGCTCGCCGCCGTCAAACTCAATATCGCTGCGCACGCGTACTTCACTTCTTAGGCTCCTCCGCCAATCGCTTGTAATACTGCTCGGTCAACTGCTGATACAGCGAACTGAACTGGTCCGACTTCCCCTGTCGCAGCGCATCGCGCAAGTGTGGCGGCAGATTGCCCCATGTAGCTCCCGCTGCTGCAAGTGCAGCTTTCAATTCCGCCTCTTGCATTGCCGGACCAGCCTGTGCCTGCTCCGATGCAGTTTGAGCGCCTTTGGGCTGCGGTTGCTTTTGTGATTGCTGCTGTTGTTGCTGCTCTTCCTGCTTGTCTTGCTGTTTCTTCTTCTTCGACTGCTTCTTCTGCTGGTTGTTCTGCGCTTGTGCAATCAATGCATCGAGCTTGCGAATCGCATCTTCCTGCAATCGCTGCGTATCCAACCCTGCATCTTTCGATTCGCCCAGTCGCTTCGCCGACCGATCCATCAGGTCCGCGGCTTGTGCCAACAGATCACCTTCCTCTTCGCGTCCCAGTGCCTTCTTCAATTCCTCTTCAAGCGGATCGCGGCTGACAGCACCAACTTCGCCCCTGGGCTTCAATCCCAAAACCTCATCCAGCGTTGGCAATTCCTGCAATGGCCTGTCCTGCACGGGCTTGTCTGGCGCAGGCTGCACAAGTACAGCGCCCGCGCACACTATCGCGATCAAGTTCATCGCGCCCCTCCCTGTTCGTTCTTCGCAGGCTTCGCCGGATCCACTACCGGCGGCTTGATTTCCAGCGGCGTCTTCATGTCCGGTCCGCCCTCTTTAGTTCGCTCGATCAGACTTTTCACCTGCTCGCTCAACTGTCTCTGTAACAACGTCGCGGCCTCAACTGTCGTCAAATCGTCAGCTTCCGCCGCCGCGCGAGTCGTTTCAAACGCTTCCTGTTGCATCATGCGCAACAGTCGCAACTCTGCGATCGGAGGAATCGTCTTTTCCTTCTCACC
>SXGT01387469.1_pt1 | contig 11337 bp, 10 predicted proteins | sample 3176221 | NCBI WGS metagenome assembly SXGT01 (sample SAMN11356862, study PRJNA531348) | freshwater metagenome | isolation source: freshwater sample F1-120 | place: China: Fuxian Lake, Yuxi | collected 2017-12-25
CAGTCGGAGGAACCGGTAGCAGCGTCACAGCACTCCGACGCCGAGCATTAGATAGGTTTCGCGGGCAAGCAGGAGGGATCTGAACCGAAACCCTCTGGGCACTCTCAGGGACTTGCCGGGTGATGAGCAGGACGCCTTCGCCGCCGAATCGCACCGGCGTGCCCTCACCGCCAAGGACGCGCTGCAGGAAGAAACGTTCGACGTGGTCACCGCCGCGGGACTGCTCCGCGACGACGAAGGCGTGCGGACGGACTCGACTCCCGAACGCTTGGGGCGGCTTAAGCCCGCCTTCGACAAGACCGCCCACGCGAGCGTGACGGCGGGCAACAGCAGCCAGATCACCGACGGCGCCGTGGCGCTGCTCGTCGGCGAAGAGGCGGCGGGGCGCGCGGCCGGGCTGACGCCTTTGGGGTCGCTGACGAACTACGCTTACGCCGCGCTCGAACCCGAACGCATGGGGCTCGGCCCGGTCTACGCGCTCGACAAGCTCTTTAAAGGTCGGCCGGTCCCGTGGGACGCGGTCGATGTCGTCGAGATCAATGAAGCTTTCGCCGCGCAGACGATCGCCTGCGTCCGTGCCGCCGCCGACGCCGCCTGGTGCAAAGCCAAATTCGGTCGGGAGACGGCGATCGGACCGATCCCCGAGGATCGCCTGAACCGCCAAGGCGGGGCGATCGCCCTCGGCCATCCGGTCGGGGCGTCCGGAGCGCGGCTCGTGCTTTCCAGCTTGCTTGCCCTTCGTCGCCGCGGCGGCCGCCGCGCCCTCGTCACGCTTTGCGTCGGCGGCGGCCAGGGCGGCGCGCTCGATCTCACGCTCGCCTGACCCCGGCGGCCGGGGTGCTACATTCGCCCCCTTCATGCCGCAAAAAGACATCAAGTTCGAGCTCCTCGCCACGGACGGCGCGGCGCGGCGCGCCCGTTTTCAGACGGAGCACGGCGCGCCGGTGGAGACGCCGACGTTCATGCCGGTCGGCACGCAAGGCGCGGTCAAGGCGATGACCCCGGATCAGGTGGCGGACACGGGCGCACAGGTCGTCCTCGCCAACACCTTCCATATGTCGCTCGAAGACCGCCGCGAACTCGTCCGCAAGACGGGCGGTCTGCATAAGTTCATGGCGTGGGACCGCACCATCCTGACCGACTCGGGCGGGTTCCAAGTGTTCTCGTTGCCGAACAAGGAGATCACGGACGACGGCGTCACCTTCCAATGGGAGAAGGACGGCACGCCGACCATCCTCGATCCCGAACGGTCGATGGAGATCCAACGCGACCTCGGCGCCGACATCGTCATGGCGTTCGACGAATGCGCCCCGCACGATGCGGTGCGCTCGTACACCCTGAAGGCGTTGCAGCGGACGACGGCGTGGGCCGAGCGCTGCCGCAAGTTCCCGCTCGCGAAGCACCAGTTCCTGTTCGGGATCGTTCAAGGCGGCGTGCACGAAGACTTGCGCGCGCGTAGCGCCAAGGAACTCACGGCGATCGAATTCGACGGTTATGCGATCGGCGGCGTCAGCGTCGGCGAAGGCTTCGATCTGATGACGCGGATCGTCCGCTGGACGGCCCCGCTCCTCCCGAAAAACCTGCCGCGATACCTGATGGGCGTCGGACTTCCGGAAGACATCCTCGCGGCGGTCGAGCACGGTATCGACATGTTCGATTGCGTGATCCCCACGCGTTACGGCCGCGGCGGCACGCTCTTCTCCCGCACGGGCAAAGTCCGCGTCACCGATAAGCGGTACCGGAAGGACAAGTACCCGGTCGACACGAAGTGCGCTTGCTACACGTGCACGCGCTATTCACGCCTCGTGCTCCGTCACCTCCACTACGCGCGCGAGCCGCTCTTCGAGACGTTGGCCTCGATCCACAACGTCCACTTCTATCAGGACCTCATGCGCGATATCCGTTCCGCCATCGAGAACCGTCGTTACGCCGCGTTCAAAGCCGAATGGCTCGGGCGCTACGGCAAGGGCGGCGATTCCGCACCGTCGCACGAGGACGGCGAATGAGCGGGCGCGGCACTTACGAACTGCTCGACAGCGGCGGCGGGCGGAAGCTCGAACGCGTCGGCGACATCCTGATGGATCGTCAGGCGCCGGCTGCATTCTGGGCGCCGCGGTTGCCCGCAACGGAGTGGTCGAAGATCCACACGTTCCACCACCGCTCGGACACCGGCGGCGGGCGCTTCGAGAACCGCGCCCCCGTGCCGGACTCGTGGTCGATCGAGTACGGCGGTTTGCGGATGAAGATCAAGCCGACGTCCTTCGGACACCTCGGCATGTTCGCGGAGCAGGCCGAGCAATGGGCGTGGATCCGCGAGGCGAGCCGCACCGTCGGCCCCGAACCGCTCCAAGTGCTCAACCTCTTCGCCTACACCGGCGGCTCGACGCTCGCGGCCGCGCAGGGCGGAGCGACCGTCTGCCATGTGGACGCCGCGAAAGGCGTGGTCGATTGGGCGCGCGAGAACGCCGCATTGAACGATCTCGTCCAACATCCGATCCGCTGGATCGTCGACGATGTCGGCGAATACCTCGGTCGTGAAAAACGCCGCGGCCGTAAGTACGACGGTGTGATCCTCGACCCGCCGTCCTTCGGGCGCGGAGCGCGCGGTCAGATCTGGAAGATCGAAGAATCGGTGGGCGAACTCCTCGACGAAGTCCGCGCCGTCCTCGTCGATCGGCCGAAGTTCGTGCTCCTCTCGTGCCACTCCCCCGGGTTCACGCCGATCGTCCTCCGCAACCTCTTGGCGGAACGCTTCGATCTGACCGGCCGCCGCGTCGATTGCGGCGAGATGTCCGTGCCCGAAGCCGGCGGCCTCCGCCGCCTCCCCGCCGGCGCCTTCGCCCGCTTCGTCTGACCCCGACGTCCCGGGTATGATCGCCCGGCTATGAGCGTAGAACCGACCAGCAACCGCTTCACCGCCGCACGTCGGACCGCACGCCGCTATCGGGTGCGGTTGTTCCTCGCCGGAATCGTACTTCCGGCCTATATCGCGTGGTGGTCCGCGCGAAGATCTCCGTTCAGCGACGACGGCCATTGGAATTGGGGCGTGCATGCCACCGTCGCATTCGCATTGGCGCTGGCGGGGGGATTCATCTTTCTGATCCGAAACAAGCACCGTCGGGGACGACCGGTCGCGGCGTTTCTAGCCGGCGGCGTGCTGGCGACCGGGGCTTTTTTCACCGGCCTCTTTGTCGCTGGTTTCGGCGGATACAGCGAAGTGTGGAAGTACTACGCATTTGCGATTCTCCCGATGGTCTGCTGGCCGCTCCTCGCGGCGCTGGCGGCCTACGCAACGTTGCGTCGACTCACAGGAGCGAGCCGACCCATTCGGCGAGGGGTTCTCTGGCTCGGCCTGCTCGGGCTCTTAATGGGCGCCGCCGCGTTGATCGGCCCGGAGTTCAGCCAGAGACGGATGCGCATGCTGGCGCGAGACGCCGTTGCCGGTGATCAGGCTGCATTCGCGGCGTTCCTCGAGCCTGACGCGCGCCGCTGGCTAGAAGATCGAAATGCCGACCTCAGTTTCACCGAAAGGCTGTGGATGGATGAGAGCTATCCGTCCTGCGACCGCGGCCAGATCCACGATCTCTGCGAAGCCGTCCGGGCGGGCGTCCGGCGCGAACCCGCGAACCTCCCGCCGGAGTTCGTGACGTTTGACGGTCGCAAAGTGAGCTACTCGCTTTGGGCGACCGCCGTCGCTGCAGTCTTGGCGTTCCTCGGTCTCCGCCGCGGTCGAAAGCGGAAGACCGTCGTCCGGCCGAACCCGTAACGATCCACCGAACGTCGGACCAAGTGTCGGCAGGTCCGGGCACGGACACCATCCGGTTTCGCGCTCAAGACGCGAAGCCAAGGCGAGGCCGAAGGTGGTCATGCGGTGCAAAGCCGACAGATATGAGCTCGAACGCGACTCCGATGAACTCCGCCGCCCGCCGTGTGGCGGTTGGGCGCTACCGCGGTCGATTGTGGTGGGGCGGCGTCGTCCTTCCGACTTTGGCCGCGCTGCTCTCTACGGCGGATGCTTTTAATTCGAAGTTCATCATGGGGCGGGGCGCGTGGTGGTTTGGCCGACCCTTCCGGCCGCGTCGTTCGGCGTTGCGCTCGCCGGCGCCGCCGTGTTCATGGTTCGCAATCGACATCGACGGCGGCGTCCGGCGGCGGCCTTCATGGCAAGGGGCGCCTTAGCCGTTTGCGCCTTCAACGCAGGCCTATGGAGGCCATGGGGCTGGGGGTTGCTCCTCGTGGCTTTCCCTTTGGCTCCGGTCGCCTTCGCACCGGTTTTGGAATGGCCGCGGCTTACTCCTCGGTCCGGCGATTGACGCGGATCGGGCGAAACGTCCGCAAGGGCTCGCTCACGCTCGGGATCTGCGGCTTTCTCGCGGGCGGGGCGACCATGATCGCGCCCGAGTTTGAAGTCGGACGGTTCCGCACGTTGATGTTCGACGCCGCCGAAGGGGACGAAGCGGCCTTCCGAGCCTTGGCTGCCCCACGGTATGCGCCGTGGCTCGACGATGCGACTAAGGGATGCCCCCCGCGAGGGTTATGGAGCAATCACCGCTCGCTCCCGGGCGTCCAAGTCACGGAAATCGTCACGGCGGTGCGGGGCGGTCCGCGACCGCGGAACTTCGCCAAACAAGGTTCGTTCACGCTCTTTGCCCCTAGTTCGCAGCACGGTTCTCTCGTGGGTCTGGCCTCCGTCCCGCTCATCGCGCTCCTGCACTTCGTGGTCCGACGACTGCGGCGAGTCGTCGTCAAGCGAACCCGGTAGGCGCCGGCCGGCGGATAACGCGGCGGGAGGCCGAATGCGGGTCTTTCGCCGCCTCGGCGATCGCACGGGGCTCCCCGGAACGAACCTTCGCGACGGTTCGCGGGGCGGTCGCGGCGGCGGCGACGACGACGCCTGCTCCGGACGAAGCCGCCCCCGACGTAGACTCCACACCATGCGCCAACTGCTTTTCGCCGCCCTTTTGATCCTGACCGTGCTCTTGGTCGCACACGGGCTCTTCTTCGCCGAACAGGCGCAAGGGCTCTACGACAAGACGGCGCTCTCCGCGACGCCTGACTTTCAGGCCCTTATCAGCGAGTACCCCTACTCCGACGCGGCTCGGAAGGCGGTCTTCGTGACGGTCGACCGCGAGGCGTCGCGGATCGTCGAAGGCGGCCTGCCCGACACCGAGAAGCTGAAACAACTCGGATCCACGCTGCTCGAAACGGCGCGGCAAGGCGTCAGCGACAAACCGCCCTACATCATGCCCTTCACCGCAGCGGTGATCGGCCTCGCCGGGCTCGCGTTGGCCTTGCTCCTGCCCGCCACGCGCTTTCGCGGTTTGGCGCTGCTCGGGCTGATCTTCGGCGCGGCGGCGGCCATTCCGGGTCTGCTCTCGGCCGACGATCAAGCGGCCATCGCCTCCAAGTTCCCGCTCGCCAAGTCCCTTATCTCCGAATTGCCTCGCATCGCGCAGGGTCTCTGCCTCCTCGCAGGCCTGACCCTTGGCGCCCGCGTCCGCCGCAAGGTCGAACACGCCGACTAAGTCGTTCCGGCAACTTCCGCCGTCCGCCGCGGTTCATCCGCGGTACGGAGCCCGCCCCATGCGTCACATCCGCCCGCTCGCTCTCGCGCTCGCCCTGTTCGCCGCCCTTCTTCCGGAAGCGCAGGCGCAACTTCCCAAGTCCTATGCCGGCGTGATCCCGCCGCTCGCGGATCTCATCCCCGACACGGTGATCGGCTACTACCGCCTCGAAGACCCGGTCGGCGACTTCGAGAAGCTGATGGGGAGCAACGACGTCTGGAGCCAGCCGCGAAAGATGAGCGAGAAATCGCGCCGCGCCGGCGAGCGCGGGCTGAAGGAGGCCGACAAGGCGCTCAATCTTCAGGACGGGGCGATGGACTCGTGGATGCGCTCGATCGGGTCGATCGAGCTCGCGCTCTTCAGCCTCGACTTCAGCGAAGGTTTCGACGGGCCGCCCATGCCCGACTTCGCCGTCGTGATGGAATCCTCGCTCGCGATCGAGATGTACAACCAGATGTCCGCGATGATGGTCGACCGCGGCATCGGCGCCCGCAACGAACAAGGGCAGATGGTCCTCGGCATTCAAGAGGGCTTCGCACCGACGTTCGCGATCTACGGCAGCAAGGTGGTGCTGGCCTCCAGCCAAAGTCGCTTGGATGAGATCATCAAAGCCGCGAAGAACGGCACGCCGAACAGCCTCGGCGCGAGTTCGCACTTCAAGGCCGTCTGCGGGAGCGCCAAAGGGCCGCGCATCGGCTTCATGCGGATGGCGAGCTTGCTCAACCTTATCCGCGACCGCTTGCCGGAAGGCCGCCAGAAGCGGATGGACGACATCATCCGCCCGCTCGGCCTCACCAAGCTCGAGGCCATCGGCTATCGCGAAGACGGCGCGAACGGCATCATCACGATGCACGGCGACGAACCCGTCCGCGTGTTCCAACTGCTGAAAGGCAAGGTCGGCAAACCGACCTTGCAGATGGCGCTTCCCGCCGAGACCGCGGCGAGCTTCGCGCATGCGGCCGACTTCGGACCGCACATCCGCCGCATCGAAGGCTTCTTGACCGACAAGGCGGAGTTCCCGTTCGCCGCCGCGGTCAGCACGGGCTTCACGTTCCTCACCGTGCGCCTCGGCATCGCGACCGAGACGCTCTTGGAACCGCTCAAGGAAGGCTTCGCCTACGGCATCGTCGCCGACGAACGCGGCAAGGTCGATCCGGAGACGGGCAGCGTATTCGTCGCGGGCGTTCCCATACAGGCCGAAGCCGACAAACTCTTGGACCGCATCAAGAAGTCGTACGCCAAAGCCAATCGCTGCGAGGTCGAGGAAGTCGTCGAGGAAGGCATCCGCTGGATCCGGGAAAAGCCGGGTTCGCGCGTCGCCGAAGGCGCGGAAAGCCGCCCGGAAGAAGATACGCCGCCGCCGCCGGTCGCCCGCGCGTCGGACGACGCCCCTGAAGAAGCGCCGACCGACGAACCCGAAACGGAAGGCCCGGACGGCGAGCGCGTGATCGAAGTGCGCGTCGGAACCGACTCCGCCCCGACCGTTCGTTCGAATCGTCGCCGCAGCCGCTTCGGCCGGGCCCGCGAATCCGTGCCCCAAGGTCCGCCGTACGTCGTCGCGTACGACGGCAAGGTCATGACGATCGGCGTCGAGAGCGTCGTCCGCCGCACGCTCGCCGCCCGCCGCGGAGCCATCCCGACGCTCGCTTCAACCGGCGCCTATGCGCGCCTTCCGGAAGCCGCCACGTTCTTCGGCACGTTCAGCCTGAAGGGCATCTTCGGCAACTCGGCCGACTTCGGTTCGGCGTTCTCGTTCCTCAAGGACTTCGGCGCGGTCGGCATGGCGATGACCGCCGAAGACACGTCGCTGACGATGACCTTCAACCGCGCACCGGGGCAGATGATCGGCCTCATGATCGGCGCCGGCATGGCCGGTGACGACGGCAAGGACGAGAAGGAGATCGTGATGGAGGAGCTCCGCAAGATCGCCTCCAAGACGAAGGCCTATCGCGAGAAGAACCAGAAGGCGCCCAAGTCGCTGGCCGAGCTCGGCTACGAGAAGGCCCCGACGTTCCCGGACGGTGACGGCAAACCGCGTCCGATCGTCTTCTTGCCGCCGAAGGGCTCGGACAAGGGCGATTGGAATCAGATGCTCGCCTACTGGGAGTGTTCCGATTTCGGCCGCCTCGTGGCGAGCACCGAAGGCTTCACCAGCACGTGGTCCGAGTCCCGCTTCCAGCAGGGCCTCGCCGACTACAACACGATCAAGTAGAGACCGAAACCGCGGCCTTACAGCCGCGGCCCGCAGTGTCCGGGCGCAGCCGTAGGATGCGGCCGGACATGACTCTGGAACCGCACCCGGACTTCGAAGGGCTCAAAGGTCGTCTCGCCGCAGGCGGAGCGCTATTCCGGCGGTTTTCGGGGGCGTGCTATCGGTTCGCCGCGCCGCGCTACGCCGGGCCGACGGAACTGGTCAGCGGCGAGGGAGCGCGACGATTCGGCTCGCGCTGGTTGCCGCCGGGGGTCGCTGCGGCGGTCCACGGGTCGACCCGGCCCGAGCTTGCGATGGCCGAGAGCCTTGCGCAGCACCGGCGGGCGAACATCCCGGATTGGGAAGCGATGCCGCTCGTCGTGTGCGGAGTCCGGGTGGTCGTCGGGCGAATGCTCGATCTGACCGAACGCGAGAACCGCCGCGCCCTTCGCATTTCGCTGGATCGGCTGCTCGGCGTCGATTGGCGGGCGGAAAACACCGCCGGACGCGAGTCCTTGAGCCAAGCGGTCGGCCGGGCCGCGTTCGCCGATCGCCGCATCGAAGCGCTGCTCGTCCCCTCCGCCGTCGACGGTCCGGGCGCGAACCTCGTGGTCTTCCCGGCGAGGCTCGCCGGCCGGAGTCGACTGTCCGCCCTGCAACCGCGCACGTAATTCGACATGCAGAAATGCTTGCATCTCTGCCGATAGGAGACTAAGATCATCGCGGAGAATCGCCATAGCCTCCCGATCCGACGTCAAGGTCGCCGCTTCACGCAAGCGCGCGGCGCATCCGGTCCGCAAGCTGCGGGAAGACTTCGGTCTGTCCCAAGCCGCCGCCGCCCGGCTGATGGACGTCTCGCTGCGAACGCTCGCCGGTTGGGAAGCCGCAGCCCCTGCTCGCGTCCTTCCGCGCGCCGTCGTCGGCGCCCGCCGCCTCTTGACCTCTTTGGCCGAAATCATGCAGTCCGGTCACGTCGCCGTTTGGCTCGAAGAACCCAACTCCGACCTCGGCGGCTTAAAGCCGCTCGAAGCGGTCGAGCGCGGCGAGGTCGACCGCCTCTGGGCGCTCATCTACCGGGTCGGTTCGGGCGATGCGAACTAAGTGCAAGTCGCGGGTCGCTTCGAGTGTTGAACATCGCTTTTTGGATCCTTAACAGTCCGGGCCTACACTTCCGTACGTTCTAAGTCGAAACCCACTCACGGATGCCTCCACGCCGTATGACCACCGCAGCCCTTTCCGCCGTCAAGTCGAACCGCAAGGCGGGCGGTGTGGTGTACCGGGAAACCAAACGCGGCGGGCGGCTTAGCATCGAGATCCTGCTGGTCACCTCGCGCACGGATCCCTCGCGTTGGATCCTGCCGAAAGGCAGCGCCGAACCGCGGGAATCCGCGGAAATGACGGCGATCCGCGAGATCGAAGAAGAAGGCGGCGTCCGCGGCGAAGTTTTGGCGGCACTCGGCGTCGTCCGTCGCCCGACCCAGACCATCACCTACTTCCTGTTTCAATTCACGAAGGAATTGGCCCGATGGGAAGACGCCGAGCACCGGGATCGCCGCTGGGTCGCTTTGGATGAAGCCGAGCGGCACCTCAAGCAGGACGACTTGCACGGAATCGTGGTCCGCGCCCGTCGCCGCCTCGGACGCGGCTAAGCTGTTCCTCCCGGGCGGCGATTCGGCCGCCCGCGTCGTTTGAACGGAACCGATCCGCATGTCCGCCCCCGAGCCGCAACTCCTGCGCTATCCGTCGGAAGCGTTCACCAACCGCGAGCTCAGCTGGATCGACTTCAACCTCCGGGTTTTGGAAGAGGCGCGCGACGCCAGCAATCCGCTCCTCGAACGGCTGAAGTTTCTCGCGATCACGGCCAGCAACCTCGATGAATTCGTCGAGGTGCGCATCGCAGGCCTCGTCCAAAGCGTCGCCGACGGCGTCGATCAAACCGGCCCGGACGGGCTCACGTCGCAGCTCGCTCTGCAACGCTGCCTGTCGAAATCCCGCGACTTCGTCCGCGAGCAGTACCGTACTTGGAACGACGTCGTTCGCCCCGCGCTCGCACAAGCCGGAGTCCACGTCGGCGGCACGGACGAGATCTGGGCCAAGCACGGCGAAGAGCTGAAGACTTATCTGGACGAGCGCCTTCTGCCCGTCCTCACGCCGCTCACGATCGACCCGGCCGTGCCCTTTCCGCGCATCGAAAACAAAGTGCTCTGCATCGCCGGGCTTATCCGCCGCCCGGGCGACGTCCGCACGAAGCTCGCAGTGGTCACCATCCCGCGTGTGCTGCCGCGGCTCATTCCGGTCAAAGGCGCCGAGCAACCGACGTTCGTCTTCTTGGGCGAACTCGTCCGCCGCTACTTCGACCGCGTCTTCGACGGCCACGAAACGCTTTCGACCACCGAATTCCGCGTCACGCGCAACTCAAACCTCTACGTGAACGAAGAGGAGGCGCAGAACCTCCTCGAAGCCATCAGCGAAGAATTGCGCGAGCGTCGCAAAGGCGATGCGGTCCGTCTTGAGCTCGACGAAGACGCGCCGAAGGATCTCGAGGCCATGCTGGCCCAAGCGTTGGACGTTTCGGAGGATCTCGTCTTCCGCGTCGACGGCCCGGTCAACCTGAACCGGTTGATGACCATCTATCCGCTCATCCCGCGACCGGACCTCAAATACCCGCCGTTCTCGCCGGTCGAGCCCGCGTGGATCGGCGATCTCCCCCGCTTCTTCGAACGCCTCCGCACGCAAGACCTTCTGCTCCACCACCCGTTCGACTCCTTCAATCCGGTGGTGACGTTCGTCCAGACCGCGGCGAACGATCCGAAGGTGCTCGCGATCCGCATCACGCTCTACCGAGCGGGCACGGACTCGCCCGTCATCGGCGCGCTGATGGCCGCCGCGCGCGCCGGCAAGCAAGTGACGGCCGTCGTAGAGCTCAAGGCGCGTTTCGACGAAGCGACGAATATCCAGTGGGCGCGCATGCTCGAAGACGCGGGCGTGCAGGTCGTCTACGGCATCGTGGGCCTGAAAACCCACTGCAAACTCGCGCTGATCGTTCGCGAGGAAGGCGACCGCCTCCGGCGCTACGCCCACATCGGCACCGGCAACTACAACCCGGTGACCGCGAAGATGTACACCGATCTCTCGCTCCTGACCGCGCGCGCGGACATCACGGCCGACGTCGAGAAGACGTTCCATCTGTTGACGGCGCACGCCCGCATGACGCGCACCAAGAAGCTGTTGCTCGCGCCGGACGCGATGCTGCCCGCTTTGGTGGATTTGATCGCCCGAGAAGCCCGGGAAGCGAAGGCGGGCAAACCCGCGCGCATCATCGCGAAGACGAACGCCTTGGTCGATCGAGACATCATCCAAGCGCTGTACGACGCATCGCAGGCGGGCGTCGAAATCGACCTCGTCGTCCGCGGCGTCTGCTGCCTCCGCGCCGGAGTGCCGGGCCTTTCCGAGCGCATCCGCGTCCGCAGCATCGTCGGCCGCTTCCTCGAACACAGCCGCATCTACTTGTTTCATGCGGGCGGCGAAGAACGCATCTACTTCGGCAGCGCCGATCTCATGCCGCGCAACCTCCGCGGTCGC
>SXGT01589651.1_pt1 | contig 11337 bp, 15 predicted proteins | sample 3176221 | NCBI WGS metagenome assembly SXGT01 (sample SAMN11356862, study PRJNA531348) | freshwater metagenome | isolation source: freshwater sample F1-120 | place: China: Fuxian Lake, Yuxi | collected 2017-12-25
GAAGTCATTAACGAATGCGCAGAATTTCCAAATGGTGAGCACGACGATTACGTTGACTGCGTGACAATGGCATTAAGCCGTTACAGGCGCGGGGGGTTTATCTCCTTAAAATCTGATCGCCAAGACGAGCCAAAGACATTTCGGCGAAGCAGACAAGCTGCATACTATTAAGAAGGCACTGACATGGCAACCAACATTGATAAAGCGTTGTACCAAGCCCCGATGGGTTTGGAGGACATGGGCGACGAGGCAATTGAGATTGAGATTGTTGACCCGGAGGCAGTGAAGATTGGTATTGGTGGAATGGAGATTGAGATTGATCCTGATGCAGATAACGAAGGAGATTTTTCAGCAAACCTTGCAGAGGAGATGAATGAAGGGGCCATGCAAACTCTTAGTTCCGACCTGACTTCAGAGATTGACAATGACAAGGCAGGACGCAAGGATTGGGAGAAAGCCTACACAGAGGGTTTGAAGTTGCTGGGGCTACAGTATGAAGAGCGTACAGAGCCGTGGAACGGAGCTTGCGGTGTGTTTCACCCGATGATTACAGAGGCGGTTGTTCGGTTTCAAAGCGAAACAATCACTGAAACATTCCCCGCTGCTGGCCCGGTGAAGACCAAGATTATTGGCAAAGAGACCAAGGAGAAAAAGGAGTCGGCAGTTAGGGTTCAGGAGGACATGAACTGGCAACTGACTGAAAAGATGGTTGAGTTTCGGGCAGAGCATGAGCGAATGCTGTGGAGCTTACCGGCAACAGGCTCGGCGTTCAAGAAGGTCTACTACGACCCAAGCCTTGGCAGGCAGATTTCAATATTTATCCCAGCAGAAGATATCTTGTTGCCCTATGGGGCATCGGATATTCAGTCTTGTTACCGTGTCACACACGTGATGCACAAGACCAAGAATGAGATATTAAAGCTGCAATCCGCTGGGTTTTACCGGGAATGTGACATAGGTGACCCAACCAAAGAGACCACCGACATTGAGAAAGCAAAAGACAAAGAGACTGGGTTTAGTGATTTAAACGACGACCGGTTTGTTTTGTATGAAATTCATGCAGACCTTGATTTAAAAGGGTTTGAGGACACCGACAAAGACGGTGAAGAAACAGGAATTATGCTGCCCTATGTAGTTACCTTGATAAAAGGTACGGGAGAAGTTTTGGCAATTCGCCGCAACTGGGAAGAAGATGACGACCTCCGACTTAAACGACAACACTTCGTTCACTACCAATACATCCCGGGTTTTGGGGCTTACGGCTTTGGCCTTTTCCACCTCATCGGCGGGTTTGCGAAGTCGGCTACCAGCATTATGCGACAGCTTGTGGACGCAGGAACACTGTCCAACTTGCCGGGTGGTCTCAAAACCAGAGGACTACGAATCAAGGGAGACGACACCCCCATTGCCCCCGGTGAATGGCGAGATGTAGATATTGGCTCTGGGGTTATGCGGGACAACATCCTGCCACTGCCCTACAAGGAACCAAGTCAAGTTCTCTACACCCTGCTAGGGAATATTGTGGAGGAAGGCCGCAGGTTTGCTGCCACCGCAGATTTAAAGATCAGCGACATGTCAGGTCAGTCGCCAGTGGGAACAACGCTGGCCTTGCTAGAGCGTCAACTCAAGGTGATGACCGCAGTGCAGGCTAGGGTTCATGCTGCGTTTAAACAAGAACTAAAACTGCTGGCCCGAATTATTGCCGATTATACCGACCCTGACTACTCGTATGAGCCAGAGGTGGGTGAGCGGAAAGCTAAAAAAGAAGACTATGACGATGTGGATGTGATTCCTGTCAGTGATCCCAATGCAGCCACCATGAGCCAGCGGGTTGTTCAGTACCAAGCTGTGATTCAGATGGCGCAGATGGCCCCTGATATTTATGATCTGCCGCAGTTGCACCGAAACATGCTGGAGGTTTTAGGGATTAAAAACGCAGATAAATTGGTTCCGTTGCCAGATGACCAAAAACCAACAGACCCAGTGACTGAGAACATGATGATCATTAAGGGAGAGCCGGTCAAGGCGTTCTCCTATCAGGATCAGAAATCGCACATTGGTGTACACATGGCAATGATGCAAGATCCATCAATAACGCAGTTAATTGGGCAAAACCCCAAGGCTCCACTTATTCAATCAGCCATGATGGCGCACATTGCAGAGCATGTTGGGTTCCAGTACCGGCAGCAGATTGAGCAGCAGCTAGGGATGCCAATGCCTCCACAAGACGAAAAGCTGTCACCGGAAATTGAGACCGCTCTGTCAGGAATGCTGGCCCAAGCTGCTCAACAGGTCTTGCAACAAAATCAAGCACAGGCTGCTCAACAACAAGCACAACAGAATCAACAAGACCCGTTGATTCAAATGCAGCAGATGGATCTTCAGATTAAGCAGCAGGAGTTGCAGCTTAAAGCCCAAGATTCGCAGATGAAGAACCAAATTGCCATGCAGCAGTTGCAAGCTAAAAATCAACAAATGGCTCAACAAGCCGCTATGCAAGAAAAGAAACTGCTGGTTGATGCCACAACACAAGCGGACAAACTGAAACTGGAGCAGCAGAAAGCCCAGTTGCAGAGCCAGCTTGCCGGGTTAAAAGTCGGGGCGCAGATACAGGACAGCAAAGCCAAACTAGCAGCGCAGCAACAAGAGGCTGGAGTCAGAATGGGTATTGATGTTGCCAAGAGCCGGGCACAAAACACGCAACAACCGAAAGCTCCAAAATGATCCAAGATTTTGTGCGGGTACTGCGCGAAAAAATTCGTACTGACATGAACAACTACGCCGATGACTTGGCTGGTGGGGTCTGTCGCAATTTTGAAGAGTACCAAAAACTCTGCGGGACTATTCAAGGTCTAGCCATCGCAGAGCGTTATTTAATTGACCTTGCAGCTAAAGCAGAAAGAGCCGATGAATAATTTGATTCTTCCACCCGGCATTAGTTTGCCAAAAACTATTCGACCTAGGGAAAACCCTAGTGAAGATGCGTCCCAAGAAGAGAAAGCCACGCAGTTGCCCGACCCCACAGGTTGGAAACTGTTGTGTGTTGTGCCTGATGTAGAGAAAACCTTTGAGAATTCCAGCATTGTCAAAGCCGATCCCTACATGCGGCAAGAAGAACACGCCACCACCGTGCTCTTTGTTGTAAAAATTGGCCCTGATGCATACAAAGATCAGGCTAAGTTCCCCGGTGGTGCGTGGTGTAAAGCTGGAGATTTTGTTTTAGTGCGTACCTATTCTGGTACACGCTTCAAAATTTATGGCAAAGAGTTCCGTCTGCTTAATGATGACCAAGTAGACGCTGTTGTGCAAGATCCACGCGGTTTATCGCGTGCTTGAGGAGTAAAAAATGGTTGAAAAGTTTGAGTTTCCTGATGAAATTGCAGCAAAAGCTGCTGAAAAAGAGCTTGAGGTTGAAATTGAGGTTGTAGATGACACCCCAATCCAAGACAGGGGCAGAGCAGCCCTTGACCGACCTGTTGAAGACCCCACAGATGAGGAAATCAACTCATATTCGGACAAAGTTAAGGGTAGGATCAAGGAATTGACCCATGCCAGACACGACGAACGCCGTGCCAAAGAATCCACAATCCGAGAAAAGCAGGAACTTGAGAATCTTGCCCAACAGTTGCTAGATGAGAACCGGCAGCTAAAGAATTATGCCAATAATGGTGCTCAACAGTACGCAGAAACCGTAAAACAGGCGGTTGGCAGTGAACTTGAGACTGCAAGGCGTAACTACAAGGCCGCACAGGAGGCATTTGATACTGATGCTATCATTGCAGCACAGGAGGCGTTGACCGATGCAAAGCTGAAAATGATTTCAGCCCAGAATTTTAAGCCAACCCCTTTACAAACAGCTTCAGATAGTGTACAAATACGGAAATCGGAACCGGTAGCGGTAGAACCTGATGACAAAACCTTGCGCTGGCAGGCAAAAAACCAGTGGTTTGGCGCTCCGGGAAACGAAGAATTAACCAGCTTTTCACTAGGGCTGCACCAAAAATTAGTGAATTCGGGGGTAGACCCCCGCTCGGATGAGTATTTTGAACGTATTGATGCCCGGATGCGGAGCACCTTCCCAGAAGCATTTGGGGGGCGTGAAGCACGAAGCACTCGACCTTCATCTGTTGTAGCCTCTGCGACTCGTTCGTCGGGGCCAAAGAAAGTTCAGCTTACACTAACGCAGATGGCGTTGGCTAAGAAGTTTGGACTGACCCCTCAACAATATGCTGTTCAAGTAGCTAAACTGGAGAACCAAAATGGCTGATACTCGTACCCCCCGCGACCTAGTGTCACGCGATAAAAATGCACGGACGGTCTATGTACCGCCCTCTTCACTGCCAGACCCGACTCCTGAACCGGGGTACGCGTTCCGTTGGATTGCAACGCATGTAAACGGAACAGCACACCACACCAATGTGTCTCGCCAAATGCGAGATGGTTGGGAGCCAGTAAAAGCAGCAGACCATCCTGACTTGATGATTGTTGGTAACGCCAACGGCAATGTGGAAATCGGTGGATTGATGCTATGCAAACAGCCATCCGACCGTGCAGAGGCCCGAAAGCGTTACTATGATAAACACGCATCGGATCAGATGGAGTCAGTGGATAATAGTTTTATGCGGAACAACGACCCTCGTATGCCTTTGTTTGCAGACCGAAAATCTACAAGCACTCGTGGACAAGGATTTGGTTCCGGTTCTAAATAAATAGGAGTTTTAAATGGCTTACCCTACAGTCTCAGCCCCTTACGGGCTAAAGCCTGTCAACCTCATAGGAGGTCAGGTATTTGCGGGTGCAACCCGCTTGATGGAAATTGCGAGTGGCTATGGCACAAACATTTTCTTTGGTGATTTGGTGAAACGTGTGGTTACTGGAACCATCGAAAAGGACACTGGCACAACAACTGCCACCCCTTGCGGTGTGTTCATGGGTGTGAGTTTTACCAACAGTTCAACGGGTCAAGTTCAACAACAACAGTTTTATCCCGCGAGTCAGGCTATTAAAGCTGGCACAAAGATATTTGCTGTGGTTGCTGACGATCCTGATACGTTGTTCCAAGTAGCGGTTGTGTCTGGTACGACTACTATTTCTGGTGTTGGCATTAGCGCCATCGGCAATAACGGTACGCTGGTTCAGAACGCAGGTTCAACAACTACTGGCAACTCAGCGGTAGCTCTTTTGGACTCCACTGCGGTCACCGCTACTCTGCCGATTCGTATTATTGATGTGGTGCGGGACACTGAGACCACTGCTGATAACTTCCCTGAAGTTATTGTCAAGATCAATGCGACTATGCATCAGTACAACAATTCTCTTGGCATATAAGGAGCATAGATCATGGCTATTTCACGCGCACAACTACTGAAGGAACTCCTTCCCGGTCTGAACGCTTTGTTTGGTTTGGAATACACAACCTACCAACAGGAACATAAAGAAATTTATGAGACTGAAAAATCAGAGCGTTCTTTTGAAGAAGAGACCAAGCTGTCGGGATTCTCCGCTGCACCAGTCAAGGACGAAGGTTCTGCCATTGCTTATGACAATGCACAGGAAGCGTTCACGGCTCGGTACAACCATGAGACCATCGCTCTTGGCTTCTCCATCACTGAAGAGGCTGTTGAGGACAACCTGTATGACTCGCTGTCTGCCCGTTACACCAAGGCTTTGGCCCGTGCAATGGCGTATACCAAGCAGGTCAAAGGTGCTGCCACCCTAAACAACGCTTTTAGTAGCGCATATGTAGGTGGTGACGGGGTTGCTCTAATTTCTACTGCACACCCTCTGGTGTCTGGTGGAACTAACAGCAATCGCCCAACCACAGCCTCTGATTTGAATGAGACTTCGTTGGAAAACGCAGTTATTCAGATTGCGGCTTGGACTGATGAGCGCGGTCTTCTGATCGCAGCACGGCCCAAAAAATTGGTTATCCCGCCAGCATTGCAGTTCACTGCAACCCGCTTGTTGGAAACCAATCTACGTGTTAGCACTGCCGACAACGATATCAACGCTTTGAAGAATAATGGCTCTATCCCCGAAGGATATACCATTAACCACTTCTTGACTGATAGCAATGCATGGTTCTTGATGACAGATGTGCCTAACGGCCTAAAGCATTTTGAACGTGCAGCGTTGGCAAATTCTATGGATGGTGATTTTGATACCGGCAACGTGCGGTACAAGTCCCGTGAGCGTTACAGCTTCGGCTGGTCAGACCCGCTAGGCATCTTCGGAAGCCCCGGCACGTCCTGATGGTAGTAAAGAAAGGGGGCTTGCGCTCCCTTTCTTTTTAGTGTATATTTTAGTTAATCCGGGCTTTCCGGTGTATCTGACAGCCCCGGCTGACGACATGCAGACAGATACGCCTAACTTGCATGTAAGGAAAAATTATGTCAACGACCACGTTTTCAGGCCCAGTTGTATCTAATGCTGGCTTCTCTTCTGATGACACCCTGACTGCTGCTGACTACACTTCTGGCAGTTACAACCTCACTGACTTCACTGTTCGCCCTGCTGCAAACTGGACAGGCACAGTAGCTGCTTTGGTTGGCGCTGCAAACAGCCGCACCGCAGGTGTAACAGGTGGAACCATTTTTGGTTGCTACGCACAGACATCCACAAAAGAAGCAACGAACACAATTTCCGGCATGAACGCCGCTGTGTATGGTGTTGTTGACGTTGGCTCAAGCACTAACGTAGGTGCTTGTTATGGCGCAGCTTTCGACTTTACTTCGTTTACTGGCACAAGAGCTTCTCGCCCCACTGCGTTTATTGCGTTTGGCGACGCAGCACAAAACAATCTTGGTGTGTTAAATCTATTTGAAGTCGGCACTACAGGTAAAAATGTAAGCACAGGGGCAAGCGGTAACGTGTTGTTTTGCACCAACACACCTACAACTGCTGCTGGTTCGTTGCGCGTTTTAATTAACGGCGCTATTCGTTACATTCAAGTGTTCTCCACTCAATGATTGAGCAAGATTTAAAAGAACGACTTGAAGCGCTAGAAACTCAGCGCAGGCAGATGGAAGCAAATCTAAATGCCGTCGCTGGGGCTATGCAAGAATGCCAATTCTGGCTTCAAAAAATAGCAAAAGAACCGGAGCAACAAAATGGCAATGCAAACTGATGTATTAGCAAGTGTGCCGCTAACTTCTACTGGGCAGTTTACAAATCAGGCAAGCGGCAATCTTGGTAGAACAAGAATTAAAGCTGTTTACATGGTTCCGACAGGAACTGCTGGTAGCGTTGTATTTAAAGACGGTGGATCAAACGGCACAACCGTCATAACGCTAAACACCGTGGCTTCTGCTACGCAACCTACGTATCTCATACTGCCGGGTGAGGGTGTTTTATTCAGCACCAATGTTCATGGAACTGTGGCGAACGTAGGTTCAGTCACAATTTTCTATGGCTAAGAAAAAAGGCCCGGTTCTTTCAGTTGGTCGGGGCGAAAAGCTACCGATCTCCAAGGGTGCTGGTTTGACTGCCAAGGGTAGGGCCAAGTACAACGCAGCAACGGGCAGCAACCTCAAGGCTCCCCAGCCCCAAGGTGGCCCACGCAAAAACTCTTTCTGTGCCAGGATGTCAGGTATGCCGGGGCCAATGAAAGACGAAAAAGGCAAACCTACCCGCAAAGCTGCGGCTCTTGCGAGATGGAAATGTTGAAATGTATCTTACAAGCAACATACCGTATTTTAAATGTTGGGTTCGCAAAGAGTTTACAAATGCCCATCAAAAATACCAAGGTGAGTATATTCATGGTTTGGCGGTTGCAGTTACCACAATACCAGACAGAAGTTTAAGTTTTCAGATAATTTTTACCGGTCTTGAGGCCGAGGGCGAAAAGAATGTACATGGTGGAGCGATGTGGGCACGGATGCCACTAGCTGCTTTAGTTGGAGATATTCCATTAAAGGAATGGCCTGAACGTATGTTGAATCACCTGTCGCAGCCTTGGGACTGCAACTCGTACAACCACTCCATCATCAGTCTGGAGAGGGCAAAGCCGTCCCCTTGGTTGTGCAAAATAGCAGGTGAGTTTTACACAGGCAGATACCTATTCACAGTAGATTACGCTGAAAGCGATGTGTCTGAAGACCCATCTCAGCATAAACAAAGTCATGTCTTGATACTGACTGACGCAGGCCAATGGACAGGAAATGTTGTGGCTCTACCAAACAACCGGGTTCGGGTAACAAGTCCAGCCTATTGGCAGACGGGACAGGGCGCGCCTGATTTCAGGCCAAATCAGTGGATTCATTGTGCGGAGCAGGATGACTCGTACATAGATGCAGCAGAGACGTTTAACAACCTTTATCAGGAGCAAGAGAAATGATGAAATCTAAAATGATGGCCGGCGGCGGTGCTATGCCTATGGTCAAACAGGGCGGTAAATCTGTTCCTGCTTTTGTCGCAGATAACAAACGCAAAATAACTGGCGGCGGCATGATGAAATCTAAAATGATGGCTGGCGGCGGCATGATGAAATCTAAAATGATGGCATCTGGGGGTATGGCTAAGAAAATGGCAAACGGCGGGTTTACCCGACAGGCTGACGGTATTGCTTCTAAAGGCAAAACTAAAGCTACGCAGATCAAGATGAAAAGCGGCGGTATGGCCTGCTAGGAGAACACTATGAAGATGCGTAAATTTGAAAGGGGTGGTTTTGCCACTTCTGAAGACTCTGAATACAACAGAGATTCTTTGGGTGATTTTATCGTAAAAAAAGATGTAGATAAGCCGTTGCCGGTAGACACGGTAGCCGAAAATGAGACGGTGGTTACTGATGCTATACAAGCAAGAACAAGCCCAAAGGCTAAAACTCCAATAGTCACCAAGGAACAATTGGAAAAGTCGGGTTTGTCTTTGCGCGACTACATAAACAAGCAGCAGGGGTTGACAAGGCGCAGGGAAGTAGCTCCTCCCGCCGATACTTCCAAGGCTTATGATAAAGAACAACAGTACCAGAGAGCACAAGAAGCCGCACAAACTCCAGAAGGAAAAGCCAAAAGAGACGCGATGGAAAGATCGCAGGCATTAGAAGGTTCTTACCCCGAGCAGGCATTGATGGGAGGGGCAGGATTTGGTATTAAAGGTATTGCTAAAGCTGCTCAAAATTTAGCCAATCGCGGCGGCGCTAAAGAAACTGCAAAACAACTAGCGCTTCCAAAACCAACACCAAGGCTTGGCTACGATAAAGCTGGCGCTAAAGCCGCAGAGCGTGGTGCGCGTGCTGCGGAACAACGAGCAGAAATGCTAAAAGAAAACGCACGCCGTTCCGGGCTGCGCGAAGATGCTTCTGAAGAAACGCTTAAAGCTGTGCGGGATAGGCTAGGTGGTGACAAGTTTACGGTGAAGAAGCGCGGCGGTTCAATCCAAGGCTACGCATCTGGCGGTATGGTTTCCGCCTCAAGGCGTGGCGATGGCATAGCTCAACGGGGCAAGACCCGTGGAAAGATGTGCTGATATGGCAACCGCCAAGCCAAAGCAAGTAACCCAGTCTTTAAAAAAGGCTGGGTTTTATGGTGCAAGCGAACCCAAACGGCTGGCTATCATTAACAAAGTTACAACCAAGCCGCAGCGGATAAAGATGGTTGACAAGATGTTTTTAGCCAAGAAGCCAAAAGGCGGTACTAAATGAAAGCAAGCAGAGGCATGGGGGCCATTGACCCTAGCAAGATGCCCGGTGGGATAAAGAAAGCCCGGCGGGATGACACCGACTTCACGCAGTATAAAGAAGGCGGGGCAGTAAAGATGGCTGGTGGTGGCTTGTATGCCAACATTGCTGCAAAGAAGAAGCGCATAGCTGCTGGTTCAGGTGAGAGTATGCGAAGCGCAGGTTCTGCTGGTGCACCAAAGAAAGGTGATTTTGCCAACGCTGCTAGGACTGCTTCCTATAAAGAGGGCGGGTCTACAGTCAACGCCGCAGGCAACTACACCAAGCCAGAACTGCGTAAACGCATCTTTAACGCTGTAAAGGCAGAAGCCACCGCAGGTACTGGCGCAGGGCAATGGTCAGCCAGAAAAACCCAAATGGTGGCACAACGCTACAAAAAAGCTGGCGGCGGGTACAGAGACTGATATGAAAGCCCCACAGAAATCCCTGAGTGATTGGGGTAAACAAGATTGGACGACTAAAAGTGGTAAAAAATCTTCTGAAACGGGTGAGCGTTACCTTCCAAAAGCTGCGATTAAAAGTCTCAGCCCTGCTGAGTACGCCGCAACAACCAAAGCCAAACGAGCAGGAAAAGCCGCCGGGAAGCAATTTGTAAAACAGCCTAAAGCAATTGCCAAGAAAACAGCAGGGTTTAGATAATGTCTACTTCAGCATTTGGAAATTTAAATTCTCAGTTTAATCAACAGCAGTCTCGACGAGGCGGCTTTGGTCAGCAGCAGCCACAACAAGGTGGCTTTGGTCAACAAGGTGGCTTTGGGCAACAAGGTGGCTTTGGGCAACCGCAGGGTTTTGGGCAGCAAGGCGGCTTTGGTCAACAACAGCCACAACAAAATTTTGGTTACAGACAGCAACAAGGTTTTGGTCAACAAGGCATGGGTGGATATGGTGGCTTTGGTCAACAAGGCATGGGCGGCTATGGTGGCTACGGACAACAACAAGGTTTTGGTGGCTACGGACAGCAGCAAAGCTACGGTGGCTACGGACAGCAGCAAGGCTACGGTGGCTACGGTCAACAAGGCATGGGTAACTACGGACAACAACAAGGCTACGGACAACAACAAGGCTACGGCGGTTACGGTCAACAAGGCATGGGTGGCTACGGTCAGCAGCAGAACTATGGTCAGCAACAACAGGGTAGGTATGGTCAACAGCAGGGTTACGGTCAACCGCAGCAATACAGTCCTTACCAAATGCAGAATCCATATGGCCCGAACGACACTGATTTCGCAGGTGAACAAAGAAAGTATGCACGGAACGGAGAAGACTTCCGAAATATAACGAAGCAGCAAATGAGGCAGCGAGAAACTGAGCACAAAATGCAGGAACAACAAGCAATGCAAGGACAACAAGCAATGCAAGAAGAAATGCAAAGACAGCAAGCAATGCAAAGACAACAACCACAGCAAGAACCGCTAGGACAGATAGGACATTTTGGTCAACAACCACAGCAAGAACCGCTAGGACAGATAGGACATTTTGGTCAACAACCACTGCAAGGACAACAAGCAATGCAAGGACAGCAAGACGCTATGATTTCTCCACATATTTCGATGGCAGCACTAGGACAACAAGCAATGCAAGGACAACAAGCAATGCAAGGACAACAAGCAATGCAAGGACAACAAGCAATGCAAGGACAACAAGCAATGCAAGGACAACAA
>SXGT01386866.1_pt1 | contig 11335 bp, 7 predicted proteins | sample 3176221 | NCBI WGS metagenome assembly SXGT01 (sample SAMN11356862, study PRJNA531348) | freshwater metagenome | isolation source: freshwater sample F1-120 | place: China: Fuxian Lake, Yuxi | collected 2017-12-25
GCCCACCCAGCCGAACGGGACGCCGGTGAAGACTCGCAACGAGTCGATGATGTTGTGATAGGTGAAGAACAGCAGTGTGAAGATCATGGCAATCGCCACCGGGATCACGATCAGCAGCCGGTTGCGGGCACGCTCGTAGTTCTCGAACTGTCCGCCCCATTCCAGGAAGTAGCGGCCGGGCGGCAGCGTGACTTTCTCGGCGACCTTCTGCTGAGCTTCGGCGACGAATGTCCCCAAGTCCCGGCCGCGAATGTTGGACGTGATCGTGATGCGCCGCTGCCCCCATTCGCGAGTGATCGTCGAAGGCCCTTCGACCATGCGGATGTCGGCCAACCGCGACAGCGGAATGCGTTCGCCGGTGGGCGTTGCCACTTGAATCGTGCCGAGGGATTCCGGCGTGCTCCGCAAACGATCCGGCAATCGCACGACCAGCGGAAATCGCAACTGCCCCTCGACGACTTGGCCGACTTCCAAGCTGCCGACCGCCTGAATCAAGTCGAGCACCGTTTGCGCGGCGAGGCCGTAGCGGGCGATCTCGTCCTGTTTGATTTGCACCTGCAACACCGGCTGACCGGTGACTTGCTCGACGGCGACATCCGCGTGGCCGGGAATGCCGTTGAGCACATTGGCAATCTCGGCTCCCTTCGCGACGAGGATCTCAAAGTCGTCGCCGAACAGTTTGATGCCCAAGTCGGTACGGACTCCGGACTGCATCTCGTTCATGCGGTGCTCAATCGGCTGCATGAAGGCGATTCGCTGTCCCGGCACCACGCGCAGCAGCCGTTCGAGACGCTGGATCAACTCTTCCTGCGTGCGGCATTTCTTCCATTGCGATCGCGGATGCAGCATGACGTACAAATCCGTCAGCTCGATCCCCATAACGTCCGTCGCGACCTCGGCCGTGCCGATGCGGCTCCAGACGTGGCGAACTTCGTCGGGGAACTCCTCCAGAATCATCCGCTCCATGCGCGTGTTGACGTGATTCGATTCACTCAGATCGGTCCCCGCCAGCCGAGTCACCGCGATGGTGATCGCGCCTTCCGAGAGTTTAGGAATGAACTCCGTGCCCAGATTCGGAGCGATCATGCCGAACGCAAGGATCAGCAGGCAGGCGGCGAACGTCACGACCGAGAACCGGTGATCCATGCAGACTTTCAGAATCGGATTGTGAATCGTGTGAGCCAGCCGCATCAGCCACGGTTCTTTTTCCGACATGCGACGCGGCAGCAGGAGGCTGGCCAGCACCGGCATCAACGTCATCGACAGGACCATCGAACCGGCCAGCGCGAAGATGACCGTCAACGCCATCGGCCGGAAGAGTTTGCCTCCAGTCCCCTCCAACATGAGGATCGGCAGGTACACGATCATGATGATGAGTTCGCCAAACAGCGTCGGCTTGCGGACCTCGACCGCCGCCTCGCGCACGACATCGATCTTCGTAGGTTGGGCTTTCCTGCCCGACCTGTGCGACGCGGATGCGGTGGCGATGCCGTTTGGAGCGTTCGCGTCAGGCTGGAAAGCCTGACCTACGGAAAGCCTTCGCACACAGTTCTCGACCATCACCACCGAGCTATCGACCACCATGCCGAAGTCGATCGCCCCCAGACTGAGCAAGCTGGCCGCGATGCCGAACTGCCACATGCCGCTGAACGCGCACAGCATCGACAGCGGAATCGCCACCGCAACGATCGCGGCCGCTCGCAGGTTTCCCAAGAACGCGAACAGGATCGCGATCACCAGCAGCCCGCCTTCAAACAAGTTGCGGCGGACGGTGTCGATCACGACGTCCACCAATTCGGTGCGGTCGTAAACGACTTCGACCTCCACGTCGGCCGGCAGCGTCGAGCGGAGTTCCTCCATGCGTTTCTTGAGCGACGCCGTGACGACCTTGCTGTTCTGTCCCATCGTCATGAAGCACAGGCCGAGAACCGCCTCACCCCGTCCCATCGCCGTCACCGAACCGCGACGAATCTCCTGGCCGATGCCGACCGTCGCCACATCTTTGACGCGAATCGGCGAACCGTCCTTCGCCGTCACGACTATGTTCCGAATCTGTTCCTCGTTGACCGTGCGGCCCAAGCCATGCACCAACAGAAACTGATTGTTCTGTTGAATGCCGCCACCTCCGGTGTTCTTATTGTTCTGTTCCAATGCCGAGACGACTTCGGCGAATGTCAGCGTGTGCTTAATCAGTTGGTCGAGGTCGATGCGAACTTGGTACTGCTTCTCGAATCCGCCCCATGAATTCACCTCGGCCACACCCGGCACCGTGCGCAACTTCGGCTTGATCGACCAGTCGTGAATCGTCCGCAAGTACGTCAGGTCTTCTATCGAGGGGCGAGGGGGGAGGGGCGAGGGGCGAGGAAAGAGTTCCGTATCCGACTCCGTTGCATTTGCATTTTGTGTTCCTCGCCCCTCGCCCCTCGCCCCTAATTCCTCCTCTCGCCCCTCGCCCCTAGTCCCTCGCCCCTTCAGCGACACGATGTAGTGATAGACCTCGCCCAATCCAGTCGCGACCGGACCAAGACTCGGCCGTTCAATTCCGGCTGGCAGTACCACCGAACCCAATCGCTCGTTGACAAGCTGTCTCGCGAAATAGATGTCGGTCCCGTCCTCAAACGTCACGACCACCTGCGATAAGCCAAACTTCGAGATCGACCGCAGGATTTGCAGCCTGGGCAATCCACCAAGCACTTGCTCAATCGGAAACGTGATCTGCTGCTCGACCTCTTCCGGACCAAGCGACGGAGCCGTCGTATTGATCTGAACCTGAATCGGCGTCGTATCCGGGAAAGCATCGATATCGAGATACAACACCGCGACCGCTCCCGCGACTGCCAACCCCACGGCCGACAGCAGCACGAGAAACCGGTTTCGCAGTGAGACGTCGATGATCCAGTTGAGCATGATGCGTGGTCAGTGGTCAGTGGTCAGTGGTTGGTGGTTGGTGCCGCGAAGCGGCATGCGGTTCAGCCGCAACGCGGCGTAACTCGAAAGCCCAGGGCGTTAGCCCTGGGTCCGGGTCGCAAAAGCAAACGTAAAGGCCCAACGGGCCGTGACTCGTTTTCAATCCCACACATATCGTTCATCCCATTCGAGGCCATGACGTTTCAGGAACTTCCGATACTCCTCCTGAAACGTCATCTTGCGATGGTGCTCTTCTTGATCGGCGATGTAGGTCTTTACTGCTTCCATCTTCGACTGGCTGACTGAGAAAGCGCCATATCTGCTCTGCCAATAGAAGTCTTGGACGCTCGCCCCTTCTTCTTTGATGCGCGAAGAGGAACTGGTTTTGATCTCTTCAATCAGCTTCGCAATCGTGATCGTCCGGCCGTGATTACAGAGGATGTGAATGTGGTCCTCGACAACCCCCACGATGAGCGACGGACAATCAATGTTTGTCAGCGTGCCGATCAAATAGCCCGTCATCGTCCCACGGAGTTCCGGTGTGTTCAGAAGCGGCGTCCGGTGTTTGGTGCTGAAGATGATGTGCAGCAAAGCATTGGCCATAGATTGCGGCATGACCGGTTCTTTCGACGTGTTACGGCCCGTTGGGCCTTTTCGTTTTCGCGCGTGTCCGTTTCCCAGGGCTAGCGCCCTGGGCTTTCGAGTCTTGCCCCTTTGGGGCCAAGGCAAGTCACGCCGCCTTCGCGGGCTTTGCCCCCGTCACGTTTTGTGACTCCTCCGAACTGACAAGCATTCCGTCATTCAATCGCAATTGCCGAGACGCTCGTGCGGCGGCACCGGGGTCGTGAGTCACCATGACGATCGTGCGGCCTTCGGAGACGAACTTGTCGAACATCGACAGCACGGCTTCGCGGCTGTCCGGGTCGAGGTTGCCGGTTGGCTCGTCGGCCAGGATCAATCGCGGGTTGTTCGCTAGCGTGCGGGCGAGTGCGACTCGCTGCTGTTGGCCGGTGCTCAGTTCGCTCGGCTTGTGCTCGATGCGGTTGCCGAGCCCGACTTGTTCCAACAGCGAAACCGCTCGGTCACGTTGCTCGGACTTGCTGACGCCGTTCAAGAAGAGTGGCACCTGGACGTTTTCCAATGCGGTGAGGTACGGCACGAGATTAAACGTCTGAAACACGAATCCAATCTGCTCGCGCCGCCGCCGCGTGCGTGCGGTGATCGACAAGTCGTACAGCGACTCACCCTCGAACCACACTTTGCCTGTGTCGGGCGACAACATGCCGCCGAGCATCGACAGCAGTGTCGTCTTGCCGCTGCCGCTGGGGCCGACGACGGCGACGTACTCGCCGAGTCCGATGTCGAGCGAACTCGCTTTGAACGCCACGACTTCTTGTTGTCGACGCCGGTAGACTTTGGTGATGTCTTGCAGATGGAACATGAATCAAACCTCCGTTTTATTCTCAAGCGAGCCGGGCGGCGTCAGCCCCCGGACGAGTCACAATTTGGGAGAGTCCGGGGGCTGACGCCCGCCGGCTCGCCTAAACAAGTCTGTCAAATCTCCTGAAAGCAGCAGCATGGATCGAGCTTCGCTGCGGAACGAGCCGGCCAGAGTGCCGCCAGCGTGGTGATGACGAGTGCCACTCCAATAGAGAGAGCGATCAAACCCGGCAACGGCGTGACGGCAACTCCGGCCCACTGCGAACCGAGCACCATTGCCACGATCAGGCCGAGGACACTGCCACCGACCGCTCCGACAATTCCGAGCGTCCACGCCTTCAACAGAAACATTCGCGTGACGAGACTCGGCGTCGCACCCAGCGCCATCAACGTGCCAACCTCGCGGCGGCGTTCGCGGACGTTGGAAGAAATCGTGCTGGCGACGCTCGCGCCGCCGACGATCACCAGAATGGCCAGCACGAACAGCGACATCTGGCTCATCAAGCGATTGATGCCCACTTGAGTCGAGACGACTTGCGAGATCGTCACGACCTTCGCATCAGGCAACAGTTCGGCCAGCTTCGGGACGAGCCCCCCGGCCGCGTCTTCGCAGCAGCCCATGACTTCAATCGCATTGACGACCTCGCCCGCGTTGGTCAGGCGCTGGACCGTGTGCAAGTGCGCGAAGACGCGCGAATCATCGACGGTCCCGGTGCGAGGGAGTACGGCGAGCACTTGCAGCTTCTCACCGAACATCTTGATCGACTGGCCGGGCTTCAAGGCGGAGAACTCAGCCACGTCTGCTCCGATGACCGCTTCGTTCCCTTTCAACTGGTCGATCGTCCGTTCGCTGGCGAGAGTCTCCGGAGCGGCGTCGTAGGTCTTCGGGCCGCACGCGGCTTTCTTGCAGCCTTCGTGCTTGTTGCTGAACAGCGAGACCGATTGCCACACCGCCTTTGCTTGAAACTCGCTCTGCGGCAGGATGCCGGTCAGCGTGACATCGCGATCTGCGACTTTCGCTGACACACACAACTTCGGAGAGAGTCGTTCAACGCCCGGCAAGTTTTCCAACAGGATGCTGGCCACATGCGACTCCGGCAGCGTCCGCTCGGTCAGGTCGGCCGAGTAGTAATCCTGCAACGTCGCCTCTTTGGGCAGCACGAGTACATTCGCGCCGAGCGATTGCAGTTGCTGCCCGACTTCACGTTCCGAGAACACGGTGACATGACGAATGGCAACGAGCGCCGTCACGCCCAACAGAATCATCAGCGTGCTGGTGAGCATGGCTGAAGGCCGCTCCGCCAGCTCACGCCAGACAAGAGTTTTGAGGTTCATGGTTTCTTCCTTGAGGTTTGCTTTTAGGCGAGCGGGTTGGCGTCAGCCCCCCGGTGATTCGTTGATTTCCCAGACTGACCGGGGGGCTAACGCCGCCCCGCTCGCCTGAGCTTGCTATCGCCGCGTCGCGGGCGGCTGCGTGGTCGTTCGCGGCGCTGGTTGATGATGCTTGCAGTTCGGGTCGTCGCAGCACTTGCCGGCTTTCGCGAGCGCGGCGGCGATTTCGTCCTTCGATGCGACTGCGTCGAACTTGCCGATCATCACTCCCGGTGGAGCCAGCAAGGCGGTGTGCGTGACCTTCGTTTTCGGATCGATCTGGAGTTGGCCGACGAGCTTTGCTTCCAGGGGATCGGCGGCATTCATACCGACGGTGACGATGCGGTCTTTGAAATGCGGGTCGCTCTGAAAATCCTTGATCGCGACCGGGGCCGGAGCTTTCGCCGAACCTTGTACGGTGACAAGCACCAGCTTGTTCGCTTGCAGGTTCTTCATCGCAAACATCATCGTCGGCGTGACGAACGCCTCGCCGAGTTTTTCGGTCGTGACTCGCTGCGCAAACATGCCGGTCATGGCTCCGTTCGGTGCCAGCGCGATGATCATGGGCATCGGAGCACGGCTCACGTCGTACTTCGCGACCAACGCTTGCTCAGCGGGATTGCCGACTTGGACATAGGCGATCACCGCTTGCTCGGACTTCTCGGCTAAGGCTTCTTTCAAAGTCGCGGCCATCGCGTTCGAGGTGGCGTCCTGCTGTTTGTAGAACATCAAAAACGTGTACTTGCCGTCCTTCTCCGCTTGGTCGAGTGTGGCTTGAGCCTTGCTGGCCGGCGGAGTCGCCGGTTTTGATTGAGCCATCGCAAATGTGGGAACAACCACGGCGAGCGCGGCGACGGATCGGATGACGTAAGAGTTCAGGTTCATAACGATTCCTTTCGTTGGGTAACGGCCCGTTGGGCCTTGTCGATTTCAGGTGTGTCAGTTTCCCAGGGCTAGCGCCCTGGGCTTTCGAGTCTTGCCCCCTTGGGGCAAAGGCTGCGGCGGTGCCGCAGTTGATGGGACTTCACGTTGCCTATTGATTGGTATCCTCTCTCTCTCTCTCTCTCTCTCGATTCCTCATCTCACATTCCTAGCCCCCAGCCCCCAGCCCCCAGCCCCTAGCAATACAGCCCGACCGGGCTGTTAGTGGTGGTGGTCGGCTCAGCCCGCACCCAGGTTGTTCTTCAACAACTCTGACCGCAGGATGCCGCTGTTGGTCGAGGCGACGAGTTCGCCCGGCAACAAGCCGGCGGCGATTTCGATGACCGGCTCCGTCGTCATCTCTCGCCCCTCGCCCTGCGCCCCTCGCCCCTCATCGGCTCCGGGACGAATCTTGCGGACATGAAAGACTTTGTACGGCGACGATTCAAAATTCTTGTCGCGGACGAAGACGACGTAGCAGTCCCCTTCCCAATGCACGGCGCTGGAGGGAACCACGATCGCTCGCGGTTCTTCACGCAGCACGATGCGAGCGGTGCCGAACGTGTGAGCGTGATGTCGTTCGTCGTTGTTCGGCAGCTTCACTCGAACAGGCACCATGCGTGTCGCATGATCGACCGCCGGGCTGACCCATGTGACAGTCCCCGCGTCAGAGGATTCATCGCCGTGGTGTCCATCATGAGTGAACTCCACTCGCTGGCCAGGCTGAATGCGTTCGGCATCTTCGATCCGCACGTTGAGCGTCAGCCACATCGTGCGCGTATCGGCGACGACAAACAGGACTTTGTTCGGAGCCACCACTTCGCCCGGCGCGCCGCTCCGTTCGGTGACTTCGCCGTCGAACGGAGCCAGCACCGGCAGCAGATTGCTGGAGGAGGAACTCTTCGCGATCTCCGCCGCCAACTCGTCGGGCAGGCCAAGGAACTTCATTGAGCGTGTGAGTTCATCCGGCTCCGCGCGGATGTCATCCACTTTCGGCAACGTCAGGCCGAGATTCACCAGCGCTTGCCGTGCGGCGAGCATTCGCACTTGAGACTCAGCCACAGCCGCCTCGGCTTCCTGCAGCGACTTGCCCGCGACAACGCCCGTCGAACCTTTGAGATTGGCGAACGTCTGTGTCTTCAGATCGAGATTGACGATCGACTGCTGCAACTCCGCCTTGGACTTGCCGACCTCCGCGGCATCCACGAGAGCGAGCACATCGCCGCGCCGTACTTTGTCCCCGATTTGTTTTTCGACACGGAACAGCGTCCCGGAAACGCGCGAGGACAACCGCGCCGCGCGAGTCGGATCGAAGCCGATCTCGCCGTTGGCCATGACCGACTCGGAAATCGCTGCGCGTCTGGCGGCTGTGACCTCAAGACCCAACCGCTCGATGATCTTCGCCGAGGCAAACTGAATCCGGCGTTGCTGCAACTTGCACTGGCTGTTGTTTTCGGGGCGCGGAGCGAACTTCAAAGCGTCTTGCGAGTGTGGCTGCTCTGCAGCCGCGACCTCGTTGGCATTCGGAATCTGCGCGATCGGCGGGTTGCAGACGGGGCACTCATGCACGCCATGAATCTTGCACCAACCACGCTCTTTGGCCGCAGGCAGACAGTCCTTGTTGCACTCGACGCATTCCGATTCCGGGACGTTGTGCTCTGCACACCAATCGTCTTTCTCGACAACAGCCTCCCCACGCAGCTCCGAGAACTTCGGGATTCGCCAATGAGTCTTCTGCCCGGCGAATACCAAGCCACTCACCGCCGCCAGAGCGATCACACCGGGAATAAAGCGGAGGGGCGAGGTGTTAGGGGCGAGGGGCGAGGAAGGAAACGCGTGCGGCGTCACTGCTGGGCCAGTGGATGATGATTGTGTGCCTGACATGATTCTGACTCCGCGTTCTGTATGACTCGCCCCTCGCCCCGCGCCCCACCTTACTGGCCAGCAGCGAACTCCCTTTCGTCGCGACGATTTCGCCCTGAGCGACACCGACAATGATCTCTGTATTCGTGGCGTCCTTTGTTCCCGTGCGAACCATCCGTGCGTGAAACAGTTTTGGACCGCTCGGCTCCAAGAAGTTTTTGTCCCGAACGAAGACGACAGGGCATTTTCCGATCGACTGCACGGCTTCGTTCGGTACGGTGATCGCGTGCGGTTCCTCGCGGAGCACGATGCGGCCGACGCCCAACGCGGACGCTCGCAACTTGCCATCCGAGTTCGGCAGGATCGCTCGCACCGGAATCTTGCGTGTCGTCTCGTCTGCGGACGTACCGATCCAAGCCACTTCTCCACTGAACTCGGCTTTGACGCCGTCCGGACGGAAACGGATAGCCTGACCAACACGGACCCAACTCGCGTCCGTCGCCAAGACGTTCAAGTTGACCGACATCTGACGTGGGTCCGCGACGACAAATAACACATCCTCTGGATCAACCACCTCGCCGGCGATCACATCAACCTGCATGATCACGCCATCAAGCGGCGCTCGCAACGGCAGCAACGTCCCCGGCAGTTCGCCGTCGGCCTGCGACAACTCACTCGACAACCCCAGCCGTAGCAGTTGATTCGCGATGTCATCCACATCGAGCTTTCCAAACTCTGCCGCCTTGACTGGCAGGCCGAGATTCACGAGCGCCTGTTCGGCACTGAGCAACCGGACTTCGGCGTCGCGTCGAGCGGCCTCGGCTTCTTTCTTTTGACGTTCCGGCACCGGTGCGTTCTTTAGATTGGCCAACGCCTGAGCCTTCAACCGCACCTGCACGATCCCATTCAGAAACTCCGACTTCGCTTTGCCAACCTCGGCCGCGTCGATGATTGCCAGCAACTCGCCCGCCTTGACGTTGTCGCCGACCTGTTTGGTGACGCGCCAAGCCGTCCCCGGCACTCGCGCCGCCAACCGCGCCACTCGCGTTGGATCAAAGCTGACCTCACCGCTTGACGAGATCGACTCGGTCATCGCCGCTTCCCAAGCCGGCGCGACATCGATCCCCAACTTCTCCGCCGCCTCTTTCGACGCCACTCGCACGCGACTGCCGCTGGCGAAACATTGCGGATCATTCGCGGCCCGCTCGCTAGCCGCGAAGGCTTTCCGGACTCGCTCCAACTCGTTAGCCGAAGCCGGCTCCAAGGGCTTCAACACCTGCGCAAGCGACCGATCACACAGCGGACACACCGCGATGCCGTGCTGCTCACACCACTTGCCTAGCGACGGCGTCCCGGTTTCTGTCGACAGCAAGTCCTCTGGCTTTGCGGTTTGCGAAGACTTCGCTCCGTCACGATCAACCGTCGAGAATTGCCATTCCGTGTGATGTCCCCAATACGCGACTCCCGCCAACAGCGCGAACGTCAGCAGCATCGGCACCGAGCCAACGGCCGTTCGGAACCAACTCTGTTGTTCCGGAGAAGGCTGTTCTTGACCCGCTAGCTCGGCCGGAGGCGAAACGGGGTGAGTGGAAGAGGAGGACATGAGCCGTTCCGCGAAAGAACAGTGCGAGGCCACGCGTATCCAACCCAGACAGCGCGGAAAAACTAACACAACGACGCCAACAAGAAACGCGGCTGACAGCCGCAAACGAGCGTCACGCAGAACGGCGCTTACACGCGAAAGACAACTGTGGCCAACATCGCCAACTGCGGCGAACCCTGCGGCCTCAATCCGCCAGATGCGGAGAGGCTCTCGCTTTCCAAAGAGTGAATCGCCGCGTCGAAATCCAACGTCGTCGAGACCGCGACGAATTCCAAAGCGGTCGACAGGAAATCCGAAATCAGCGACTTCGACTGCACCTGCGGAATCGACTCCAGTAGCGAATGCTGACAGGAGCAACGCTCACACCGAGCTTGCCAACCCATCGGAGCCTCATGCTCAGACTGGTCTTCATCGTCTTGATGGTGCCCACACGTCACCACGGCACACACTTGAGGCAACGCATTTGAGGACGGGCAATCGCAGCAACTGCAATCCTGGCCCATCAGTTCCACGTGCTCATGCCCATTCGGGGCAACGCATCGCACGAAGCAAACCGGCGACGCCAAGGCCATGCCTTGAGCCAGCAGTGCGACCAGAACTGTCAACCAACGAGCCATCATGCAGCGAAGACCTCCCACGGTCTTTCCTTGTCGGCATTTCCTGAACTCAGGCTGAGCCAACCTTATCAGCCCCCGGAAGTTGATTGAAGTGCGTCCTTCAAAGTTGAAGAGATTGCCCAACTTTTCCAGAGACCACGCCGACTGCCAGTAGAGTCTCCTGGAATGTGGGAAATCGGTCTTCCAATCGAAGCCGCTGCCAGAAGCGACACGCCGGGATTGCCGCAGCGGAGCAGTGGCTTGCGGCGTCTTGCAAGCACGAAAAAACCACGCAAAGTATGGATGTTTCGCGTGGCCTCACCCAATACCCCCGGGAGGATTCGAACCTCCAACCTTCGGCTCCGGAGGCCGACGCTCTATCCAATTGAGCTACGGGGGCGAGGACGGGCCTCGGCTTAGTGCTCTTTCGCTTTGATCCAGGTCATCATGCGGCGGAGTTGCTTGCCGACGACTTCCAGCGGATGGTTGCGCTCGCGTTTGCGGATCGCTTGGAAGCTGGCTTGGTTGGCTTTGTTTTCCAAGATCCAATCGCGGGCGAACTGGCCCGATTGAATTTCGTGGAGGATCTTTTTCATCTCGGCCTTGGTTTGTTCGGTGACGATACGCGGACCGC
>SXGT01606996.1_pt1 | contig 11335 bp, 10 predicted proteins | sample 3176221 | NCBI WGS metagenome assembly SXGT01 (sample SAMN11356862, study PRJNA531348) | freshwater metagenome | isolation source: freshwater sample F1-120 | place: China: Fuxian Lake, Yuxi | collected 2017-12-25
AAGGGGCAGGGCGATGGCAAGGCGGCGGCTATTTACGCCAAAGCCTATGGTAAGCACGCCGAGTTCTACGCCTTCTATCGCAGCATGGAGTCGTGATCGCCTGCCGGAAGAGAAGGCGCGCGGCATCACGCTCGACCTCGGCTATGCCTACACGCCGCTCGCCGACGACAGTGTGCTCGGCTTCATCGACGTCCCCGGCCACGAAAAGCTGATCCACAACATGCTGGCCGGCGCCACCGGCATCGACTACGTGTTGCTGGTGGTGGCCGCCGACGACGGGCCGATGCCGCAGACACGTGAGCACCTCGAACTGCTCGACCTGCTTGGCATCTCTCGCGGCGCCGTGGCCCTGAACAAGATCGACGCCGTGACGCCGCAGCGCCTCGACGAGGTGCGGGCCGAGATCGCCGCGCTGCTGGCCGACACGGGGCTGGCGGGCTGCCCGGTGTTCCCGCTGTCGGCAAGAAGCGGCGAGGGGGTATCGGCGCTGCGCGACCATCTCGACGCGACCGCCGCGGCGCTGCCACCACGCCGGGCCGCGGCCGGGCGGTTCCGCCTGGCCATCGATCGCTGCTTCAGCCTGGCCGGCGCCGGCACCGTGGTTACCGGCACCGCGCACGCGGGGAAAGTCGGCGCCGGGGATACGGCGATCATCGCCCCGCCCGGCCGCGTCGGGCAGATTCGGGCCAGGGTGCGCAGCCTGCACGTGCAGGATCGCCCGGCGCAATCCGGCCAGGCCGGCGAACGCTGCGCTCTGGCGCTGAGCGGCGATTTCGAAAAGAGTGACATCGCGCGCGGCATGTGGGTCGTCGACCCCTTGCTGGCGCTGCCGCTGACGCGCTTTCAGGGCGAACTGCGGGTTCCGGCCGGGCAGGCGCCGCTCAGGCATCTGCAGGCCGTGCATGTGCATCTGGGTACCGAGGACATCATCGGCCGCGTCGCCCTGCTCGACTGCGCCGAGGCCGCCCCGGGTACGGTCGCTCTGGTCGAGATCCTGCTCGACCGGGAAACCCTGGCCTTGCGCGGTGACCGTTTCGTGTTGCGCGATGCCGGCGCCCGGCGCACGGTCGCCGGCGGTCGCGTGCTCGACATCTTTCCGCCGACAAGGCACAAGCGCAGCGTCGAACGCCTGGCCCTGCTGGCCGCGATGCGCGACGACGATCCGCTGCCGACGCTGGCATTGCTGGCGGCACGGAATTTGGCCGGTGTCGACCTCGTGCGCTTCGCGGCCGCCTGGAACCTGGCCGACCCCGAAGCGGAGGCGCTGTGGCAGCACGCCGGCCTGCGCCAGGTCCGTGATGGGCAGACGCTGCTCGGCTACGCCGCGACGAGCTGGCGGCAACTGGAACAGCGCCTGCTCGACGCCCTGGCGCGCGAGCATGAGCGCGCGCCGGACCTGGCCGGCGTCGAACGCGAGCGCCTGCGGCGCATGACCTCGGCCACCCTGCCGCGTGCCGCCTTCGATGCCATGGTCGGGGAACTGCTTGCTGCCGCGCGCATCGCGCAGACGCGCGCCTGGCTGCATCTGCCGGAGCATGTCGCCAGCGTCTCGGCGGCCGACCGCGACCTGTTCGCGGTGTTGAAGCCCCTGCTCGATGCCGCGCCGTTCAACCCGCCGCGGGTGCGCGACGTGTTCCGCGCCTCGGCTACGCCGGAGGACACCGTGCGCCGGCTGTTCCGTCGCATGGCACGAGGCGGCGAACTCTACCCGGTGGCGCACGACCACTATTTCACCGCCGCCGCGGTGGCCGAGCTTGCCGCCATCATCTCCCGGCTCAACACGGAGATGGGTGCGGCGCGCGCCGCCGACCTGCGCGACGCGATCTATCCCGACGGCAGCGGCGGGCGCAAGGTGGCGATCCAGATTCTCGAGTTCTTCGATCGCATCGGCTACACGCGACGGGTGCGGGATGAGCATCGACTGAGGTCGGCGGGCGCGCCCCGGCACTGGACGACAGGTATTGATTGATTTTCCCGACGGCCTTGGAGATACTCTCTTCGGGGGGGACAAAACCATGAACGGGATACAACCATGAACAGACTCGTCAGAATCATCACCGCGTTGGCCTTCGCCGCCTTCGCCGGCGGAGCGACCGCCAGCGATGACTACATCCGCGACTACGCCGCGCGCGTCAAGGCAGCCGACTGGAAGGCGATGGAAACGCTGACCGTGACGCTCGACGAGCACAGCTTCGACCCCTCGCAGCTGCGTTTCAAGGCGGGCAAGGCCTACAAGCTGCAGTTGAAGAACATCGGCAAGAAGGACCACTATTTCACCGCCGAGAAATTCTTCCGCGCCGTGGCCTGGCGCAAGGTGATGGTGGACAAGCAAGGCGAGATGAAGGCGCCCTATTTCACCGCCTTCGAGCCGCTGAAGAACGGCGGACAGATTGATCTCTATTTCGTGCCCGTGACCCAGGGCAGCTACGAGGTGATCTGCACTATCGACGACCACAAGCAGCAGGGAATGAGCGGCACCCTGGTCATCGAGTGAAGGCGGGGGCCGCCCTGCTGCTGGCCTTGTCGTCGGCAGCGCTGGCACAAGCGCCGCCAAAGGTCATTGCCGTTGGCCAACTCGCGGCCGCGCCGCAGCTCGACGGTTCTCTTGCCGATTGGCCGACAGACGGCTGGACAGCCGTCAAAGTGGCGCCGGCGGTGGCGGCAGGCGAGCGGGAAAAACTTGGTCTCGACCCGGAAGACCGTAACCTGACCGGCACGCTTACCGTCGAGTTGCGCGCGGGCGTGTTCGGCGACCGACTCCATGTTGCCGCGCGCTGGCCCGACGATGCGGCCGACACCGAGTACAAGGGCTGGGAGTGGGCGGGCAGCAAGTATGCCGAGGGCAAGCGCCGCGATGATGCCTTCGCCCTGCGTTTCCACCTTTCCGGCGATTATGACCGGACCATGCTCTCCGCCAAGTCCTATGTCGCCGACGTCTGGTTCTGGTCCGCGGCGCGGACCAATCCGTCCGGATATGCCGAGGACTGGACGCATCAGGTATCGACGCGGATGATCGACGATGCTGCGGAATACGCCGTCAAGGGGGTAGGTACGGTCTACATAAAGAAGCAGCGCGATGCCGGCAGCGGCCCCTACAAGGCGCTGCCACGGCCAAAGGAGAAGGCCGCAGCTCGCCTGTCGTCTTTTGAGGTTGTCAAGTCGCCTACCGGTAGCATTGCCGATGTCGCCGCCAAGGGTCGCTGGGCGGCCGGGAAATGGTCGCTCGAGCTATCCCGCAAGCTCGATACCGGACATCCCGACGATGTCCAGTTTGCCGCCGGCAAGAAGCTGCTTGGCCAGATTGCCGTGTTCAACCGCGGGTCAGACGAAAACAAGAGCGTTTCCGAACCCCTGCTGTTCGACTTCGCCGCGGCCGGCAAATAGACTCAGCTCGCTGCCGCCAACGGCAGCGCAGCCGAGGTGCGGTTGCGGCCACCTTCCTTCGAAACATATAGCGCCTGGTCGGCGCGTTCGACCAGTTGCTCGGAAGCGGTAAGGTCTAGATCCGGGTAGGTTGCGACGCCGAGGCTGATCGTCACCTTCAGGTTGTCTACCGTCAGATCGACGACGTCCTTGCGCAGTCGTTCGGCGACGGCGAAGGCACCTGCAGCATCGGTATTGGGCAGGATGGCGATGAATTCCTCGCCGCCGTAGCGGCAGGGCAGGTCGTAGTTGCGCAGGGCCGCACGCAGGGTATCGGCCACGCCTTTCAGCACGCGGTCGCCCTGGTCGTGGCCGTAGGTGTCGTTGAAGCGCTTGAAGTGATCGACGTCGAACATGATTACCGAGAGGCGGGTACCGGCGCGCTGCGCGCGGTGGAACTCGGTTTCCAGCGCTTGATCCAGGAAGCGCCGGTTGTAGAGTCCGGTCAGTCCGTCGGTCTGTGCCAGGCGCCGCAGTTCCTCCTCAAGCCGCTTTTCTTCGGTTACGTCGCGCAGCAGTGCCGCGGAACCGAGCGTGTGGCCGTCGCCGGCGCGGATCGTCGAGGCAAACACATTCAGGATGCGCCCCTGCAGTTCCACCAGCATCGAATCAGTGCCCTGTTCGCCGGAAACCAGGCGGCGGATTCGCTCGGGATCGTCGATCAGTCCGTCGAAGCCTCCGGCGATGATCTGCGCCACCTCCTTGCCGAGCAGGCGCTCGGCGGCAGGATTCACCAGCACGATACGTCCCTCGCTGTCGGTGACCACGATACCTTCGCCGGCGCTGAAGATGATGGTGGTGAGCTTGTCCTGTTCCTTGCGCAGCCCCTCATAGGTGGTCTTGAGTTCCGAGGTCATGAGGTTGAAGCTCTTCGCCATGCGGCCGAGTTCGTCGTCGCCGTTCGAGATCACGGAGTGGTTGAGGTCGCCACCCGAGACCCGGCTCATGGCCTGGGTTACCCGTTCGATCGGCGTCACCACGGTACGGCCCATCATGTAGCTGGTGGCCATCATGATCAGCATCAGCGCCACACCGATCACGACGATCGACTGCTGGCGAGCTTTCAGGATGTCCCGCTCGATCTGCACCAGCGAGGTCTGCAGCCTTATTACGCCGCGCACCGGGTTGGCGCTGCCGTGACACTTGTAGCAGGGGTTAGTGTTGATAATCGGCGCATAGAAGGTCAGAACGCCTACTCCCTCCTCATTGGTCTCGTAGACCATTACCGGTTTCAATTCGGCAACTGCCTGCTTCAGGAAGACGTTGTCGGGCGGGAGAATCTGATTCCGTTCTTCCTTGCTGCGCGGGGAAAAGGTCTCCTCGCCGCGGCGCCGGTTGACGTCCTGGATGGTCTTGTTGTCACGGAATGCCTCCTCGCCGTTAGTGCGCATGATGAAAAAGTCATCGATCTCGCTGACCTTCTTGAGCCGGTCGGCAAAGGCCTGGGCAATATCGGCTGACCCGGCCAGCATGACTGTCTCCAACCCCTGGATCACGCTTTCGCTGAGCTTGATCATGGTCCGTTCGTTCTGGACCAGCAGCGACTTCTCCTGGCGGTCGGTGTAGAACACGCCGAGCATGATGAGGCCCAGAGCCACCGCCAGACCGACGGTAATCAATATCTTGTAGCGGATGCGAAGCGAACTCATGGATGCCGGCCTTGACTAGGCAAGGATCGAGAGGGGGAGGGATGGGGGCGAAGACTAGCACATTGGTAGTAGGGTTACTGCTGCACCGCGCCACGGGAGACCGGTGTTCGGCGCCGGCATCGGCTAAACTCGCGGCCTGCGTGGTGAACACCAAGAGCTCGATCCATTGGAGGTTTTCTATGTCATTCGGGGCGTGATAAAAGACTTCGTTGATCACGACCTTCGCCTGTGTCGTCACAAAGCAGAAAACCCCGATCAACAGTCCTCCGACTCCTGAGAAACATCTCATGCAGCGAATTCAGACACCATCCGCAGAAAAGTGTTACGAATTTTTGGGATTCAAATGACGTTTCTAGAAAACCATGTTGAATCCCACCCCATGGCCCCGCTCCGTCCATGAGACCCAGGAGCCTGGACTGCCATCCTTTACTTTTCTTCCACAGATCACCACAGCTACCATACTCCAGCCAAATGCGTCACCGACCTGTCCTGCACATTTCTAATCTCTGCATTTCCCGCGAGGGCACGCAGATCCTTCGAGGAATAAACTGGCAAGTTGACCCCGGGCAGCACTGGGTGCTCCTGGGAGCCAACGGTTCTGGAAAAACCTCACTGCTCGCCGCTCTAACGGGGTACTTTATGCCAAGCTCCGGAGACATGGAGTTGCTCGGACACCGATTCGGGGCCAGTGATTGGCGACAATTGCGAACCCGCATCGGCATTGTGAGTTCATCCATCCGTCAGTTAATGGCCGAGAGCGAGCCGGCACTCGACACTGTGGCCAGCGGACGCTACGCGATGATCGACTTTTGGGGGCGTCCTAGCCGGGCAGACCAGGACGCTGCCAGAAGGCTGCTCCGCGCGGTCCATTGCAGCCATCTGGAGGAGCGCCCATGGGCCGTCCTCTCCCAAGGCGAGCGCCAACGTATCTTGATTGCCAGAGCACTCATGGCCAAGCCGAAGTTGCTCATACTGGATGAACCCTGCGCCGGCCTCGACCCAGTGGCTCGCGAACAGTTCCTCGACTTCGTTCAACACCTCGCGACCTCGCGCGGTTCCCCCGCGCTCATCCTCGTGACCCACCATGTCGAAGAAATCATGCCGGCCTTCACTCATGCCCTCTTGCTGCGCCATGGACAGATCCTAGGTGCCGGCACCATGGTGTCTCAGCTCACAGCATCCAAACTCAGCCAACTATTTGATGGAAAGGTATCCCTGCGCCACTCCAACGGCCGGTGGACGATGGGGGTGAAGCCCTCCACGGTGAAATGCCGGGTAATCTAACGGAATTCCATCAGCACACCCGACTAGACCAGCAAATTCCAGCGCCGAGCGAACTCGGCCACGAGTTGAGTTGCCACCACTTCGCGGGAGTGTGCCTGTGCAAGAACTTCTTCATGACTTAACCGGACCCCCGGGCCCGCCCGGCCCGCCGCCAAGTTGGTAATGCCGCTTAGCGCCGCAACCCGCAACCCACATTGGCGAGCCACAATCACTTCCGCAACTGTGCTCATGCCAACCGCAGATGCACCCAGACGACCAAATGCACGAATCTCAGCGGGCGTTTCGTAACTGGGCCCTGAGACTGCGAGGTACACCCCTTCGACAACCCGCAGCCTCTGACTGCGCGCCACCGCACGAAGTATCCGACGCAACTCGGGATCGTAGGCTTCGGTCATGTCCGTAAACCTGGACGGCTCAACATTCCCGCTTGATCCCTCGGAGACAACTCCACGTAACGGATTGACTCCCATAAAGTGACGTTGATCGCGCCAGATCATGAAGTCCCCCGCCCTTAGGGCGGGTGAAATCCCCCCAGCCGCATTGGTCAGCAGCACCGTATCGAGTCCAAATGCGGCGAGTACTCGAATGGGAAATGTCACTTCGTCCAGGTTAAATCCTTCATAAAAATGAGCCCTTCCGGCCAGCACAATGACGTCGACATCCCCCAACTTGCCGATCAAAAGCTGGCCGTCATGGCCCGCGACACGCCCTTTAGGAAACCCTTTCAATTCCTCATAATTGAAGGATCGTTCCAAGGTCACCGCCCGCGCCACTCCGCCAAAACCGCTTCCGAGGATCAACCCCAAGCGCGGACGACCGCGAACCACAGCGGCCAGAGCATTTGCCGTGGCCGTAGGCTCGCAGACGTTGCCGCTGAGGTTGCCGGTTCGAGAATGTGTCATCGCCAAGGGTGGGTGCAGAATCCCTGAATGCCGGGCGCAGAGCCATTGCAAACTTCCCTTGCACGAGGTCCCCAGCCTTTTAGCCTCTGGGAACGATGATTGAGCTTACGAATGAGGAAATCCGTCGCTATTCACGCCATTTGATCCTTCCCGAGGTTGGCATGGCCGGCCAGCGAAAAATCCGCAATACCAGCGTTCTATGCATTGGCGCCGGCGGCCTGGGTTCCCCTATCGCCTTCTACCTCGCCGCAGCCGGCATCGGCCGAATTGGTATCGTGGATTTCGATGTGGTGGACTACTCCAACCTTCAGCGCCAGATATTACACACCGACGCCGATGTGGGTCGTCCCAAAGCCGTCTCCGCCAAGGAAACCATCCAGGCCCTCAATCCAAATGTGGACGTGGTCATCCACAATACTCGTATCAGCGCCGAAAACGCCCTGGATCTGGTGCGACCCTACGATATCGTCGTCGATGGCACCGATAACTTCCCAACGCGGTATCTGACCAACGACGCCTGTGTGCTTCTCAAGAAACCCAACGTCTATGGTTCCATCTTCCGTTTCGAAGGCCAGGCCAGCGTTTTTGCCCCCCACCTCGGAGGTCCTTGCTACCGCTGCCTCTACCCGGAACCTCCGCCCCCTGGAATGGTTCCTAGCTGCGCAGAAGGCGGTGTGTTGGGCGTGCTCCCTGGAATCATCGGCTGTATTCAGGCTACCGAAATCCTCAAATTGGCTATCGGTCGTGGATCGTCACTGATCGGGCGCCTCTTACTGTTCAACGCCTTGGACATGAAGTTCCGAGAACTCAAATTGAGGCGTGATCCCAAGTGCCCCCTATGCGGGGATGCCCCGAGTATCACGCAATTGATCGATTACGAGCAGTTCTGCGGCATCCTCCCGGAGCCGGTCACCACCAGCGTCAGCCCTGATGAAGTGACGGTTCATGACATGAAGAAGGCGCTTGAAGACCCATCTCTCAGCATCCAGGTCATCGACGTGCGCGAGGTCGATGAGCAGCAGATCGCCCGGATCAAGAACGTCCCCCTCTTTCCCCTGAGCACGCTCGGCCACCGATTCACCGAGTTGAATCCGAATCAACAGCTGTATATCCACTGCAAATCCGGCAAACGCTCGATGAAGGCCCTCGAATTCCTACGCCAACAAGGATTCAAATACATCAAGAGCGTCAAGGGCGGCATTGAAGCCTGGAGCGATGAGGTCGACCACGCCGTTCCGAAATATTAAAGCCTCGCGCCGCCGAATTCGGCTCTTGATCCCGTAATAACGAACGATTGAGTGGGCATCGCAACGACCTTCGAGCGTTGCCGATGCCCTCATCAGCTCATTTTCCCACCGCGTAATTCGCCAAACGACGCCTTAACTCTTCCCGGTTGATCGCATCCCGGAACTCGGCCGGATTGTAATCATCTGTCAGCACCATTCCTCCGTCTACTTTGGGGACCACGCGGTTTGCGTAACAGGCCACAGCTTGACTGTATCGCGACGCATGAGTTCCATGAAAACTCGGGATCCTTACCGGAACCAACGGCGTGCGATTCGATGCCACGTAGAAAACATTACCTCCATCGGACGCATGAATGACGACATCAGCAAACACGTCCTTCAAGGTCCGGTAGAGGGACGAGCTTAGGAAGTCTCGCCCCGGTTCAAAACTGACAAACGAGTTGATCACCAAAGTGCCCTCAGGTTCCAAACAACTTCGAATCGCTGTGAACGCTTCGCGTGTCATCAGATGGGAGGGCATCGAATCCCCGACGAATGCATCCAAGTGGACCGTGTCGTAGCGTGCACGAGTACTACCCAGAAAATGCCGAGCGTCATCGATTATCAACGACACACGGCTAGGATCGAAGTGAAAATAAGTCTGTGCCAGGGGTACCACCGCCGGGTTGATCTCGACTACGTCGACAGTCATGCCTCCTGAAGACAGCCTCATTGGAACAATACCCACGCCCATGCCAAGACACAGTGCCTTGCGAAGTATCGGGGTGTATGCCTCAGATAACCCAACCAACAGTTCGGTAAATATCGAAATGCTCTGGCGCGATGTCACGTCATAGCTGTTCTGAATAAGGAAATCGTTGAGATAAAAGCGCCGCCGTTGATCGTTGGACTCGATCACCTGCATGAGGCCAAAATGGGAATTCGTTCGAGCGATTTCTCTGTGTCCTGGCCACACTGGAATCTGATCCACCCGCAACGCTCGCCCCCCAAGCAGCGCTGCGATGCAGCATGAGGCCAGCAACCCAACCCGGGCACTCAATTTGAGCCGGCCGGCGAAGAATCCGTAACCCAACACGACCATTCCCAAGGCTGTGGCGGTGAGCAAGAGGGCCAGAGAGTCGCGGACATAGGGAATGAGCACATAACTCGAGAGTACCACCCCCCCGAGACTGCCCACTGTTCCCAATGCGGTCAGTCGCCCGACCTGGGTTCCAACGCTGCCCAACGACGTAGTCAAGGCCCGAATCACCAGCGGCCCTGCGGTTGCCAACAAAGATAATGGAACGAAGAACAAACCAAAAGAGGCCAGGGTGGAGCCAAGCGCCAAGTCCATTCCCAAACAGGCAGTGGCCAGCGGGATGCGGAACATCACCGTCGCCACCAGGTAGAACGCCGACAAAAGTATCAATCCGTAAAGGGATGTCACCGCGTTCTGCCGGTCTGCAATGCGACCTCCCAAGGCGTATCCTACCGCTAATGACAGCATCGTCACCGTAATGTGCGCGCTCCACACAAAATGAGACGAACCGAAGAAAGGTGTCAGCATTCTCGCGCCCAAAATCTCCAGCACCAAAACAGCGGCGCCGGTCACAACGACGGTAAAATGAAGATACCATCGCAACCCATCGGGGGGCGATGGGAACGAGGCAGGCGGCGGAGCGACGGATTGAAACTTCACGAACCGTTATGTAGGGATCCGCGACGGTTCCAGCAAGCTCGGCTTCTTGTTGTGCGATGAGTTTTCTTAAAGACAGCTACTGCAACAAACGGTTTAGACACACCATATGGACCAAGGACAAACCACTCATTCTTTTCCGATCAGACGACGAACCCAACCAGCACATCGAGTTGAAAAGCTCCATCCTGACCCGATGGAGTCCGGTATCTCTCGTGCGCGCTTCAGATAGTTCCGTAATTGTTCGGCCTCTTCTTGGGTCAAAGAATCGGACGCTGAAATGTCCCGAGATTTTTTAAATTCCTGCACTAACCGTCGAGCCACATGGCTGGACATAGGCGTGCCTCCTCGATGAACCTCTCGAATGGCGCGGACAATTTCCTCCGGGGATGCACTTTTGGCGATAAAACCTGTCGCACCCGCTTCCAACGAATCATAGACGCGGCGCGGATCTTCCTGGATGGAGAACATCAATATTCTCGGTCGAGGAAGACGGCGTTTGATGGCTCGAGTGCATTCAATTCCAGATCGCCCTGGCAGATGAATGTCCATGACAATGACATCCGGCGCCAGACGTTCGATATCGTCTAAAGCGATCTCACCATCGGGGAATTGTCCCGCAAGTTTGAGCCCCGGGGACTTTTGAACGATACTGGCCAATGCCGTGCGAACCATTTCGTTGTCCTCGACGACAGCCACCTTGATTGCATGCTCTGACTCAATCTCAAGCCCGGCAGTCAGAGTTATAGGTCATGATTCGTTCGATATAAGATGCGCGTTCATGAGCGTTCAGGGTTGTGGATCAACCCTGCTAAATTAGGCGCGCGCCACTTCTACCTCTTCATCTAGCCGCCCAAATCTGGACAAACCAGACGAACACCTAATCCAACTTGACCTATTGCCAAACCAAAGGGCGGCAAACGTCAAGCAATACATATTCACAATGTATTACAACGCACCAACATGACTGCATATTACAACTCAAACTAGAAAAGATACGTCTCGATGCGAGCTACTAATTCTACATTGTTATAAAAAGAGATTGCGAATTCGCAGCGCCGACGCAATGATTTTCCCAGCGAACAGAAACTAAAACATACGGAGAAACCCATCTCGGCCGCCCGCTGGCGGCCTTCAAAAAAATGAGACACCCGA
>SXGT01769661.1_pt1 | contig 11335 bp, 9 predicted proteins | sample 3176221 | NCBI WGS metagenome assembly SXGT01 (sample SAMN11356862, study PRJNA531348) | freshwater metagenome | isolation source: freshwater sample F1-120 | place: China: Fuxian Lake, Yuxi | collected 2017-12-25
CAAGAAAATCGGCGACAAGGTGGAAGTCGGGGTCCCCAAGGGCACGATGCGTTTCGAGATATTGGAGATCAAGTGGGACTGATTTTTTCAGCAGGTTTCTACACTCGGCAGTGGGCGAGCAGCTTTTCGGGTGGTGTCACGTAGCTGATGTAGAATGGGCCGAATTCGGCGTAACGAGCGCTGGCTTCGTCGAATCGCATCTTGTAGACGATCTCCTTGAGAAACTCGGGGCTGCGGGCCCACAACGTCACGCCCCATTCCCAATCATCGAAGCCCAGCGCCACGGTAATCAACTGAGTGACCTTTCCGCCAAACGTCATGCCGCTGCGCCCATGCTCGGCCATCATGCGGCTACGATCCTCGAACGGAAGCAGAAACCAGTTCTCGCCCACCTCGCGCTTCTTGTTCATCGGATAAAAGCAGGTCGTGGGCCACGCCGGCAGGTCGGGTGTCAGCCGCTGCTTGCGCATCATGACTTCGCGATTCTCGTACGCTTTCAACTTGGCCGAATAGGCCGGACCCCCGGGGTCTTCCCCCTCTTCGACGAGCCGCTTGCCATATTGCTCGACGCTCGGAACATACTCCGAGACCTCGGTGATCGACACGAAAGAGTACGTCGGCAAAATCGCAGCGCCCAACCGCGTGGCGAGTAATCGCTGATGGACACCGTCGATTCTTATCGGGTCGGGGTCCAATACCATCAGGCCAAAGTCGGCCTTGTGACCGGAAACGATCGAAGTTTGCAGCCGCGACGGCGCGTCGGCAGCCGATGAATCAAGCGCCGCAATGAACTGCCGGCGCCCGTCGTCAACTTCCGCGGCCGAAAGCTGCTGGAGCGCCGCGCGATCAAAGCGGTAATAGAGGTGGGAACAGTGCCAGCCTTCAGCCGGCGAGAGGGATATTTCCGACGTGAAACCGGTAGGAGCACCCATGGACCCATCCGAAACAAAGACTCAAGGGGACTAACTGCATGAGCCCTAATGGGACTTTTGCAATGACCCGCATGATACCAGATGGCTGATGTCCGGCAACGCTTGATAAGAAATAAGAACTCCCATCCCACCAGGGCCCACTTGCAATGGTCTGGGATCGTGTAATTCGGCTGGTTCGTGAAGACACGTCCCTGGCTGGCGCGTCGGGTTGGTATGCCGTGGCGGAGGATCATGGGCCGGGCTTCAACGTGGCCCGCTCGACGTGGCAATTTGCAGGGCGATGCGGCAGGCATCTTGGAACTGGGGAATATTGAGTTCCTCTTGCGCGGTGTGAATCTCCATTTGGCCGCAGCCCAGCGTAACGGTGGGGATGCCATGGACCATCATCCAGTTGGCGTCGAGGCCGCCGTTGGAAATGTTGCAGAGCGGCTTGAGGCCGACTGCTCGCACGGCATTTTCTGCCGCCAGCACGCTCGGCTCATCCTCGGCCAGACGGAACGACTCGTAATCGAGCCGACCGTCGATCGTCACGTGTCCCCGCACACGATCCGCGCTCTTGACGCGCTTCGCAGCACGCTGGAATGCTCGTTCGATTTCCCGCACGATGCGGGCCCGGAACTTTGGATCGTGGCTGCGCGCTTCGGCCTTGATATCCACGCGATCGGTCACCACGTTGGTCGCCTCGCCGCCATGCATCACGCCGACGTTGCTGGTGCCAATCTTCGCGCCCTTCTCAATGCGTCCATGCCAGCCGTTTTCAACCAGGTCGGCAATCGCCAGCGAAGCGATCGCGATCGCGCTTACGCCACGCTCGGGGGCGCCGCCGGCGTGGCTCGCCAGGCCCCGGATGGTGATCGCCAGACGATAGCCGCCGGTCGCTCCAATCGTGATTTTCTCCGCGGGTCCGCCATCCCAGTTAAACGCTAATTTTGGCTTGCCGAGCAACTTCAGATTCGCGAAGCGAGCGCCGTACAAACCCACCTCCTCTTGCACAGGCCAGAAAAACGTCAGTGGCGGGTGAGGCAGTTTGCGCTCGACGATCGACAGCAGGGTGCTCAGCAAGACGGCGCAACCGGCTCGATCGTCGGCGCCCAGGCCCGTCGCTGGGTCCGCGGAATGCACGCGCCCACCTTTGCGTTTGGGCTGCGACCCGACGCAAATCGGTACGGTGTCCAGGTGGGCCATCAACAATCGCCGCGAAGCGTCGATGTTGCCGGCAAGCTGCACCACCAGATTGCCCACCTCGCCGCCGAAAGGAATGCGCTCGTGAGCGTTGTCGGTGCGAATGGCCAGGGAAGGAACTCCGGCTTCACGCAGCTTATCCCTGATGAACTCCACCACGCGACCCTCCTCGCCGCTTTTGCCGGGAATCGCCATCAACTGCATCGCCAAATCGAGTGCCCGAGCGAGGTTCGGCTCGGGGGCAAGGGGCTTTCCCGCGGATGAAGACTTCGTCGGCATAGGGATGGGTCCCAGGGTGCAACTTGTCAGCCGTGTATTGGCACACGTATCCTACACGATGCGACACGATCGATACAGCCGCGTGAAGCCCAGGGCACGGCCGATCCCTGGGATGGAAGCACCATGGATCACTTACTCGACCCGAACCCTGATCGGCTCAAGCGCTGGTTCGCCGAGCGTTCTCAGCCGGCGTATCGCGCTCTTCAGATTCGGCGATGGGCGTATGCCGGCCGAGCCAGGTCGTTTGACGATATGACCGATCTTCCGAAGGAATTGCGCAGGGCCATGGCCAACGATTTCACGCTCTGGACGGGTCAGGTGGTCCAGCACAAACAGACCAACGATGGCACTGAGAAACTGCTCATCGAGTGGCCCGACGCACATAAGATTGAGTGCGTCTTGCTGCGCGACGGCGCCCGCCGCACGATCTGCATCAGCACGCAGGTTGGCTGCGCGATGGGCTGCGTGTTTTGCGCCAGCGGACTGGGTGGCGTGGCACGCAATTTGACGGCGGGCGAGATCCTGGAACAGATGCTCTTGCTCGATCGCCTGTTGCCAGCCGACGAGCGATTGAGTCACATCGTGGTGATGGGAATGGGCGAACCGCTGGCGAATCTCGATCACCTGCTTCCAGCCCTCGCTGAGGCGACGAGCCCCTCCGGCCTCGGCATTAGCGCCCGCCGGATCACGATTTCGACGGTCGGTCTGCCGTCGGCCATGGATCGTTTAACGGGGTCGAAAACGCATTTCAACCTGGCGGTTTCGCTGCATGCTCCCGACGACGAGCTTCGCAACCAACTTGTACCCGTGAACAAGAACATTGGCTTGAACGAGATTCTCGCGGCGTCAGAGAAGTACTTTGCGGCGTCGGGGCGGCGACTGACGTTTGAGTATGTGCTGCTGGCTGAAATCAACGACCAGCCCGAGCATGCCCGCAAACTGGCGGCACGACTGCGTGGCCGTCAGGCTCTGCTCAACGTCATCCCGTACAACCCCGTGAGCGGACTGCCTTACCGCACGCCGTCGCACAAAGCCCAGGAGCGGTTTCTGGAGATCCTCCGCGGCGCTAGCGTGAATGTGCAGGTGCGCCAGCGCAAAGGAGACAAAATCGACGCCGCCTGCGGGCAGCTGCGACGGATGGCAGTGTAGCTACCACGCTCCGCGTGATGGGCGCGTGGAGATATGATTACGCGTTTGCAGAGCGCTCGTTACGCGGAGCATGACGGTTACGACCTCTGCCGTCGCTGGTAGCGTTTGCTGGCTTCTTCCAGCGTGCGGCGCTCGTCGTTGGTCAGGCTGGCTTCTCCGCTGCGATGAATCTTCGCCAGAATCTCGTCCACGCGAGCGTTCAGGTCGCGGGGATCGTCCTTGGCCGGCTTGTGTACCCGCAGCTTGGGGGCGGTCAGACGCTTGAGCAATTGGGACGGCAACATTGCGCCCAAATTCCAACCCAGATAAAAATAGGCCGCTGCAAAGGCGGCGCCTGCCAGGTGTACTGTGTGCGCTACCATGCCGCTCCGCTGATAGGTGCCAAGCAGGTCGCTCAGGATCAACATCACGGCCAGGAACCAGGCAGGGACTCGGGCCGATCCGAATAACATCAACTCGCGTTTTGGATCGGGCAGTACTCCCAGGATGATCATGCCGATCACGGCGCCGGACGCGCCGACGACCCCCGATCCGGGTGTATCGCCAAGGCGCTGCGCCACCAGCCACACCAGGCCGCCCGTTGCAATCATCGCCAGATAGATGCGGAGGAATTCCATCCGCCCGTAGCGATCTTCGACTTCCTGGCCAAAGCACCACAGGCCGATCATGTTTCCCAGCAAGTGGAAGAATCCGCCATGCACAAAGCCGTAGCTGAAGAGCCGCCAGATTTCCCACGGCCGATCCCAGAATTGGCGCGGCAACTCCAGCCATTGGAAGAACGGTCCGCTGGACAAATCGCGCTGGTCGGAAAACATGATTTCCAGCGCGAAAATCGCGACGTTGGCAATGATGATGTTCCACATCATCGAGCGTCCGCTCAAGATGCCCGGCGGTTCGTCGCGGCGGTAGTAATCGCGGTCGTAAAGGCCCATGCCACGTGAAAACAGAAGTATTGGCCAGGTCAGGTTATGGCCGAATTGTAGAGCGTGGGCCGCCGGCAAGTAAGGCGGATACGTTCACCCGAAGGCAGCCACACGCCGCGAGCCCGTGGATAAGAGATGGATTTCAACGTTGAGCCCTGCCTGGGCTATTGAATCGTGGCATGCGGGAACGCATCAACTCAATGGTTGCACTAAACCCGAAAGCTCCAGACTCTCGCGAATTCTGCTAGGGAGTGGCTTGTGCAGTTTCCGTCCGCTGGTTGATGCGTTCGGCGGCCTTGAGCTGCAGTGCTTTGAGTTCCGCGGCCAGTCTGGCGTTTTGTGCCCGTACCTCCGCCAGCTCAGCCGCCAGCTTCGTGCTCTTGGCTTCGAGCTCAGCCGCATAGCTGGCAACCGCGACCCGTTCGGCCTCAAAACCCTGCTTGTCGAAACCAAGATCGGCCTTCTCCTTGGTACGATAGGCGATCTTTTTTTTGCTACGGCCCAGCGACTCTTCGAGCCGGGCGATGTTGCTCTGGAGCTTGGCTTTCTGATCGTTGATCAGCTCGCGTTCGAGCGAGTAGTTATGGAACAGAAATACCCAATCTGACATTTGTTCTTCCGTCCGCGTGCCCTTGCGAAACGATGCGTCCAAATCCTTGGGCAATAGGGTTTCGGCTTCCTCATCGCTGAGAGCCACGTAGACTTCGTTTTCGTCGGCCGGCATCTTCAGGTAAATGTTCCACAAGCCCTTGGTGGCCCGCAGTCGCTTGAGCTCGTCGGCCGTGAGCGGCAGATTGGGCTGCAGCTTGATTGACTTTGCCGCGGATTCGCTGACACGGAACTCGCCCAAATACGCGCCGCCGTCAGCAACGGGCGTGGACTCGAAAACAAAAACGATCGACTGGCCCGACACGCCATGCGGCTCCGGCACTTCGATGGTGACTTCGGCCGAGCCGTCGGGATTGATCCCCTCCGGCTTGGCATCGAACCAGGCTGGACCGCGCGCCACGATTAAGTCCTGAACCTGCTGTTTCATCTGGCGGATGCCGGCTTTGAGCGTCCCATTTTCGTCGCGAATGCCTTCGAGCTTTTCATATTTGAACTTTTCTTCGGCGGCAATCTTCAGCAGACCTTCGTTGGTGCGGGACCGCCACGCGCTGTGCACCTTCAGGGTATGAGCGGCCAGAAATCCCATGGTGGAAGCCGCGCAGACGATCAAGAACACCAGCGTGATGTTAAACCAGCGCCAAGACGCGACACTCAGCCAGGCGAGCACGCCCGAAATAATCACAATGATGCCGGCAACCGCGTAACCCATGACGCCTCGATCTGCAATGTACCCATCACGCTGTGGGAGCGTGGTGAGCGCCTCGGTAACCAAGGTAAATCGCCAGTCCATACGCTCGTCGCGCCAAGCGCCACGGCTGCTTTGGACTGCTATTATCCCTTCATTGATACTAAACTCAGATCGTGCCCGCGTCAATCATTGCGAAGTTGGGGACGCAACGAGGCCGAATATTCCGATTGTCCGGGCAATGCGTCCGTTGCCCGGCCGGGTTTCACACCATCGGCTCGGGATGCCCCAAATCCTTCCTGTGGCTGCCGTGCTGGAAGACGGCGAAGCCCCAGTCGGAACGAATGAATGTGCACAGGCTGCCCAGGATGGCGGCCAACACACCAACGACATACCAAATAGAGAATGGTTGCGAAGAGGGTTGTGCGAGGAGAGGTCCTGTAGCCTGTATCCAAAACGGTAACCAACGGACATTGCCCAGGGGCGTGGCTACTGCGTAATTCTCATCTGATGTTCACCTGGTCATCTGCATCGCCGTGGATACGATTCTCTCGACACTGGGTACGAACGCACGTTCGAGCGCGGCCGCGCACGGCAATGGCGTGTCAGGTGCTGCCACGCGGCGGATCGGAGCGTCCAGATAATTCAACGCCCGCTCCGCGATGAGCGCCGCGATTTCGGCTCCCCAGCCGCCGGTCAAATGGTCTTCCTCCACGATCAACAGCCGACTGGTTTTTTGCACCGACTGCTCAATCGTTGCAATATCCAGCGGCACCAGGCAGCGGATGTCGATAATCTCGGCTTCAATGCCTTCCGCCGCCAGGATCTCTGCGGCCGATAATGCTCGGTGAACCATCAGCATGTTCGCCACGACTGTAATGTCACCCCCTTCGCGAACTACGGCGACGGTGCCAAGCGGAATCTCGTAGTCTTCCACCGGCACGTCGGCACCCAGCGAAACCGAAGCACTTTCTTTCCGTGTTCCTTTGCCGCCATATAGCAATTTGTGCTCGAAAAAGACAACTGGATTGTCGTCGCGTATCGAAGCCAGCAGCAGCCCTTTGGCATCGTAGGGTGTCGCCGGGCAAACCACTTTAAGCCCCGGCGTGTGTGTGAACATCGCCTCGGTGCATTGGCCATGCTGCGCGCCACGTTGCGAAGCCCCGACAGGCAAACGCAACACCAGCGGCACGCGCACCTGGCCGTTGCTCATGTAATGCATTTTGGCGGCCTGATTGACCACCTGGTCCATCGCACAGAACACGAAATCGCCGTATTGCATTTCGGCGACGGGCCGACTGCCGGCCATGGCCGCGCCGACCGCGGCACCGACAATCGCCGATTCGGAAATCGGCGTGTCGATCACGCGGTCGTGGCCGAATTCGTCCGATAGCCCCAGTGTGACCGTAAAGCCGCCGCCAAATCCGCCCGAAACGCCGATGTCTTCACCCAGCAGTAAGACCGTCGGATCCTTTCGCATGGCGATCCGCATCGCATCGCGCAGCGCTTCGGCCATGCCCATGCGCGATGTTACGCTCGTTGTTGACAAGTTCCAACCCCTTTATGCGAAAACATGTTCCAGGCAAGATTCCGCCGTTGGTTCCGGGCTCGCCAGCGCGAACTCCACCGCGGCTTCGATCTCGCGTTGGCACTCCTGTTCGATTGTGCCCAGATTCTCTTCCGTGACGCCAAAGTCCTGATTCAACCGAATTCGCACACGCTCAATGGGATCGCGCGCGAGCCAACTGCGTTGCTCCTCGTCGGCACGATACCCGCACGGATCGCCGCGCGAGTGTCCACGATAGCGATACGTTCTATATTCGAGCAGCGTCGGTCCTTTGCCCAGTCGGGCACGCTCAATCGCAGCGGCTGCCAGGGCGCTAACTGCCTCCACATCCATCCCATCGGCGGTGTATCCTCGCATGCCGTAGGCCGCGGCCCGGTCGGCGAGATTGCTGATGCGGGTCGTGACTGAAATATGCGTTGACGCGGCGTACAGATTGTTTTCGCAGACAAACACGACCGGCGCATCCTGCACGGCGGCCAGATTCAGCCCTTCATGGAAAGCACCGATATTGCAGGCACCATCGCCGAAGAAGCTCACGGCTACGCGATCCAGCCCTTGCAGTTTGAACGCCATCGCGCAGCCGGTGGCAATCGGGATGTTGGCGCCCACGATCGCGTTGGAAACCATCGCACCGACGGAAAAATCGGCGAGATGCATCTGGCCCCCCTTGCCGCCAACGCAGCCCGTGGCCTTGCCCCAGATCTCCGCGGTGATGGCATTGAGCGACGCACCTTTGGCGAGCAGGTGACCCACGGGACGATGCGTGCTGAAGATCATATCGTCGCGCCGCAAACTCGAGCACACACCCACCGCGACGGCCTCCTGCCCCTGGCATTGGTGCAGCGTTCCCGGCACCAACCCTTGTAGAAACAATTGGTACAAGTGCTCTTCATAACGGCGAATCAGAACCATCCGGCGAAACGCGGCGATCAGCCAGTCGGCCGCGACGGGTTGTCCCTCGAGTGCCGCTACGACATCGCGGACCTGAATCGCGCTGGCACTCGCGGCTTTGACGTTCGCCAGGTCAAGATTGTGCTGCCGTGCGAGATGGCGTGCGCGCGGGGACGCAGTCAAACGCCGGACTACGCGCGACACCGATGTTGTCGCGGCGACTGCGGCCACCGGTTCGACCGAGGCCGCCGTCGGATCAACGATCGCCTCGTCGGATGTATCGGTCATCAATCCCACGACGTCGCCTGGCAATCGTTCTTCATCCGCATGGGCAAGCACGCGCCGCAAGTATCCGGCGCGAAATGCGGGAATCTCCTCAGTCGCTTTGTCGGTCTCAACAACAAAAAGTGTGTCGCCCGCATCTACGTGCTGTCCCTCGCGCACCAGCCATTCAACGATCTTGACATCACCACCCGTTGCTCCAAGATCGGGGATAATAATCGAATGCGTCATCGTTCGACCTGCTCCCGCGACACGCTTTTTCCGGCGCTGCCGAATAATACCATCAGATCTTCCACGTCACGCTGCATTGCCAATCGACCGGCCACGAGCACGTCGTTGTGCAGTCCTGAGCCGATGACCTCGTACGGATTCGCTTTGGCATCGACGGCCGCGCAAGCGTCTCGCAGAGCGCCAAAATAGCTTTGCTTCAAGCGGCTGCCGACGTTGATTTTGCGAACGCCGAGCGGGATCGCTGCCTGTAAATCGCCGCGATCGACCGACGACGCCCCGTGCAGCACGAGCGGAACAGACAGCTTTTCGAGTTGTCGCAAGCGGTTGATATCGAGTCGGACGATGTTCCGGCCGTGCAAGTGAACCTGCCCCAAATCGACCGCCAAGGCGTCGATTCCCGTTTCGAGGACGAATGTCTCGGCTTCCGCGGGATCGGTAAATTGATGATCACGGCAAGTCGGGTCGGCAATTAGTTCGCCCGCCACGCCGACAAGCGCCTGCATCTCTGCTTCGACCGTCCCACCGCGCTCGTGCGCGTAATTTACCAGATTGTGAATGTTGGTAATGCGATCGCCCGAGCTCAGCGTGTCGTCGCTGAGCATCACCAGATTGAAACCGAGATCGACGGCGGCATACACCCAGTCCATGTGCGGAGACTCGTTAAACAGCAAGCAGGCGGGAACCGTCAACGTTTCGCAAACCGCGAGGCCCATCGCCGCGTAGGTTTCCAGCCGGTCGCGCACGCGGCGATCAGGATGCGGCAAGTAAATGCCGCTGAACCCCAGGATCACCGGCGATCGCATCCGCTCGGCCGCATCGGCCACAGCCAGCAGCGATTCGAGATTCCAGCTCTCGAAATAGCCGACGGCGTAGTTTCTTCGCACGGTGTCGGCCATCAGTTGTGGGAAGGAAACGAGCGGCATGAGTGCGGCTTAGGGCAGAGTGATTCGATGCTAATTCCGCGTGCGAGGGATGCGACCCGCCTTGAACGTTGCGGCGCGCGTTTCGAGCGGCTGCTCGATCGCCATCCGCTCGATGCTCGAGCCAAGCTGCACTCCGTCACAATCTGTGTGATCGAGCATGTACTGGGCATCCTCGGGTTCGACGATTGCCGCGCCGTGCGCGAGCAGGATGACGTCGGGCTTGATACCACGCGCGATCTCAAAATGACGCTGGCTGCGCTCCGCCGTATCCTGGCGCGACGATGCGCCGGCGTCCCCCGTCGTGCCACCCATCGTGATGCCCGCGTGGAAGCTGTATATATCGGGAGCGGCTTCCGTCATCAACCGCCGTGTATCTTCCGGGTTGAAGGCGTAGCCGACGGTGAGCATGTCGAGCTCGCGGGCCGTCTGCAGCATCTTGATCTCGTGCCCGTATCCGAGCCCCGTCGATTCGAGCGTGCGGCGGAATTCGCCGTCGAACCAGCCGACCGTCGGGAAGTTATGCACTCCCGAAACGCCGATCCGCCGGAGATCTTCCAGAAACAGCCGCATGTCGCGGAGTGGATCGACGCCGTTAACGCCGACTACAACCGGCGTCGTGTGTACTTGCGGCAGAACTTCACGCTGGGCAATGCGAAACACCAGCTCATTCGCATCGACAATCGGCAACATTCCGGCCAGCGAGCCATAGCCCTGCATCCGGAAGTAGCCGGTGTTGTAAATGCCGATGAGATCGACGCCACCGCGTTCGATAAACTTCGCGCAAATCCCGCTGCCGGCACCGGTCATCACCAGGCCACGGTCGCGTGCGATCTCGGCGCGCAGCCGATCGAGGCAGTCTTGTCTCGTATAGCGTGTTGCCAAGGATCACCCCGCCTTGCAGGTTTTGCTCTCGATAAGTTGAATCAGGGTCTTCGCCGCTTCGGTCGCGAACGCCGGCGCGTTAATGTCCAGTTCTCGCGCCACGATGCGCACGTTGGCTGGCGCGCCGCGACGCAGTTCTGCCACAAACGCGGCGTCGGCCGGCGGATCGTGAAACGGTCCACCGCGAATCGCGTAGCTGTCGTAGCCCGCCGTGGGAATGAGGAACACCGCGTCGCCGGTCGTCGCCCGCAATCGCTGTGCGACGACTTTGCCCACTTCGGCCATTTCTTCGGAATTGAGACGCACATCGGTGATCTGCGGGCTATGGCGGACCAGGCGGCGATCGCGGAATCTCTCGGGGACCGTCTCGGGCTCATTGAACACCAGCACTTCGATCGCGCCGGGACAGATCACCTGCGGCAACCCCAATGAGCCGGCAACGGTCAGTCGATCCGGGCCACCGGCGAGCAGGGCGTGGAACATTTCGTTCGAAACTTCGATCGTCGAAAAATCGAGCACGGCACCGATCAGGCCTTGCTGCATCATATCTTCCATTGCTCGGCCACCGGTGCCAACCGCGTGGAAGACGATGGTTTCATAGCCCGACTGCTCGAGTACTTTGACGGCGGTCATCGCTCCTTGCGTGGTGATGCCGACGGTGGTGACGGCCACCAAGGGCCTATCGCGGACGGATTCAGGCAGTTCCACTTCCGCCATGCCGCACGCCGCGCCAGCCGCGTTAGCCAGGATGCGCCGCAGGAAGGGGTTGAGCCCCATAATGTCGGTCACCGAGTACATCA